>Ga0181520_10000937_pt1 | contig 62065 bp, 52 predicted proteins | sample PEATcosm2014_Bin_29_FD_132451 | JGI IMG/M metagenome (GOLD analysis project Ga0181520, IMG submission 132451) | Peatland microbial communities from MTU Mesocosm Facility, Houghton, MI, USA - PEATcosm2014_Bin02_30_metaG | ecosystem: Environmental > Terrestrial > Soil > Wetlands > Peat | place...
TGAAGCCGAGAATTTGAAATCGGGGACATCGGAAATATCCTGTCATTTCACTCTTCATTGAGTGCGCTTACGTGCCACGGCTTACCAAAATATCAGAGATTGAGCGGACCGTCCCCTTCAGCCCCTTCAGCCGTCCCAGAGATTGAGCGGACCGTCCCCTTCAGCCCTTCAGCCACGCGGCCCGCTTCCCGGCTGTCAAGAATCGCAATGAGTTCTTTATTCGTCTTCTCTTCTCGCGCGCGGACGCGATGATGGAATCAATGTCCACGGGAGGCGGGCCGCTCCGAACCTTTGTTGTTCCGGTATCCCCGGCTGCCAACGGGATTCCGAGTGCGTCGATAGTGCGCAGGATGAGGCCGATTTCCGCCCTTGGCTTGCCTTTTTCGACTTCGACGATCCACTGGCGGCTGACTCCAACCTTTTCCGCCAGGGGCTTCTGGTGAAGGCCGAGCTTTGTGCGGCGGTCACGGATCATGGCCCCGAGATCGGCCGGCGTTCGAATGCGCATATCGTCACCCCCTGCTAAATGTCGGCGTACGGGGACATATTAACCAAAGTCAGCGAACGGCGACACGGAGGAATGTCGGCGAGCGGCGACACGATCTGCAAAAGGCCTCCCACTCCACCCTCTTACGCGGATTCAGCAAAGCGATGCACGGCGGACAGACCGCGCATGGCGGTGGGCCGGTCGAGGCGGCGGATATTCGACTATGGTCGAGTAACCAGCTCAAGAGCTGCTTTAGTGAATCGATTCTCCGTAACCGTTGCCACGGTTAGGCGGCCGGTCGTAACTCGGTGATTGTGCGAAGCTGTCCCGGGAACGCTGTTCCGGAGTCTTGCCGGAGGGCCGGCGGCTTCTGGTGGAGGCGTGTGTTGGATCGGCTTGGCTCTCCAATTGGAACTGGCTGACCAGATTTTGCAGATCGAAAGCCAAACTGGATAGGTCCGCGCATGCTCTTGCCGTCTGGTCGGCGCCGACGGCCGAGGTTTGCGTCAAGTCCGAGATGTGAGCCACACTGCTGTTGATTTCGTCGGTCGTACTGGTTTGTTGGGTAGCGGCGGTGGCAATTTGTGTGATCATATCGCCGACCTGCGTCGACATGGCGATGATTTCCTTCAGCGCATCTCCGGAGGCGGCGGTCTTATCCACCCCCACTTGAACCTCGCGGCTGCCGAGTTCCATAGCTTGTACGGCGCTGGTGGTTTCCACCTGGATGGCTTCGATCATGGCCGCAATTTCCTTGGTCGCCTTGGTGGTGCGATCGGCCAGCTTGCGGACTTCATCGGCCACCACGGCGAAGCCGCGGCCCTGTTCGCCGGCGCGGGCGGCTTCGATGGCGGCATTGAGCGCCAACAGATTGGTTTGATCGGCGATTTCATCGATGACGGCGATAATCTTGCCAATTTTTTCCGAATTCTTTCCCAGTTCGGTGATGCGCAGAGCCACGGCATGCGTGGAGTCGGCGATCTTGCGCATGGTGCCGAGCGTCTCTTCCACCACCGTGCCGCCTTGGCAGGCGGCCTGCGCCGCATTATGCGAGGAAGAGGATGCCCGTTGCGAGCTGTCCGAGACTTGCAGAACCGTGGCCGACATCTCGTGCATGGCGGTGGCGACCTGCCGCGTCTGATCCGATTGGGTGCGCGCCGTAGATGCCGACTGTACGGCCCCGGCCGAGAGTTCTTCGCTGGCGCTGGCCAACTGGTCGGCGGTGGTGGCAATCGAGCCAATCATCTTACGCAGGTTTTGCTTCATCTGGTTCAGCGATGCGGTGGCCTCTCCGATTTCGTCTTGCGCTTCCACCGGCAGGTCGGCGATGGCCAGATTGTTATGGGCAATATTGTCAGCCAGTTCGACGGAGGCGGAGAGAGGCTTGATGACCAGTTTGCGCACTAAGAACAGGACGACGCCGGCGGCGGCCAGCAGGGAAAAGAAGCTGGTCAGGAAGATGGCTATGGAATTGGAGCGCGCGTTTTGTACGAGGCTTTCGGTGGATGCCGTTACCGAGAAAGCTCCCCGCAGGTCGCCAACCTTCATACCTTCTTTGGCATGTCCGAAGGGATCCTTCTGTCCGGCCGGATCGCCATGGCAGAACAGGCAATCTTGCGTTGCCCGCACGGGTTGCGCGTAGCGCATCACTTCCTTGCCGCCTTCCACGCGCCGCTCGGAAAATTCTTTTAAAGAGGAGTCCTGCTGGAAGGCCTCCAGGGCCTTGCGTTCGAAGTCGTCCGCCTGATTCTTGGGGTTGCGCGGAGTCAACGACGGAGTACGAAAGGTCATGTCGTGGCGGTCCGCGTATTGTTGCGCTACGCTCCAGGCCGCGACTACGGGAACCTGATTCAGCGACTGGAAATTCTGGCCGGGTACCAGGGTGTCGATGTTGCCGGAAAACCAGGCGCGGGTTGCACTGGCCATGCCCGTGATTTGCCGCACCTTATCGCGAAACGCCTCTTCCGCCTGGGCTTCGACGCGCAAATTCGTGATCCAAAAACTGATGCCCGAAGTCAGCACCAAAGTCACCACGATGGAGCCCACGATCTTTCCGGTCAACTTCATGTTCTTGAACATTCGGCTTCCTCAGCAGCCATTTTTTGGGTAAAAGGCGGAATTACTCCATATGGCTGTAGGTATAGATCGGCAGTCTGTGAGGTGAACCTGAGAACCTTAATGATTTCTTAGGGACAGGGAATTTCGGCGGGCGATAGCCCGAAATTAGTATTCTGCTTAGGGAACCGGCGAAGCGTAGCGCCGGCGTCCCGCCGCCTGTCGGTGCAGCAAAACCCTGTGGGCGAGACGCCCACAGGACAGCCGGCGAGACCGGGGTCCCCGGAGCGCCCGAAGTTGGCGCGCTGGGGTGGGAGACGCCGGCGCTACACCGGACCGGCGCTAATTGGGTACCGTCACGCGGTCGGCAACGCCAAACTTCATTTGGCGTAGCACCGGATCCGCGTCTACCACGATATGATCGCCGTGGAGAACCTCGCCATTCAAAATCTTCATGGCCAAGGGGTCCTGGATCAGCCGTTGGATGGCGCGTTTCAGCGGGCGAGCCCCATAGGCCGGGTCATAGCCCTCGGTGAACACCAGTTCCCGGGCGGCATCGGTCAATTCCACACTGATGTGCCGATCGCTGAGTAAGCGCCGCAAATCCTCCAAGCGCAACTCAACAATGCTCTTCAGCTGTTCCTTGCCCAGGGGATTAAAGATGATCATGTCATCGACCCGGTTGAGGAACTCCGGTTTGAAATGTTGTTGGAGCGCGTTGGTCACCTCCGCTTGGGCCTTGGCCCACAACTCCGGCGTCTGCGCCGCGTCGGCGGTCAAGTAGGCCGAACCAAGATTGGAGGTCATGATCAAAACCGTGTTGCGGAAGTCCACAGTCCGGCCTTTTCCGTCGGTCAGGCGGCCATCATCCATGATCTGCAACAGGATGTTGAACACATCCGGGTGAGCCTTCTCGATTTCGTCGAACAGCACGACCGAATAAGGATGCCGGCGCACCGCCTCGGTCAGTTGACCGCCCTCCTCATAGCCGACATATCCCGGCGGAGCGCCAATTAAGCGAGCTACGGCATGTTTCTCCATGTATTCGGACATGTCGATGCGAATCAGATTGTGCTCATCGTCGAAGAGGAATTCCGCCAGCGCGCGGGCTAATTCGGTTTTGCCGACGCCGGTCGGTCCCAGGAAGATAAAAGATCCGATGGGCCGCCGCGGATCGCTCAATCCGGCGCGCGAGCGGCGGATGGCATTGGCCACGTGCTGCAACGCAATGTCCTGGCCGATGACGCGCAATCGCAGGCGGCTTTCCATGTCCACCAGCTTCTTGACCTCGCCCTCCAGCATCTTGCTGACCGGGATTCGGGTCCATTTACTGACGATGCCGGCCACATCTTCTTCGTCCACTTCCTCTTTCAACAGGCGGCCCGTGGCGCCGTCGGCGCCGTCCTTTCCGTCCATCTGCGCGTTCAGCCGATCGAGTTCGGCTTGCGCCTGCCGCAGGTCGCCATAGCGGATCTGAGCCACGCGCCCCAGATCCCCCTTGCGCTCGGCCGCGGTTTCTTCCACTTTGAGCTGTTCCATGCGCTCTTTGACCTGCCGAATTTTTCCGATCCACTCTTTTTCCCGCTGCCAACGCGCTTTGAGCGCATTCGATTGCTCGCGGACCGCGGCCAGCTCTTTGTCCACCTGGAGCAGTCGCTCCTGCGAGTTCGGGTCGATCTCCTTTTTCAAGGCCTGGCGCTCGATTTCCAGATGGGTCGCGCGCCGCTCGAGTTGATCGATCTCGGTGGGCATCGAGTCAATCTGAATGCGCAACGAAGCCGCCGCTTCGTCGATTAAGTCGATGGCTTTGTCGGGCAAAAAGCGGTCGGAAATATAACGATGGGAGAGGGTAGCCGCCGCGACGATGGCGGAATCCTTGATGCGCACGCCGTGGTGGAGTTCGTAACGCTCCTTGAGTCCGCGCAAAATGGCGATCGTGTCTTCCACGCTGGGCTCGCCCACAAATACGATTTGAAAACGGCGTTCCAGGGCCGCGTCTTTCTCGATGTATTTACGGTACTCATTCAGCGTCGTGGCGCCGATGGCGCGCAGATCGCCGCGCGCTAAGGCCGGTTTCAGCATATTACTGGCGTCAATGGCGCCTTCGGCCGCGCCAGCTCCCACCAAGGTGTGCAACTCGTCAATGAACAATACGATTTGCCCGTCGGATTCTTCAATCTCCTTGAGCACCGCCTTCAGGCGGTCTTCGAACTCGCCCCGATATTTGGCTCCCGCCAACATCGCACCCAGATCCAGGGACACCACCCGCTTGTTCTTCAATACCTCGGGAACGTCGCCGGAAACAATGCGCTGCGCCAACCCCTCGACAATGGCGGTTTTGCCCACACCGGGTTCGCCAATCAATACGGGATTGTTCTTGGTGCGCCGCGAAAGCACTTGCACGACGCGCCGTATTTCCTCATCGCGTCCTATGACGGGATCGAGTTTGCCGCGTTGCGCCAATTCGTTAAGGTCGCGGGCATAACGCTCCAAAGCCTGATACTTGGCCTCGGGGTTCTGGTCGGTGATGCGCTGGGTGCCGCGCACGGCGGTCAGTGCCTGGAGAATGGCGTCATAGGTAGCGCCCTGTCTGGTCAGGAGGGCTTGCGCCGGGTCACGCGTCAGTTTGGAGAGCGCCAGCAACAGATGTTCGGTCGAGACATACTCGTCCTTAAAATTCGCCGCTTCCTTGAAAGCCAGGTCGAACATCTGGTTGGCGGCGGTGGACATCGAGGGCTGATAGCCGCCACCCGAGACCTTGGGCAGCTTATCCATTTCCCGTTGCGCCTCGAATAGAAGCGCTTGCACGCCCACCCCGATCTTTTCCAGAATCGGGGGCACGATTCCTTCCTTGTCCTCGAGCAGCGAGGCCAATAAATGGATGGGCTGGAGCTCCGAATTGCCGCGCTCGGAGGCCAAGTCATTTCCGCGCTGCAGGGCTTCCTGCGCCTTCAACGTTAGCTTGTCCCAACGAATAGCCATAATTAGTAGTTAGTAGCTAGGGGTTAGTAGTTAGGGGCCCGGGACCGTCCCTAGTCTTATCAGCGCTTACAATAGCCCCAATTTCCAAAAAATAGTAGTCAGTAGCTAGGGGCAGCAGTTAGGGGACCACAGCCCATTAAGAGTTTCAAGTTTCGGGTTTCAAGTTTCAAGAACCGACGTCCTCCGCACTTGAAACTTGAAACCCGAAACTTGAAACTTTCTCCCGGCCCCTAACTACTAGCTACTAGCGTCTAGCTACTGCTCAAGCGGCTTTGCCTTTGCCCGCTTCCACCTGTTTGGCGCCGATGTTTACTTTGATTTGCTTCGGTTTGGCTTCCTCGCGCTTGGCCAAGCCGATCTTCAATATGCCATTCTCGTAATCGGCGTTGATCTTTTCCGGATCCACCGTATGCGGCAGGGTGAACGAACGGGTAAAGCTGCCGTAACGGCGCTCGACGCGCTGGAAGTTCTCTTCCTTTTCTTCCTTTTCGAGCTTGCGTTCGCCGTGGATGGTGAGAATGTTGTTTTCCACTTGGATGTCGATGTCCTTCTGATCAATGCCGGGAACTTCCATCTTGAGCATAATTTGGTGTTCGTCTTCATAGACGTCCACCGGAGGCACGAATGAGCCGCCCAATAGCGACTCTTCGCCGCCCCGAGTCACCGCAGCCCCTGTTGCCGGCGACCAGGCATCCTGGAATAGCCGGTTAACACGGTCCTGTAATGAGGTCAGCTCTCGGAATGGATCCCAACGGGTCAAAGTCGTCATAACTCCTCCTTGTAGCTTTTCTTCTTCCACGGCGCGATCAGCGCCGCATGAGCACAACAAGATAATAAAAAGTGAGTGGCTTGTTGTCAAGTATTATATTTTACTTTAAATCAGGAAGTTAGGAGCCATAAAACGAGGATTGATGGAAATATAGTGTTCTGTTATTCGACTATTAGGCTGGAAATTGCTTATTCCGATAGATGCGCTTGCCAGTCCATGTGTGGTCGAAGAAAAGCAGAACACAGAATTTAGGAGTCAGGAGTTAGAAGTCTGGGTCCAGATTCTAACTCCTAACTCCTGCGTCCCGCATTCTGCTTCTACTTCTAACTCCTGCATTCCGCGTTCTGCCCCGCGGCATCCAATGCGCGTAACCATTGCTTGTAAGGAGAAACAAATATGGCGGCAGATCCAGTCGACATCGGAGCAGTGAGTGGACTTCGCGCGGTGGAACGCATCATCGAGGGCTTTGCGACTTTGGAAGGAGAGGGATTCCTGGTGCACCGTCCGTTTCCCTCGCGCGCGTTGCCGCAAGTTGATCCTTTTCTGCTGTTGGACGAAATGGGCCCGATGGATTTGGGACCGGGGGAGGCGAAGGGTGCGCCCGACCATCCCCACCGCGGATTCGAGACAGTGACGTACATGCTCTCCGGAAGCTTCGAGCACAAAGACTCGCACGGTCATGCGGGGAAATTGAATCCGGGGGACGTGCAATGGATGACTGCCGGCGGCGGGGTGATTCATTCGGAGGAGCCTTCCGCGGAATTCCGCCGTCAGGGGGGCCGGTTGCATGGTGTGCAGCTTTGGGTGAATCTACCGCGCAAGGAAAAAATGATGGCGCCGCGCTATCAGGAGATTCCGGCGTCGCGGATTCCGGTGGGCCGTAGCGCCGACGGGCGAGTGTCGGTGCGCGTGTTGGCGGGAGAAGCGCTGGGCGCGCGCGCGGTCATCGATACGCGCATTCCGATTCTGTATCTGCACTTTGAAATTCAGCCGGGCGCCAGTATCGAACAGGCGGTTCCGCCTGCGTACAACGTGTTTGCCTATGTCCTGGCGGGAGCGGGACGCTTCGGCGGCGATACGAGATCGACAATCGCCCGGGGCAGCATGGTGCTGTTCGCGCCGGGTGGACGCTCGGTGCGATTGGAAGCCCCCGCCGGTTTCAGCGAGCCGCTCAGCGTGCTGCTGATTGGCGGCCAGCCGTTAAATGAACCGGTCGTGCGCTACGGGCCCTTCGTGATGAATACCAAAGAGGAGATCGGGCAGGCCATCGAAGACTATCAGTCCGGCCGCATGGGCTCGATTGATTTCTGATCGAAAGGTTAAAGCATCCGGTGGCCGCTGCCGATAGGAGAGAAATACGGGACCAGGTGTGTTCCCGAAGGGGGAAGGCGGTATATGGGTGGAGTTTCTGCTGGAAGTCTCAGCGACACGGTGATGGCGGCAATGGATGCCACGCAGTCGCCACAAGCCTTGCAAAATATGGTGGTCAGCCTTGCCTCGGGCGAGGCCTCGGCCCCCGCTGCCCCTGACGGCAACGGAAGCCTGATTAACGTCATGGCATGACCGCACGCTAGCTGAGTTGCGAGTTGCGAGTGCGCCGAGGCTTCACCGAATAAGCCGTGTGCCCCCGACGCGTTAGGGGTGCGACAGCATTTGGAACCAAACTTCTAACTCCTAACTCCCGCGTTCTGGATTCTGCGGGGCCGTGCTTTCCGTGGTTAAGGGCTGCTGCTTCCTCGTCCTGCCGCGTTAAACTGCAAACTGTAATCTTCAAACTCCGCTCCACGGAGCCGCCATGAAAACCGCCGCCAAATTGTGCATAACGTCGCTGGCTATGATTCTGCTTGCCGTACCGGGCCGCGCGGCGGACCAAGGCCAATATGCGCAGTGGGCCAGGCAGATCAAGCAGGCGTTGTTTGTGCCGGATCCGCTGCCGGCGTTGGCTCCGCACAGCTACGGAAGCTTCGCAGCGGCGGAGGGCGTAATTGCCGAGCGGATCACCTACGCCACCGCGTACGGCATGCGGGTTCCCGCCGTCTTATACCGGCCCAAAGACCATCTGGGCAAGTTGCCCGGCTTGGTGGTGGTCAACGGCCATGGCGGCGACAAGTACAGTTGGTACGCCGTGTATGCCGGCATCCTCTACGCCCGCCTGGGGGCTGTTGTCGTGACCTACGATCCCATCGGCGAAGGCGAACGCAATATCGATCGGAAGTCGGCGACGCGAGCGCATGATCAACTGGTCGAACCCGCGGAAATCGGCCGGCGCTTGGGCGGATTGATGATCACCGACGAGATGCAGGCGGTCTCGTATCTGGCGCAGCGTCCCGACGTGGACGCCAACCGGATCGGAATCATGGGCTATTCGATGGGATCGTTCGTCGCGCTGCTCACAGGTGCGGCCGATCCCCGGGCGCATGCCATGGTGCTCTCCGGGGGCGGCACCCTGGATGGTCCCGGCGGTTACTGGGATTCGGGCAAACAAATGTGCCAGGGGATACCCTACAAGGCTCTCGCCTTCCTGGGCGACCGTCCGGCCGTTCTCTACGCCATGAACACGGCGCATGCCGGGATGCTGGTGATGAATGGACTGGCGGATACGACGATCGATATCCCCCATCATGGCCCGGACTTCTTTCGCGATTTGCAGGCGCGTACCCGCAGGGAGCGTGGTCTCAAAGATGATCCGTTCGAGACCCTGTTCATTCCGGACGTGGGACATCGCCCGTCCTTCGTCACCCGCGCGGCCGCTCTCTGGTTGAATCGCCAATTGCACTTCGAGACCATGACCGAGGCCCAGATCGAGGGCATGCCGGAAACACATATTGCGGAGTGGGTCCAGGCGACGCACGCCGGCGTCGATGCGCGTCTTTTCGATGAACCGCGGGAAGCCGGTGTGCGCGCGCTGGGCACAGGATTTCCAGCGCCCTCCCGCGAGATGTTGACCGTCGTGCCGCTTGCCGATTGGGAGGCCCATCGTGACGAGTTCATTTATGAAGCTTGGGTCAAGCGAGCCCAGGCGGAAGTGGCTCGGAAGGCGGGTGAGCATGCGCCCGCGGGTGGAAGCGCCGGGCTTTAGCCCGGCGGATTACGGCCACATATGATTGGGTCTTAGCCCCGGCCCGCGGCTAAAACGTCAAGGAATTAACCGCAGAGGGCACAGAGGAAACGCTTAGGAAAAGACCGGCTTAGCCGCAGATTAACGCAGAGAAACGCAGATCAATAAGATTGCAGACAACAAGGGAACTTTCTCTTCGGTCCGCACAATCAGCGTTCATCTGCGTTGATCTGCGGCTGATTAGTTCGTTTTTCCTCTGTGTCCTCTGTGGTTACGGCGTTTCCGGTTTCGTGGGCGCGTGTTCGGTTGCTGCCGGCGGCGGCGCGGATTTATTGGATACCGGTTGCAGGTATTCCACGATGAGCGAGATGCGGCGATTGCCGGGATCTTCCGGACGGTCTTTGTAGCGTAAACGCTGATCGGCATAGCCGCGGACCTGGGAGATCTGGTCGGCGGCCAGACCATTTTCCGACATGATGCGGCGGGCGGCGTTCGCGCGATCCACCGATAATTCCCAGTTGGAATAACCCGCGCCCCCGTAGGGTTTTGCGTCGGTGTGCCCTTCGATGGATACGTGGTTGGGTACTTTTCCGATCTCTTGGGCCAAGGCGATCAACAACTCTTTTCCGTTATCGCTGGGGCGGGTGCTGCCCAGGTCGAAAAACGTTCCGTCCGCCGATTCTAGAAGCTCGATGCGCAAGCCCTCATTGGTCACAGTCATTTCAATCTGTTTGGTCAGCAGGTTGAAATTCGCAATTTTCTTGATGGCGTTTTGCAGCGCTTCCTTGAGCTTCGGCATGTCGTCTTTGCTGAGATTAAGATTTTCTCCCGTGCCGGGGACCGCGGAGCCCATGATCTTGGAGTCTCCCATGCCGACGAACTTGGTGGTGCCGGTGGGATCTTTGAAGTAGCCGCCGATGGCCTCCTGAACCTGCTTGCTGGTGTTCATCAGCCAGAGCACGATGAACAAGGCCATCATGGCGGTGACAAAATCGGCGTAAGCCACTTTCCAGGCGCCGCCGTGGTGGCCGCCGTGGCCGCCTTTTTTCTTGATGATGATGCGGGGGGCTGACATGGCGCGGCTCCGTTAGGCGCCGGCCGCGTTGGCATTGGCCGCGGCGGCGGCCTTCTTGCAGGTTTTTTCCATGTCCGCAAAGCTGGGGCGAACCCGGCCGGGAATTACCCGGCGGCCGAATTCCAGGGCTTGGATGGGGGCGCTACCCCGGAGAAACGCCAACAGCAGAATCCGCAGAACATTGTGGTAGGCGTGTAATTCGTCGGCGCTTTTGGTCATATTCGCGGCCAACGGTCCGACCAGACCGTAACAGAGCAGGATGCCGAGAAAGGTCCCCACCAGCGCGGCCGCAACTTTGTGTCCGATTTCTTCCGGCGGGCCGCCGAGTGCGCCCATGGTGATCACTACGCCTAGAACCGCGGCCACGATGCCGAGGCCGGGAAGGGAATCGGCCATGGAACTCAAAGCGGCGATGGGTTGGCTCGCTTCCTGATGGGCCACCTCCATGTCCGCTTCCATCATCTGGTCGAGATCGAAGGGTTCAATTCCTCCGGTCACGGCCATGCGCAAAGTGTCGCAAACAAAATCGCGGGTGTGATGATCGCGGAGAAAATCGGGATACTTCCTGAAAATCTCGCTCTTCGCGGGCTCTTCGGCGTCGGCCTCCAGCCCCACCAGGCCCTCCCGGCGAGCTTTGTTCAACAGATCAAAGCCCATGCGTAAAGTTCGCAGGTAATGTTCCTGATTGAAGCGCGAGGGCCGAAAGGCGGCGGCGACACCGGCGGCGATGTTTTTGAGCACATGCAGGGGATTGGCGATTAACACGGTGCCGATGGCCGCGCCGCCGATAATCAAGAGTTCCGCCGGTTGCATCAACACGGCGAGATGGCCATGTTCCATCAAGTATCCGCCGGTCACGGCGCCAAACACCACAACGATCCCGATGATCACGAACATGCGTTAGCGTCTCCTGAAGGCGGGAAAGAATTCGGTGCGTCCGGGTCGAGGCTGTGCAGCAGAGCTTCCGCGGATTCATGCCGATCGGCACGCGTAGCGGCCACTCGCACGTGGGGAATAATGCGGTCTCCCCACCACATAATGCCGCACGAGTTACTGACCCCTTCCAGTTCGCTGAGGATCTCTTGCAGTCCGGCAACGTCGCAATGGGGTACCAGCAACAGAAAACGATGGCCTGGCCAGGGACCCAAGTAGTGCGGCACGCCCAGCATGCGGTCTATAGTTCGTTCGACCGCCTGGGCGGCGGCCTGCATCATGGCCGGCCCCCGGCTCTTGATCAGTTCGGCGGAATGTTCGATGGCGATCAGAAATACGGCCAACTCGGACTTGGCATGGTTCCAGTACAAATCGAGCTGTTCCCGGCTGGCGTCGGACGAAGCAATGTCCAGGGAAGAGCTGATGAGTTGCAGGGGCGAGGCTTCGGTGCCGAGCGAGAGCTGGCGGGCAGTGCTTTCATCCTGGAAGAGTTCGGCCACGGCAACAATCCTGCCTTCCTCGTCATGCAGGGGGATCGACTCAATGCGCACCGGAACCCGATGCCCAGCCTTGTGCCGTAGAAAGAAATGGGCGTGGCGGGCATGGCCGTCGCGCAGGGTAAATGCCAAGGGGCAACGCTCCGCCTGACACATCGGAACCCCCGCCGCCGTGCAATGGGCCAAAATATCGGCATCGCAAGGCCGGCCGACCACCTCTTGCGCCAGAAACCCGGTGATATGTTCGGCCGCCCGGTTCCAAAACAGAATGGTCCGCCGGGGATCGACAATGTAAGCGCCGAGAGGCAGTGCATCGGCAAACTGCCGGAATAATTCCTGGTTCTGGTTTTCCGCCATAATCCCTGCCTTAACTTTTCGGCATACGGCGGATAAAACTTCAACGCGAGCAGGGAAACCAGATTAGGTATTGATGAGAGCTAATAGGGGGATGGAAAATTCTCGATGGAGACTCAGAAAAATTTGAAATTTGAAATTTGAAATTTGAAATTGCCAATCGGTCTTTCCATGAGCAACAAGCACCAAGCCAAACCTTGGGAGATCCCGTCTGGCTTGCAGCTTGTCGCTTGTTGCTTGTCGCTTCAAAGAAGCGGCGACAACTTTTCGACGGGGGGAAATGAGACCGGAGCTAGCTTAGTAACCGCCGCCGGCTGCGATCCGGATTTTAAGGCGGCCACCAGGAGCTCCAGGGCGAGACCCGTGGTAGGGGGGATGGCGACGGAGGCGATCAATACGCCCCTCTCGATTCGTCCCCGGCCGACGGTGCCGGAAGCATCGCAACCGGTGAAGCGGAGATGCGTCCAGCGTCCGCTAACATCTTCCCGGAACGCCTTCTGCGCCCCTAGCGCCATGTTGTCATTCTGGGCGCCCACCAGATTGACTCGGGCGTGCTGCGTGGTCGCAAGATGCAGCCAGTCTTTTACCGTCTGGTAGCCACTCTCCTCGGTAAAGCGTCCCCGCAAGTTCATGACCTGCAGATTCGCTGCTTTCGTGGCGCGCACTCCCGCGCTACGCCGCTCGGCCGAATAGTTTCCCGCCGTACCTTGAACGTAAAGGACCACGCCTCCCTTGGGCAGCAGGGTGGCGAATTGCCGCGCCTGAATGCGCCCGACCTCTTCCTGGTCGATCATTACGCACAGGACCGGCACCTTGCTCTTCTGCCGAAGGTCGGCCAAGTAGGTAACTTCCCGATTTAAGATCACCCAGCCGATGCCCGCCTGCACGGCGGCGCTCGCGATCTGTTCGTGTGGGGAATCGACCGGTTGGCAAATGATGGCGTCGGGTCGCGACTCCTGCGGCGCATGGAGAGCCTGGCGTAATTGCTGGCTCTGGATCATGGCATCGTTTTCGCCGTAGACGATGGTGGCTTCCACTCCCAGCCGACGCGCCGTCTGCTCGGCGACAGCGGCTTGTTCCCGCTGATAATCGTTGTTACTGGTCATCAGGGAGATGAGTACGCGCGGAGGTTTCATAAATGTTTTTCCTGGAAACCGATTATACGTCGCCCAGCGCGGGGACCGGTTGGGTACATGATTCGAGGAACCAGCATCCGCAACCCAAGCTTGCGATCGTTCGCGTTTGCGTTCGGACCTCAGACCGGTGAAACATCCGAAACTTTCCGAAACATCCGAAACCCTGTCTCTGACTTGTTGCCGGAATTAAAGAGTTCTCATGCGGTGGTCGATGTACTGCTCTGTGGGTACAAAACGCGCTTCTGATATTGGGCGATGGATACGGAGGCAGTGGAGCCGCTTTGGAAGGCATGGGAGGCAACTACTTCATGGATATTATGATTAATGCGTCACGCACGAGTGCGCCGGCGGGCTACATTCCCGGACGGGCTCCGCTGTTGGTTGAGCTTCCTCCCTTTCCGATTGTGGCGTTGCGGGCATTGCAAATGGCATGGAATAACGATACCTGCCTGCGCGAACTGCACGAGTTGATCCGGGCCGATCAGGCGTTTTCCGTAGAACTCTTGCGCGTCGCCAATTGCCCGCTGTACGGCATCCGTTCGCAGATCAAGAGCACCATGCAGGCTACGATGTTGCTGGGTTTTGAGCGGGTCAAGGCCGTGATCCTGACGATTGCCATGCGAAGCTATCTGGGGTCCAGCCTCAAGATTCCGGCGTTGAAGGCTTGCTGGCGGCATAGTCTGGCCTGTGCCATGATCACCGAAGAGTTGGCCAAGGTGAATTTTCTGGGAGAGCGGTTGGGCGGCTACGCGGGCTTGATTGCCAAATCGAAGGATAGCGACTCCCCCGAGCCGGCCCCAAGCAAAGGTCCCAGAGAGGCTTCCGGTATCTTGGACAAAGATGTGGCCTACACCGCGGGAATCATTCACGATCTGGGCCGCTTGGCCCTGGCGGCATCCCGGCCGCAACAGTATGCCGACCTGCTTAAGACCGCGGGCGATGGATCGCGGGATATGCTGCAACGCGAGCGCGAGGCGTTCGGCATGGATCACTGTGAAATGGGCGAGTCCATGGCTCAATCGTGGAATCTTCCCGAGGAGCTGGTCGACGTGGTTCGGCAGCACCATGCGCCGGTGGCGGGGAATCATATCCATCTGCTGTCCGCCGTTCACTACGGCTGCCGCATGGCCGATGTGCTGGGCTTCGATGTGGGTGGATCTTCCCGGCCCATGAGTTATGAGCAATTGATTAGCGAACTCCCCGAGCGCGAGCAAAGGCACTTCGACTGCGATCCGCAAGAGCTGGCGCAAGCGGTGGCCGCCAAGATGGACGCCATCGACCCGGCCTAGCAGGTTTGTGCCACGGAAGACACGGAAAACACGGAGACGCGCAACGCGTTCTTCGAATCCGGCATGCGTAACCGGGAGACACTTGCGTCAAGGGCTTTCCGTTACTCTGTCTCTTGCCAAGCGCGGCCGCAAGAGTGACATTTCCAACGATCTCGTCGAATCGGCAGCGGTATGCCTGCAAACCATACGGCTCCCAAGACTATGCCTTTGTTCGTTTCTTCAAAGCTAATGTCCAGCGATTGGCAATTGGGACAGCGTGGTTGCTCGTACTGGTCCACGCCTTCGATATCGAAATTCTCCGGCATGGGCTGATCCAGGATTTCCCTTGCCGCCTCGGCATCGTCAGGCCGTACCTGCAGTCTCAAGCCGCCAACCAGATTAGAGATGTACCAATTCATCCGCACGATGTTCTCATCGGCCAGGAAGCATTCGATACCGGCGGATTCCAGCATGCCTTTGGCAAGCTGCGCCTCGAAGAGATCCCGATACTGGCGGACAGTAACGATCTCGGAGCCTTCGACCTCGTCGAAGCCCGGATCACCGGCGAGCGCGATGCCAAGTCCGCGCCGCTGAATCTCAGCGGCGAGCGCTTGCGAGGCATCATCTGTAAGGTCGTATGCTTCGGCAGCGACCTTTTGCAATTCCAGGTCGCTCATGGCGGCATAGAGTACGATCAGCCGTTGCCGCTCCTCTTGTGAGTCCAGGTTGGTCATAAGTGAGCCATCATATCCAAGGCGGCAGGGAACGTCCATGGAAACTTATTCCTCCTCATGTAAAGGTTTCGCCAACCGTATCCGACATCCGGCAAGGCAGAGACGCAGCCCTGGAACGAGCCATCGAACTCCTGCGCGAAAGCCACAAATATCTGCTTTGCTCATGCCGGTAGTCGCATAACTTCCGGCGGGAGACCGCCTGCCGCATGGATGCGCTGGGCTTCGATGTGGGTGGATCTTCCAGACCGATGGGCTACGAGCAAATGATTGGCGAACTCGCACAAAGGCACTTCGACTGCGATCCGCAAGAGCTGGCAGGCGGTGGCCGCCAAGATGGATGCTATCGATCCGGCCTGGCAGGTTTGTGCTCAGTTCGTATTAGGCGGGTGACAATCTTTTGGTTTGCGGTATGTGTAGAAACGGACGAATCTTGGGCCGCTTCTCTTTCTGAGCCTGCCACAACTCATACTGCATCTGCGTCTTGAGCCAAAACTCGGGCGAGGTACCCAGCGCCGCCGAAAGCCGCAGCGACATGCCCGCCGACACTCCCGCACGTCCGTTCAGAATTCGCGACAGGTGAGCGCGGGTTACGCCCAACCGTTTCGCCGCTTCCGTGACGCTCATCCCGCCCAGATAGTCTCGCAACACTTCGCCCGGATGCGCTGGATTGAAAATCATGGCGCCAACCTCCGTATAGCCACACTATACGCTTCGTCAACCAAGATGCCCGAACGGGGCCCAAAGCTTCCAGCCGCCGTTTTGTTTGGAGGATTACCGGCTTGACGCAAGGCTGCAGCCACTTTTCTCCCTTGACGGGCCATTTAGAATACTTGGGGCGAATTCAGATTTCAGTTCGGGAGCGGCATGGAGATCAGCGAGATTCTTGCTCAGTTGGAGCGCAATCCGGGCTACTTTCCCCGGCAGGCTGTGCTCGCGGCGGTTGCACGCCGTGAGGAAATCACACCCGCATTGCTGAAAGTCCTTGAAGATGCGGCGGAGAATCCGGAACCCTATGCGTCTGATGCGGACAGCATGATTGTGATCTTCGCGGGCTACCTGCTGGCGCAGTTCCGGGAGTCCCGTGCCTATCCTGTGCTGTTGCGCATTTGCGCCTTGGCCGGCGAGGTACCATTCGAACTGCTCGGAGAAGGACCGACCGGCAGGATATTGGCTTCCGTCTCCGGGGGCGATATCAGCGGCATGGTTTCGCTGATCGAAAACGAGCAAGCCAATCCTCACCTTCGCTGGCACGCCCTCGATGGACTAGTGTCGCTGGTAATAGGCGGCCTCCGCACCAGAGACGAGATCATTGGGCAGTTCCGTCATCTTTTTCAGACGCTGAAGCGCGAGCCAAGTGATGTGTGGAACGGCTTTGCCGGAGCGTGCTGCGATCTCTGGCCGGGTGAGTTAATGGAAGCCTGCGCCTTGCCTGGGACGAAGGTCTGATCTGGTCGGGATCGATCGATTGGCAGGACATCGAGGGCGACCGCGCCCGCGGCCTGCAGGCCTGCCTGGAGTTTGCAAAAAAGAAACATGCCTTAATTGCTGACGTAGTCAGCGAAATGGAGTGGTGGTATTGCTTCAACCGGAACAAGCCAGTGGGCCATCCCGCGCCGACACTTGAGGAAGCCGCCGTGCTGCAGGAGGCTCCTGCAGTCTTACCGGAGAATGCAGCTACAACGGCCTATTATGAGCGGGTCGAGACATATCGCCGCGCCGAACTCAAAGTCGGCCGCAACGACCCATGTCCTTGCGGCAGCGGAAAGAAACTCAAGAAGTGCTGTGGGGCAGGTCGGTGAGGGGTCGGCAAGGTTGTTTTTCTCCTTATTGCAGGGGCGCAACGAGGATCTGAAAAGCAAAACGGGAAACGTTCTTCTGGTGGCGGAGGTAGGACTCGAACCTACGACCTACGGATTATGAGTTGTACTTTCCGAGGGGCCGCCACCTGGATTCAATCACTTACAACCGGGAACCCGCCTGCCGAGTTGGGAAACGGGGGCTGATTCGGCGGTTAAGTGGCAACGCGGTGGCAACATTGCCACTGGCTGCGATCAAAAGAAAACGCCCGGCGGTTAAGCCGGGCGCATTGAGAATCCTTAAAGAAAAACCTAAGCGGCCTTACCGCTCAGGCGCAATTCAAAAGAATCGGTAACAGTTCTGCGGCCGAGTTGCACCAGGAGTGCAAAGAGGTCCTCTTCGGATATGTTCTGATTCTTCATCTGCTCGCGCACTTCTGGACGGCGCATATCCGGGATACGTTCCCTAAAAAACGGGAACAGTTCCGTTGCTGTATAGACCTTGTCTAGTTGGGGGAATCCGGGAAGCGGAGCAAGCTTCTTCCCCTCGAACGCGGCAAGATAGTGAAAGCTGTACGTTGCCTCCCGACCCCTCGTGAGCTCAGCAACCGGCTCACCATCGAACAAAAGTTCAATCGTGGGCGGTGGGGTCTTGTACTGCAGCTTGTATGGCTTGAACACTTGCCTCTCCTTGGCCTACCCTCTTGAGAATATCGGCACGAGCCGATAAAACCTTTAGCACTACGCGTTTTCTCAGGGATGAAAAAGCGCGCGAGAACGGAAACTGATTTAACAGCTTACCCGCAATCCTTCGAACGTCAATAGGCAGAATTTTCCTACTCGCACCCTCTACTTGATGCGGATACCGCTCAAGAAGACTCTTGAAGAAGTCGAAGTGGTTGCAAACATTGACGTTATTGTGATCCGGAGCAGGTCCCATGCAGGGCCGGGACCTTGCAAGGTACCCTACTAGCTCTTGGGGATCATTATCCAGTAATAGTAGTTTACCTTCTGGGCGGTCCCACAGCAAGGCTCGGGCGGAGTCGAAGATTGGCGCCAGCCGAAAACCGGCAGGATTCCCATCCTCGCCCACGAAATTCGACCGCAGGACTCCCCAATTTGTGGCATGTCTGTCCATCGAACCAATGAGGCAATCGAAAACCAGCATTTCCAGTAGGCTGCAAAAAACGGAGGGCGTGCTCTGCCCGCACGTGTGGGCAATCACAGCTTCAATGAAATCAATACTATAGAACTGCTGCTCGCGATCAGTCTCGATCCGTTCGAGTTCATCCTTTGCCTCAAAGGCATCCTCGATCAAGAGGCTGCCATGAATCAGGCGTTCTGATCGTCGAAAATTTTGACTTATAAAATAAAGCTGGTTATCGAGTCTGGCGACCCCGCTGTGAGCCATGTCAAAACCGAGGGCTTCTCCGAGCTGGTTATTAAAAAGCTCGGTAAACACCTCTGTCCGCCCGTTTTTGTTTCCGAATTTTGCGATATAGAAATCATCATCGCCGCCTGGACCTCTGATAACCCACTTTGTAGCCTTTCCTCCGATGCTCTCATCCTGAACAACCTCGTAAGGCGGAAGCGCCCGCGGCAGTTCCCAACGTTGTTGCCTTCTCCCGACACGACGATATTTGGTGGGCGGCGTTTTGGGTGCTTGCGGTCTTTCTTGCTGCTGCCGGACAAAGCGAGGATCTCTGGCCAAGCGGCGCAGCAACTCGTTTTGTTCCCGCGTCGGGAATGAGGGCATCTTCAGCAACTCTCCGCACAGGTAACGATAACAATTTGGAGCCAAACCAGCGGAGATCGCAGTTTAATTCACCCGCAGCCAAGTGTGAACCGGAATCGCGGTTCGACCTGCCTTCCGACGTTCCCGCCGCAGGCCAATTGACCGAGAGTGTTTCCGCCTGCCCTGCACTGGCACACTTCGATCACGTGAAGCGACTACGATCACGCCGGTCTGCTTGCTGCTGCTTTCTCTTGGGCGGGCCGTTTTGCGGAGCAGGTGGGTCCAGGCGACCGCGACGCCGCGATATTGTACCCGATCATTCTCAGGGCCACCCGATGAACTGTCAATGATGTGGAAACGGGTTTTTGGAGCGGGGAAGGATGCCAACCACGTCGCAAAATGCTTACGGTAAAGCTGCTCCTTTGCCCTTAGGGCGCTCAGTCTTGGCTTCGCGGGGTAGCCCCTTGAATGTAAACGATCCGATAGTTCCAGCGGTATTTTCCCTTTGCGGCCGGCAGTGACGAGAAGTACGCAGATTCATCAAACGCCCGGGTCTGCATCGGTGGAATGTTCATGCTCCTGGAAGTAACGGTTGTTTGGCCGACCGTTTCGCAATTGTTGTCACTCGAACAATCCTGCACGAACACTTCGAGTTCAGAACCTACGATGCTGTAATTTGGCGACGAGTTTCGCACGCGCCCCGTGATCCTTGAATAGGATTGGAATCCGTCCATGGTCATGTTCTCAAATTGGACCTGGCTCATCGGGATTCGGCCTTTTGACTCTTCTGCCTCTCGCTTGCGTTCGGAATCGGCATTGACGAAATGCAGGATGACCGCAAGGACCAAAACGACGAAGGCGGCGAAAACCCAACGGAAGCAGCGGGAGACGATTGCCAGCCCGATAGCTCCGATAATAAGAATGACGCTTACAAGGAACGTGAGCACTATCCCCCCCGCGCTGTTTGAAGGTCAAATCATGGGACTTCCGCCGGGACCAGCAATGATGAAGCGTCTCAGAGTGTCACGTCAACCAGAAATCTTGAAACAGGTCCTCTAGGCCCTGGGTTGGCATCGAGGTTGCCGACGCCCGATTCCGCTTGCTTCTGTGGCCCCATGTCCGCTAAATAGGATGGGTGCATCCCCTGGCAAAATATCTGGCTTCTCTCGCCGAGATCCGCTCGTCCGCGGCGGGCACCAAAGAGACTTCGTACTATCCGGCCCTGCATGAGCTTCTTAACGATGTCGGCAAGGATTTAAAGCCGAAAGTCCGCTGCATTCTTCAGCTTGCGAACAGGGGGGCAGGCAGCCCTGACGGCGGCCTTTACACGGCGGACCAGTTCCAAAAGCTCACAAATGAGGAGCCTATCGCCGGTCAGAAGCCGGCGCGCGGCGCCGTCGAGATCAAGTCCACCAAGGATGACGCCTGGGTCACCGCCAAGAGCGATCAGGTAACGAAGTATTGGAAGGAATACGGCCAAGTTCTCGTCACCAACTACCGGGATTTCTTGCTGGTGGGGCGTGACAGTGAAGGCAAGGCCCTTAAGCTGGCTTCCTGCCGGCTCGCCCCTAATGAAAGGGCCTTCTGGCAGATTGCCGGGCACCCGCAAAAGGCGGAGCACGAGCAAGGTGACCGTTTTCTCGATTTCTTGAAGCTGGTTTTGCTTTCTCCCGCCATCCTGGCCACTCCTAAGGATGTCGCGTGGGTGTTGGCGTACTACGCGCGCGAAGCGAACTTCCGTGTGGGCGCGCAGGCGGAGCTGCCGGCGCTGGCGTCCGTCCGCAAGGCCCTGGAGCAGGCACTCGGCTTGAGGTTCGAGGGCGAGAAGGGCGATCATTTCTTTCGGTCCACGCTCATTCAGACCCTCTTTTACGGCGTCTTTTCATCTTGGGTTCTGTGGAGTAAACAGCGCACGCCGATCAGCAAGGACAGATTCGATTGGAAGTTGGCACAGTGGTCGCTCAAGGTGCCGATGATTCGAGCGCTGTTCGAGGAGGTGGCGACTCCCAGCAAGCTGGGACCGCTGGGTGTTGTCGAGGTTCTGGACTGGACGACCGCCGTGCTGAACCGCGTGGACAGGGCAAGCTTCTTCGCCGCCTTTCGGGAGCAGGAAGCGGTCCAATATTTCTACGAGCCATTCTTGGAAGCCTTCGACCCGGAACTCCGTAAGGAATTGGGCGTTTGGTATACGCCGCTCGAAATCGTGCAGTATATGGTGGCGCGCACCGACGAAGCGCTAAGGACCGAACTTGGCATTGAGGACGGCCTCGCCGATAAGAACGTGTACGTTCTTGATCCAGCATGCGGCACCGGGGCCTTTCTGGTGGAGGTCCTCAAGAGCATTAGCCGTACCTTGGAAGCGAAAGGGAAAGACCCGCTGACAGCGCATGCGATCAAGCGGGCGGCAATAGAACGCATTTTTGGATTCGAAATCTTGCCTGCGCCGTTCGTCATCTCCCACCTGCAACTCGGGCTTGTTCTTCAGGATATGGGAGCGCCGTTCAAAGATGACGGAACCGAACGAGCCGGGGTTTTTCTCACAAACTCGCTGACTGGGTGGGAGCCCCCCAGAGGGCCAAAGGAGCAACTGGCGTTTAAGGAGTTGGAAGAGGAGCGTGAAGCCGCCGAGCGCGTCAAGCAAAGCGCGCCAATCCTTGTCGTGATCGGTAACCCACCTTACAACGGCTTTGCTGGCGTCGGCATGATGGAAGAGAAAGCCTTGGTTGAGCCCTACCGCGCCACACGAAAGGCGCCTGCACCCCAAGGCCAGGGGTTGAATGATCTTTACGTCCGTTTTTTCCGGGTCGCCGAGCGACGAATCGTAGACGGCACCGGCCAGGGAATCGTTTGTCTTATCTCGAATTACTCTTGGTTGGACCGGCTCTCACATACCGGAATGCGCGAGCGATTCCTGGACATATTTGACTTGATACGGATCGACTCTCTCAATGGCGATAAATACCGGACGGGAAAGGTTACGCCCGACGGAAAGCCCGACCCAAGCGTCTTCTCGACAGAGCACAACTCAGAAGGCATTCAGGTTGGTACGGCCATCGCAACGATGATTCGCAAGCCCAAACACGAGCCTGCAAGAGAAGTTGAGTTTAGGAATTTTTGGGGCAAGGACAAGCGTGGCGAACTTCTCGATTCATTAGCCCACCCCGAAAAGTTCCCCTGCGAGACCCTGACGCCTGATGTTAAACTCGGGCTCACTTTTCTGCCGATGAGGGCTTCGGCCGACTATGGGCTCTGGCCAACAGTGCTGGAGTTGCTTCCTGAGAACTTTCCGGGTGTTAAGAGCAGCCGTGATCGGTTTTTGGTGGACATTGAGAGGGTAAACCTCGAAGCACGAATTCGGGAGTATTTCGATCCGGGCGTTACGCACCAGGAACTCCGCACCAGATACCCTGATATTTTGCAGGATACGCAGAGATTTGTCGCTGAAAAGACCCGCGATTTTCTGCGGCACCGGACTGAACACAAGGGGCGAATAGTTTCTTTTCTATACCGCGCATTCGACGCCCGCTGGCTGTACTGGGAACCTGAAACAAAACTGCTGGACGAGAAGCGGATAGAATTTGTTGCTCAGGTTTTTCAGGGCAATCTGTTCATCGAGGCTCGGCAAAAGGAATCGGTGGACGAATTCTCGCGTGGGACAGTGACCTCTATCCTTGCGGACAATTTCGGTAACGGTCTCAGCAATTTCTTCCCGTTATTCGTAAGACACGATCCCGCGCAACAAAGCCTAACCGGAGAGCCGAATGCCGCAACCTGCCGCCTCAATTTAAGCAAGCCAGCGGAACACTACATGGCAGCCATCGACCTTGATCCAGCCAAGCACCCGTTTCTCTTCTTTCACTGCATTGCGATGATGCACTCGCCGGCATACCGCCAAGAACACGCCGGGGCACTAAAACAGGACTGGCCTCATATTCCACTGCCCTCATCGCCTGAATTGCTTGCCGCGTCAGGAGCGCTTGGCCAGGTCGTCGCCCAGCTACTGGATGTTGCGAAAATAGCGAAGGGCGTCACAGCGGGAAAGATCGCGACGGAGTTGAAACTCATAGGATCGATTGCACCAGTTACGGGAAAGACGATCCGACCGGAAAAGGACCTCTTTATCGATGCCGGTTGGGGTCATGCGAACAAGGACGGGGCCACCATGCCGGGCAAAGGCCGGGCAATCGAAAGGAGCTACACGCGAGAGGAACTCGCATCCTTCGAGGAAGGGGCGGCGCGCCTGGGCTTACCGATGGACCGAATCATCGGCCTGCTCGGCGAGCAAACCTTTGACGTGTACCTGAACAATGGCGCCTATTGGAGCAACGTACCCCAGAGAGTATGGGAATACACAATGGGCGGCCATCGTGTCATGAAAAAGTGGCTCAGCTACCGCGAAGGCAAGCTGATGGGTCGCCCGATCACTCCGGAAGAGGCCCACGAGGTCCGCGACATGGTGCGTCGGATCGCCGCCATCTGTTTGATGGGACCGCAGCTTGATGCCAACTACGCAGCCGTAAAGGCGAAAACATACTCATGGCCGCGTACAGATTCTGCCGAAGATGCAGCGGCGCCAGAAAAAACAGCAGTGAAACAGGCGTTGTTCGAATGAGCTCGGCTTCGGTAGGGAATCTCGCTGTATCCATTTGCTAATCCAGTTGGAAAAGACTAGAGATTGCATTATTGGGTCCGAGCGGGCAGAATGGCTTGTCGCAGGCTTGGCTCCCGTCGGACGCTACGGCGGACAGATCGGCGACAAACGCCAACTCAAGGCCATGACCAAGGATAGTTCCGCCCTATGCTGGGGCGGCCGCCGAAGCGTGCTGGAAGAAATGAAAACCTCGCCCGAACAAGCTGGTCCACGGATTGCTGCCGCGCTTTTTGCGGAGTATCTGGATTCCAAGGCCCAGTACGAGTTATTGGAAAAGGCGTGCGATGGGCCACCCAAGATCACGTTCTTAGACCTCAAGATCGAAGAGTTGATCTTCACGCTCCATTGCCTGGATAGGGCCGTGTTCTCCCACCGGGGCACGGAATACCGCAAAGTGTTCATGAATCATGCACTGGCATTTACCGAGAAGGCTTTCGCGGATGTGCTTTCCGAAAACCTCAGGAAAGATTTCTTGGATCATGTCCGAGAGCGTTACAATTTGCGCCAAGGCGAATACGCTGCAATGCCCCTTGTGCCTGCCAAGGATGGCACGGCCAAGGGGACACTGTTTTGGGAATACGCGAAGCGCATCTGCCTTGATGCGGGGGCCGAACACCCCATCGTTCTCAAAGCGATACTTGATGAAGCCATGACAACCTTCCAGGCGATGAATCAGATTGTGCAAGGCCTTTAGCAACTATATGGGGACGACCGGCTAGCCGTTCACGTGGATTCGCAAGGAGCCCTGATGGAAGATGCCAAATTTAACTTTTGCCAAGCCTGCGGCAAGGCCACTGGCCCTGAAGAGAAATTCTGCCCGGCATGTGGCTCTTCCGTTTTGGGCAAGAATGTCACTCCGGCGCATCCGCCGATGCGGCGCCGGCGTACTGGTCTTGAGAAGGTGATAGTAGGGTTGCTGCTGTGTGTAATTGGGGCGGTCGGCGCGTATGTGATCAACGAATTCTCCCGCAGTATCACGGGGATTGGTGATTTCGGACTCGGCCGTGCCGTCCATGAAGACCTGAACTCCGGTAAAGCGGAAGAATCTGCGTCAAATGCTAGTAACGTGCCTGTGCCGACGCCTTCGATTGACCCAGAATGGACCATACAACACGATGCAGAGAAGCTAAAAATGTCCGAGTGCCTGCGGAAGTTTCCAAGGCCTCACGAGGACATCGAATTGCGCATTGACAAAATAATTAGGGAATATGTCGCCTCATGCGGGCAGGATTATGTCAAAGTTTGGCGCAAAGGGGGCTACCTGACTGAGGAACAGAGCATCGGTCTTGCTGTCGTTGATGCGTATAAGGCGATGGGCTGCCGTTATAGGGATTCCAGTCAAGCCGACTTTGAACTGACGCCGCAAGGATACCGGGTTATTGTTTGTGATGTGCCGGGCGAAAGTGGAATGGCGTCTACCGCAGTTCAGCCAGCATCCGCGCCATCACCATAAATTCCGCCAGGTCTGGAACGGTTTAAATTTCCTCTCGGTACAGTTACTCCGGTATCACAGGAAGGTTTGATGATCCCTAAGCCCATTGATGACGTTTGCCATGCCGACATCCTTGAACTCGTGGAGAACAAGGTCCCAGAAGGGCCGAGGCTTGAGTACAAAGAGTGCCTGCCGTCCCAGGGCGCAGATGATAAGCGGGAGTTTCTCTATGACATTTCTTCCTTTGCCAACGCTGGTGGCGGGGACCTGATTTATGGCGTCCAGGAGGAGCGGGACGCGGCCGGCAAACCGACGGGTATTCCTGCCGCCATCCAGCCCATGGACTTGCCCAACAGCTCGGCGGAATTGCTGCGGCTGGAGAACATGATCCGAGACAGCATAGCTCCCCGGATTCTCGGCATTGTCCCCAAAGTAATCGAAGCGCCGCCCGGCGCCGTCCTCATTTTGCGAATCCCCAAAAGCTGGCACTCGCCGCACATGGTCACCTTTGCCGGCGCGTCGAAGTTTTATTCGCGGGGTTCCGGCGGCAAATTCCCCATGGACGTAGGACAGTTGCGCGTGGCTTTTAACGCGACGTCGAGCCTTCCGGATCGAATCCGTGATCTTCGCCTCGAACGGCTGGGAAGGATCGTGGCGGGGGAGACGCCAGTTGAGATCGGCAACGGCCCAAAATTAACCATGCATCTTCTGCCGTTATCTGCGCTTGAATCGTCGGCGGGAATTGAAGAGCAATTGAGTGCTGACGCAATGCCGTTGAACCTTCCTCCCCTGTATGGGTCCGGTTGGTCCCATCGGTATAACTTTGACGGGATCGTGACGTTCACCATGAACGAACAAAATCTGGCAGGAGGATATGTTCAGCTTTTTAGGTCCGGATTGCTTGAGGCGGTTGATTGTCAACTCTTGGACACGGAAGGCAATCCGAAAGAGTGGAAGGATGCAATTCCGAGCACGCTTTTTGAAGAGAGGTTACTCCGGGCAGCCCATCGGTTGATCGCTTTTTTGAACCAAGCCGGAATTTCGTGCCCGATATTCGTCCTGGTTACTTTGGTCGGAGTTAAAGGGCTGCATATGGCGATGCGCACTGTTTATAGGTCCACCTCGTTGAACATAGATCGCGATACCTTGCTTGTTCCCGAAGTGACGATAGAGAGATTTGCGAGCGACCTTTGTCCCCAGTTGAGGCCAATTTGCGATGCTATCTGGCGTTCGGCAGGGATCAACAAAAGCCCAAATTTTGACGACAAGGGACAGTGGCACGCGCCGAGATGATTCTTGGGCCTGACTGGGCCGTGGGATGATCGAGTCAAATCCGAGGAGTGCATGTGGATGTCCGAAGGAATATGGAATCGCGAAGAGCTGTACGAGAAGGTCTGGACCAAGCCCGTTACGAAGGTGGCAAAGGAATACGGGTACTCGGATGTTGCCATCGCGAAAATTTGCCGTAAATTGAAGGTGCCATTGCCCGGGCGCGGCTACTGGGCAAAGATCACAAATGGGCATTCGGTGCCACGCACCCCGCTTCCGCGGCTGAAGGAGCAGATAGTGGTAGCTCGCAGTGAACCTGTGGCACCCCGGGAAGAGGAGGATTTGACTGCTTCGCTTCACCCAGAAGACCGTGCCGAGTTTGCGCGAATCGATGAGCTGGCGGCCAAGGGGATATTCAGTTTTGAAACGGTGAAAAGCAGTCTTCGTCACCCTCTGATACTGGCGGCTAGGGACGCGCTCAAGCATGGTGACGTCGATGAGAGGAAGATCATACGGCCACCGTATCGCTCGACAGCACTAAACATACGAGTTTCCAAGGACAATATTGATCGTGCTCTTGAGTTCTTTTCAAAGGTGATCACCATAGCAGGATTACAAGGCGGGGACGTCAAGGTGGTGAAATCCGAATATGACGTTCGGACAGAATTTGTCGCCTATGATCACTCCGTTACGATCGAGGTCTCCGAAACAGCACATCAAAAATACCTTGAGAATCCGCCACCGCAAATCCCAGGCAAATATGTATATGTAAGGACATTTAAGGGAAAGCCCATCGAGTACGTCCCGACCAGGCAATTGACGCTGGAGATAGGAACATACGGCAAGGGATTGCGGAGGACTTGGAAGGAAAATAGCCGGCAAACACTGGAAGGGCTATTCCCGGAGATCATTTTGACGCTCCTCAAAGCGTGCGTTCTGCGCCGGCGCGACTGGTTGAAGGAGCAAGCTGAAGCGGAGGCGCGCCGGCGCAGGGAGGCCGAATGGGCACAGTTGCGCCCGAAGGTCCAGGAGGAGGAACGCCGTGTTCTCCAGCTTGAACAAGCAGCTGAGAACTGGGCCAAGGCCAAGAGGATTCGCGAGTACGTCCTCGCTGCTATCGAAGTGAAAAAACAGGCTGGCGAGGAGCTCGGGCCTGATACGCCACTGGGCATCTGGGCGGCTTGGGCGCTCCAACAGGCTGACCGGCTCGATCCGCTGACCAAAAGCCCGCCGTCAATTCTTGATCGCAAGAAGGAACTGCCGCCGGAGCCAAATAGGTCTTGGAGATAGCTTTCCCGTCCACGGGCCAACGATCAGGGCTCACAACACTAATCTATGGCGCGGCAGACAAACTCATCGGTCAGGAAGCTCTTTTCGCGACGGCATTTCCAATCGGAAATCGTGTTTCGTTCCACACCGCCCCAAAACGTGACGGGAATGTTGTGCTCGCGGTGTGATCCAGATGGGTTGCATGCAACACCTGCCACTTTGCCCTTGTCATCTGGTTGCGTTTGGCAAGTCCTTTCCTCATTTGGAAGCCAAGATGGGTCCATATCAGTATCTACGCGGATCGTTGTTGACCAGTAGCTGTGAAGTTTTGCGGCGTTGTCGCGCTCGCGCTGTTCGCGCGTTGAGCGCTCCTGCGCACACCGTCCGTCGTCAAGCCACCAGGACTGCCCGCTGTCAAAAGACATAATGTCTTTGCTATTTGTTGAAATGGAGCACTCGTATGGGTCATGGGCTTGGCCAAGAACGTTCCTCATAAGCTTGGCTTTTCTGGGGTCTTCAAAGAGCCTTTCCGGTTCAGGCGCCTTTTCTCTGACGGTAGCTGCCGATTGTGCTGCTGCAACAGCCCGGTCAATTATTGCCTGCTGTTGCTGAATGACGATGGCTAGAGCTGCCGCTTCGGTGTGCTCGGGCGCGCTGGGTGGAATTTTGTCCAAATGATAGAGCGCGTTTGCGAGTGGGACGGCCAAGCACTTCGAATTTCCTACTTCGCTGATCCTGCATAGCGTCTTGGCCTCTGCCAGATGCAGGGCGGAGGTCATATGCTCAAGATGGTAGTTCTCTCTGTACTCGGCAATACGCTCCTGGATCAGCAGCGCGGCAAATAGCCCGAACAGACAGACAATGCCAGGAATAATGATCTTTGCGGAGAGAGGCAACGTCTCCCAGAATGCTCTGAAACCTACTTTCCGAGCGCCGATAATGCGTGCCGTCGTCATGGCCCTGCGGTCCTCTCTAGCGTGTCTAGCGTGCGATTCATTTGGGGCCGGTCGGTGAGAGAACAATTCTGGTCCACAGCCGCTGTTGGTGTCAACGGTGACAGAAAACGCGCAGGCCGGTGAATCGGCACACCTTTGGCCCACCTTTGGCCCACCCCTCCCGATATGGGATTATGGGCCATCTCTTTCTTTTAGAGTGACTTAGGTTGCTCGCGATGGAAAGGGCGGCTACTTGTCGTTTTGGCCCGCACGCGGCCCACTCAATCTTGCTCCGTGGACGGCTATATCCGCCATGCTGCCGAGCAGTCAAGTTTCGCCGTGAACATCGCACAGTTGCATAGGGGATGCGCCCGGTCGAAATCCCGAAATCGAGCGAGCTTTTCCTGTTCCGTGTCCTTGGGAAAAAGCACGGTCAACCGAACCGCTTGCATAAACTGGCCATGGCTGAAGACCAGGGCATGGTCACCTTGGGGCAGCGCCTTCAGCCGTTCCAGCGCAGTTTCCACTCTCCGCAGGAGATCGGAAAAGGTCTCGGCGCCGGGGCCGTCCCGGTAAGTCGGATCGGCAGCCTGCCACCAAGCCTCGACTGCCGGCCGGCGGGCGGCAGTGGCGGTGCCGTTCCAGCGGCTGGGCTCAAGATAGGTGAATTCCTGAACAGGCCACTCCTCAACCGGCACGTTGGGGAATCGGTCGATGGTCGGCTGCGCCGTTAATCTGGTGCGCAGATACGGCGAGACGATAATTAGGGTCGGCGGCTCCGTCCACTGCCCGGCCAATTCCTTAGCCTGCCTCTGGCCCTTTTCAGTCAACGCGATCTTTACGACATCATGCGTGACCGCGCCGGCGTTGCCAGCGCTTTCGCCGTGCCTGATGAAGGTCGCTCTCACCATTTGTCCGATTGTACTGCCGAACGGCGGGGTAAATAATAACTGCCGCGGCTTACAGGCCCCTGAGCAGCCTGGCCATCGTGGTTTCCAGACCCCGGGCGATCACCTGCAAGGTGATGATTCCCGCCTCGCGCTTGCCCCGCTCAATGTCTGAGATGTGCCCCCGGTTCATATCCAAGTGGACGGCTAAGTCGGTTTGCGTCAACCCCTTCTTTTTCCGCAGCGTCTGGATGCGTTTCCCCAGTTGGAGCAGAAGGGCGTGATTGCTGCTGGACATGCTCCCATGGTGGGGCTAAGATTTCCGGCGTATGTCTGGCATGCCAGACATTGCGCCAAATCGGCATATGTTCGAAAACCTGACCAATGACGACATCTGCAATGCCCTGGATGAATTGATTGCCTGTTTCGGCATCAATGAAGAAACGAAGCCCCAGGCCCTTCAGGCTTTTCTTTCAAAGGAAGAAGCGGAACAGTGCGTGCAAGGTATCGCATCCCGGTTCGGGCTGCCGGTTCGGATCAATCTCTCCTATGTGCCGAAAGGTTTCAACCCGGGCGTTAACGACGGATTCCGAAGTGGCTCACTGGTGAACACGGATGGGACTGGCCGCGGCAGCGAGGGCATTACGGCCCAGGTTGAAATACCGCCCAGTCTCCCCATGTTCGGCTCCTCCGAGCTGGAGGGATTCCCGATCAGGGTCCGCGTCAGCAATGACTGCCTTCGGCATCCGGAGACGTTTGTCGCAATAATGGCCCACGAGCTATCACATGTGCTCCTGGCTTCGCTTTTCCACCCCCAGAAGGATAACGAACTGTATGCAGATCTCACGCCGCTCGTTTTTGGTTTCCGTGAGGTTGTTCAGAGGGGACGCAAGACCGTTCACTGCACCAAGAGCGGCGACACGACGACGACAAATACAACGACCTATGGGTACCTGACAGATTCACAATTCTCGTTCGCCTGTCAGCGGATAGACGGCCTTCTCGAATGCCACAGAATCACCAAGAATCGCCTGACGCATCTGGCGGCACGCATGCGGCACACGCTCTCGATTGCCGCCCAGCAACTTGCGAAATTCCACGAATACCTGCGATACCTCGACACAAATCCCCCGAAGAAGATGAAACCGGACGACGGACGGAGAGTTGTCCAGTTCCATGCTTCGGACTATACGCGGGACTGGCAGCGCGGCATCGAGCAGGCTCGCAGTAGCGCGGAACAAGCCGAGAGGTTTGCATGCGCCCTGACTTGCTACACCGGCGGTTCCGTTAAAGAACTCGAACAACACATAAGCAGCTTGGAGCGGGCATCCGATCAGCTCGATCAGCTCCTAAAGAGCATCACGAACGATGTAAGAGTCATGGGGAGATACCTCCCTTTATCCCGCAGGCTTAAGGATCACTTTTCGGGCAAGCGGGCTGGCCCTGGCGAAGACGTACCCGCGCCGGCTGTCACGCGTTCAGCCAAGCGACCGGCCCCAACCCAAAACCGGAGGGCATGGACAATTGGACTGGTTGCCGCCGCCTTCATCATGGCGACCGTGCTTTGGTTCGATTCGCCGGAGGACAATCACTCGCCCATTACCCAACTCGCCGCTCCATCAGGAACCGCGCCAGCCGCCCCAACCCCTAACATTGCCAGTCAGGAGGAAATAGCCGCACCTTCCTTAGCGCTCAAGGAACGCCCGCCGGTGAAAGTGATATGGGACTCCACACCAGAGCTTCGGATCAATGCCGAGCCGAACGCGGGGCGGAAGGCTCGCATGCTGCGAAAGGACCTGGGGGTGGATGTCGCCATTCCCCTCCGGAGACAGATTTCGCTCATGGACGGCCCCAGCGCTGACGCTGCGCGGATACTCACCGTCAACGCGGATGACACGCTGGCCCTGCTCAGCCGGGAGCCCACCGACGGCTGGTTGAATGTCGTTCATGTGCATACCGCGAAAGCAGGCTGGGTCAACGCGAATGACGTGCAAGTTACATACACGGCGCATCCATCGCCCCCACCACAGTTTTCCGAGAAGGACCTTGGGACAGCTGATCCCCCCTCCATCACGGTATGGAACAAGACAAATCGCACTTTAACTCTTACAATCGGGGACGCCCGGTATACGTTCCCGAGTGGTGCGCATTTCCCCGTGTCGCATCCTGCTGGCGAGTGGAGGTACTATGCGTCCGCTCCCGATGCCCTGCCCGCGGCCGGGACAAAGGACTGGAAACGTGGCCGTCAATACGACTGGACATTTTGGATTGAATCCAGCGCCGCGCCACTTCCGTAGTGCCGGAGCTGCTGTCAGCCCAACGAACTTCGATTACCACCGCCGGCCATACAGGCATACACAAAGCTGGCCCAACTTGGCCCAACTTGGCCCACGATTGGCATAGCTATTGTTCCTTCTTGTGACTGATTCTTAAGCACTTATGTTAAACAATGGCGAACGGAACGGGTATCTCGCGTAGGACGACGTCGAACATGACAGCAGGATGAAAGGGCATTTCCAAGAACTGAGCATTCTTGCCGAAGACCGCCCCAACGGCATCCCCCGCTGTTGCCACGCCTGACGTGAAAATGATCCTGCAGTCTGGGCACGCCGTGAGGATCTTCTGGGCTGCCGCAAAGGAGGCAACTTCCGAGCAGTTCTCATCCAGCACGTTCATGAACACGATGGCCGCCCTACTCGCAATCGCGATATTTGCCGCTTCGTCGGGGTCCTTAACGTGAACGGTGTCGGGATACCCGCGCGTTCTGAGAATCACGGCCATGGTAAAAGCAACCGACTCGCTTCGATGGTTCTGCACCACAATCCTCATGCCCATCGCTCCTGAGAATTGAGATGCGATCCTGGAGCGGTCAATGCTACCGTTTTCTTGGTGCACCAATTTTCTATTGGACTGTCTCGGGAAAAGCAGGGGGAAATGCTATTGCGGAGCCAAAGAGAAGAATCTAAATTACCGAGGAGGACACCTTACCGCGGGAGTATCACTGCCCTATACGCCGCCCCCATTCCCCCAATGTACATCACTCGCGACGGTCCCGTAAAAGATTTCGTCAGGCGTTTGTTGAAAATGGTTTTGAGGAGCGCCTAGGCAAGTATGCCCGCCCTCAGGATTCGCTCATTGGCCGGCTCGTATCTGTACCCTCTTAACCGCGAGGGCGTAGGCGACGGGATAAGCTCTTTTGAGATGCTCCCTTTTCTTGCGAATCGAATCACCGGAAACATCCTCACCGATTAATTCAGCGCGCGGGGGCAAGGTCTGAAGAAGGTCCGCCAGGTGCTCGTCATGATGCTTGCCTGTTCTCAGCCGAACAAGCTCTGAGGCCATGATGAGGAATTGATTGTTTAGCACCTTATGTTTTTGGCCCCGCTTGCCGACGGCCTGCTCCAGAACGCTCCCCATTCGATTCGAAAAATCCTTCAATCGTGCAGGTAGGTCCTCTGTGCCGCCCAGGATAGAGGCCAAGATCGGCGCCAACGATCCTCCGAACACCGAGGACTCAAGCTTCTTGGCAAGCGCACCAGCCTCGGCGGCAATGGCCGCCACCTCTTCCAGAGGGGCGGTTGCTTGGTCGTCTTTCGGCGACTTCGCGTGCACAAACAGCAAAGATACAAGCAGGTGCTTGTCGGAGTCGTCCAATTCGCGCAAGGGATTTTTCGGGCCGACATTGTCGAATGACTTCCGGACAAACTTCGCGTAATCGAATGCCATATCTACCCCCTCGCCCAGTTCAAAAATCGGACAAAAGTACCCCTTAGGTTGTGTCCAATGAGTTTGCGCGTTGCGGCTCTAGTATGCGGCTTGGGAGTCATTAACGCATGAAGAAAAATCAGCACATCACCGAGCCCAAGACCCGTAAGAGCCGCGGCGCCATTCCAGTAATTGCCCCACTCGCGAGACGCTTGGAGCAATACCGAATCAGTTGCGGTAGACCGAAAACAGGCCCGATGTTCCCCAACCTGGAGAAGAACCCGATGGATCTGGGAAACGTCCTCAACCGTTCCATCCTGCCGGCCTTGAACATCTGTGCAGTATGCGGCAAGCCGGAGGGTGAGTGCCTCAAACCAAAGAACGCAGATGACCCACTGCAGGCCCACGAGTACGAGCGGGATAAGAGCCGTCCGGAATGGCATGGCTGGCATGCTGCCCGCCGTGGGCTGGGAACCAACCTGTATCGTCTCGGAGTTCAGGAGAAAACGATTCAGGCAATTCTCCGCCACGCGAACGTCTCCACCACCAACACCTACTACATCAAGAGCGCCGCAGATGACGCACGCGCAGCCATGGCGAAGCTGGAGAGGCTTGTAATTGGCAACGAAGCGGCAACAGAAGCGGCGGCAAAAGCAGATGCGGTCAGTGAAGAGCAGACGACCGAAACGCCCTTACCTGACAACGAACTGACAACAACCACGGCAGATGCCCAGTCTGCCGCAATCCAGTAAACGCCCTGTTTGCTGTTGGATGAATCTGGTGGCGGCGGCTGGACTCGAACCAGCGACCTACGGATTATGAGACCGTCGCTCTAACCACCTGAGCTACACCGCCACGGTGTGGGTGAGACGGGGCGGACAGGGATTACCAAACGCCCCGCAGCTTTGATTTTAAAGCCCACCGCCTAAAGGCGCAATTGGCAAAAACCAAAGGCGCAATTAGCAATTGGCAATTGGCTGTTGGCCCAAACCAAGAACCCCTGTCCTTTGCCGCAGATCAACGCAGATGTGCGCAGATCGGAACGTGATCCCGCGTAGGGGGAGGATTCGGGCGAGGGCGGAAAACAACGGTTTTTGGCCAATCGCCAATTGCCAGGTGCGAATTGCGGGGTTGCAGCATCCAATCAGCGAGGTTGTGGGATACGGCATAGTCTGCCGGTGCGCTCGGGGTCCGGTGATTCCGGTATAATGAGGGTACTGGCGGGACATCTGGGCGGGGCCGGAAAAGGCTTGCCGGACGCGTCGCCAATTCCCCTTAAAGAAGCTACATGTCAAAGACCGCAAAGATTACCATCCTCAGCGTATCCCTGGCCCTCGTCCTGTTTTCTGTGATCGGCGGTCTGGGGGTTAAGGCCTCCACCGGCGATGGCGCCTATCGGCAAATTGGCGTTTATTCCGAGGTGTTGTCGCGCATCCGCAGTGAATATGTGGAAGAGCCCAACATGACGGCGGTGACCGACGGCGCGCTCCACGGCCTGTTGGAATCCCTGGATGCCAATTCCAGCTACCTGACGCCGGCGGAATATAAGGAATTCAAAAGCCATAAGAGCCAGGGGAAGGCGAGCATTGGCGCCACCGTCTCCAAGCGCTTCGGGTATGCTGCGGTGGTGTCGGTGATTCCCGGCGGCCCGGCGGACAAAGCCAGCTTGGAAGATGGCGACATCCTGGAATCGGTCGAGGGCAAGAGTTCGCGCGAGCTATCGCTAGCCGAAATCCAGTCCGTATTGGATGGACCACCGGGTTCAGTATTGAATGTCTCCATTGTGCGCGCCCGGCGCGCCGAGCCGGTGAAGGTGGCGATCACGCGGGAGATCGTGCAAATTCCCTCAGCCACGGAGAAGCCTGTAGACGACGGTATCGCCGAAATCCAAGTCAAGGCGCTCACCAAGGGTAAGAGCCAGGACATTGCCAACCAGATTAAGACTGCCCAAAAGGCCGGCGCCAAGAAACTGATCCTGGATTTGCGCGATGTGTCCGAGGGCGAGGAAGAAGAAGGTGTGGCCACCGCCAACCTGTTCTTGAACCACGGAACCATTGCGTATTTGCAAGGGCAGAAGGTTCCACGGCAGGATTTTAATGCCGAGAGCAACAAGGCGATTACGAGTCTGCCGCTGGTGGTGTTGGTGAATCACGGTACGGGTGGTGCGGCCGAGATTGTGGCGGCGGCGATCATGGAAAACGCCCGGGGTGACGTGATTGGCGACAAGACCTTCGGTATTGGCTCGGTCCAGAAAACCATCGAGATTGAGGATGGATCGGCGCTGATCCTCTCGATCGCCAAATATTACTCGCCCAGCGGAAAGGCGATTCAGGATACGGCGGTAACGCCCAACATCCTGGTGGCCGATAATGAAGAGGATTTCGTGGCTCCGGAAGACGAGGATGCGAATCCCAAGGAGCCCTTGAAGAAGGACAAGAAAACCGGACCCGACGAGCAACTCCGCCGGGCGATCGAAGTTTTGAAGACCGGCGACAAGGGTGCCAAGCCGGGAGCCAATGCCGCGCAGAATCCCGCTCCGCAAATGGATAACCCGCTGATCAAGAAGCAGCAATAAGCAACAAGCAATAAGCAACAAGCCGGAGGCCGGTTTCGCGGGAACGCACGCTCCCAAGAGCCGGCTTTCTGCTATTCTGGGCTCAGTTTTCCCATGTCATCCGTTCTCACAGAGCCGGTGCGCGTTCGGCCGCCGCGCACCTCCGGTAAGCTGGTCGGACGTCTCCTGTTTGGCGTGCTGCTGCTGCTGGCGGGATTGGCGGGGACCTTTGCCGGCCTGTTAGCCGTATATTCCACCGACCTGCCCGAAGTGAACGAGCTGGAAAGCTACCGGCCCTCCACGACCACGGAACTTTATGATGTCCACGGCCGCGTCATCGGTTCGTTCGCCTTGCAACGGCGCGTGATTGCCTCGTACGACGATTTCCCGAAAGTGCTGCGCGACGCCATTCTCTCCACCGAAGACAAGGATTTCGAGAAGCATTGGGGCGTGAGTCCGTGGCGTATCGCGGGGGCGGCCTGGCGCGACCTGGCCAGCGGCAGCAAGGCGCAGGGCGCCTCCACCCTGACCATGCAGCTGGCGCGCAATCTGTTTCTTAGTCCCGACCGCAATTTCCGGCGCAAGATGCAGGAAATCATGCTGTCGATCCAGATCGAGCGGCGCTTCACCAAGCCGCAGATCTTTACCATGTATTGCAACCAGATCTTCCTCGGGCACGGGGTTTATGGCTTCGAGGCGGGCGCGGAGTATTACTTCAGCAAACCGGCTAAGGAGCTCACGCTGCCGGAGGCCGCATTGCTGGCGGGGCTGCCCAAGGCGCCCAGCTACTATTCCCCCATCAATAGCCCGGAACGCGCTCTGCATCGCCGCAATCTGGTGATCAACTCGATGCTGGAAGACGGCAAGATAAACGCGGAAGCCGCGGCGCTGGCCAAGGAATCGCCCATTCAGTTGCAGGTGCAGGGTTCGCCGAATTCCCTGGCGCCCTATTTTGTCGAGGACGTCCGGCAATATCTGGAAAAGAAGTATGGCAGCGACCAGGTTCACGAGGCCGGGCTGCGAGTTTACACCTCGCTGGATATGGAGTTGCAAGCCGCGGCCAATCAAGCCGTGCTGGATGGCTTGGCCACCTATGAGCGCCGCCACGGCTGGCACGGTTCGCTGCCGAATGTCATTGCCGAAGGGCAAAAGTTAGGGGCTTATGAGGATCCGGACTGGAGCGATCCCGTCGCCCCAGGCCGCTATCTGCATGCCCTGGTCACCGGCTTCGGCCCGGGAGGCACCGCGAACCTGAAACTGGGTCGCGATGATGCCGTGCTCGGCCCCGCCGAGATTGCCTGGACAACGGCGAGAACCACGGCGAAATCGAAGAAGGCGCTTCCCGCCGATCTGTTGGCTATCGGAGATCTGGTGTACGTCAAGGTACAGAGCGTGTCGCCGGAAAGACATGCGCGCGTCTCCCTGGAACAGGACTCGGGCACGCAAGCGGCGCTGCTGGCGCTGGACAACAGTACCGGCGATATCATGGCCATGGTGGGAGGACGCGACTTCGGAATCTCGAAGTTCAATCGCGCGGCCCAGGCCTTACGCCAAGTCGGATCATCTTTCAAACCTTATGTGTACACCGCGGCCATCGACAATGGCGCTACTCCCGACGACATGATTCTGGATGCGCCTACCACCTTCATGACCGCTTCCGGTCCCTACAGCCCGCACAACTACGATGGCCGCTATGAAGGGAACATCACGCTGCGGCATGCCCTGGCGGAGTCGCGTAATATTCCGGCGCTCAAACTGGCGGAACGGGTGGGGATTCATAAGGTCATCGACTACGCGCATCGCTTCGGAATCACTTCCAATATTCCGCCCTATTTGCCGATCGCCTTGGGTTCGGCCGAAATTACCCTGCTGGAACATACGGCGGCATTTACCACCTTTCCCAACGATGGGGTGCGGGTGACGCCACGCTATATTCGCAAGGTCACCGCCTATGACGGACGCGTGCTGGAAGAGAACTTTCCGGAAGTGCGAGATGTGATTTCCGCCAAGACCGCGCGCATCATGACCACCATGCTGCGGGAAGTGGTGCTGCATGGCACGGGCTATCAGGCCAGCAAATTGAATCATCCCCTGGCCGGCAAGACTGGAACCACCAACGAGTTCAGCGATGCCTGGTTCATGGGTTTTTCCCCGTCGATCACCTGCGGCGTCTGGATCGGCTTTGACGAAAAATCGAGGTCGCTGGGGAATAAGGAAACGGGAGCGATGGCCGCGCTGCCCATTTGGATCGATTTCATGAAGACGGCCATCAAGGGACACGATCAGGAAGAGTTCCCGGCGGTGGCGCCGTCGGCTCCCGCTGTGCTCCAACCTAAGGTGGATCTATCCAAGGCCGCTCCCGGCGACAGCGAAGCGCAATGATCTTTTCGATAAGCACCAAGCACCAAGCACCAAGCAAAAGGCTACAAGCCGGACAACGCAAACCCAATGTAACGTAAAATCCCCCCGGCTTAATAGCTTGGTGCTTGCAGCTCCTCTCGGCCGGACAGCCACCCCTCGCAGGGGATGGCAACCGCAAGCGCAATCGTAACGCAAAGTTCCTCCGGCTTGGTGCTTGGTGCTTGGTGCTTGAGGCTATAGAATTGCCCAAGCGGCTCTCCAGGACCGAACGATCGAGCCGTACCAACAAGTTTCATTACATCCAAGAAAGAGGAATCAATGAAGAGACTGAGGCTATTCCTCGTCCTCGTACTCGGCCTTTCACTTGTCCCGGTCGTGTTGGCGAAAGAAGGCGGCGACCAGTATCCCAACGGCAGCGAGAATTGGTTTGCCGGAGCGACTCCACCCCCCGGACTTACCTATGTCAATTATTTTGGCTATTACAGCGGGCAGCTCAAAGATGGCGCCGGCAATAAGGTGGTAGGGCCGAACGGACTTACGCCCCAGGTGGATGCCACCTTTGACGCCATTCGCGTTATCGCGATGACCAAATACAAGATCTTTGGCGCTGATTACGGCGTTCATGTCATTGTTCCGCTGGTGGACCAATCCATGAACTTTGAAGGCATCAAGGGCATGAAGGGAAGATCCAACATGCTCAGCCTCGGCGATATCACCATCGATCCGATCATTCTGGGCTGGCACCACCCAAATTGGCATGTCGCAACCGGGGTGGACATTAATCTGCCTACCGGACATTTCGATAAGAGTGATCCGCGCGTCAGTGTGGGCGCCAACTACTACAGCTTTGAGCCCATCCTGGCCTTCAGTCTTTTGCCGAAATCCGGATGGGAAGCTTCGACGAAGTTGATGTACAACCTGAAGACCACCAATCAGGCCACCGATTATCACTCCGGCCAGGATTTTCACATGGATTATCTGGCGGGCAAGCACATCGGCGGACTGATGGTGGGCGCTTCCGGTTATGTGTTGGAGCAGACTACCGATGACACGCAAAAGGGCGTGATGGTTCCCGCCGGGGGCGGGTTTACCGCCGGCAATCGGGGACAAGTCGTGGCCGTGGGGCCGAGCTTGGGTTATACCAGCAAGCGCCACATGAGCTTCATCCTCCAGTGGCAACACGAAACCGTAGTGGAGAACCGTTTCGGCGGGGAGAAACTATGGTTCAAAGTCATGATCCCGACTGGTTCGGGTGGTCCGAAGTCCTAGTTAAGAGGAACAAGTGACAGGCAGTAAAACAAGGGGAGCCGTACGGCAAGGCCGTTCCGGCTCCCCTTATGTTTTGCAGCCCTGGGGGAGAATTTAGGAAGCTTGTTTCAGGCGATTCCCCACCTGTTCCAGACAGGCTGGGAAAAAAGACTTGTCCGCGCTTAACACGACGCAGCGGGCATTTTGATTGCTCGCACGAGCCACCGCCAGCAGGTCGGAAGCGCTCACGGCCGGCGGCCGATCGCCCACCACAACCATGTCAAAGCGCAAGGTACGGAGCAACTGAACCGCCTCGCGAGCGTCCCAGGTCGTTGTGGTGTTTAAGCCGCAATCCTCCAGCGCCTGCTCCAGTCCGATCAGAGCATATTCGTCGGTATGGACAATGAGAACGCGCATTTTTTCCGCCATGGGGGAAACTCCTGAATGTGGTCGAGAATCACTGCTGAGGCCCAGATCACTCTACTGCGCTTCGGAAGAAACGATCATTAAATCTTTCTTAGAATGGCGGAAAAATGCATAAAAAGTTGTCGGCCACGGTTCCTCGGGGAGTCGCGAGTTGCGAGTGGCGAGCTGCGAGTGGCGAGAGCAAACCAAAAGAGTTGTCATGCTGAGTGTTCATGACCCCCAAGGGCGGGGCTCACCTAAGCGCATGAAAATCATGCAATTCGACGGAGCGGAGCGCGCCAGCGCGGAGTCGAAGCACCTATGCACTCTTGTGCACGCGCACGATATCGTGGGTTCACAAAAAGTTCAGAGGCCCTTCGACTCGTCCCGGTGGACCAGGACTCGCTCTGGGCGTCCCCGCGCACACACTCGACGGGACCAACATCCCAGCCGTCTGCTTAACAACGATCCCCACTCTTCACTTCATGTCCATCGGTTTGGGTTCCAGGATGATCTCCCGTCCCAATCTACTGCCCTGGACTTCGCGGTAATCGCCCCGATCATGGGCGGCTGTCTGGAGCTTCTGGGCGCCTCCGCCTTGCTGTTCTTCCAGTTCGCGCATCTTGTCTTCATTGGCTTCCAGACTAGCCAGGTCTTTGAATTGCGTCATCAGAATAACGTCATAGTCGTGGGAATCATGGGGCTCGGTCGTGATTACCTTGTAATCCATAACGTAGCCGGCCTTTTTCATCATTTCCTGCGTCTGCTTCCACTCCCCGGCCAGATACGCCAGATAGCGGTCTTCCTGTCCATAGTGCACGCGGATGTAGGCGATGTCCCAGACAGGTCCGTTGTGGAAGGGGCGGGGTTGCTGCGCCAGGGCGGCAACCGTAGAGAGTAGGGCGACGGCCAGTAAAAGCCGGCATACCAAAGCATTGTGCTTGCTATTCATCAGTCGATCTCCTTTGGAATGGGTGGCGGCTCCGGAAACGGATGCCCCCAAGCAGCAACAAACCTGCTGTACGATGGTGGCCTGCCGGAATTGGCTGCCTTGGAAGGCGTGAAATGCGTAAAGAGTTTACAAGGCGAAATCACGGACCTTCAGTTTGATCCGCAAGAGTAATATCGTAGAAAGATCATGCAGATTCGTCTCTCCAAATATGGCAATGCCTCCCGGGAGCCCTCGCCGGTAAGCCGGCTATTGGCGGAGTTTTCCCATGATTTCCGGGACGGCGTGGATATCAATCTCGGCGTGGGATACGTGAATGAGCAAACCATTCCTGTGGCCTATTTGACCGAAGCCATGCAAACGGTGGCGCGCGACGGGAAGAAGTACCGTCAGGCCTTCAATTACGGCAGTCCGGCCGGGTCGGCGAACCTGATCGACTCGATTCGCCAATTTCTGTTGCGCATGCAAATCGGACAGCTGGACGAGGCTACCCTGGCCCGCAAGAGGCTGGCGATTGGCGCTTGTGGCGCCACCAGCATTCTCGATGCGCTGGCTGAAGTGTTGCCGCCCGGCATCGTCGTTACCTCCGATCCCATGTATTACATCTATGCGGACGCGCTGGGGCGAAAGGGATTCGAGATCCTGGCGGTGCCCGAGGACGAGGAAGGAATCGATCTGGCCGTCCTGAATCGCAAACTGGAAGCACTGGGAACCGGGGCGGAGCGCGTTTCGTGTTTTTACGTGGTAACCGTAAATAACCCCTCGGGCACGGTGCTATCGAATCGCCGCCGGGCAGCGCTGCTCGAGGTCGCCGCCGCCTGGTCGCGGCGGCAGGACCGGCTGATCCCCATCTTCTTCGATCTGGCTTACGAGCTGTTGTTGCATGACCCGGAGGCCGAGCCGTTCCAGTCGGTTTTGCCGCAGGACGATCTTGGTATCGCGTACGAAATCGGCACGCTTTCCAAGGTGCTGGCCCCGGCCCTGCGCATCGGGTATCTACTGGGACCCGATGGCCCTTTCATGAATGCCATGGTGGAAAGGACCGCCGACGCCGGCTTCAGCGCACCCTTGTTTGTGCAGGAAATCGCAAGTTACGTCTTGGACAATTGCATTGCCGAGCAGCTGCGGACCGTCAATGCCGGCTATCGCGAAAAGGCGGTGGCGGTGAAGAGCGGGATCGAGCGTACGATTGGGCCATGCTTGGAAGAGTTGCGCGGCGGCAGTGCCGGATTTTATTACTATTTGACCTTTCGCGATATCCAGACTGCGCCGGGCTCACGGTTTTTCAAATTCCTGACGCGCACCACCGGCGATCCGGCCGTGGATGGTCCGCCGGAGCAACGACGGCCGCGCGCGATCTACATTCCCGGCAACTACTGCGTGCATCCGCACGGCGATTTAGCCCAGCGCGGCCTGCGGCAACTGCGGCTTTCGTATGGTTTTGAAGGGGTGCCGGCAATTTTGCGGGCATTGGATTTAATGCGAGAAGCAGTAGTTAGAAGTTAGTAGTTAGTAGTTAGTAGTTAGGAGTTAGGAAAACCCAGCGGCGGGTCGGGGTGCATGTAAGGCAACAAGAATTTCCCCCGGCCCCTAACTACTAACTACTAGCTACTAGCTACTGTTTTCCCCATCTGTCTTCTCAACTCCATGTAATTCAGCATGCGAATGGTGGCGTGCATGGCCGCAACTAACTGGTCTGGATCGACGCCGCGGGTGGTAAACATCCGTTCCTCGGTGCGCCAGGTGATGATGGCTTCGGTGAGGGCGCCGCTGGTTCCTTTGCGCGAGATGCCGATGCGGTAATCCACCAATTCCGGCAGATCGCTATAGATGGTGCGCAGGGCATTAATAAAGGCATCAAACTGGCCGTCGCCTTCGGCCTGCGCGCTGAGGATTTCCTCATCGCGGCGGAGTTGTAGGGAAGCCGACGGCAGGGCGCCCTTCTTCATGACGAAGTGATAATCCACCAGCTTCAAACCGTTTTCCTTGGTATTGAAAATGTCATGCAACAGGAGGATGATGTCGGCCTGCGTAACCGTGACCTTCTGGTCGCCGAGTTCCTTGACTTTGGCCAGCAAGGCCCGTTGCTGGTCGGGGCTGATTTCTATGCCCAATTCCTTGCAGTTTTGCTCGATCGAGGCCAATCCCGCGGTTTTGCCCAAGTCATAGCCGCGTTTGCGTCCGAAGCGGGTAGGATCGAGCCGGTTCTGATAGAGCTTGCCCTTTTTGTCGCCGTCGGCGTGCACGCCGCATCCCTGAATGGAGCTCATACGGCCCACCACCGGCTCGTTATCGGCCGGATCGACGCCGCTGATGCCCGCCACCAGGTCGCTCAGCATGCCCAATGAGCGCTCGTTGACGTTGCTGGTAATTCCGTAAAGATCGTGGGCGGTCACAATCAGGGTTGCCAAATTGGTGTTGCCCGCGCGCTCGCCCAGTCCGTTCATAGCCACGTGTATCCGTCTGGCCCCGGCGCGTAGCGCAAACAGGGAATTGGCGACCGCGAGTCCGTAGTCGTTATGGGCGTGGAAATCGAACTTCAGGTCAAAATTGGAGCACATGATCCGGACGTACGCCTGGGTCTCGTCGGGATTGAGCACGCCCAGCGTATCGGCCAGCATCACGTGCTTAAGGGGCAGCTTGGAGATGCCAGTGGTCAGGGCCATCACATACGGTTGAGAGTCGCGCATGCCCTGCGACCAATCTTCCAGATAGACGTTTACCGTTAACCCTTGGCTGGTGGCATAACTGACGGTGCGTTCGATATCGGCCAGATGTTCGGGGAGCGATTTCTTCAATTGCACCCGGCAATGGTGCTCGGAGCCCTTGATCAGCAGATTGAGTACCCGGCAGCCGTTGCGCACGATCCAATCCACCGAGCGGGTTCCGTCCACAAAGCCCAGCACCTCGACTCTGCCGTCAAACCCATGGGAGTGCGCCCAATTGGTGATGCTGCGGACGGCTACCGCCTCGCCCTCGGAAATCAAGGCCGAGCCCACTTCAATGGCATCAATCCCCGATTTGAGCATGGCTTCGGCGATGATGAGCTTTTCGTCCGCCGTGTAATTGACGCCCGGCGTCTGCTCTCCGTCGCGCAGAGTCGTATCCATGATCTCGATGTGAGTCACCTTGGTCCCCCGGCTGATCGCTTCAGACTGGCTGGAAACATTATGCACAATTTATGGCGCTATTCCGACAAGATTAAAAATGTGATCGCGGTCACGTCGGCCGGTGATGCGGGGGGGTGTGAATAGGGTTTTTGATCAAGCATTCTAGGGGGAACATAGTAGCGCTATTATTCCGAGGGCGCTTGGTTTGCGCCCGATAGGAAAATCGCCATGATTTTGTGTATCGACGACGAGTTGACCGGTCTCCAGATCCGCAAGGTACTTCTGGAGAGCAGAGGATACGAGGTGCTGACTGCCGGCAGCGGACGCGAAGGACTGGAGCTGTTTGCCGCGAATCCCGTGGAGGCCGTCGTGCTCGATTACCTGATGCCGGAAATGGATGGCATGGCGGTTGCCCAGGAACTCAGGCGCCGCCAGCCCGATGTGAAGATCCTGTTGTTATCCGCCTACGTCGATCTCCCCGAGGAAATCATGCGAATTGTGGATGCCCGGACCATGAAGGGCGAAGCGCCGACCGCCTTGCTGTCGGCAATCCAGCAGTTGCTCACTTGTTAGAAACGGTTCTCTGATTCATCATGGTTGCCTCCGCAACGTGACCGCGGCGGAATCATTCAGGCCCAGAACTCGATTCCGTATTTGTGGACGGTGATATGTTCGAAGCCAGGAAACGCGCGCTGGAACAGCCTATTATCCGCTACACCCTGGCGGTGGCCATTCCCTCGGTGGCCCTCCTCATCCGCCATGCGATAGAACAATATGTGGTCGCTCCACTGCCCACCTTCATCACGGTCTATCCCGCGGTGATGTTGGTGGCGCTTCTGGCCGGCTTCTGGCCAGGCCTACTGGCTACTTTGATCTCGGCCTTGCTTACGGACTACTGGTTTCTTCCGCCGCTGGGCCAATTCAAGATCGAGCGCCCCGCCGATGCCATAGCGCTGGCGCTGTTTTGCGCCATGGGCGTGTTCATGAGCGCGGTGGCGGAACTCTACCGTGGCAACCGGCGCAAGGCCGAGGCGTACCAAAAGGAATTGGCCGAGCGGGAAAGCCGCGTATTGCACCGTTTGGCGATGGCAGCCGCACCGAACATCATGGAGGCGAAGCAGTTCAAGACCTTGCTTCGTCGCGCGGTGGTGATTCCCGTCTTGCTGCTGGCCATCTTGGGAGGAGCGCTTCTTTGGGAAGTCCATCACCTGACCACTGCCTTGAGGTGGGTGGATCATACTGACGTAGTCCTCGCCAACGGACGAAAACTGCTCAGACTTGTGGTGGATGGGGAGACGGGGTTGCGGGGGTATTTGCTTACCGGCAGTCAGGAGTTCCTGCAGCCTTACCGGGCCAGCGAGGAACTCTCCCCTGGCCAATATCGAGAACTGGAAAACCTGGTGGCGGATGACCCGCCTCAGCAAGCCCGCCTGGCCGCCATGCAGGATATCTGTCAACAGTGGCACCAATATGCGGCCCGCATGATTGACGCCCGCCGCGCGGGAAATTACAACGATGTTGTGCTGAACCTGCAAGGCAAGCGCCTGATGGATTCCATTCGCGCGCAACAAGAGCAATTTGTCGCTGTCGAAGAACAGTTGCGCGGCGAACGAACGGATGCCGCACTCCGGGCCTCCCGGCTGACCATTGCCAGTTCGCTCGCGCTTACTCTAGGCGTTGGACTGTTTCTGGGCATCTTCACCCGCCGGCAGACTCAATCCCTGGCCGGAGGCTTCCAGAAATCGTTAGAGGTTGCCGGAGCGAGCGCCGGACAGCTCCGCCTGGCACTGGAGGCGGCGGAACTGGGCGCCTGGGACTACCACTTCCCCACCGGAGACGTATTCTGGGACGAGCGTTGCCGCTTGATGTTTGGCGTTGCGGAAGGGAAGCGGATCGATTACGAGGCGGCGATTGCCCACATCCATGCCGAGGATCGTCCGGGTACCGACGAAGCGGTGAAGCTGGCGATCGCCGGCGCCGATGGCGGAGCCTACCACCGCGAATTTCGCGTCGTTTGGCCGGATGGCTCGCAGCACTGGGTGGCCTCGCATGGCCGGGTGTATTTTGATGACGAAGGGGACCAGCGCCACGCCGTGCGCTTTGTCGGGGTGAACACCGATATTACCGAGCGCAAGCGGGCGGAAGAGGCGCTACGCCAGAGCGAAGAACGCTGGGTCACCACCCTGCGTAGCATCGGCGATGCCGTGATTTCCACCGACGGCGCCGGCCGCATCATCTTCATGAACGATGTCGCCCAGAAGCTGACGGGCTGGCCCTTGTCCGAAGCTCAGGGCAAAGACTTGGACACGGTCTTCAATATCGTCAACGAATTTACCCGGGCCAAGCCGGAGAGCCCGGTGGCCAAGGTGATCCGGTTGGGATCGGTGATTGGCCTGGCGAACCATACCGCGCTGATCAGCCGCGCGGGCACGGAATTTGCCATTGACGATAGTGCCGCTCCCATCCGTGACCGGGATGGCCAGATTGAGGGTGTGGTCCTGGTATTCCACGATATCAGCGACCAAAAAAAGGCGGAAAACGCGTTACGAACCAACGAGCGGTTGGCTACAGCCGGGCGGCTGGCGGCTACCCTGGCGCATGAAATCCATAACCCGTTGGATGCCGTGGGCAACTTACTGTATCTCATCGACCAGACTCCCGACCTGGCCACGATCAAGGAATTTGTGGCCAAGGCTTCCGGAGAACTGACGCGGGTCACGCAGATGACCAGGAACATGCTGGCCTTTCAGCGCGAAGCCAGCAAGCCGGTGCCGGTGAAAATCGAAGATATTCTCGACAATGTGGTCATGCTCTATAAAGCAAAAATTGACGCCACCGAAATCCAACTGAGTAAACAGAATGAATTTGACGGGGAATTCCTCGCTCTGCCCGGCGAGATTCGGCAAGTTGTGGCCAATCTGGTGGGGAATGCGATAGAAGCGCTGGGCGGCAAGGGTAAGATACGCCTCCATGCCTACCCGGCCCAGGAGTGGTGCGACGGCCGGCGCGGCTTGCGCGTGGTGGTTGCCGACAACGGCCCCGGCATTTCTCCCGAAGTGAGCAAGCGGATTTTCGATCCGTTCTTTACCACCAAAGGCGAGCGCGGTACGGGCTTGGGGCTGTGGATCACGGCGGGAATTATCGAGAAATACGAGGGGACGATTCGGCTGCGCAGCAATTCGCGGGCCGGCCGGTCGGGAACCTGCTTCTCGGTGTTCTTTCCCCGGCAGGGTGATTGAGAACCGCAATCGCCAATTGCGATTCTCGGCTTACTGCGGCCAAGCCGTCTTTACCGCTGGCTCCTGTTTACTCTGTTCCAAGGCCAGTTCATATTCTTTAAGCTTTTTCTCGTAGTCGGCTCTCTGGAAGGGTAAGACCAGTGCCAGCGCTTGTTGCTGGGCTTGGACGGCATCGGCGAATTCTCCCTCCACGGAATAGGCCAGGGCCAACGTGCTCAGAAAAATGGGATTCTTGTCGTTGGCGGTGACCGCTTTGCGGGCATACTCCACGCCCATATTGGGATCGCGTACCTGCGGATTTGTGCTGGTCACGCATAGCCGGGCGGCATCGTTGAGCGCGGCGGTGTTGCCCTGATCGGCTGCCTTGCGGTACCACGCGAGAGCTTCCGTATCGTCCTTGTCCAGGCCGCCACGGGCGTTCTCATACATTTCGCCAAGATGGACTTGGGCGCCGGCGTTGCCCTGATTGGCCGCCTTGCTATACCAGGTCCGTGCTTGCACGGGGTCCTTGGCCAGCCCGCCGCGGCCGCTATCATACAGATCGCCGAGTTCGGCTTGGGCGGGGGCATCGCCATGTCCGGCGGCTTTCAGGAACCAGCCGGCGGCTTGCGCTTCATCCTTGGGCAATCCCGCGCTCCCGGTCCGATACATCAGACCCAGGATGCGTTGCGATTGTGGCTCACCTTGATCGGCCGCTTTGCGAAACCAGCGCGTCGCTTCAACCGGGTCCCTGGCGACGCCTTTGCCCAGAAAATAGGCTTGCGCCAGTTTGAGCTCCGCCGAAAGTTCGCCATGCTCGGCCCGCGCTCGCAGTTGATCGATTTCCGTTTGCGCCCATGCCGAACTGCCCGCCAGCATCAGGAGCGAGAGCAAGGCCAATCCCAGCCGCATCATCGATGTTTTCACGCGTTCCTCCAGACTGTCTTTAGCGAGGCTTGCTGGAAAACCCGGCGCTCGTCGCGATCCGCGGACACGTCGCCGAAAAACTGTGCGGCTTCTTCGGAGAGACTCGCCTGGCGCTCCGTTTCCAGCGCCCGCTTCAGCAGTCGGTTCACATGCTCGCTCGCGGAGAGGCTTCCCTTGGTGCGCTCCACATCCGACACCACGTCGAGATCTAACGAGAAGGATCGAGTTATTCGTTTGGCAGGCCTCATCGCCGTTATCTCACCCCTGCTATTGTTGTTTGTCATTGGTTCTTCGTCAAATGTTCCGCTAAGTCACAGATAGGAGCAAACTTCTGAATTGCCGGAATGTTCCGAGCGTACATGGTAGTTAAGCAGCTCTGTTCATCCCCGCTTCTCACTTTTATGTCGCGTCCTCCTCTGCGTCCTTGGCGACCTCTGCGTTCGCTCCGAATGAAATCGCGATTGCTGCCGGTTATCCATTGGGCTAAACTGAATTCTTATTTCAACCTGCCGGGGTCCTTTCCAGGCGCCAAGCCAGGATAGGTGATTCCTTTCGATCCGGGTACGCGAGGTGCAATGAGCGGCAAAGTAACGAACATCGTGATCGCCGGTCTGGGTGGCCAGGGCGTGCTCAAGGCTTCCGACATCGTGGCCGAAGTCGCGCAGAGCGCCGGATTAGACGTGAAGAAGAGCGAACTGCACGGCATGAGCCAGCGGGGCGGCTCGGTCTCCAGCGACGTGCGCTTTGGCGAACGTGTTTTCAGCCCCATGGTGCCGGAAGGCGAGGCGGATTATCTGGTGGTGATCACCGCCGATCAGGTGGCCGTCAACGCCGCCTCCCTGCGCCCTGGTGGAGTGGTCGTCGAACCGGGACAAGTTCGGGAAAGCGAATTGCGCAACAAGAAGAGCCTGAATGTCGCATTGCTGGGCGCTTTGAGCCGGCATTTGGAGTTCTCGGTGGAAGCGTGGATGGCCGCTATCCGAAACCACCTTCCCGAGACGCAGCATGAAGCCAATCTGCAAGCGTTTAATTTAGGAAGGGGCCTATGACATCCTCCGCACAGCCTGCCCCGCACGCCAAGTTTGGAGGCGCCGGCGATTCCGTGGCGCTGCCCGCTTCTTTTCAACCGGTCAGTGCGCTCGACTATGTCCCGCGGCCGGAGTTGGAAGGTTTGCAGCTCTCCCGCATGCGCGCCGTGGTGCAACGCGCGTATGACCGGGTAAAGCTGTTCCGCTCGCGGATGGAGGAGCGTGGCCTGACGCCCGCCGATATGCGCTCCCTGGCGGATGTGGCCAAGCTGCCCTTTACGGTCAAGACGGACTTGCGGGACACCTATCCGTTCGGTCTGTTCGCCAGCCCGCTAAAAGAGGTGGTGCGCTTGCACGCTTCCAGCGGTACCACCGGCAAACCCATCGTCGTGGCCTACACCCAGGCCGATCTCGACGTATGGTCTTCGGTGATGGTGCGCGCCTTTGCCGCTTGCGGCCTGCATGAAGGCGATGTGGTGCAGAACGCTTACGGTTACGGACTGTTTACCGGGGGCTTGGGCGCACACTATGGCGCGGAAAAACTGGGCGCCACGGTGATTCCCGTTTCCGGGGGCAATACCGAACGGCAGCTGATGGTGATGTGCGATTTCGAGGTTACGGCCATTTGCTGTACGCCCACTTATTTCCTGCACCTGATCGATCGCGCCTCCACCATGGGAATCGATCTGCATAAGTTGCCGTTGCGCGCCGGCGTCTTCGGGGCGGAGCCCTGGACGCAAGAGATGCGCCTGCGCATCGAGCAGGAGTCGGGAATTAAAGCCTACGACATCTACGGCTTGTCCGAGATCATTGGTCCCGGCGTGGCCATCGAGTGTGCCTGCCAGGACGGGCTGCACATCTTCGGAGATCACTTCTATCCGGAGATCATCGATCCGGAAACGCAGCGCCTGCTGCCGGACGGCGAAGAGGGCGAATTGGTCTTAACCACGCTGAGCAAACAGGCCATGCCGCTGATTCGTTATCGTACCCGCGACATCACTTCCCTGATACCCGCCCGCTGTGAGTGTGGCCGGACCATCCGGCGCATGCGGCGCATCGGCCGCCGCAGCGATGACATGATGATCATCCGCGGCGTCAACGTCTTCCCCTCGCAGGTGGAATCGGTACTGCTGGCCATGGAAGGCACGCTGCCCCACTATCAGATTATTCTGACCCGCGAACGCGGCCTCGATCAGATGGAAGTTCAGGTGGAAGTTACGGCCCAGATGTTCAGCGATACGGTGGGCGCCCTGGAAGCCCTGCAGGCCAAACTGGCCGACGCCCTGGATCGAGTGCTCCAGATTCGCGTGCGGGTAACCCTGGTGGAACCACGTACCATTGAACGCAGTGAAGGAAAAGCCAAGCGAGTGATCGACCGGCGGCAATTATGAAAATTACGCAACTCTCCGTTTTTGCTGAGAACAAGCCGGGCCACATCATTGCGCCGTGCCGCTTGCTGGCCGACGCCGGAGTGGATATCCGGGCGCTTTCTTTGGCCGATACCCAGAGTTTTGGGATTCTGCGCATTATCGTTTCCGACTGGCAAAAAGCAGCCAAGCTTCTGGAAGGCGCCGGCTTTCCGGTGAAAGCCACGGAAGTGCTGGCCATTGAAGTTCCCGATCGTCCCGGCGGCCTGGCGCAAGTGCTCCTCGCCCTGGAAGGCAGCCCCATCAATATCGAGTACATGTACGCCTTCCCCTTCGGCCGCGAGCAGAAAGCGGTGCTGGTCTTCCGCTTCGACAATCCCGACGAGGCCATCAAACGCTTGACCTCCGCCGGAATCAGCTTGCTTACACGCGCCGAACTGCAAGCGCAATAAGCAACAAGCAATAAGCAACAAGCCAGAGGCGGGGCCGTTTTGGCTTATTGCTTGTTGCTTATTGCTGCCTCACCACGCGTGGTAATACCCATCACGGGTGGCCAACTCGACGCGAACGCCAAACAAGTCACTCAGGCACTTCGCGGTGAGCAACTGTTCTTTGGGGCCGTCGGCGGTGATTTGTCCCTGGCGCATGAAGATCACGCGCTGGATTTCCGGAATTACGTCGGCGAGATGATGCGTGACCAGCAGGATAGCAATGCCCGATTGCGCCAGCTTGCGCATCAATAGCCGCAGCTCTTCCTGGGCAAACACGTCGAGACTATTGCTGGGCTCGTCGAAGACCAGGGCGCGCGGCTCGTGCACCAACGCCCGCGCAATCAAGATGCGGCGCGCCTCTCCGGACGACATTTCCATGACATTGCGGCCGGATAGATGGCCGGCTTCCAGCAAGCCGAGCACCTCGTCGGTGCGTTGTTCCATGCTGGGGGTGACTTCCAGATGCGGCCACAAGCCAATGCTGCTGAAGAATCCCGATAGCACGGCCTCCCGGCCGGTAATCGGACGGCTGCAGAAGGCCAGAAGATCGTTGGAGACCATCCCTAGCAACGTACGCAGTTCGCTTACATTCCAGCGGTCTTTGCCGAACACAGTGACCGAGGATTCGTCGCGGGGAAGAGGATAACATTCCTGGCAGATGGTCTTGAATAGCGTGGATTTTCCGGAACCGTTCGGTCCCAGAATCGCCACATGTTCCCCGACGGCGATCCGCAGGCTCACGTCATTCAACGCCGTCCGCCCGCCGCGTTGCACGGTCACGTGCCGGAATTCCACTAAATAGTGACTCATAATTTGCAGTTTACAGCCAAATCGGCCCCCGGTGCTGCTCCTGTCTCTTCGCACGTAATCAATGGTTCCATAATATTTTGGTTTCCCCGAGTCCCCCGGAGAACTCCAATTTCCAAAACTAAGAAGGGACATTAGGCGTGGACGACCCGCGACAGCCGGTCTGGAGACCGGCGCTACACACAAACGTAAGCGCCCGCGCCCGCTGGCGCTATCGTTGAACGCTGGAGTGTCCGCTAGCGGTATAATCTCCCGCAAATGAACGAAGACCGCAAGTGGATGGAAGAACACGTCCTCGGCGAGGGAGACCTGTTGCTTTACGGACGATTGTCCGAGGAGATGACCGACCTTCCCCCCGACGTCGTGTGGAAGGAACTGCGGACCGTCGCGGAAAAATACCTGATTGGCGGTGCCGATAGAACCGGCGTCTTCCATCACATAGTAGATGAGACCATCGACGCGTTGACCGAGCGGGACAAGCGCTTCGGCTACCCGCCTCCCTTCTGCCACAAAGGTTGTTGCAATTGCTGCTACGAGTTGGTCTATTGCACTTCCGAAGAGGCGAGGCATATCCATAATCATTGCCGGGAAACAGGCCTCGCCATCGACAATGCCAAGTTGGAGCGCCAGCTGAAGTATGTCGAAACCGACGAGCACCTGGACCACACCGGCATAACCACATGGAATGACCAGATAGAGGCCGACCAAGCCTGCGTATTTTTAGACCCGGCGGACGGTTCCTGCGTCATTTGGCCGGCCAGACCGCTGGTATGCCGCGTGCATCTTGCCGAGGGGACCGACCAGTATTGCCGGCCCCACAACGGCCAGGTAAATCCTCAGGCTAGCGGGATCAACTATATTGAGCTCAGTTATATCCTCAGTGCGATCTTCACTATCCACCGCGATTCCATCAAGAAGACCATGGGTCGGCTCCTGCTGGACCTGATTAAAAAATTCACATAAACCCGATTTTCTAAATAAACCTCTAAAGTCTTTCCCTTAGTGCGCCGATAGGCCTGATGAAGGATCACTTCATTCATGCGTTGAAGCGGTTGGCCATGACACGTTAGGCGGTGGCCAGCTGTTTTTGCTGCCTCCAGGGTTGCGGCGCGGCCCTGGCGCAGGATGTGCTCGTCGCTCGCGCCTGGAACGGACGTAGCGGACCATCATCGTTCATCGGCCCGGCGCATCCGGAACGGCGTTTTGCGGAGAGACCTCGATGCCATCGATTTGCTGCTTGCCTCGCTGGATCAGCATGCCCGTGATGGTTGCTGCAATCTTCTTCTTGACCCCTCAACCCGTGCGGGCCCAGTCGCTCCAAACCCTGCAGCATCATGTGGTCCCCGCGGTTGCCAGCGGGCAGGCCGTGCCGGCAGGCTCCTTGCCGGCGCAACAGCGCCTGAGTGTCTCCATCGTGTTGCCGCTGCGCAACCAAAGTCAGTTGACCGATCTGTTGAGCCGGCTCTCCGATCCCACTAGTCCGGACTATCGCCATTTTCTTACCGTCGATCAGTTCACTGAACAATTTGGACCCACTGCCGAGGATTACCAATCGGTGGTCGATTTCGCGCGGGCTCATGGCCTCAGCGTGACCGATGCCCCGGCGAATCGAATGTTGGTGCCGGTCAGCGGCTCCGTAGCGCAATTCGAAGCGGCATTTCATGTGTCGATGAAGGTCTATCGGCACCCTACGGAGAACCGTACCTTCTATTCGCCGGATCGCGAACCTTCCCTCGAATTGAACGTACCGGTGGCGCACATTGGCGGGTTGAACAACTATTCCATTCCGCGCCCCCAGGTGAAGAAAGCATCGGCGGCGCAAGCTCTCAGCATTCCGGCCACGGGATCGGGTCCGGATGGTTCGTACCTCCCCGGCGACATGCGGACGGCCTACTATGGCAGCGGTCCGCTCACCGGCAAAGGCCAGGTAGTTGGACTGATGGAGTTCGACGGCTACTACATAAGCGATGTTACGGCGTCATTTGCGGGTGCTGCCACATCGAGCACGAACGGAAGCAACTATGTGTTGGCCTATACTCCCACCGCCGGCGGAGTGACCTATAACATTCCCGTCAATAACGTGCTCTTGGGGGGTATCGACAGCGGAGCCCCGGTCTACAGCGACGATGGCGAACAAGTATTGGATATTGCGCAGGCGGTTGGCATGGCGCCCGGCTTAAGTCAGGTCCGCGTTTACATTGGTTACAGCGACATGGTCATACTCAACGCCATGGCTGCGGAGAATGTTGCCAAACTGTTAAGTATTTCGTGGCTCTGGCAGGATGACTCTGTGGAGGTGGAGTCTTTCTTTCAGGAGTTCGCCGCGCAAGGACAGAGCGTCTTTGCCGCCTCCGGAGATAGCGCCGCCTTCGACCCGGCGAACGGTTATTTCTATCCGGCCGAAGACGCCTGGGTAACCGCGGTAGGCGGCACCGACTTGACCACCGACGGCGCGAGAGGCTCCTGGGCCTTGGAAACGGCTTGGCCTCTGAGCACTGGCGGGGTTAGTCCCGATAACGTTCCGCTGCCGAGCTATCAGGCCGGGGTCGCCAATACGTCCAACGGGGGTTCCACAACCGTGCGCAATGTGCCGGATGTGGCCGCGGAAGCCAACTACGACAACTATAGCTGCGAGATGGGTGTGTGCCAGGGGGGATGGGCCGGCACCAGCTTTGCGGCGCCCCGCTGGGCGGCCTTCATGGCCCTGGTGAATGAGCAGGCGGAAGCCGCGGGGAATTCGCCCATCGGCTTTGTCAACCCAGCTCTCTATGCCCTTGGTAACAGTTCCAACTACAACACCTGTTTCCACGACATCAGCAGCGGGAACAACGATGTCAGCGCACCCGTCATAGGGTTTTCCAACGGATACAACGCCGTTTCCGGCTACGATCTGGTCACGGGATGGGGAAGTCCAACCGGGCAGAAGCTGATCGACGCTCTGGCGCCCCCCGTGGCTTTCCAGCTCTTGGCTGCGCCACAAAGCCTGACAATTTCTTCCGGCAGCGCCGGTACCGCTACCATTACCATCAACGGCCAAGCCGGGTTCAGCGGCAAGGTAACCTTCGCTGTAACGTCCGCGCTTCCCAGCGGCGTGACCGCATCGTTTGCCCCCAATCCCACCACCGGATCGACGCTGCTTACATTTACGGTGAGCAATTCCGCCGTCCACGGCTCGTACCTTTTGACCATCACTGGTACCTCCGGGACCGTGACCGAAACCACCAGCCTTGTGCTGGCGGTGACTGCGCCATCCATTACCCTTTACACCAACCCCACAGCGTTAAAGATCGGCCCGGGTCTTTCAGCTACCACCTTCGTGCTGGTGAACTATACCTCCGGCTCCTACAGTGGGATGACCTTTGCCGTGACCTCCGGTTTGCCCAGCGGAGTGACCGCAACCTTCGGCACCAGCCTTTACGGCGAAACTCTGACCTTTAGCGCCGCCAATTCCGCTGCCCCGGAAACCAGCATGGTGACCATCACCGGCACCAGTGGAGCCTGGACCTCTTCCACGGAAGTTGCCCTGACGGTCCTACCCCCGCTTTTCTATCTGAACTACTCCCCCCTGCCTTTCGATTTGGTTCAGGGCGGATCAACCACCACCGCTGTCACCATTGTTCCCTGGGGGAATTTCAGTGGCCCGGTAACGCTATACGCGCCCGTTCTGCCTTCCGGAGTTAAGGCAACGTTTAATCCGAATCCCGCGACCACGACCAGCATCCTCACTATGACCGCGGGCGCCGCCGCACCTGTGGGGACATTTCCGGTGGAACTGGATGGCGCTACAGCGGCGGGGTTCACAATGGATCAATTCCAACAAACGATTACTGCCGCTCCGCAACCGACCTTCAACTTGAATATCTCGCCGTTTACCCTTGCCCTAACCCAAGGCGCTTCCGCCACCGTCACGGTCGCAGTGACGGAATCGAACGGCGCCACCGGCAGCGTCTATTTGTGGGATAAGCCTGAAACTCTCCCGGTTGGGGTTACGGCAACGTTCAATCCGAGTTCGACCAGTGGAGCCAGCGTACTTACGCTGACGGCGACCCCATGGGCTCTGCCCGGGTTCTACATTGTGGAGATTGGCGGAACCTTTAACAATAAGACCGAGGCGAATTTCCTCTTTCTGACCGTCAACCAAAGCTCTGGCTTTACCCTTGGTGCTTCGCCGGCTTCCCTGACGATAGCTCCGGGGGCATCCGTCACCGACACCATCACGGTAATTCCCCGGCCGGGATTCGCCGGGAGCGTGAACCTTGCGGTCACATCGGCGCCCAGCGGCATTACTGCATCGTTCGGTGCCAACCCCACCAGCGGAACCAGCGTGCTCACGCTGAAGGCCAGCAGTCTTGTTCTGCCTGGGCAATATGTTGTGACCATAGTCGGCACTTCTGGCGCCGACACCGTATACACCAGCCAGACGCTGAACGTGGTTGACGCCAGCCGGACACTCTCCATGAGCGCCACCAGTTATACGTTTCCCAACCCCGTGCTGGTTTCTAACTCGGACATGGAGACGGTGGTGACCCTGGCCGCCGTTGGCGGCTCCTTTACCCTGGGGCCTTTCGCGATCACCGGCACGGACGCGGGCGCCTTCAAGATCCAGGGCACTTGCGGCAGCGTTTTGACTAGTAAGAGTTGTCCGGTCACGGTGACCTTTGCGCCGCCCGATGGCCAGACCGCCGCGACCCAAACCTACAACGCCACCCTGGTCATCAACGACGCCACGGTAACTGGTCCGCACCTGTTTCCTTTGACCGCCACTGGTTGGACGCCAACCGTGGCGGTCTCGCCCACGAGCCTTAGTTTTGGCACGCAAGGGGTGGGAACAACCAGTGCGGCGCAAACCGTAACGTTTACGGTGGGGAACCAGGCCGGAGGCAAGATCGCGTTCTTTACCAAGAACATCACCGGCGCCGACGCCGGCGCGTTTGCCGAGAGCGACAACTGCGGATGGGGCCAGAACGCCGGGGGACAATGTACGTTCCGCGTGACCTTCACGCCCACGGCGGCGGGCAGCCAGAGCGCAACGCTGATCATCGGCGATACCGGCGCCAACGCCCCGCATAGCGTCACTTTAAGCGGCATCGGCGCCGATGCGGGTCCCGCAATGGACTTGTTTCCGGTCAGCCTGAACTTCGGCACGCTGGCGATGGGCTCGTCCAGCGCCGCGGAAACCGTCACTCTGACCAACATGGGGAACTTGGCGCTCAGCATCACCGGCATTGCCATCGCCGGCGCGAATCCCGGTTCTTTCAAACAGACCAACACCTGTGGCAGTTCCGTGGCTGCCGGCGCCAATTGCACCATCTCAGTGACCTTCGCGCCGGTGGTGGCGGCTGCCCGGAGCGCCAGTTTGACGATCACGGACAACGCCGCCGGCAGTCCGCACAGCGTGGCCCTGAGCGGTACCGGAGCGAGTTGGGCGGTGGCGTTGTCGGCTACCAGCCTGAGCTTTGGCTACCAGACGACCGGTTCGCCCAGCGCGGCACAAGCCATCACTCTGACCAACACCGGCACCGCGGCTGTGGCCCTCGACGGCATTGCCATTACCGGCGCGGATACCGGCTCGTTCAGTGAGACCAATACCTGCGAAGGCATGGTACCCGTGGGACAGAGCTGTACGATTTCGGTGACTTTCACGCCCTGGGCGTCGGGCAGCCAGAGCGCCTCGCTGACCATCACGGACGACGCCGCCAACAGCCCGCAAAACGTGGCTTTGAGCGGAACCGGCGCTGCTCCCATTTTTACAATGTCTCCGGCCAGCCTGAGCTTCGGCACGCAGGCGGTCGGGACCCGCGCGGCGCAAACCGTCACTCTGACGAATACCGGAGCCGTGCCCGTCATCATCGTCAGCGTATTCACAGGCGGTGCGTACTCCGGCTGGTTCTCGGCAACCAATGCCTGCGGCTCGTCGGTAGCCGTAGGGAAGAGCTGTACGTTCTCGGTGATCTTCATCCCTTCGGGGGTGGGGTCCGTTCAGAACACCACGTTGACTGTCGTCACCAACGGTAGCTGGGGAATTGTGCCCTTGAGCGGAACCGGCGTGCTGGCCGCTCCCGCCTTGTCTCCGGCAACCCTGAGTTTCGGAGCGCAAGCGGCAGGCACTACCAGCAGCGCTCAGACGGTGACTCTGACAAATAACGGCGCCATTGGCCTGAGCATCAGCGGCATTGCCATCGCCGGTGCGAACCCCGGCTCCTTTACGCAGACCAATACCTGTGGAACCTGGGTGGCCGGGAAGGCGAGCTGTACCATCTCCGTGAAGTTCGCGCCCGTCGTGTCGGCCCTGCGCAGCGGCAGCTTGACCATTACGGATAACGCCAGCGGCGGCTCGCAGAACGTGGCCCTCAGCGGCACCGGGACGCTCGTTGCTCCCAGTTTGTCGCCCGCCAGCGTGAGTTTTGGTTCGCAGGCGGCAGGCACTACCAGCAGCGCCCAGACCGTAACGCTGAAGAATAACGGCGCCGTTGCTCTGGGCATCAGCAGCATTGGCATCGCCGGTAACAATCCCGGCTCCTTCACGCAGACCAATACCTGTGGAGCCACGGTGGCGGCGGGGGCGAGCTGTACGATCTCCGTGAAGTTTGCGCCGGTGGTGTCGGCCCCGCGCAGCGGCAGCTTGACCATTACGGATAACGCCAGCAGTGGCTCGCAGAACGTGGCCCTCAGCGGCACCGGGACGGCTGCACATTAAGGAGGTTTCAGAGGTTTCGGAAGTTTCGGAGGTTTCGAAGGCGATCCGTCCGAAACCTCCGAAACCTGTATTCAACACGTTTTTTCCCCTGCGCCTCCGCGCCTCCGCGCGAGATTCCGGGGTTTTTCCTGAACGTGGAACGAGAAACGTGGAACGCCGTTCGCGGTTCTCTGGCTTATTGCTTGTTGCTTGCTGCTTATTGCTTGCTAAGCAGCCAGAAATTGCACTTGAAGATAAGCGTGCCAGTGACTCCGGCGGGAAGAAACGGATCCAGTTCTTCCCGCAGCCAGGCGGACATGGCAGGCGCCGGCTCCTGGTTGCGATGGCTGGCGGCCAGGGTTCGGGTCTGGGTCAGCAGGTAGGTGATCAACTCCTCGCGGGAAAAAGCGACCAGGTGATTGAAGCACGAGCGATGGGCCACCCGGAAGCCGGCAGCCATGGCCTGGTCCAGATCGATATCGCTTATGCCGCGCCGCCGTGTGCGGAAGCGTTTGGCAAACCGGCTGCGCATCCAACGGCTGAAGTCCGGAATGCCCTCCATGTGAGTGGTGAAGTGATCGTTGTAGACGGCCAGCAGGCCCGATTCGTTTAGCACCCGGCGGCATTGTGGGAAGAATCGACGCTGATCGAACCAGTGCAGGGCCGAGCCCACCGACACCAGATCGAATTCGCCGTCCGCAAAATCCAGTTGCTCCGCCATCCCCTGCCGGTACTCAATATTGGGGCGGAGAAGCGCGTGGTGAAGCATCTCCGGTGCCGAGTCGATGGCGATTACGGTTTCAGCGATCTCCGCCAGGGCCACGCTGGATTGCCCGGTTCCGCAGCCAACATCGAGGACACGGCGAAACCCTTGGAGGCCGCTGAATTCTCGAATTTCACTCGTGATTTTGTGATGAAAAAAAGGACGAATCCTCCGGTAGCGTGCCGCCACCTCCAGGTTGGCGAAGAGATTGGGCAAAGCCAACTTCCGCCGCGCCAGGTGCGAGTGGTCTCCCGTTTCCCTCTGCATGGTTACCATTGAGTAGAACACAAGGCGAGTTGCGAGTGGCGAGTGGCGAGCAGAAGATCGCCAGCGGACCGTAGGCTCAGCGCAAAACCGCGAAGCGGTGAAGGAATAATAGCCGGGGGTGGAGTCCGCAGCGGCGGACGGAACCCCCGGAAACTGTACCCCACGCGCGGAGAGGATTTCAACCACGGAAGACACGGAAAGCACCGAAGAAGCAAGTTACGAGTGGCAAACCGGCTCGGCATCGTGCTGGTCCGTCTGGCGATTTCTTTTCGTGTCTTTCGTGTCTTTCGTGGTTGTCGAGTCTGCAGCGGCGGACGGAACCCCGTAAAGGGTTCGGCGTTCTTGCCGATAAAACAAGCAGACCGATTGTGGAGCAGGAAAATGTCTGTCGTGTCGTGCAATGAGTCGTGCAGCGTGAATGTCCCGGAATTCGATCAGGATCACCAGCGCCTCTACGAAATGGTCAACAGTCTGCATAACGCCATGATCACCGGCCAGGCGCGCACGGTGATCTCCAACCTGCTGGACGAACTGATCGGCTATACGCAGATGCATTTCGGCAACGAAGAAATTTTCATGGAAGCTCGTGGCTTTCCCGGGCTGGCCGAACATCGTGCCGAGCACAGAAAACTGACCGAACAGGTCCTGGAATTCCGTGCCTGCTGTCAGGCCGGCGCGCCGATTCCCCTGTACGGGATGCCTTTCCTCCGCGACTGGCTGACCCAGCACATCGAATCCAGTGACAAGCTATACAGCATTCTGAATATTCCGGTCATGCCGATGTCGATTCGACTTCACCCCTAAGCCCAATCCGACCCTGCAACAGATGAGCGTGGACGCCCTAACTTGATGCCCGGCCCGGCATTCTCGCGCTGAGGTGCTGAGGCGCTGAGGAAGACGGCTCGAATTACGTTGAACGTGCACAGAGAATGAACAGTCGAGAATACCGCGTGACAAAAACTATGCTATTATCACTTTTTGTATAGGTTATGTCACATGGCTGACACACAGAAAATTCGCGCGCTCCGCCTCCTGAAAGCCAAGGGCATGCTTCGCCTGAAGGACTTCCTGGCTGAAGAGATCGGCCAAGAGACACTGTCGCGCCTGGTGCGTGAGGGACAGGTTGTCCGCCCCTCGCGGGGCCTCTACCAGCTTTCAGATGCCCCGGTGGGTGCCAGCCAAATCCTCGCCGAGGTCGCCGCACTTGTTCCCAAGGGCGTCGTCTGCCTCATTTCCGCCCTGCAGTTCCACCAGCTCACTCTTCAAATGCCTTCCTCGGTTTGGGTGGCAATTGACCGCACGGCATGGAGGCCGACGATCAGCTACCCATCCATTCGATTCGTTCGTTTCAGCGGGTGGGCTCTAACGGAGGGCGTCGAACAGCACTCGATTCAGTCGCGCCAAGTCCCCATCACCGATCCGTCCCGCACGATTGTCGATTGTTTCCGGTATCGCAACAAGATCGGCATTGATGTGGCAATGGAAGGACTGCGCGAAGGCGTCCGGCAGCGTAAATGCACGCCGGATCAGCTCTGGCATTATGCAAAGAAGGCGCGCGTTTGGACGATCATGCGCCCATATGTGGAAACAGAGGTGGCCCATGTCTCGTGAGGTCCGCAATATCGGTGCATCGGTACGAGCCAGGCTTCTCGCGCGCGCGCGAGCTGAAAGGGCTGACTATCAAATCTTGCTGACGCGCTATGCGCTCGAGAGATTGCTCTACCGGCTCAGCGTAAGCTCAGCGCAAAACCGCGAAGCGGTGACGGAATCATAGCCGGGGGTGGAGTCCGCGGTGGCGGACGGAACCCCCGGAAACCGTACCCCACGTGCGACGCGCCCTGGAGGGGCGCGGAGAGGATTGCAACCACGGAAGGCACGGAAAAGCACCGAAGAAGCAAGTGGCGAGCGGCAAGCCGGCTTGGCATCGCCCTGGTCCGTTTGGCGATTTCTTTTCGTGCATTTCGTGTCTTTCGTGGTTGTCGGTTCTGGGCATTCCGGCGCGGCCAGAATCCACAGCGAGCCGGGACAGGTGGCCGCGTGAGGCGCGCGGCGGTGCAACCGAAAGAGCAGTTCAAGTCCTGCACGCGTCACGAGCGCCGGGGGCGCGTAGAAAAATAAGGCCAGCCCCTTTTCAAAGGGCGACAGAATCTTGCGAAGGCACAGGGATGCTTCGGTCACGGGGCTATTTCGCGCACCCTGTACCGGGTTCCGCATGGTAGTCAGGTGAAAGACTCTGTTAAGATATCGGCGTCAACTATCAGGAAATGTCCAACACAAAGAACCTACACCCGCTTCCCTCGGCCGTGGAACACGCGCATCGTTCCGATGCCTCTTTGCCTCCGAGTGGGGTTCACGATTGGCGGGGGCACACGCGAGAGGGTGTCGAATGGGAAGTTCACAGAGGGGATGTCCGAGGCGTGCTTAAGACCCTCGATGCAAACTCTTTCAACTGCGTGGTCACGTCGCCCCCTTATTATTGGCAGCGTGATTACAAGGCGGAGGGGGACAGCCTGGCGGAGGGGGACAGCCTGAACTGCGCGATTTATCTTGCGAAGAATGATTTCGATACGAAAAACGCAAGACAGACGAGGAAATGTTCCTGGCCCTGAGTTGGACCATCGGGGACGACCATCGGGGACAGCATGGCCTGCACGATTTATTGTGCGGAAAGTGATTTCATACGGCGAGGGGAATGTGAGCGGCCGCAAAAAAATAACGCAGATCAGGCTGTCCCCCGTTGTCTCTTGGCGCGAGTATCTGGCGGCACAGGGGACGGAAGAAGAAATTGCCGCGCTGCGCCAGTGCACGTATTCGGGCCGACCGCTGGGGACACCGGAGTTCATCGACGGGTTGGAGAAGGCTATGAA
>Ga0181520_10000938_pt1 | contig 62046 bp, 53 predicted proteins | sample PEATcosm2014_Bin_29_FD_132451 | JGI IMG/M metagenome (GOLD analysis project Ga0181520, IMG submission 132451) | Peatland microbial communities from MTU Mesocosm Facility, Houghton, MI, USA - PEATcosm2014_Bin02_30_metaG | ecosystem: Environmental > Terrestrial > Soil > Wetlands > Peat | place...
AAAAGCATCCCTCGGGGGCTAAAGCCCCACTCATTCTATGGGCCTTATCGGCACGCGACCCCGACCCTGAGGGTCCCCCGGTGCCCCGGTCGTGCCCTGACGCACCGAGCCTTCCCGAAGAGTCTTTCCGCAGCCTGTAAAGCCCACCCGTCTTTAATCTGTTTCTTGCGGCACGAATTCAGTCGTGCCCATTCACAAATCGACTTTTACCAGAGCCTGTTTGGGTCCAACTCCCCTGATGCTTCGTCACCAACCTTGAGCGCTTGCCGAGGGACCCTTCAGGCTTGGCCGGTCTTGCGCCCGGGCGCCTCGCCCTCTACCATGAGGCGCGTTCGATTGATGTGCTCAGCAGTCACCCAAGCCCGCATCGGGGACCGTGTCCACGAGTCGCCCAGCCAACAAGAACCCATTCAGAGAGGCAGATTATGACGAAGATCCGATTGAACAGCCGGAGTCGCGCGGCGTGCGCGTTCGCTCTGGCCACAGCTTTTGCGGCAACACCGATTGCGTTTGCGCAGGGGCCAAGGGGACCACAGCCGCCCAAGCACTATCCCTGGTCAGAAACCAGCATGTCTGCCGATGCGCGGGCCGATCTGGTCATCCACGAGATGACATTGGACGAGAAAATCTCCTTGCTCCATGGGCAGGGCCTGCCCTTCGGCGTTACCGGCCCCACGGATTCCAACGGCGGCGCCGGCTACTCCATTGCCGTCCCGCGGCTTGGAATTCCGGCGATTCAGATGGCGGATTCGGCCTATGGCGTGACGCGCGGCGCCGCCGGCGGCCGCTACTCCACCGCATTGCCCAACAATCTGGCCGCTGCTTCTGCCTGGGACCCGGACGGCGCATACGCTTATGGCGCGCTCATCGGCAGGGAACTGCGCGCGCAAGGCTACAGCATGTCGCTTGGCGGCGGAGTGAATCTGCCCCGCGAACCGCGCAACGGCCGCACCTTCGAGTACCAGGGCGAAGATCCGCTGCTGGCCGGCATCCTCGTAGGCAACTTCGTCAAGGGCGTGCAGTCCGAGAACATTATCGGCGACCTGAAGCACTATGCCATCAACGACCAGGAGAGCGGACGCAACGCCGTGAACGCCAACATCGACAAGCGTTCGATGCGCGAGACCGACTTGCGCGCCTTCGAGATCGCGCTCAAAATCTCCGATGCCGGCGCCTTCATGTGCTCTTATAACCGCGTGAATGGCGATTTTGCCTGCGAGAACAACTACCTGCTCAACGAAGTGCTGAAGAAGGACTTCCACTTCCAGGGCTTTGTTCTCTCCGACTGGGGCGGGACCCATTCCGCGGTCAAAGCTTCCCATGCCGGCCTTGACCAGGAGCAGCCCGGAAAAGTCTTCTTCGGCGACACCTTGCAGAAGGCGGTCGAGAGCGGCGAAGTTTCGCAGGCCGAAATCGACGAGCACGTGCATCGCATCGTGCGCACCATCTTTGCCTCCGGCTTGTTCGACCATCCCGTGGTAAAGATGGTGCCGGATGTGGAGCGCGGCTATGCGCTGGCTGAGAACATCGCTGAGAAGAGCATCGTTCTGCTCAAGAATGAGCATCATGTTTTGCCGCTCGAGGCGGCCAGCGTGCATACCGTGGTGATGATTGGCGGTCATGCCGATGTGGGCGTGCTCACCGGCGGCGGTTCGGCGCAAGTCGACCCTCCGGGTGGAAGCGCCGTCCCTCCGCCCCCGCAAGGCACCATGCCCGGCTACATGCGCCAGGCCTGGCTGCGCGATTCACCGCTGAAGGCGTTGATAGCCAAGCTGCCCTCCGCCAACGTCTCCTTCGTCTCCGGCGACGATCTTGACGCCGCGGCCACAGCGGCCAAGCAGGCCGATGTCGCCATCGTCTTCGCTTCTCAATGGGAGTCGGAAGGAATGGACCTGAAGACCCTGGACCTGGGCGACGTACAAAACAAGTTGATTGAGACCGTGGCCGCAGCCAATCGCAAGACCGTCGTGGTGCTCGAAACAGGCAGCCCGGCCACCATGCCCTGGATTGAAAAGGTCGCGGGCGTCATTGAAGCCTGGTATCCCGGCATCCGCGGCGCAGAGGCATTGGCCGGCATCCTTACAGGCCAGGTGAACCCCACCGGCAAGCTGGCCATCACCTTCCCCAAGAGCGACTCAGACCTGCCGCATCCCACGCTGATCACGCCGCCGCCCACCTCCCAGATCAACTTCACTCCGGGAGCCGACATCAACAAGATCATGACGCTCCGCGCCAATGGCCTGCCGCCGTTCCAGATTTCATACGACGAGAAACTCAAGGTCGGCTACAAGTGGTACGACGCGGAAAAGAAGTCCGTGCTGTTCCCCTTCGGCTTCGGTCTGTCCTATACCAGCTACGCCTACTCCGGGCTGAACGTGAAGAGCGGCGATGTGCTTGCCGTCTCACTCACGGTCCGCAACACGGGCAAGCGCGCCGGCACTGAGATCGTTCAGGTTTACGCCTCACTGCCCGATGCGGCCGCCGAACCGCCCAAGCGGCTGATCGGATTTGCGCGCGTCGATCTGGCCGCGGGCGAATCGAAACAGGTCTCCATTCCGGTGGATCGCGATCGGCTGACTGTCTATGACGAAGGCGCCGACGCATGGAAACTGATCCCCGGCGCCTACACTGTGCTTGTCGGCAGCTCTTCGCAAGATCTCGGTTTGCAGCAGAAAATCACGCTGCCTTAGAGCGAAACCATAATTGGTGTGCCCTGGTAGCCGCAGTGGCGGAACCATGCCGCAGCGTTGTCAGCGGTTATGGTTTTGAGGGCATCGGTGACGGCTTGATCGAGTGCTTCTTTGGTTCGTGCTTTGGCGTCACGCAGGAACTTCTTGAACTTCGACCAGGCCTTCTCGATGGGGTTCAAGTCCGGCGAGTAGGGCGGCAGATAGAGCAGTTGCGCACCGCAAGCTTCGATCCGCTCGCGTATCTCCGCTACCTTGTGTGCCGACAAGTTATCCATCACCACCACGTCGCCGGGGTGGAGCGCGGCACACAGCACCTGCTCCACATACGCGCGGAAGACATCGCCGTCGGTGGCGGATGCGACGGTCATGGTCGCATCCATGCCGCGCAGGCTCATCGCGCCCTAACTTCTTTTGGCGGGGGAAGTTCCGCCTGACCGGCTGTCGCGCGGGCGTCCCCGCCCGCGCCGTTTCTTGTCAGGCGCCCGCAGCCAGATCGGAAGTTGTTTCGCGGGTGTAGAGGATGGTCCAGTTTCTTGTAAACGGTGGCAACCGAACCGCTTCGTACCAATCATCCGCCTCGAGACAGCCGGGTAGGTATCTGGGCAGTTCCTTGAGAAAGGCCGTCCAGCACACCATCTCTTCATTGATTTCATAAGAGAAAGCAGAAGTTTCGAGACCGATGCAGATGAGATCGTATGAGAAGACGTCACGCTTGAATGCCGCGACCGATTCGATCTTTGTCCATGGAATCAGTTCGTCGACTTCCAATTCGCCATTCAGGCAACTCGTGTAGGCTGCTCCTCCGGAAGTGAAGTTAAAACTAACCGTGCGAGAACGGGCGAGCCGATTTTGCCGCATTGTTTTCCGGAAATTCGCTATCCAATGGAACATAGACTTTGTACTCTCATCCCGAAATGCCCCCAAAGTATTCTCTGAACTATTATGGCAGCATCGAAAGACAAATCGTTCTACCTCCGGAAACGATATAGCCTGAAGAGGCGATGCCTGACTCTGGCCTACCGGTTTATCTTTCCACCCTCGCCGAAAAACTCCGGGTAACGGTGCGGCGCGGTGGTGCGCCTCGCCCGGGCGCACATTGCGTCGTGTACTGGATGCAACGGGCGATGCGGACCCTCGATAACCCTGCGCTCGATGTGGCAATCGAGGCAGGGAATCTGTTGGGACTGCCGGTGGTTGTTTACTTTCAGGTGATCGCGAACTATCCCAACGCCAACTTGCGGCATTATCGCTTTATGGCGCAGGGGCTGCGCGACGTGGCTGAAGATGCGGCGGAACTCGGGGTGGGCTTTGTGGTGCGACGAGCGCCGGACGCTACGCTCGAAGGGTTTCTGGAAGAAGTGGATGCGGCGCTGCTGGTTGGCGACGAGAATCGCTTGCGCGAGCCGGAGCGGTGGCGGCGGGTGCTGGCCAAGCGGCTGAAGATTCCTTTCTGGACGGTGGATGCCGATGTGGTTGTGCCCTCGCGGGTGTTCGATCGCAGCTTTGTATTGCTGCATCACTTCAGGCCGCATCTGAAAAGGGAACTGCCCCGGTACCTGCTGACGCCGCAGAAGCTCGTCCCGACCAAGCCATGGACTCCCTGGACGAAGCTCGCGCAGTTCTCGCTTGTGGAAGATATTACCCAAGGGTTCAACAAACTCGATCGCAACGTGGCGCCAGTCGATGGTTTTACCGGCGGCACGCACGCAGCGATAAGCAGACTGAATGAGTTTGTGCGGCTGGAGTTATCGAGTTACGATGTCGCGCGTAACCATCCTGAGATGAAAGGCACGAGCCGGTTGTCGCCTTGGCTGCACTTCGGCAACATTGGACCGCTGACAATTGCGGCAGCCGTAAAGCGGGCGGTGGGCAAGGGCAACGTTGCGGCTGCTACGGCAGACAAGTTTCTGGAAGAGTTGATTGGTTGGCGGGAACTGGCTGTGCTGTTTGTACGGCACGAGGCTAATTACGATAACTGGAGGTGCGCGGCGCCGTGGGCGCGCAAGACGCTGATTGAACACGCCGGGGATGCGCGGCCCTACCGCTATGCGCTCAAGGTACTGGAGCGCGGCGAGACGGCCGACGAGTTATGGAATGCGGCGCAGCGGGAGATGGTTGAGACGGGCTGGATGCATGGGTACATGCGCATGTATTGGGGCAAGAAGATTCTGGAATGGGCGCCGGACCCGGCCACGGCGTTCGAATGGGCTGTGGAACTGAACGACCGCTACGAATTGGATGGACGCGACCCGAGCGGCTATGCGGGGATTGCTTGGGCGATTGTGGGCAGGCACGACCGGCCGTGGTTCAACCGGCCTGTTTTCGGGTTGGTGCGGACCATGATGGCGGGCTCGACGGCGAAGAAGTTCGACGCGGCCAGTTATATGGCGCAGCACCGCGGGGATGGCGGCAAGTGCTTACTTTAACGAATGTCCGCCACTAACTTTGTCGAATTATCTCGACTTATAAATATTTCACGGCTCAGTTTCTGAGCTATACTTCGATCAATTTCGATCCTCGAAGCTGCGGTGTTTCGCACGGCGTATTCGATTGGATTCCGGCCAAATCCTCCTCCGAAGGCGGAGAGGGGAGTGCGGAATCGGACACCGGACGTGTGCGAGTATGGTTGTTTTTGAGCTTTCGAGCGAGCCTGGGGCCAGGCGGCGCGCGGCAATGGAGGCGTCTCGCTTTCGCATCGGATGGCGATGGCTCTGGCTGTGTGCAACGCTTGCTGCCCTGATCTTCGGGGTTCTTCTCTTTGCTTTCCCGGTGGTGGCGTGGTCGCAAAGCGCAAGGTCCGAGCTGTTCCAAACCAAGGAGCGGCGAAGTGGGAACCTGGCGCCGGTAGCGAACCTGCCTGCGCGACCCGGCTCGATTCCTCCGCGGGTGCTTCAAGCACGGCGATTCCTCGCTGCCCGGGGATGGATACCCGGCCAATCTCTCGGGCGTCGACGCGGAATTCCTGCCAATGGGTTGAAAGCGCGGCCGGGGGCGCAGTCTGCGGGCGCATCCACGGCTACCTGGACCCCGCTGGGGCCGGCGGCGGTGCTGACGCCGAACTATGGTCTGGTGACGGGACGCGTCTCGTCGCTGGCGCTAGATCCGGCGGATGCAACCGGAAACCAGCTCTACCTGGGGACGACCGGGGGTGGCGTGTGGGCGGCGCAGAATGCCGGTACCGCGCTGCCGTCCAACGTCGTCTTCAGGCCTTTGACGGACGGCGCCTCGGGAATGCCTTCCGCGGTGGATCCTTCCATCAGCATTGGAGCCCTGACGGTGCAGCCCGGCGGCACGGGAGTGATTCTGGCCGGAACCGGGGACCCCAACGACGCACTCGATTCCTATTATGGTGGCGGAATTCTACGTTCCACCGACCGAGGAAACACTTGGACCCTGATCCAGACGACTGCGGACATGGAATGGAGCTTCACCGGCGAGGGCTTTGCGGGCTTTGCGTGGAGCACCCACAACCCGCAACTCGTGGTGGCTGCCGTATCGCAAGCCTACGAGGGCACTCTGGTGAATGCCACGTGGCCCACTCGGAGCTACGAAGGGCTCTACTATTCGCTGGATGCCGGCGCAACCTGGAACCTGGCGACCATAACCGATAGCGGCCCAACCGATGTGCAGGGTGCGACAGATGCTTTTGCAGGCCCAGACGGGAATGCGGCGACGTCGGTGGTGTGGAATCCGGTGCGGCAGTTGTTTGTGGCTGCAGTGCGGTTTCACGGCTATTACCAGTCCACCGACGGGGTTACCTGGACGCGGCTGACCGCCCAACCCGGAGCCGGGCTGACGACGAAAGCCTGCCCAACCAACCCAGGTGGAACGGGTTCGATCGATTGCCCGATCTTTCGTGGAACGCTGGCCGTGAATCCGCAAACCGGCGACACCTTTGCCTGGACGGTGGACATTGATAACCAGGATCAGGGCCTGTGGCAAGACCAGTGTGCGGTGAGCCAGGGTGCCTGTGCGAACCAGAATCTCGCTTTCGCGCAGCAATGGAGCACCGCCGCGTTGGAAACCAAGACAACGCTCGGCGCGGCAACGATCGTGAACGGTGACTATACCCTGGCATTGGCCGCCGTGCCTTATGGGACGGGACAAGGCGAAGACACCTGGCTTTTGGCCGGGGCCAACGACCTTTGGAAGTGCAGCCTGGCGATGGGATGTGTCTGGCGCGACACCACCAATGCCGATACCTGCATGAGCGCCCAGGTGGCCGGCTACCAGCACGCGCTGGCCTGGGGCGCGACCAATCCGCTGGAAATCTTTGTGGGCAATGATAGTGGCCTGTGGCGTTCGATGGATGCCATTGGAGAGACCGGCTCCGTATGCGCGGCGACCGATGCCAGTCATTTTCAAAATCTGAACGGAAGCCTGGGATCGCTTGCGGAGGTGGTGAGCCTCGCGGTGGCCACGCCCAGTTCCATGATGGCCGGTTTGGGAATGAACGGTACTGCGGCGATGCCGAGCGGAGCGGGAGCCAGTTTGAACTGGCCCCAGGTTCTGAGCGGCTGGGGAGGGCCAGTGGTCGTAGACCCCACCAACAGCGCGAACTGGTATGTGAACAACGAGGCAGGGGTTTCCATCTACGCGTGCTCGCAGGCGACCGGTTGCACGGCGGCTGTTTTCGGCACCAGCCCGGTCGTCACCGACGCGGACGTGGGAGGCGATGGGAACACCATGACCACCCCGGCGCCGTTCCTGGTAGATTCGCTCGATTCAACCCAACTGCTGATCGGGACGTGCCGGGTTTGGCGCGGCCCGGCGAACGGAATTGGCTGGGGCGGCGGCGATACCATCAGCCCGATTCTCGACGGCGGGCTGGCAGCGGATTATTGCGCGGGAGATTCGCTCATCCGATCGATGGCAGCCATGGCGCTGCCGAACCGAACGGAAACGATCTATGTCGGCATGTACGGATGGGCCAACGGGAGCACGCGGCTCCCGGGCCATGTCCTGAGTGCCACAATCAACCTCGACGGAGGCCCGATGCCGGTATGGTCGGATCTCACACTGAATCCTGTCAGCAACGACGGGCGGCCGTTCAATGATTACGGGCTCGACATTTCGAGCCTCACCATCGACCCTCACGACGCAACAGGACAGACAGTTTACGCAACGGTGGAGGGAGTGCAGGATGCGGCCGAGATGGTCCAGACAGTCTATCGATCCACCGACGGCGGTGCGCATTGGGTGAGCCTGATGGCGAATCTGCCTCCGGACCCGGCAAACAGCCTCACGGTAGACCCCCAGGATGCGAATACGGTGTATGTCGCCACGGATGCGGGCGTCTTTTTCACCACCGCGGTGGCGCAATGCGCGACTGCGGCCTCCAGCTGCTGGTCGACGTTTGGAAGCGGACTGCCACAGGCCCCGGTGGTGCAGTTGAGCGCGGCCGGAGAAGGCAGCACGGCAGCGCTTGTGGCCGCCACTTATGGACGCGGCGTCTGGCAAACGCCCCTTTGGAACGCCGGCACCAGCCTGACGACGGTGAACGCCAATCCGGCCTCGCTTACCTTTGGGAGCCAGGTATATGGCACTGAGAGTCCAGCGCAGACGGTGACTTTGACGAACACGGGCACGATCGCTCTGGCGCCTACCGGAATTGCTATGAGCGGGGACTTCAGCGAGACGGATAGTTGTCGGAATCAGAGTATCCCGGCAGGCAAAACCTGCACAATCCAAGTGAGCTTTACACCCACCGCGACAGGTAGCAGGACAGGACAGATGACCATTGCCGCCAATGTCTACGGGGGCCAACTCGCGGTGGCGTTGAGCGGGACCGGCACACCGGCGGGCGTCGTAACTCTGACCCCGGCGGTGGTCGATTTTGGAGGAGTGGAAGTGGGAACCACTTCTGCTCCCTTGCAGATTTCGGCCGGAAACAGCGGGACCACCGCGATTCCCATCCAGGGGATTGCGGTCACACCTCCCTTCACCCTGGCCAGCAACAGTTGCGGCGCCACCAGTTTTGCAGCAGAGACGGCCTGCCAGATGACAGTTACTTTTACGCCAACCACCGCGGGAGCTGCGACCGGAACGCTGACCATCACCGACGGGGCAGGAACGCAGACCGTGACCTTGACCGGAACGGGCCAGGCAGCCCCTACTGACTTGGTGTCGCCCGTGTCCTTGACCTTTCCGGGAACCGGAACCGGGCAGGTTTCGGCCGTGCAAACCGTCAAGTTGACCAACCTGGGCGACCTGCCGCTCACCTCGATTGCAGCCTCTGCCAGCGGTGCCTTCCAGGTCTCGAAAGACTGCGGCACACAGCTCAGCGGGCACTCGGTTTGCACCCTCAGCGTGGTTTTCGCGCCGCTTCAGGTGGGGGCTCAAAGCAGCATCCTGACTATCTCCGATTTGCTGCGCACGCAGACGGTGGCGCTATCTGGAACCGGCCTGCCGCCAGCAGCGCTGAGCGTGGTTCCGTCCAGTTTGAGCTTTCCTACGCAGCAGGTGGGTGCGGCCCCTGTTTCCTTGACCCTTACAGTGAACAACACCGGCGGGGCGCCGATGGCTAATGTCGGTTTCCAGGTAACGGGGTCGGGGGCAAGCAGCTTTTCAACCTCCGGAACAACATGCGGTGCAACACTGAATAACGGAAGCAGTTGCACCGTGCAGGTGGCTTTTGCTCCCACAGCGGCCGGCGGCGCTATGGCCACACTGACGGTGACTTCTTCAACGCAAGGGGTGGCAGCGGTAGCTGTGCCGCTCAGCGGCAGCGGCGCCGTCTCAGCCGGCATCAACGTCAGCCCCGCGCAGTTGGCGTTTTCTTCGATACTCATCGGACAACAGAGTCCAGGCCAAACCGTGACCATCACAAATACGGGAGGCCTTGCCGCCGCAGCACTCACACTGGCAGCGAGCCCGCCCTTTCTGGTGGCGCAGACCACCTGTGGCGCCAGCCTGACTGCCGGAGCGAGCTGCACCGCGTCGGTCGCCTTCGCGCCGACCGCGGTTGGTGGGGCTTCGGGTACTTTGACCATCGGTTCTGCTGCCCTGGCGACACCCGCAACTGTGCTGCTGGGCGGAACTGGCGCCGTGGCGACGGGGATTCAGGTGACTCCCCCATCTCTTAGCTTTGCGGAGACCGGCGTCGGCGCAACCAGCAGCGCACAAACGGTGACGGTGACGAATACGGGAATTGCCACCACGCTCAGCAACCTGACCTTGGCGGCATCGGCGGGGTTCCAAACCACAAATAACACATGCACTGCGACCCTGGGGCCGGGAGCCAGTTGCACTGCGCAAGTTGAGTTTGCGCCGACCGCGGCCGGGCAGCAGAGCGGAAGCCTCACGGTCACCAGCAGCGCTTTGGCGAGCGGCGCAACCGTGCCCCTGTCGGGCATGGGATTCGACTTTACAGTGACGGCCTCCACTTCAAGCAGCCAGAGCGTTGCCAGCGGGCAGACCGCCCACTATACGCTGGTCATCACGCCGCTGAGCGGGTCGCAAGGAAGCTTCACCTTCCAGTGCGGAACTCTGCCCGCCAATGCGCTTTGCCTGTTCAATCCAGCAAGTGAGACGCTCGCTGCCGGAGTGACCGGCAATGTGATAGTTGCAATCTCGACAGGAACGTCGAGCGCGTCAGTAACCGGGATGGGGGGAAGGGAAGGGAATACGTTCTCACTGGCGTGCGGGTTGGCTCTGCTCGGCATCGGGTGGCGGCGGTCGAAGAGTCGCCGATCCAAGAGCCTGTGCTGGTTTGGCTTGCTGGCCGTTCTGGCGATTGGCATCTCCAGTTGCACAAGCTCCGGAGGCGGTTCGGGAGGCTCTGGCGGCGGCTCCGGCGGCGGCTCCGGCGTGGGGTCGACCCCGGCAGGCACCTACTCGATTCCGGTGACCGTGAGCTCGACCGGGGTGCAGCACAGCCTGACCCTGACGCTGATTGTGGATTGATGAATAAGTAGGAAGGGAGGCGGTTGGGAACCGCGACGATTCTCAGATTGTTTGCCCGAAAGCCAAATGCAGGGCGGCGAATCTTCAAGGAATCGAGCCGCTGTGCACAGAGACCGGCAGGCAGGTTCATTGACGAAGCGCTCCAATGGCACGGGCTATACTTTATCTTCGGGACTTCGTCACGAGTTGCCGTGCACGGGTGCCGTGGCAAGCAGGGGAAGAGCACAGAATGACCACCAAAGTGACCGTGGAAGACGTGGCGCGCGTGGCGGAACTGGCGCACATGGAATTGACGCCGGCGGAAACCGCCGGCATGTTGCACGACCTGAACGCGATTCTGGATTACGCGGCCCAATTGAACGAATTGGATACCACCGGGGTGGTGCCGTTGGCACAGGTGAGCGAGTTGGGCGATGCTTCGGCGAGTGTGCCTCGGCCCGACGTGGTTCTGCCGTCGCTGGATCGTGACGTGGTGATGGCCCAGGCACCCGAGACCGACCAGGCCTTTTTCAAGGTGCCAAAGGTGATCGAGCGCTAGATTGCGGTGGTCTCGAAGCATTTGTTGGGGTAAGTGAGTTCAGGTTATGCGGATTCAGCGGGCCGAAAGTCCGCGAAGAGGAAGGTTCGATTGTCCAGCGAAGCCAAAGTTGCGGAAAGCTATGTAGAGAAACCCAAGACCCTGGCGGAGTTGGGCGAGGATATTGCCACCGGGCGCACCAAGGCCACCGACCTGGCCGCCAGTTATTTTGACCGCATCGACCGCGTCAATCCACGGCTGAATGTGTATCTGAGCCTGACCAAAGAGCGCGCGCTGGCGCAGGCTGCGAGCGTTGACGCGGCGGCAGCCAAGGGCGATCCGCTCGGACCGCTGGCAGGAATCCCGGTTGGTATTAAGGATGTGCTGGTGATGCAGGGCGCTCCGGCCACGGCGGGGTCGAAGGTATTGCAAGGCTACCGGCCACCGTACGACGCCACGTCGGTTTCCAGGCTTGAGGCGGCGGGCGCGGTGCTGTTGGGCAAGATCAACTGCGACGAGTTTGCCATGGGTTCGTCGAATGAGAACTCGGCCTACGGGCCGGTCCGCAATCCGGTCGATACGGAGCGGGTTCCCGGCGGCTCGAGCGGCGGCTCGGCGGCGGCCGTGGCGGCCAATATGGCCGTGGCCACCTTGGGTTCCGACACCGGCGGTTCCATTCGTCAGCCGGCCAGTTTTTGTGGAGTGGTTGGCGTGCTGCCGACCTACGGGCGCGTGTCGCGCTATGGGTTGATCGCTTACGCCTCGTCGCTGGATCGCGTGGGGCCGTTTGCTGCCAATGTGCGCGACGCCGCGACCCTGCTGGGAGTGATTGCCGGCTTCGATCCCAAAGACGCAACCAGTTCTCCGGCGCCGGTGCCGGACTTCGCCGCCGAGAGCGATAAGCCGGCTGAGGGATTGCGCATCGGGGTGCCGGCCGAGTACTTCGGCGAGGGGCTCGACCCGGAAGTGAGGGCGGCCATCGAAAAGGGCATCGACCAGCTCAAGGCGGCCGGGTGCAGCGTGAAGCCGGTTTCCCTGCCTCACACGCGCTATGCCATACCCACCTATTACCTGGTGGCCACGGCGGAAGCCAGCGCCAATCTGGCGCGATTTGACGGGGTGCGCTACGGCCCGCGTTCGCAGGACTCAGGGACCCTTTCCGACATGTACCGGCACTCGCGCGACGAGGGTTTTGGCGCCGAGGTTAAACGCCGCATCATGCTGGGCACCTACGCTCTCAGCGCCGGCTACTACGATGCTTACTACCTGAAGGCGCAGCAGGTGCGCCGCTTGCTGGCCGAGGAGTTCCTGCGGGCCTTCGCGGAGGTGGATGCCATTGTGACTCCCACCTCGCCCGTGCCGGCGTTCAAGCTGGGAGAAAAGACTGGCGACCCGCTGGCCATGTACCTGGCCGACATTTATACGGTGACGGCCAGCCTGGCAGGCATTTGCGGGGTGACCGTGCCCTGCGGGGAAACCAGGGCAGGGCTGCCGGTTGGAATGCAGGTGCTTGCTACTCATTTGAACGAGGCAACGGCATTCCGCGTGGCGCGGGCCGTTGAGGCAGCGCAGAATTGACAGCTACCAAACCGGGTGACGACAGCTAACACTCCGGTGCGAATAAGACCCAAGTGCGCCAGGTCTGGATTCCTAGACCTGGGACGATCGCCAGCTCGACCCGAGCTCAATTTACCCTTGATGACCCCTGATCCCGTTGTTTTCGAGGAGCAGATTCGTCATGCATCAGCGGCCATTTGTGTTGTTAGTGGCAATTCTGTTGGCCGGTTTGCTGCCGGCCTTCGCCGCCCCGCGTAAGGTTCACATTGTGGTCCTGGGCGCCCAAAAACGCGTGCCTTATTCCAAGGCGGGCGATCCGGCGGGAGCGGCTGCGGGCGAAGACTCGCTCAAGATCCGCGCTTTGCTGGTGGATGGGGTGCTGAAAGAGTGGACCACCGGCGATGCGCACGATGTGACCGACCGGAGCTTCGCGGTCCGGCGCGCCATCCGGCTCAACGACTCGCTGCCCAATGACAACCAGAGCTCTGCCGGGAAGCCGGGCCCCACTGAGAAGCCTGCCTCAGGCGACAAGCCCGCGCGCTGGGTATGGCAGCGCGGACCTTGGCTTTTGGTCGACAGGGTGACCGGCCGTTCCGTGGCTTTGAAGCTTCCCGACTACGACCCCGGCGTCAGCCAGGTGAGCTGGTTTCGGGACTATGCGGCGTATTGCGGCGTCACGGCCAGCGGAAAAAGCCTCTATGCGGTCGTGGCCCAGGTCGCCGCACGCAAGCCTGTGCTGTCTCGGAAGTTGGTCGGCATTGACGCGGAAAGCCGTGAAGCGCCGGCGTGTGAGTTTGCTTCATGGCAGCGGGAGCCGCTGCGTATCACCTTCCACCTGGCAGGCAAAGAGGCAGTGAGTTTCGATCTTGCGCCCGGCTCGGCGGTGCTGGTGGAGGACTCAGGCGAAGAGCCGGAGACGGTTGAAAAGGCGACAAAATAGCGGGTCAGCGAGTCGGCCAGCGGGCGGTCAGGCCCGGTGGGACGCCCGGCAGAGATTCCAGAATGCCCACACCATGAATACCACGGCGAGACCGACAGGGATGAGCGAGAGCAACGTGACAAACGCTTCGAGCATGGAAAGACTCCTTTCCCGCGCTTGGGTGGCTGGAGCAACATAATCCAGAGCTCCAAAGCGGAGGTGGTTCACTCTCAGGAGAAATCGAAAGCCGTGAGGAAGGCATAGCGGACATCTAAATGGTTTGTAAGGGCCGCGAGGGCGGGGCGAAAGGGCCTCGGGAAGCTCGAAAACAGCCCTTGCCGGTGATGGAGTGCCTTGACACGCAAAGGGGCGCGCGTATCTTATCTTGGAAGGCATTCTTTCGGCATCCGGGCGGACTGCGCACAAGCTACGGTGCATTCCGGGATTTGGGCTCCGAAGGGAAGTTGTGTCGAACAGGAAGCAAACGGCAGTTGGCGCAAGGGGACGGGAGCGGACGCAGGCTGAAATCCAGGGCGGAAGCGTTCAGAGAATCGATCTCCCGATGCAAAGTCCGGCCAGATCCTGGGCTGGGCAAGGACAACAGCCAAGGCCATTCCCGGAGACAAAATTTGAATTCAGGCCCCCGGTTCAAAGCCGGGTGCGCCTGTGCCCTGAACGGCGGCGGGTGTTTGCCGCTGCGGGCGAGTAAAGGATGAGTGTGGGAACGAGTTTGGCAGTCATGGCGTTTGCGCCGGCAGCAGGAGCACCGGGAAGCAGTCTTCCGATGCTTTTGCCTTTACTATTGATCCCGGTGCTTTACCTGGTGATGATCCGTCCCCAGCAAAAGCGCCAAAAGCAGTGGCAGGCCATGCTGGGCAGCATCAAGACCGGCGACAGGGTCACCACCGCGGGCGGCATCAAGGGCACCATCCTTTCCATCAAGGACGACGCCATTGTGATTCGCGTGGCGCCGGACAACATCAAGCTGGAAGTGGCCAAGAACGCCATTGCCTCGGTGACCACACAAGACAGCGTTTCAGCATCTTAAGGAGCTTCCGGGCTCCCACGCATCGCAACACCTTTTTGGCATTTCGGAATAGAGAAACGGGACGATGAAGAAGAATCTCAAAAGCAAAGTTGCCCTGATCGTTGCGGTCCTCGGGGCTTGCGTCTTAAGCATCTTTTGGGGTGCATCGGGCGTCACCCCCCAGGCCCTTACCAAGGCCATGGGGCAGCGAATTCACCTTGGACTCGACCTGCGCGGCGGCGCCCATCTGATCTTGCAGGTGGTAGTTTCAGAGGCCATCAGCGCTGAAACCGACAACGTCGTGGGGACTATCCAGCAAGACCTGAAGAAGGCCAACCTGACCTTCACCCAGGTCTACAAGCCCGATCCGGCCAAACCGACCGTGATCCGCATCGAAGGTGTTGCGCCCTCCAGTGCAAGCACGGTTCGCGCCACGCTGGACTCCAAGTATTCGAATGAATACAACCTGACCGGCGGAGGATCGGACAATTCCTTCACCCTCACCATGAAGGCTCCGGTGGAGACGGCCCTGGAAGAGAAGACCGTCCAGCAGTCGATCGAGACCATCCGCGACCGCGTCGATTCTCTCGGCGTCAGCGAGCCCCTGATTCAGGAGTACAACCTGGGCGCCAACCAGATCCTGGTTGAACTGCCCGGCATCGAAGACCTAGACCGCGTCAAGAGCATCATCCAGTCCACGGCGCGCCTTGAAATCCACGCGGTTGTCGGCGGCCCCTATCAGGATGAAGCGGCAGCCCTGGCCAGCGTCGGCGGATCGCTTCCGCCGGACGAAGTCATCGTCCACGGCTCCGGTGCTCTGGCTACAGGTTCGGATTCCGATAGCGTTTATGTACTGCAGCGTGTGTCGGTGGTCTCCGGCAGCGACTTCCGCTCTGCCGATCCGGGTACCGATTCGAACGGACTGCGCAACGTGCGTTTCACCCTGACCAACGAGGCCGGTGACAAGTTCTGGGAATACACCAGCGCCAACGTCGGCAAGGCCATGGCGGTCGTTATGGGCGGCCGGGTGCGCGAAGTGGCGAACATCAAGAGCGCGATTCGCGACTCCGGCGAAATCACCGGAAGCTTTAGCCCCGACGAAGTCATGATCTTGTCCAAGATGCTCAGGACCGGCGCGTTGCCGGCGTCTCTGAACTATCTGGAAGATCGCACCGTGGGCGCTTCGCTGGGCGCCGATTCCATTCGCGCCGGCGTCAACGCGGCCATCGTGGGAATCCTGGTGGTAATGGCCTTCATGCTGGTCTATTACCGCGGTTCGGGCATCAACGCCAATTTGGCCTTGATCATGAACCTGGTGATCCTGCTCGGCTTCATGGCCTTCTCGACGGCTACCTTGACCCTGCCCGGTATAGCCGGAATCATTTTGACCATCGGTATGGGCGTGGACTCGAACGTGCTGATCTTCGAGCGAATCCGCGAAGAAGTCAGGGCCGGCAAGGCGCCGGCGGCGGCTGTGGATCAGGGCTTCGGCCATGCATGGGTCACCATCATCGATACCCACGTCACCACCATCGTTTCGGCGGCCATCCTGTTCCTGTTCGGCAGCGGTCCGGTGAAGGGTTTTGCAGTCACCCTCACGGTCGGTCTCGCGGCCAACTTGTTTACAGCGGTCTTCGTCTCGCGTGTGATCTTCGATGCGCATTTGAACAAGTTGAAGCCTGGCGAACTGGTGTCCATCTAGGTCCCGGTACGACGGCAGCCTGGCCGGCACCTTCGGTCGAGCGGCGGAAACATACAAGAAGGCTGAAGCCGTTGGGTTTCAGCCTCCCAGGAAGCGGAGAGAACCAGTGGAATTGTTTCGCGGCGTAAATGTGGATTGGCTGGGAAAGAAGTGGTATTTTCTTGGCTTTTCATTAATCTTCAGCGTGGCCGGTGTCGTCTCAATGGGCATGCACTGGGCAAGCATTGGCAGCCCGGTACCGTTGAGCGTGGACTTCCGTGGCGGCACGCAGGTGCAAGTGCAGTTCGTGCGCACCCCGGATGTGAATCGGATTCGTGAGGCCGTGGCGGCTGCGGGGATTCGAGGTTCCAGCATCGTGAGCTACGATGACCCCAAGAACAACGAAGTCCTGATCAGCCTTCCGGAAGAGCACAACGAAGCTTCGCTCGACCAGGGCCGGGCGCAGATCCAAGACGCCTTGCACGCGCATTACGACAACCCGTTTGAAGTGCGCAATGTGCAGGTTGTGGGCCCCACGGTGGGCAAGCAGCTTGAGAAGCAGGCCGGCCTGGCCACGCTTTACTCGCTGGCGGGCATGTTGGTGTATCTGTGGTTCCGGTTCCAGCTCATCTACGGCATCGCAGCCGTGGTGGCCTGCTTCCACGACACGCTCATCACGGTGGGCTTCTTTGCGCTCACCAACCACGAGATCAGCCTGACCGTGATTGCGGCCATCCTGACGCTCATTGGTTACTCGATGAACGATACCATCGTCGTATTCGACCGCATCCGGGAGAACCTGCGTCTGAGCCGGCGCGAGTCGCTTCCCGACGTGGTCAATCGCAGCATCAATCAAACGTTAAGCAGGACGGTGCTGACCTCCGGGTTGACCTTCCTGACCGTGCTGTCGCTGTTCATCTTCGGCGGCCCGGTGTTGCGGGGCTTTTCGTTCGCGCTGGTGGTTGGAATTCTCATCGGCACTTATTCTTCCATTGCGGTTGCTGCGCCAATGCTAGTAGCATGGCAGCAATGGCGCGGAAGCAAGGGGCAGGTCGCCGTGTTGCCCGCAGCCAGGCGCCCGCGCGCGTAGCCGCGCATCCCCACACTTGGTTTTGTTGGCGTTTGCCGGGGAACATCCCGGTTTTGTAGCAGTCTTTGCAAGGGGCGTGTTTGATCTGGTATAGGTGAAACACGCTTCTGTCCAAGCGTTTCGATACCTCGGGAACATTTTCAGATGCCGTGGTGTCTAAATAGAAGTAACAACACCCGATTCGAGGCTGGCCATGTTTGAAGATTCCACGTTTGAATCCGCGAATAGGATCAAGAGCAAAAGCAAATATTGGATGATGGTGACGTTTATCATCAACGGTTCGATTTTGCTCCTGCTCATCCTGATTCCGCTGATCTATCCTGAGGCGCTGCCAAAGACGGCGATGCTGACGTCTTTGACCCTCCCGCCGCCGCCCCCTCCGCCTCCCCCGCCGCCTCCGCCGCCGCAGGAAGTTCACGTCGTCCACGTGCAGTCGGAGATGATGAACAATCAGCTCGTCGCACCGACCCGGATTCCGAAGGACATCAAGCAGGTTGCTGAGAGGGAAGCTCCTCCGTCTTCCAGCTTCGGTGTCGCCGGTATGGAAGGTTTGGGTAGTGGCGGTGGTATCCCGGGAGCGTTCTCGGGTATGGCTACTGCTCCCAAGGTCAAGGCCGAAGCACCGAAGAAGGTCAATATCTCCGGTGGTGTGGCTGTGGGCTTGCTCTTGCAGAAGACCACCCCCCTGTATCCGCCGATCGCCAAGGCTGCTCGTGTATCCGGGACTGTGGTGCTGCAAGCCACGATCTCCAAGACGGGTACCATCGAAGGTCTGCATGTCATGAGCGGACCCGCAATGTTGCAACAGGCTGCGATGGACGCCGTCAGATCCTGGCGCTATCGTCCCTACCTGCTCAACAACGAGCCTGTAGAAGTGGAAACCACCATCAATGTGGTCTTCACGCTCGGTGGATAATGAATTCTCTGGCCCCTTCCGCAGCCTGGGAAAGGGCCTCGCTTTTGACCTGAATGCGGAGCCGGTGTTCGGCGCATTCCCAGCAACCGTACTATTGTCGCAACCCACAAGAAACTCCTTAGGAGGAACGATTCAGTGATTCTCGCTCAGCTCGCACATTTCGCTTCGCACACGGTCAGCAGCCTTGCTATGTTCCAGGAAGAACAAGCAGTAGGTTTTAGCCCCATGGATTTGTGGGACCACATGGGATGGGCCGTTCGCGCCATCGCCATCGTCCTGTTCATCGAGTCGATCTGGTCCTTGGCCGTTATGATCGATCGCGCCCTTTACTTCTCCGCAGCCCGCAAGCAGTCGCGTGAATTCGCGCCCAAGGTTGCCGGTGCGTTGAAGGACAGCAAGCTCGAAGAAGCCATCAAGATTGCCGACCGCAACAAGAAGTCTCACCTTGCCGAAGTTGTCACCGCAGGCCTGCAGGAGTTCCGTGCATCCGCCGGCGCGCCGACCGAAGAAACCATCGTCAGCTCCGAGCGCGCCCTTGAACGCGCCGAAGCCATCGTCCACGCCAAGCTGAAGAGAGGCCTCTCGGTCCTCGCCACCATCGGCGCCACCGCCCCGTTCGTCGGCCTGCTCGGCACCGTCATCGGCATTCTGCACGCCTTCCAGCAGATCGCCACCCAGAAGACCTCGGGCATCGGCGCGGTTGCCGGTGGTATCTCGGAAGCTCTGGTTACCACCGCCTTCGGCCTCCTCGTCGCTATCCCGGCCGTCATGACCTTCAACTACTTCACCGGCCGCGTTGAGTCGTTCGACGTCGAGATGGACAACTCCTCGAGCGAACTGATCGACTATTTCATCAAGCAGAGCCACAAGCGCTAAGCGAAGCAGCTGACGGCTTGAGCGAGAAGCTGTGGAGGGTGGGAGACAGTACACCGTCTCCCGCCCGCCGGTTTCAAATCTCGCGCCCGGCAGGTGGTTCCCGATCCTCACCGGAAGCCATCCGGAATAAAAATCTTTAGGCAACGGAGCCCAACCATGGCAATCGCGGTTCGTAACGAAGGCAGTAATGTGAACTCGAACATCAACGTCACACCCATGGTGGACGTGATGCTCGTGTTACTTATCATCTTCATGGTTATCACCCCCATGCTTCAAAACAAGGTGCAGATCGATATGGCCAAGGTGGATAACCCCACCTCCATGCCGGATGCCGACAAGGAAGACGCCATTGTGATTGCTGTTACACGCGATGGCGGCGTATTCCTGGGACAAAATAAGGTCGCCACGGGCGAACTTGGAGGTCTGGTTCGCGAGAAGCTGACCGACAAGCCTGGCAAGACCATCTTCATTCGCGCCGATGCGCGCGCCCAGTACCGGGCAGTTGAAGATGCCATCGACGCCGTCCGCACCGCGGGCGTGGACGATGTAGGTTTGCTGACCCAGAAGAAGGAAGGCAACCTCGCAGGCGGCGAGTAACTCGCGCCGCGCTGTCTCTTTAACGATTTTGCGGGAAACTAGGAGTCTGAAGCCATGTCAATGACAACCGGGGGCGGGGGAGGTTACTCGTCCGATATCAACGTAACGCCGATGATCGACATTCTACTGGTTCTGTTGATCATCTTCATGGTCATCGTGCCGGTAACGCCCAAGGGCCTGGACGCTTTGGTGCCCCAGCCGCCTAAGGATCCGACCAAAACGCCGCCGAACAACGATCGCACCATCGTCGTGCAGATTCTGCACATGCCCAGCGGCGCCCCACAGTACAAGATCAACGAGACCCCTGTCGAAAAGCGTGACCTGCAAGCCCGCCTGGCCGATATTTATGCCAACCGCGCCGAGCGTGTCATGTTCGTCAAGGGCGACGACGATCTGAATTTCGCCTACGTCGCGGAAGTGATCGACATCGGACGCGCGGCGAGCGTGGACCATATTGGTCTGATGACGCCCAAGATTCTTGCCGGCCAGTAAACAGGTCCGGTCATCGGAACAATGTCCCTTAACTGCAAGGAAGGGGAACACTGCCATGACGATGAACAATAGCAAGTCCGGAGGCATGTCTTCGGAGATCAACGTTACACCTCTCATCGATGTGTTGCTGGTCTTGTTGATTATCTTCATGGTTATCGTTCCCGCCGTGCCCAAGGGAGAGTCGGCCCTTGCCCCACAGCCACCAAGGAGCGATGCGCGTTCTTCTCAGAACGCAGTCGTACTCGAGGTGGTTAAGGGGATCGATGGCCAACTGGGCTTCAGGATCAACCAGCAGGACGTGGCCCGCCAGGATCTGCTGGCGCGTCTTGAAGGGATTTATGCCAATCGCGCCACTCGCGTGCTTTTTGTGAAGGGCGACGATCGGTTGAGTTTTACACAGGTCGCCGAAGTGATCGACATTGGCCATGCGGCCGGAGTTGATCGGGTCGGCCTGATGACGCCGAAGATTCTGGCTGGTCAGTAGGGGGTTGGGGTGGTTGGATTACTCCGGCTCATCCCTTGATTTGCAGCCCCGCCCGGAGCCATATGCCGGACGGAAACAGGAGTACAATTTTTCCATCCTGGCATCGGTTACTCCCGCCCGCAGCCAGTTGCCAAGAAATTCCAGGCGTGCGATCGATAGGCACCAGCCTGAAGGAGAAGGATACGAAGATGAATGGACCCGCACGTATTACGGCGCTCGCGGTAGCCTTGGCCGGCATGGTGCTTTCCATGAGCGGGTGCAACCGCCTTGCAGCCCGTGACCAGTTGAACAAGGGAGTGGATGCGTACAAGAGCGCCCGGTATGAAGAGGCCATCGGCCACTTCCAAAAGGCCACGCAACTCGACCCGAGCCTGCCCATGGCGAAGACCTACCTGGCCACGGCCTTGGCACAGAACGTCGTGCCCGGCCTGGAAACTCAGGACAACCTGAAGACCGCCGAACAGGCCATCAGCATCTTCCAGGAGGTCCTGGACAAGGACCCCAGCGATGTGAACAGCCTCAAGCAGATTGCAGGCATTTACTTCAGTATCAAGAAGCTTGACGATGCCAAGACTTGGCAGAAGAAGGTTCTTGCTGTTGACCCGAAGGATCCTGAAGCGGCTTATACGGTGGGCGTCATCGATTGGACCCAAGCCCACGAGAACACCCTGAAGGCACTGGTTCCCGCAGGCATCAACGACGACGGCGAGGGAAATGCCAAGGCCCCCAAGAAGGTCATGGAGCCCCTCAAGCAAGAGAATGCCGCCTTGGTTGAAGAGGGACTCCAGTACCTGAACCAGGCAGTGGCAAACCGGCCGACCTATGACGATGCCATGGCCTATCTCAACCTGATCTATCGCCGCAAAGCGGATGTGGACTTCGGCGACGAAGCCGCCCGCAAGGCCGACGTAGCCAAGGCGGAAGAGTGGCGCACCAAGGCGATGGGGCAGCGCAAGGCAAACGAAGAGAAGAAGAATGCTGGCCCTGGCGGTATCACCATGGATTCCAGCGGCAACCTGAAGTAAGCAGGGAACTGCTTTGCAGCATCAACGACGGCCCCCGCTTCCGGCGGGGGCCGTTTTGTCAGCCGTGGAAGTGCCTTGATCGAGTTCTACTGCGCCGCAATTTCAGCCTTCCCCATGGCTACCTCCAGATGCGCCGTTGCGCTGCCTTTGTCCGGAATCTCCTCATGAAGGGGCGCCCTGTGGCTTTCCCGGTCTCCTGGCCGCAAATCCGCAAATGAGCCCATTGCCACATCGACCACGATTTCGCCGGATTCGGCATTGTCCTCCCGCGCGTAGAGGCGTGCGCTTCCCTTGCCGACGCTGATATGTTTGTTCCCAACGATTCCCCCCACCTCAAGCTGGGCCTTGCCAAGCTGCAAATCGAGATTGGTATCGGCAGGAATATCGACTTCGATGACCGGATGGGAACCCTCGGGAAGCTTCCACTCGATATCTGGGGCGTCGGAACCCATGGTAAATTCCTGCAGATAGTTCTTCGGAGTCCGTTCGTGGCCGAGTGGGGCGGCCAGATGGACGACAATTCTGAGTTCATCTGCGGTTGAACCCACAAGCACATGGACCTCGCCGTTGCACCCCCAGCGTCAATGTGTCCCCGGCAGCGAGCGGCCGCACAGCTTCAAAGAGCAGCGACGTGGCCGTGTCTGGCGTTGGGGACGAGCCATCAACTGAAGGGAATGGGGTGTAGCTACCGGTCTATTGTCGCAGTTGGAATGCAGCAGCCTGGTGGTCCAATGGAAAGCAGAGGCTTGGCTTCCCGGAGCAGCGATGAGGAGCAAAAGGAAAGGGAGCAGCAATCGCGTGCGCCTTCTACGCAGGGTTGCTGCTCCCGGTTCAAACTACTTTGTTGCTTTTCGCCTATCTACAAGGCTACCGTGCACCCTCCGCCAAGATCTCGTCGGCCAGGTAGTTGTGCACCCGGGCTTCGTCGTGGATCTTCTCGAAATAGGCGTTTTTGAGCAATTGTGCGTGGCCCTCGTGAAGCAACTGGTGAATGCTCTGCTGCACGCGCGGATCGTTCAATTCGCGCTGCCCGGCCGGTTCCCTTGAGATCAGCTTGTAGATGGCGTAGCCCACCACCCGCCGCGAGGGACCATCGACGATAGGGAGGATATCGGTGTACTGCCCAGGCTTCAGCTTGCTCAGGGCGTTATAGACTTCCGGGTCGTTGCGCAGCGCCGACTCAGCCACAAAGCCCATGTCCCCGCCATTCGACGCGGTGTTTGTCTCGGAGAACTGCATGGCCACATTCCCGAATTCCTCGCCGCTGTCGAGACGGTTGTGCAGTGCCTGAATCTTTCGCTTGGCGTCCGCGTCACCTGAGGCCTTGTTGTTCTGCAGGTTGCCGGTTTGCTGCGCCGGCGCGGAGGTGACCCCGATCTGTGCCAGGCGGTATTGAGGCTCAATCACGTTGAACTCCGACTTGTGCGCAGCGAAATACGCACTGATCTCGGCCTCGGTGATGTTGATCTTTGACTCGATCTCCTTGTTCAGGAGCTTGTTCTGAGTCAAATTGTGACGAATGTCGCGCTTCAGGTCGTCCAACGTCTGATTGCGCTGCTTGAGCTGCTTGTCGAAGTCCTCCGGTGTGAACGCGGCCTTCATCTCAACCAGCTTGGCGTTGACATCCTCGTCGGAGGCGGCCAGGTTGAACTTGGCCGCGCGCTGCTGCATGATTTCATCGTCGATCATGGAGCGCAACAGCGCCAGACGCATGATGTTGGCCTGCTCTGTCGAGGGTTGCTGCGGGCTGTCCCCCAGGCTGAGCTTGTACACCAGGAACTTCTGATCGAGTTCGGAGCGCAACAGTTCCTTGCCGTTGACGGTGGCCATGACATCAGGAGCGGGGGTACGGTGGCAGCCGGCCACGGAGACCAAGGCTGCTCCACTGATGAGGAAGAGGGCGGCAAAACGGCAACGGGCCGGAAAAAACGATTCGACTTGCAACCTGATGTCTCCTAGAGGTCTATAAAGACCCCGGCTTTCAAGGATATATCCCCAACCCGGCGTGGCGATAGCGGGATTCGCGCCTATTTGCCATTTCCGACAGGCTGGGAGGGGCGAGGATCGGCTGGAGGCTCAACACCAGCCGCGCGCAACGCGCGATCGATAACGAGCCACAACTGCTGTTCGGGAACTGCGCCGTCAATCCGTTCACCATCCACGAAGACTGCCGGCGTTCCTTCGATCCGAAGCACTTCGGCTTCCTTCGACGACGCGATTACCGCGGATGTGTCCTGCTTGGCCAGGCAGGCATCGAGCCTGGGGGCATCGAGTTTGGCCAGGGTGGCTTCCTGCCTCGCGATCCGATCCAGGGCCGCAAAGCTTTTCACCGGGTTATGGTCCTCGCCGCTTACCTCGTCGCCATGCGAGTGAATGTAATCGACATAGGTCCAGTAAACCTCGCCGCTCTGGTCGGCCAGGCAGTTGGCGTCCACCGAGGCATGAAGCGCCCAGGGGTGCAAATCGTTGAGCGGGTCGTCCTTGTAGATGAAGCGAACCTTGTCTTTGTAGCGCTGCAGGGTGTCCGGAAAAAGAGATACGTGCATCCGGGCGCAGTAGGGGCATTCGAGGTCATCGAAATTGATGACCGTTACTTTTGCCTCGGGGTTGCCCCGGATGGGACGCCCTTTGATATCGATCTGGAACACCGGGTCCTTGGCAAGATCGTACTTCTCCAAGCGCGCGAGGGTTTTGCTGTCGTTGGAGATCAGGAAGTCGACGATCTGCGTCTTGTCGAGGTGGCCGAGGGTAACCGGGAGGGCGTCAAAGCCGGGAATCGAACTCGGCTTCCGCTGCCCAAGAATCACGGTAAAATCTGCCGGTAAACCAAACTGGGCGCGCACCATCACTTCGATGTGACGGTTGATCGTTGCGGAGTCAAGGGCCGACTGCGATGGATTTGGGGAAGGAGTGGTCTGGGCTTTGCAGCCGGCGCTCAAGCAAAGGGCCAGCAGGCCAGCCAATAAACGAAAGTGCGACAAAATGGGTTTCCTCTCAAGAAAGCATACTCCAGACGGGCACCAACGCGGCGCAGGGACCTGGAGGGTGTCCCGGTGCTACTCAAGTGGACGCGGAGGCTGGGGAAAGGCAAGCAACAACTTCTGCAATTCGCGCCTCTTCATAGCGCGCACAGTCAACAACTGTGCAGCCCGCAGAGCGAAACCAAGGCCGGGATCGATTCGACCCCGCACATTCTTCGAAACCCAACAACCTTGGCTCCGCCGTAGGTGACTGCCCAATTCGGACCCCATCGTTGCCTGAAAAGAAGAGACTCTACTCTTTGGTCTTGAGCCGAGCGTCGTTTTCCTGGATGAAGGTCTCGATTACAGAGGCATTGGCAAGGATTTTGAGCCACTGCTCCTTGTAGAGGGTGACGGGAAACCGGCCCATGCCGTAAAGCGAGACCGCACCCTTCTCGCTGACCTTGAGGCTCAGTCCGACAGCATCCTTGCTCTTGAGCTTTGCGTTTTCGGCCCGCAGCCGTTCCAACTCCTGCTTCATCTCCGATTCGTTCATTGTGTCCTCCTTGATCATCTTTCGCTCGCCCCTCTTCATTCCGGATGAATCTGACCTAACTGTAGATCGGTTGTGCATAACCGGCATTCCTTAACTCAACGATGGGCTTGTGGAATGCCGCCGCAGTGTTCCTGTAAGTCTACAACGGCAAAGCCGCACCGCCTTCAAGGGAAGCGATACAGCCTGCCAACAACCCGGGAAACTGCATCACGACCCAACGTGACGCAGTGCTGCGACCGCCCATCCCCGCGCGCATATAATCGCTCCGACCGTCACCCAGCCCGGCGGCAGAGGCCTGCAATGTCCCATGTAACTCTCAAGAATAGCTACCAGACGCTGTCGGACCGCCTGAACCTGTTTCCGCAAGGCGCACCGCCTTCGGAACTCCTCTTCCAGATCCTGGAAGTGCTCTTCACCAAGGACGAAGCGGCTTTGGTTGCGCTGCTTCCCATCAAGCCCTTTAACATTGGCGCAGCAGCCAAGGCGTGGAGGAAGACCGCCGCCGAATCGCAGAAGATTCTTGAAGGCCTTGCATCCAGGGGAATGCTGCTCGACATGGAAATGCGTGGCGAACAGATCTTCGTGTTGCCTCCGCCAATGGCCGGTTTTTTCGAATTCTCCATGATGCGCCTGGGCAACAGCTACAACCAGAAGCTGCTGGCCGAGCTGTTCTACCAGTACCTGAATGTCGAAGAAGATTTCGTGCGCAATCTGTTCGCGGGAGGCGAAACTCAACTCGGCCGCACTTTTGTGAACGAGGAGGTGCTAGCGCGCGACAACACCCTCAGCGTCATGGACTACGAACGAGCCAGCGAGGTGATTCAAACCGCTTCCCACATGGGAGTGGGAGCCTGCTACTGCCGTCACAAGATGCAGCACCTCGGCAAGGCTTGCAGCGCCCCCATGGACATCTGCATGACCTTCAGCGGCACCGCCCAGTCGCTCATCAAACACGGCATCGCACGCCAGTTGGATGCGAAAGAAGGCATGGACCTGCTCGACCAGGCCAGGCAAAGCAATTTGGTGCAGTTCGGCGAGAACGTGCAGAAAAAAGTAGCCTTCATCTGCAACTGCTGCGGATGTTGCTGCGAGGCCATGTTGGCGGCCAAACGCTTTGCCGTGCTGAATCCCATTGCCACCACCAATTTTCTCCCTGAAGTCAGTGCCGAGCGATGCAACGGCTGCGGCAAATGTGTTGCGGCCTGCCCGGTTGAAGCCATGGGATTGGTGTCAGCGGGCGACCCGCACAAGCCAAAGCGCAAGAAGGCACGCCTGGACGAGTCGTTGTGCCTGGGCTGCGGAGTCTGCGCACGCGCTTGTCCCGACAGCTCCATAAGACTCAAAGTCCGCAAGCGCCGCATCGTTACTCCTGTGACAACAGCCCATCGTTCGGTGTTGATGGCCATCGAGCGTGGCAAGCTGCAGAACCTCATCTTTGACAACCAGGCGCAATGGAACCACCGCGCCATGGCCGCCATTCTAGGCGTGATTCTGAAACTGCCGCCAATCAAGCAGGTCATGGCCAGCCGGCAGATGAAATCCAGGTATCTTGCACGGCTTATGGAGCCGCGGGATTTTGTGCATCTGGAGCATTGAGAAGGTACCCGCAACCTGCTAGCATCGTCTTCACCTGATACGGGCGGACGTTCGCGTTTGCCGGTTTCGCCGATTGGGAGGGCTCGCCCTTGTTCTCTTCCGATCCTGAACTCGTAGCGGCGGTGCATAGCCTCTTGCAACTCGCCACCTGGGAGTCCAACCCCGACACGGACGAAATTCGCTGGACTTCCGGGCGCTCGGACATCTACGCCAAGCCCGCAGACCAGATCGAGACAGTCAGTGCCTGGCTTGAACTGGTTCACCAGCAAGACCGCGAGCGGCTCGCGCTTGCGATGCGCCATGCCGTCGAAACAGAGTCCGGGTTCCACGAGCAGTTCCGCGTGCAAGGCAACAGCGGCGCCTTCTTTTGGATCTTCGGCTCCGGCCAGGTCGTCCGCAGGCCCGACGGCGGCCAGCGGCTTCTGGGCGTCAATATGGATGTGACCAACTGGGCTGAAGCGTTGGCAGCCAGCGACGCCCGGTTCCAAGCCACATTCGAACAAGCCGCCGTCGGCATCGCCCACGTCGGTATCGATGGCAAGTGGCTTGCTGTCAATCGCCGCTTCTGCGAAATGCTGGGCTATACCAAAGAGGCGATGCTCAAATTGGCCTTTGGCGACATCACCCATCCCTCCGACCTGGACGCGGACTGGGAGTTGCACCGGGAACTGCTTCGCGACGAACGCCAGACCTACTCCCTTGTGAAGCGCTACTTTGCCCGGGACGGCCGCGTCGTCTGGGCCAATCTCACGGTTTCGCTGGTCCGCAAGAACGATGGCAGTCCGCATTATTTCATCTCGGTGATTGAAGACATCACCGCCCGGAAGCAGATTGAAGACGAGCGAGACCAACTGATTGCCAACCTCGACCGCAGGGTGAAGGAACGAACCGCCGAATTGGAATACCTGTCGTTTACTGACAGCCTTACCGGCATCGCCAACCGCCGCAGTTTCGACGACCGCCTCCACGCGGAGTGGAACCGCGCGGTGCGATCGGGCGAACCGGTTTCCGTCCTGCTCATCGACATCGACTACTTCAAGCAATTGAACGACACCCTGGGCCACGCAGCGGCGGATCGTGTGCTGATTCTGGTCGCGACGGAAATGACCAAGGTGTTTCACCGTTCTGTCGACATGGCTGCCCGTTATGGGGGAGACGAGTTCGCCATCCTTCTTCCAGGAACCAACCCGGAAGGGGCTCTGACCGTCGCCAACCAGATTCAGGCCGCCATTCGTTGGCTCGATCTGCCCCATCCGGCATCCACGGTGTCCTCGATTGTCACCATCAGCGTGGGAGTAGCCACGGTCTGGCCTTCGAAGAAGGGATCGAGCCACAGCCTGATGGTCAGCGTGGACCGCGCTCTCTATAGCGCCAAGCGATCCGGCAAGAATTGCATCTCGCTTGCCCCGGTGGGTGGCGCGCCCTCAGAATTTGCCTGAGTCCTTTTGTCAGCCTGCGCGCCCTAGCCGCGGGGCCTTGCTTTTCGCTCCGGTTGACAAGCCGTGGGACGGGGATGGAAAGCCGGTGACCGGCAACAGACTAAAATGATCACTGAATCCCAGGCTCTGTGCCGGGATCCAAATAGTACCTTGTCTCGAAGCGGCACGCTGCATCATGGCCGGCGAGAGCAACAAGGAATCCAACACCGGCCGGCCCTTCAGGCCTGATCCCTGCTTTTTCGGAAGGACGCAATGACCGAGATCGATTCCGCACGCCAAGCCGCCTTCCAGGAGACCCTGCTCAGCGCCCGCCGCACCATGATGCTGAGCGAAACGCTCAAGTTGGCCATGGAAAGCTTCGCCGCCGCCAAGATGCGCTTTGCCCTTACCGCCCTCGGCATGGTCATCGGCACCGCGTCGGTCATCCTGGTCATCACCATTGGGATGACCGGCAAGCAGTTCATCCTGGAAAAACTGCAGGAGATCGAAACCAACTCCGTAGAACTGGAATACAACGGCGGCGGCGGGCCGGGAATGGCCAGCTCGGAGAGCAACGACTTTCTCACCCGCGACGACGAGAAGGCCGTCCTGAACCAGTTGCCGGGCGTCATCTATTCCTCTCCCATCCTGGTGATGCACGACAACATCAGTTTCGGCAGCGGGATCACCAAAGATACCCTGGTGCTGGGCGTCAGTCCCCAATATCAGAACATCCGCAACCTGCTGGTGCCGGTGGGCCGGTTTTTCGACGATCAGGACGACCTGGCCCACATCAAGTGCGCAGTCGTCACCATTCCCTTTGCCAAGGCCCGTTTCGGCAGCCCCGACGCGGCCGTTGGGCAGACGTTCGAGATTAGCCGCATTCCCTTCACCATCATTGGCGTCTTCAAGGAGAAGACCGACGACTTCGGCAATTCGGAGATCGCCGACCAGACCATCCTGATTCCCTATTCGGTGGCACGCTACTTCAGCGGAACCGACACCGTGAAGCAGATTTACTTCTCCATGCGCACCATGGAAGAGGTTCCCGATGCCGCCAAGGAAATCCAGCGCATCGTCCAGTCCCGACACCGGCCAGGTTCGATTTACCAGACGCAGACGCTGAAAGAGTACCTGACCGTTGCCGGCAAGATCGCCGACGCCCTGACTTGGCTGCTGGTGGCGGTTTCCTGCGTCACGCTGGGGGTCGGTGGCGTCGGCATCATGAACATCATGCTAGCCAATGTCCGCGCCCGTGTGCGCGAAATCGGCATCCGCAAGGCCCTGGGAGCCACCTACCGCGAAATCAAGGTGCAGTTTCTGGCTGAAGCCATCATCATCTCGCTCACCGGCGGTCTCGCCGGATGCGTTGTCGGACTATCTCTGCCGCTATCCATCCGCTTCTTCACCGACTATGCCATTCCGATCTCGCCCTTGTCGGTGGTGATCGCCCTGACCGCAGCCACAATCGTAGGGGTGGTTTTTGGAACCGTCCCGGCCACGCGTGCCGCCCAGTTGGACCCTGTCGAGGCCCTGAAATATGAGTAGCCCGCTGCCGAAAGCGTCTCATGGCGAAGGCGCCGCCTCAAGCGGGCTGAGCCTTCCTTTGATTTACGGCTTGATTGCGCTGGCATTGGCCGTAGCCATCGGGTTTGCTTTGATGATCGTCTTTCCTTTTTACCTCCGGCGCTAACATCGAACCTGGGTGGGAGCCCACAAAACTCGATCAGCCACAAAAAACCCGATCTCTGATCTCTGACCCCTGATACCTGTCTTTCGAGAGGAGCCCTCATGCCTACGCAAGCCGCCAAGGCAACGCGCTTTCAGGCTCTCCACCAGAATTCGCTCCCGCTGGTAATCGGAAATCCCTGGGATGCCGGAACGGCGCGCATTCTCACCAGCCTCGGATTTGCAGCGCTCTCCACCACCAGCGCCGGTTTGGCCTTCACCCTGGGCCGCCGCGACGCCACCAGGAGTGTCAGCCGCGACGAAGCCCTGGCCAATGCCCGCTCCATTGTGCAGGCCACCCACCTTCCTGTTGCCGCCGACCTGGAAAACGGCTACGGAGATGCGCCCGAAGTCGTAGCGGAGACCATCCGGTTAGCCGCGGAAAGCGGCCTGGTCGGCGGCTCTATCGAAGACGCCACCGGCGACCCGGCCCACCCCATCTACGATCTGCACCATGCCGTGGAGCGAGTCGCCGCTGCCTCGGATGCCGCCCGAGCTTTGGGCTTTCCCTTCATGCTGGTGGCCCGCGCCGAGAACTATCTCCACGGGCGGCACGACCTCGACGACACCATCCGCCGCCTGAAGGCCTTTGAAGCCGCCGGAGCCGAGGTGCTCTATGCCCCCGGCATCACCCACCACGAAGACATCCGCACGCTTTGCGCTTCTGTAACCAAACCGGTCAATGTGCTGGTGGGACTCAAGGGCTCGCCTCCGCTCTCGGTTCAGGATCTGGGGGCGCTGGGAGTCCGCCGCATCAGCCTCGGCTCGGGCTTCTGCCGCGCTGCTTACACGGCCTTTGTCCACGCCGCCTGCGAAGTCATGGACCGCGGCACCTTCGGCTTCTCCGCCGACAGCCTCTACATGTCGGAGCTGGCCGATCTGTTCAAGCAGCCCGAAGGCAGGCAGCCCTGAGTTTCCAACAGGCAGAAAAACCAGCTATCGGGGGCCGATCCGGGTGTGCAAATCAGCCACTCAGTCTTGGCAAGTCCTTTGTTTTCAACGCTCAAAAATGACGAGTTTAGCGTAACTTATTTGTTTTCTGCAGCTTAAAGATAAAACCGGGGGAGGGATTGGGGCACCGCTTGTTTTTGGGTCCACAGCCGCTCTCAGACACACCATCGACTCCTCTATCATGCGCCGATCGGTAGAAATTCTACGCAATGGACTGAGATTGGGGGCAGTTTTTTGCGCTGGGCGCCGGCGCGGTGAAGGCGAATTTGCCATATCGGGCTCCATCGAGGATGCCCTTGGGGAAGTCCTTACGCGTAAACACTGAGGCTGGCGCTCTGGCTGGAATTCCAGTCGCTCGACGAGTAGCCGTATTGATAAACACTGGCCATGAAGGTACTTATCGACGCATAAGATCCCGAGCCGGATCCCAGATCCGCGCTCCCTGTCGTCGTGGCATCGGTCGCCGCTTGGGAGCTTTGAGCGGCATTCGAGAAATTGCCGGAATTCGCATTCAAGAGCACGCCAACCCATTGCATCGCGCTCGCCGGATTCTGTTCGGTTCCCACAATGGCATAGGCGCTAACGGCAGCGCTTTGGCTGTTGCCGGTGTCAGAACCGGCGCTGACGCTGGATCCAATGCTGACAGCAGAGGTGATTCCAGCGCTGGAGGTAATGCTTCCCTGTCCGGATGACCACGCCTGTCCGCCCTCACCCACATACGCGACCGAGCTTATCGCTTCGCTTCCACTGGCGTTGGCGCTGTCGCTGGCCATGGCCGCAATGCTTCCGGTCCCGCTGCTTGCGGTAATCACGATGGAATCGGCGGATGTCCCATCCCCCTGTGCGGTTCCCGAAGCCGATTGGCTCGTCGAGTTCTTTTGCATCAGGGCGGATAGATTTGCCATGTCCCGGGATAGCTGGCTGAAGGCGGCCTGGGAGGTGCCGGGGGCCTGTTGGGCCGACTGTGCTGCCGCATCTGCATCCTTCTGAGCCGTGGCGACTGCCATCGCCAACGCATCGGCAGCGGACGCCTTCTGCGCGTACGGCGCTTGAAAGGAAGCATCGGAGCCCGATCCATCGAGAGAATTCAGCAGGCTCGGAGTGTAAGTATCCGGCGCCGTTCGCGAAGGTGTGAGGCCGGGTCCGGTCTGGTTCGACAAGAGCGACTGGTCGGTCTTTTTCAAAGTCGCCGTCGAACCCGACGACGTGGCGAGCAGCAGATTGGCTGAACTAAAGAGCGCGGAAACGACCAACCTGCACCTCCCCTGGAAGTCGTGGAAACTGGTTTTCCACACTCTGGTCGTCGGCAAAGCTGTGCCAAACTTCAAATTCCTTGGTACTTAAGAGATCCTTACGACGCGGCAGACGAGGGGGATTGTGCCGCGCGGCATTCACGGGGAGTTGGCCTGCGACGGGCTCCCTTGTCCGAGTGGTGCGACCCGACCGACTATCCTTGATCTATGCCCGGTTCTCATTTGCCCCATGCCCCCGCCGTTTCTGTTGCCGATGCCCGTACCGCCCTGTTGAAGCGTGCCGCCCGCGATGCCATGGATTACCTGGAAGGCGAGGATACCCGCTCAGTCGCTCCCTCGGCAAAGGCCGTAGCCGCCCTGTGCGCGCTGCGCGGGCCGCTGCCGCCGGGACCCACCAGCGCCGAGACGGTGCTGCATCTGCTGCATGAATACGGCTCCCCGGCCACGGTGGCCAAGACCGCCGGCCGCTTCTTCGGCTTTGTGAACGGAGGATGCCTCCCCGCCGCGCTGGCCGCGTCCTGGCTGGTGGGCACCTGGGACCAGAATGCCGCGCACCACATCCAGTCTCCGGTGGCCGCGCAGTTGGAAGAAACCGCCATCGAGTGGGTGCGGGAGATGCTGGGCTTGCCCAAGGGCACGGGCGGCGCGGTGGTGACCGGCGCAACCATGGCTAACTTCTCTGCGCTTGCCGCGGCCCGTCATGCGCTGCTTGCCCGCGCAGGGTGGGACGTGGAAGCCGACGGCCTGTTCGGCGCGCCGCCCATCACCGTGGTTATCGGCGAAGAGGCCCATCCTTCTGTAACCAAGGCGCTCGGCCTCCTGGGCATGGGCCGCAAACGCGTGGTCAAGGTCCCGGTAGACGGCCAGGGACGCATGCGCGCCGACGCCTTGCCCCATCTCGACGCCCAAACCATCCTCTGCCTCCAGGCCGGCAACGTGAACACCGGCGCCTTCGACCCGGCTGCGGCCATTTGCCCCATTGCCCGCGCGGCAGGGGCGTGGATTCATGTGGACGGCGCTTTTGGCCTGTGGGCTGCCGCGTCGCCTGAATACAAACGCCTGACGCCGGGATTCGAGCAGGCCGACTCCTGGGCCACCGACGCCCACAAGTGGCCCAACATCGGCTACGACTGCGGCCTGGCCCTGGTGCGCGACGCCGAGATGCTGCGCGCCGCCATGTCCATCCACGCGCCCTACCTGGTTCACGGCGAAACCCGCGACCCCTCCGACTACAACCCGGAGCTTTCCCGCCGCGCCCGGGGCGTGGAACTGTGGGCCGGGCTGCGCTCGCTGGGCCGCTCCGGCATGGCAAACATTGTGGAGCGTACCTCGGCTCACGCCCGCCGATTTGCCCAGGGACTGCACGAGGCCGGCTACAAAATCCTCAACGACGTGGTCATCAACCAGGTGCTGGTATCCTTTGGCTCCCCGGAGAAGACCCTGGCTACCATAGCCCGACTGCAAGAAGAAGGGACCTGCTGGTGCGGTTCGACCGTGTGGCAGGGTCATACCGCCATGCGCATCAGCGTCTCGTCGTGGGCCACCAACAAAGACGACGTGGAGCGCAGCCTGGCAGCCATGCTCAAGGCCGCGGGACAGCAAGCCGGCTAGACCGGGGAACAGCTTGGCTGGGAGCGGAGAAAGGTTCGAGGTCTCTCACGCCTCGACTCATGAGGCAGCCGGCATCGAGTGACCGAATTCACTGAATCGACCACTGGAGAGCGTGAACGTGAACCGCAAATTCTGTGGGCCAGATCGACAGTCCGTTTTGAATCTCACCAAAGGACGATTGTTTCCCTAATGGCTATTCGCCTCGCTCCGATGAACAGAACAGGGTTTTTGCAGGGAGACAGCGTGCACTTTTGCGATCGATGTCTACGGGCACTTGGCCAATGACTGCATTGCGGCACCGCATCCTGCTGACACTGGGGTTGACGTTGCTGGCGGCACTGTGTGGTGCAGCCGTCGGCTATTGGGCCGGGCGAGTGTATACGCTGCGCCTCACCGCCAGCCAGTTGAGCCGCGAAGCCGCCAAGCGTGTCGAGAATAGCGTGACGTTCTCCCGCGATGCGCACCGCGTGCTCGATGCCATGAACGCCTCAACCGAGCCCATCTGCTCCGACGCCGACATGGAGCAAATGCTCGGTCTGGTTTACCGCTCCCTGCTGGTCAAGCAGGCCGGCCGCGTCCGCGATGGAAAGATCGCCTGTTCCACGGCGTTGGGACGCCTGCATCTGCCTGGCGAAGAGCTCCCGCAACCCGACACGATTGGCGCGGATGGCGTCAAAGTATTGAGGAATGCCAAGGTCTTTTACCTCAACCTCGCAACCGTTGTCGGTTTGCAAGAGGGCAATTCCTTCGTGGTCCTGAATCCCTATATCAATGTCTTTCAAGATCGCATTACCTCCCCGCTCCACTTCAAGACGACCGTGATTGACGCCGCGCAAACCAACCCGGCACTATCGGCGCGGAGCGGTGCCGCCGCAACGGGGCCGCTAACGAACAGGGACGTCGACGGCCGTGTCGGGGATCTGCTGTACTCGACGCGCTGCACCGTGCGCTACAGCACCTGCATCACGGCCTCGTTTTCTGTTCCCGAGGCCCTGAAGTCCGACCCCTTGCACTTTCAGGGCGCCATTGGGCTTGGGGGAGTCACCGGTGCGTGGCTGGGTCTGGTTGGGTGCCTGGCCTACAGGCGCAACCGGGGCATGGAGCAGCAACTGCGCCGGGCCATTCGCCAAGACAAGCTGCGGGTCTTCTATCAACCGATTGTGAATATCGCCGATGGGCGCATTGTGGGAGCCGAGGCCCTGGCCCGCTGGACGGATGAAGACGACCTGATGATCCGCCCGGACGTCTTTGTCCGGCTGGCCGAAGAACGCGGCTTTGTCGAGGAGATCACCAAACTGGTGCTGCGCCATGTGCTGCGCGATTTTGCCGAAACCTTCCGCCTTCATCCCGACTTTACCGTCAGCGTTAACGTGGCCGCCAGCGATCTGGCCGACCCCGGCTTCTTGCCCAGCTTGGCCCTCATGCTCGACCGCGCAGGGGTTCATGCCCGCAACCTGTCCATCGAGATCACCGAAAGCTCGACGGCCCAGCGCCAAGAGGCCATGAATACCATTCGCAGTTTGCGCCTCAGCGGACACAGCGTCCACATCGACGACTTTGGAACCGGCTATTCCAGTCTTTCCTATTTGCACGCGCTCTCGGTCGATGCCATCAAGATCGACCGCGCCTTTACCCAGGCCATCGGCACCGAGGCCGTCACCCTGACCATCCTTCCCCAGATCCTGGCCATGGCCGCTGCGCTCGATCTGCAGGTCATTGTGGAAGGGGTCGAAACCAGCCAGCAGGCCAACTATTTCTCCCCCACGGCCCGGCCCATCTTTGCCCAGGGATGGCTCTTTGCGCGAGCGGTCCCGCTGCCGGAATTCAGACTGATGCTGGCGCAACAAACTCCACCGCCGGCTTGATCTGCATTCGGGCGATCACACGGGAGTTTCTCACCGCTGAAGCCTTCCCTGGCTCTATATTGTTTACATGAAGATACAGAAAGCAAGTGGCGTCTTCTCTCCACACGAGTCGGCGCGCGCGGAGTCCCTTGCCGGCGTGTCGCTGGCCCCGTTCGGCCGGCGCTTTGCCGCCTTTTATTTCGACCTCTTTTTCGTGGTTATCACTTATGCGCCGGTCGAAGCGGGACGACAACTGCTGATTGCTGCCTTGCAGCATAAAGAGAAGGTCAACATCAACTTCGCGTTCGATTTTCACGAACCCGGCAACGTCGTCTGGATGATTCTTTACTACGGGATTTTTGTCTGGAAGACTAACGGCCTTACCCCCGGGAAACGCCTGATGCGCATTCGTGTGGTGTCGCTGACTCACACCAGGATCACGCTCTGGCAGTCGATCGAACGCGCCATGGGCTACGGCGCCTCGATGCTGGAGGGCGGCTTCGGCTTTCTGCAGTTCTTCCTCTACCCCAACCACACCTGCGTCCACGACCGCATCGCCGAAACCATCGTGGTGCGGGATCCGAGGCCTGTCAAGCAAGAGGCAGACTGAGCTTCACCAGCGCTCCGGACCGCGGAATCCTTATGCCCACACCGCCCCGCCTGGCGATATGATGCACGGGTAGGCCTTTCTTTATCTTCCTCCAGGAGCCCAAGCATGAACCCACGCGGCCTTCGCGTATTGCTGTCGATTGTCTTTGCCTGCACGCTCATCGCCTTCGCCGCTCCGGCGCGGGCTCAGAACATCTCACTCACCGTCGATGCCACCCGCTCCCCCATGAAGCTCCTGCATGTCCGCCTGGGCATGACGGTCAAGCCCGGCCCGCTAACCGTCTACTACCCCAAATGGATTCCCGGCGAGCACGGCCCGCAAGGCCCCATCTCCAGCCTTACCGGCCTCAAGTTCCAGGGCGGCGGCAACGTCATCCCCTGGCAGCGCGATCTGCTCGACGTCTTCACCTTCCACCTCGACATCCCGGCTGGCGTGAGCCATCTCGACGCCGAATACGACTTCATCGAGCCCGACGGCATGTCGGCTACCGACAAGCTCATGGTGCTGGAGTGGAACGATGTTGCGCTCTACCCGGCCGGCACGCCCACCGAGAAGCTGCTCTACGACGCCAAGCTCCTCCTGCCCGAAGGCTGGAAGTTCGGCTCGTCCCTGCCCGTTGAAAGCCAGGCCGGCAGCCAGATTTCTTTCAAGCCCATCTCGCTCGATCTGCTGGTCGATTCGCCGGTCATCGCCGGGGAGTTTTATCGATCCATCGACCTGACGCCTCCGGGAGAGCCTATCCACCACGAACTCGACCTCGTGGCCGACAGCCAAGCCGCCCTGGCCCTGAGCCCGGAAAACCAGAAGCAGATGACCAGCCTGGTGGCCGAGTCCGGGAAGCTGTTCGGCACGCGCCACTACCGCGATTACCATTTCCTGCTCACGCTCAGCGATCACGTGGCCCACTTCGGTCTGGAACATCACGAATCGAATGACAGCCGCCTGCCCGAGCGCGCCCTGTTGCAGCCCAGCTCCGGCATGTCGCTGGGCGGCCTGTTGGCGCACGAATTCGTGCACTCCTGGAACGGCAAATTCCGCCGCCCCGCAGACCTGACCGTCCCCTACTACGAAGAGCCGATGAAGACCGACCTGCTGTGGGGCTACGAGGGACTGACCGATTTCCTGGGCCCCACGCTGGCCGCGCGCAGCGGCCTGTGGACCAAGGAGCAATATCACGAGTACCTGGCGGCCATCGCGGCCAGCCTCGGACCCGGCCGGCCGGGACGCACCTGGCGTCCCTTGCAGGACACCGCCAGCGCCGTGCCTGGGCTCAGCGGCCGGGGCGGCTGGATGAACTGGCGTCGCGGCGTGGACTACTACGACGAGGGCGACCTGCTATGGCTCGAAGTCGACACCATCCTGCATCGCGAGTCGCACGGCCAGAAGTCCATTGACGATTTCTGCCAGTCGTTCCACGGCGGCGCCAACACCGGCCCCGAGGTCAAGCCTTATACCTTCGACCAGTTGGTGGCGACGCTGAATTCCGTCCAGCCCTTCGACTGGTCCGGCTTCTTCCACAACAAGCTGGATTCAACCTCGCCCGAGGCGCCCACGGCCGGTATTGAAAACGCCGGATGGAAGGTGGTCTTGAACGCCGAGCCCATGAAGCTGCAAGGCCGCCGCGGCAATCCCGGGGACATCTATTCCATCGGCCTGCAACTTGCCGCGGACGGCGCCGTTACCGACTCCATCGTCGGCAGCCCCGCATTCCAGGCCGGCATCTCTTCAGGGATGAAAGTCGTGGGTGTAAACGGCCGCGTCTACACCCACGACCTGCTCGACGACGCCATCAAGGAAGCCAAAGACACGGCCAAACCGATCACCCTGCTGGTGGTGGTCGACGATTATTACCAGACCTCCACCATCAACTACCACGGCGGCGCGCAGTTCCCACACCTTGTCCGCGTAGGCGCGCAGCCCGACTACCTCGACGAGGTTATCAAGCCGCGCACCGCGACCCAGTAGACAGGATTTCGGGGGTCGATCGAATGGAGTTGAAAAGAGCTGCCGGCATCCCGGCAGCTCTTTCCGTTTACATTGCGCGAATCCGGAGATAACGGCGGAGATCCGGCCCAAACGAGTATGCCATCCAGGCCACAACGAGAGCGGACAAGACCCACGGCGCCTTCTTTGCGAAACCGTCGCGCAACTCTGCAGATGTATTCAATTCGCAATCCTCCTGACGTTCAGGTCAGTGAGATGCGCCTCGAATTTCAGCGGATGTCCGGGCAGCACGGGCCCGGCTGCGGCGATAAGGTCAGGCCCCCGCCGCCGCATGAATCGCCAGCAGTTTCTCCAGCAGCGGTTTCAGCAGCTTCAGGTCCAGCGCATTGGCGCCGTCGGACTTGGCATTGGCCGGGTCGTCGTGCACTTCGAGAAACAGCCCGTCGATGCCCGCGGCCACCGCGGCGCGCGCCAGCAGCGGAATGAACTCCGGCTGTCCACCGCTCACGCCGTTGGCCGCCGAAGGTTGCTGTACCGAGTGGGTGCCGTCAAACACCACCGGCGCCATGGCCCGCATCACCGGCAGCGAGCGGTAGTCCACCACCAGCGTGTTGTAGCCGAAACTGGCCCCGCGCTCGGTCAGAAAAACGCGCTCGTTGCCCGTCGAACGCACCTTTTCTACAGGGTGGTTCATGTCCCACGGAGCCACAAACTGCCCCTTCTTGATGTTGACGGCGCGGCCCGTCTTGCCGGCAGCCACCAGCAGGTCGGTCTGGCGGCACAGGAAAGCCGGAATCTGCAGCACGTCCACGTGTTCCGCGGCAATTTCGCAATGGCCGGGCTCATGCACGTCGGTCAGCACGGGCAGTCCTGTGGCCTTGGCCAGGCGGCCCAGAATCTGCGTGCCCTCTCGCAGGCCGGGGCCGCGATAGCTCTTCACGCTGGTGCGGTTGGCCTTGTCGTAGCTGGCTTTGAAGATGTAGGGAATGCCCAGGTCGGACGTGATGCGCTGAATGGCGTCGGCCATTGTGCGCACATGGGTCTCGGACTCGATCACGCACGGGCCGGCAATCAAAAAAAGTTGCCCTGCACCAACGTGCACCGGGCCGATTTCAAAAGGAGATCTCACAAATGCGATTCTATCCTGCCACCTGCGGCCACCTGCGGTGGGGCCACTGCTCGCTAGTCGCTCGCTAGACGGTTGTGCTTGCCCAAGTCCCCCAATGCGAGGGACCTGGGAACCCGCCCCTGCCATCGCACAAACTTGGGTGCCCCAGGTCCCGATTTTGGGACCTGGGAAAGCAACTCGGCCGGATCGCTGCCGAAAAACCTATACCGCTACCCCCTGCTCGACGCGGCTTTTCGACCACTCCCATAGAGCCCGCTCCAAAGCATGGAGCGGGGTGGGTCCGGGCAAATCGGCCTGCGGCTGCATAACGCCGCGTTCGGCCAGTTTCTGGAAGCACGCCAGATACTTCTCGTAGAACTCCACATCGTGCCGCGCATGGCCCAGCGCCTCCAGGGCGCGCGCATCCAGCACCGCGTACCGCTCCGGATAAATCGTTGCCAGAATCGCCGAGGCGATGGAAATATCCACGCCGCGCAGCCCAATCAGCGCTCGCACCGCGTCCCCGGTCGAGGCCTCCGGCGAGGCCGCAACCGACAGCGCGCTCTTGATGTGCTCCTTGCTGTTTCCAATCAAATAGTGAACCACGCGTTCGGACTTCCAGCGAACGATGATTTCCAGATTCGGCAGGGAATAATCGCCCTCGCGAATCGCTTCCCCGGCTTCGAACGCAGCTTTTTCAAGCTCCCGTTCTCTCTCACCGGCTTCCTGCCAATATTGCTCAGCCAATTGCTGAAGGTCCGATTCCGCGGGTTGAAGTTCAAAGTACGCCATGGTTCGAGTCCTCCGTTAACAAAAACGATCAAACAATAGGCCCGGCAAAAATCTTTGTCAAGGGCGGATTGCACACCTCGGAGATGGGTGAGCCATGCATCCATAATTATGCTAATATGTGTTTATGCGAACGACCGTGGACATTCCGGATCCGATCTATCGTGAATTGAAGGTTTGTGCCGCCACCGAGGGCACAACCATCAAGGAACTCATCCTCGAAGGTGTTGCCGTGCGGCTACGCACCAAGCGGGTTCCTGTGCCGCCGGAAATTCGCCCGCGGTTCCCTGTCATTGGTTCCAAGAATCCTGGCTCGTTGAAGCTGGGCGAGGAAGGTGTCTACGAGTACATTCCTTTTCCCTGATGTGAATGTGTGGCTGGCGCTGACGCACGCAATTCATCCGCATCACGATGTAGCCGCGGCTTGGGGAGAATCTTTGAACGGAGACACCGTTCTCTGTTTTTGCCGCTTCACCCAGTTGGGTCTGCTGCGCCTGTTGACCAATCGAACTGCGATGGACGCGGATGCGCTCACACAGGCGGAAGCCTGGACCACTTACGATGCATTTCTTCTGACAGCCAGAGCGCAATTCATCGAGGAACCGCGCGGAATCGACCCACTCTTCAGGAAGCAAACCCATCGCGACGAAGTGTCGACCAAGCAGTGGGCGGACGGCTATCTTGCGGCATTTTCAATGGCTGCTGCGATTCCGCTGGTCACCTTCGACCGCGCGTTGGCCGGGAAGGTGAAGGGGGCGGTGTTGCTCAGTTAGCAGCCTCTCTCAAGGCTAACTTATCCCAAAGGCTGGTTGGCTGACCGCAGCCCGTCCGCCTCGGGCTCCGGTCGAAGATATCGCTGCTCTACAGCCTCTAACAGCATGAGTCCTAGGATGCCCAGAAAGGAGAGCCCGAAGTAAGGTCGATTGGTATCTTCTGTGAGAAGAAAATAGGGCAGGTATGGGATCAGGACGATGCAGAGCTTTACCCACCCGGCAGCTATCGCAAGAAATGTCAGGTGGGTCAAGATTACTGCCGAAGCCGACTTGGGGTTCTGCACGGATGAGGCCGCGGGTCGATTTGCCCAGCGGAGACCAAAGACCAAGATCGTGTACCCGCCCCACGCGCCCACGTAAGTGGCCCACGGATCGCCTCGAAACGGGAGAAAGACAATCATGGTAGCCAGGGCAGCCATGGTGTAAACGAGCCTCTTCTTTGATTTACCGGCTCTTCTTGAGCTGAATTTCATCATGGGTCGTTCATCCTTGCTTTGACACGATGGATCTGAGTATCTGTTCAGGCCTGCCTGCGTGCGGATTCTTCCTCTTCGATGAAGTCCGAACTATGGGTTCACCCTATAACCGAAAAGCAAACGCGGATCCTTCGACTCCCTGCGCTGCGCTCCGGTCGCTCAGGATGACAGCGCTTTCGAGGTGATGCCCCGAAGTGTTTCCCTCACGACGACAGGGCGTTGGTCAGATCCACGGCTTCGCTGCTCTCCAAAGCCACCCGCGCCAGCCGGTTCTTGTAGCTGGCGACGATGAACTCCCGGAACAGCGGATGCGGTTCCAGCGGTTTGGACTTGAACTCGGGGTGGAACTGGCAGCCCAGGAAGAACGGGTGATCCGGCAGCTCCACAATCTCCACATAGGTCGCGTCCGGCGTGGTGCCGCTAAGGCGCAGGCCGCCGCCCGTCAAGAGCGCTTCATACTCGCGGTTGAACTCGTAGCGATGGCGGTGGCGCTCGCTGATCTCGGTGGCTCCGCCGTAGGCCTTGGAGGCCAGCGTCTCTTCCTGCAACACGCAGGTCCAGGCGCCAAGGCGCATCGTCCCTCCCATCTCTTCCACACCCAGCAACTCGCGCAGCTTATAGATGATGCGGTGCTGGCTGGCGGGGTCGAATTCGCTGGAGTTGGCGTCCTTCAGGCCGCAGACGTTGCGCGCAAACTCGATGCACGCGGTCTGCATGCCCAGGCAGATGCCGAAATAGGGGATCTTCTGTTCGCGCGCGTAGCGGATGGCGTTCAGCATGCCCTCGATGCCGCGCTTGCCGAAGCCGCCGGGCACCAGGATGCCGTCAAAGCCGGTCAATTGCTGCTCATAGCTGCGGTCTTCAGGGAACTTCGATTCCAGGCCCTCGGCCTCGATCCAGGTGACCTTCAGCTTCAAATTGTGGGCGATGGCCCCGTGCGTCAGTGCTTCCTTCAGCGACTTGTAGCTGTCCTCGTACTCCACATATTTGCCGACGATGGCGATGTGAACTTCGTCCTTGGGGTGGTAGCAGCGCTCCACCAGGTCTTTCCAGGCGTCCAGTTTGGCGTCTGGTGCCTCCTTGTGGAGGTACTTCAGAATCAGCGCATCCACGCCTTCGAGGGCAAACCCCAGCGGCACTTCGTAGATCGACGGAACGGTGCGGGCGCCGATCACAGCCTTCTCTTCGACGTTGCAGAACAGGGCGATCTTCTGCTTCATCTCGCGGCTCAGAGCGCGGTCACTGCGGCACATCAGAATGTCGGCCTGAATGCCGATGCCCAGCAGTTCCTTCACGGAGTGCTGGGTGGGCTTGGTCTTCAACTCCTGCGCGGCGGCGATCCAGGGCACCAGCGTCAGATGGACAAAAACGGTGTTCTCGCGGCCCAGTTCCTGGCGCATCTGGCGAATGGCTTCCAGAAACGGCAGCGACTCGATATCGCCCACCGTGCCGCCGATTTCCACAATCGTCACGTCGGCGCCGTTCGAACTGACCTTGCGCATGGCGTTCTTGATCTCGTTGGTCACGTGCGGAATCACCTGGACCGTCTTGCCCAGGTAGTCGCCGCGGCGCTCCTTCAAGATGATCTGCTCGTAGATGCGGCCGGTGGTCAGGTTGTTGTCGCGCGACAGGGGCGCATGGGTAAAGCGCTCGTAGTGGCCCAGGTCGAGATCGGTCTCGGCGCCGTCGTCGGTCACAAACACCTCGCCGTGCTGAAACGGCGACATGGTGCCCGGATCCACGTTCAGATAGGGATCGAACTTCATCATGTTGACGCGCAAACCGCGGCTCTCAAGCAGGCAGCCGATGGAGGCGGCTGCGAGACCCTTACCTAAACTGGACACAACTCCGCCCGTCACAAAGACATACTTTGCCGACATCTGTGCAACCTCTTGATTGGAATGTTTGGATTGGACGTACCAGGTGGGCACAATCAAGTATGGCAGAGATCCGGTCGGATTCAAACACAAAATTGACCGGCAAATCGTGCCTCTGGTGACAGTTGTCACATCCGGCCTGGATTCATGGGCTTGCGCAGACGGGCGAGAGGCGGGTCTCGGTTCGGTGAAAAAAACCGTTGGTGACCGGAAACCCATTACCGAGGGGCATCTTGCCGAGTATCCAAAGCAGGGCTACGATGCTCGATACGAGGAGCCAAACCATGACGACGGCAAGAAAACCTGCCCGCAAATTGGGCGCCACCGGACCCGAAGTCTTCCCCATTGCCCTGGGCTGTATGGGAATGAGCGGCATGTACGGCCCCTGCGACGACGCCGAGTCCATCGCTACCATCCACGCGGCCATCGACGCAGGGGTCAATCTGCTGGATACCGGCGACTTCTACGGCATGGGCCACAATGAGATGCTGCTCAGCCGGGCACTGCGCTTTGGCCGCGACGAGGTCATGGTCTCGGTCAAGTTCGGCGCACAGCGCGCCCCCAACGGCGTCTGGATTGGCTACGATACGCGGCCCGCTGCGGTGAAGACCGCTCTTGCCTACTCCCTGAAACGGCTCGGCGTGGACTACATCGACATTTACCGCCCCGCGCGCCTCGACCCCAATGTGCCCATCGAGGAAACGATCGGCGCCATCGCGGAGATGGTGCAGGCGGGCTACGTGCGCCACATCGGGCTCTCGGAGGTGGGAGTCGAAACCATCTGCCGGGCCGCAGCCGTGCACCCCATCGTGGACCTGCAGATCGAGTACTCCGTGGTGAGCCGCACCCCCGAGCAGAAGATCTTTCCCACACTCGATGCGCTCGGAATCGGCGCCACAACCTACGGAGCATTGTCGCGCGGCCTTCTGTCCGGCTCGCAACCGGCGCCGGATGGCGATTTTCGCGCCTTTCTGCCGCGTTTCACCGGCGAAAACCTGAGCAGGAACCAGGAACTGCTGGGCCGGCTCAAGCAAATCGCCGATCGGAAAGGAATTACCAGGGTGCAGTTGGCCCTGGCCTGGGTGCTGGCCAAGAAGAGCTCCATCGTGCCCGTGGTTGGGGCGCGCACCCGCACCCAACTGGCCGAGAGCCTGGCGGCCCTCGACGTTCAGTTAAGTTCCGATGAAATTGCGGAAATCGAGACCGCGGTGCCACCAGAAGCCGTTGCAGGCACCCGACATGGCTCACAACAGATGCAAATGTTGGACAGCGAGACGTAAGATATTCTTTACCCCCTAAGCGAATCAGGCGCGTCGGTAAGGAAAGGTCTGTGCGTTGAACAACAAAATTTCTATCCTGAAAATGGACATCACTTCCCAGGCTGTGGATGCAATCGTAAATGCTGCAAATAGTTCTCTTCTAGGCGGAGGAGGCGTGGACGGAGCCATCCATCGCGCCGCCGGACCGGAGTTGCTGGAAGAGTGCCGTGGACTCGGCGGCTGCAAAACCGGTCAGGCCAAACTCACCAAGGGCTATGCTTTGCCCTCCAAATACGTGATCCACACCGTCGGCCCCATGTGGGACGGCGGCATTAACGGCGAGCCGGGCCAGTTGGCCAGTTGCTACCGCTCCTGTTTTGCTCTGGCGCGCGAGCACGGCATCAAGACGCTGGCGTTCCCTGCCATCAGTTGCGGCATTTACGGCTTCCCCATTGAGGTTGCGGCAGAAATCGCGATGCGGGAAACGGTGGCCGAACTGAACAAGAATACAGCGATTGAAAAGGTCATCTTCGCCTGCGTCGACCGCGACGTCTATACGGCCTATTGGCAGGCCTTCCGGCGCATGACCTAAACCCGGGCGCCACCTTCGCCGATTCGAGCTTTTTGCGAATCGCCGGAGGTCGATAGCCGTATCTATTCAAGGCCTTACATATGGGTCATTCCAACTCAAGAGCCGATCTATTCCGCAACCGCTCTGGGGCTTTCTGCATAAGCTCCAGAGGCCCCGCATTCGGAACGCAAAAACAGTCTACCGGTCTCGATGCTGCGCGATTTCAGTCCGAGCCGCGGCGCTGGCGCCGGGTGCCCCAGGTCCCTCGCCTTTGGGGACCTGGGAATGCATGAACCCCGGCACTCTCAAGAGCCGGCTTAGAAGTTGAACGTGATCTTCGCCGTCAGCGCACGCGGCGTCACATAGTGCGTTCCGCTGAAAGTCGACAGGAAGTTATACAGCGCGTACTTATTCGTAACGTTGATCGCCGTCAAATCCAGGTTCGTCTTGAAGCGATCGGTGTGGAAGAGATTCTCTTTGCCAAGCGACGCATCGAACAGGCTGCGCGGCGCAATGCGTTGCGGGTTGTGGTCGTTGTCGCCCATGCCGGGTGCGGGGATGTTGATCAGGCTTGACGTGAACTCCGATGCCGGGCAAACCGCGGGCAGCGGATGACCCGGCGCGGCCTTCACGCCATTACAGGCGAATCCGGCTTGAAACTCCTGGTCGCCCGTCAAAGGCAGGGGAACGCTGGCGCCTGTGACCGGGTTGATGGTTGGGGGAATGTTGGTATCGACCATAGCGATGGCCGGCTGGCCGTTCAGCATGGTTGAGCTGTTGCCGCACGGCGAGTTTGGATCGGTCACGCCGTAACACGGAGTTGAACCGGCCACCAGGCCCGAGTCGTAGCGCCAGTTGAAGCCGCCCCATAGTCCGTTCAGCATCTTGCCGCGCGCCAGCGTGTATTGAAGGTGAGTGGTCTGATTGAACTTCTCGTCGTGATCGATGCGGAAGGGCAAACCGGTCTGGCCCACCGTGGCCCCGGCTCCCGCCACTTGCGGCGGAGAGAAACGCGCGGCCACCGACGACATGATCACGTAGGCGCTGACGTTATGGAACTGAGGCACTTCCACGTGTACGGCGTAGCCGGGAATCTTGGAGTTGTGCCAGTCAATGGGGAAGGTAATGGGGGTGTTGCCCAGCACGCTGAAGTCGAAAGCATTGTGGGTGTACTTCCAGATGTACTCGCCGCTCACCACCACCCGCTTGCCGAAGGCCTGCTGCAAGCCGGCATGGAACTCGTTGCGAAAACCGGGGTCCAGAATGCCCGATACGCCGGATGTGCAGTTCAGCAGTGGCGCCAGGACTGCGTTGGTGCAGCCGGTGCTGGAGAGCACCAGGTTCTCGTTGAACGGTGTCTCCAGGGTGCGTGCATAGGAGATGCGCAGCACCGTCGAACTCGGCTTGATGTTGTAGGCAATGCCCATTCGCGGTTCGGCCTGAGTCGCCTCGGTGAGGCCGTTGTAGATGTCGCCGCGCAACCCCAGGTTGAAAAGCCAGTTGCCGGCCTTGATCTGGTCTTCCACGTAGAGCGCGGTCTCTTTCACGTCGGTCCGGCCCAGGAAGTTGTAATATCCTCCGCCGCGCGTGATGTCGTATGGCGCCAGCACCGAAAGGTAGTTGGGATTCTGTCCAGCGGCGCCGCCCGGGCACTGGCTGGGGTTGGAATAGCCCGCCAGCGGATTGCCGTTCGCGTCCATGCAGGGCGCGCTCAACGCGTAGGTCGCCTCGACAACGCCAATGTTGTCGTTCTCGCGCAGGAATGTCTGCCCATACTGCGTCCCGGCCTTGATGGTGTGAATGCCCCGGGCATAGGAAAGATCGGAGTGAATCGCGGCGTTCGTCAGCGTTCGGTTCTGGCCGATCGACGAGGTTTGCAAGGTGGGCGGGCCGAGATCGGTCAGAGGGTTCTGGCTCGGATAGTAGTTGTAGTCGTCGCGCCGTACGAATGCGCCCAGGTTCAGCACCGCGTTGTTGCCCAGTACGCGCGTGTAGGTGGGCGAAATGTTGTAGGTGCCGATCTTGGAGTGCTGGTCGTTGTTGCCGACATTGCCGAAGACAGGACTGGCGCTGCTGCCGCCGCTGACCACGTTCTGTACGTCGAGATTGTCGTAGGTGTTGGGGGTTTGAAACCAGGAGCGGCTGTAGTTCAGGTCGAGATGAATGGAGTCGACCGGGGTCAGGGTGTAGTCGATGCGGTCGAAGACGTTCTGTTCGTTGCCCTTGTCGTGAAAAACCACGAACTCGGGGGGGTCGAGAAAGCGTCCGGAGTTCATCCCGTCCACTTCAACAAAATTGCCCCAGTTTTTGCCGCCGTAGGCCAGGTCGAAGCCTCCAGTCGCCGATCCGAAGGTGCCGTAGGAGGTGTTGACGCTGCCGGTGGGCCTCGTCACGCCCTGCCCGGAGCGGGTGGTGGCCACGATCACCAGGCTCGTTTTGCCGCCGTATTCGGCCGGAGGGGCGCCGGAAATCACTTCGATGGACTGAATGGAGTCGGCCGGAATCTGGTTGGAAAACACCTTGCTCTGCTGATCGGTAATGGACTGGCCGTCCACCGAGAAGGAGTTGGAAGCATGGTCGCCAAGACCGTGGAAGAGGCCGTTGGAGTCCGCGGCCACCCCGGGAGTGGTCTCGGTCACCAGGGAACTCAACGAAGAGGACTGGCTTTCCAGCGGCACCTTGATGAATAGGTCGCGGTCCACATCGGTGTGGAAGGTGGGGTCGGTCTCCACCAGGTCGCCGCTAGCTTCCACGGTCACCGTGGAAGCGGCCGCGGCGATTCGCAGAACCAGCTTGAGGCCGATCCCCACCGTCGAGCGGATCTCGAACGACTGGCTCAACGAGGCAAATCCAGCAGCGGAGACGCCCACGCGATACGGGTTGAAGGGGATATTGGTGAAGACGAATTGCCCCAAGGCGTCGGTCGTGGCCGTCCGGTCAAGGCCGCTGGCCGGGTTGCTGAGATGCACTGTGGCGCCGGGAATCACGGCGCCGGATGGATCTGTGACCGTGCCGCGCACGATGCCGGCATTGCCGCTTTGGGCAGCCGAGGTCAAGGTCAGAATCGTCAAGGCAAAGAAAATAAAAGTGCTAAGAATAACGCCGCGAGTCAACGGCATAGGAAGCCTCCAAACTTGGCTGAAAATGCGCTGGACGCGCCGCGGGGAGATCCGCGGCATCCTCTTTGCATTTCGGGGCTTTTTCCAGTTTGGCCAACCTGCTGCGCGAATACGCTTGAGACCCCGCTCCATGAAGCAGCGAGTGGCAGACAAGGCCGGTTCCCGGAAAAATGCCCTAGCAGGCGGCCGGAGGGGGACGTGTGAAGAGCTTGGGATGCCAGTGCCGGATGAGGTCGCGTGGCTCGACAAAAGGCGCGGGAGTACCGACCTGCACCAGGCGCACCACTGCGGCCGCCGCTATCACCGGCGCCGCCGAATGCATCACGATGCATAGCGGGCAATGGTCGGCATCGCTGTCGAACGGGTGGGTATGCGCCACCTGGACAAACGTCAGCAGCACCAGCAGCAGAAAACACACCACCGACACCAGCCGCAAAGCGTCAGGCTTTGTGCGGGAATCGCTGCGGAAATGTGTTTCGAACCCTGCCAACCAGCTACCTCTACTTCAAGAATACACAGTATTCGATGCAGCCGGTTTTCTTTGGGTTACAGGCGGCGTCCGCAATTAGTCCGTCCAACCTCAGAAAAAGTTGGCCCCACCGCAGGTGGAGTTTTTTGGATTACAGACGGTGTCCCCAAATAGTCCGTTCCAACCTCAGAAAAAGTTGGCCCCACCGCAGGTGGTGCTTCGTCTAAACTGTGGGGCTATGATCCAAATGCATGATCTTCGGCGTTTGTTGACCGTTGGCTTGGCCGTGCTGCTGCTGGCTGCTCTGGGTTTGTCCTTGAACGGGCAAAAGCCACTTCCCTTGAAGCCGGGAGAGCCCGGCGTGGGCGCCAACCACCGTCTGATTCTCAAAGACGGCTCTTACCAACTGGTGCGGAAATACGAGGTTGTCGGCGACCGAGTGCGCTATATATCGGTCGAGCGCGGCGGCGACTGGGAAGAACTGCCCGAGAATCTGGTCGACTGGGATGCCACCCGCAAGTGGGAACGGGAGCACGCCAACCAGATTGCCGAAGAGGTTTCGCCGGCCATGAAGGAGGCGGAGAGCATCGATAACGAAGAGGCCGCCGAGCGCAACGAGCAGAAAGCGCGCATGCCCGAGGTGGCCAAAGGCCTGGAACTGCCCGACGAAGACAGCGTCTTCGCCCTCGATACCTATGAGGGAAAGGACGAACTGGTGGAACTGCTGCCGGTCGACCTCGCCATCAACGCCAAGAACAAGCGCGGCCTCAGCACCCTGAATCCCCTGGCCGGCGCCAAAGCCAACCTGGAACTCGAGGGCGCGCACGCCAAGGTCCATCTCCACGTGAACGACCCGGTGATCTATCTCTCGCTCAACGCTCGCGACGATGCCGAGAAGGTCATCTCCCATGCCATGACGGTGAATACCAATGGCGCCAAGGATGTTGCGAACGGCAAACATGGCGCGCATTCGGCTACTTCGGGGTTCGCCATTGTGCGCGTGGATGAGCGCCGCGCCTTGCGCATTGTCGGCGCCATCCACATGAGCGTCACCGGCACCGTGACCCAGGACGAGAACGTGATCCCCACCAAGGTCGAGGTCATGGAGGGCAAGCACTGGCTTCGCATCCAGCCCAAGCAGAAACTGCTTATCGGCGAATATGCTCTGGTCGAGATCCTGTCGGCCGAAGACATCAACCAGTCGGTTTGGGACTTCCGCGTCGACCCCCAGTTGGGCGACAACCCCGGCTCACTGGGACCTATCTTCAAATAGCGTCCGGCAAGTTGCGCGCAGCCCCTTGAGCAAGACAGCACAGACTCATCGAATGGTCCCGGTTAAAGTCAAGACAGTCCGGTAACCGGGACAAACCCGACATTGGGACGCCCGAAAGCATCAGGGAAGTTTCAAACCCTCTTTCATGTGCGGCACGACGCCTGGAGTTAGTCCGGCTCGCGCGGAAGCGCATGTCTTTCTAAAAGCCGGAGAAACTCGCATGGATCATACCAATTCCAAAGACAATGTCTGGTTGCTTTCCTCGTCGCAACTCTCAGAGAGAATCCAAGCTTTAGCCGACGGCCCCACGGCGAAAATCGGTGCAGTTCTGTGCGCTGAAGCCGGCCGCCTCTGCGCAAACTGGCGCGATGCGCTCAAGCCAGCGGAAAAGGGCATCGAAAACCAATCGCCAAGAGCGTTGCGGCTGGCCGCGGTGCGCAAGCGTTCCATCCAGATCCTGCTCCAGGTTGGCTAGGCTTGCCGCCCGCCTGCAAGGCGCCTCAAAGATAACTCGACACCGCGCGGGTGCATCCACTAGTTTATTAGCCAAAGAGCCGGGCGGCCGCGCGGTTCAATAGGGTGGCACAAATTCATGCATACGGGAGACTTTCTACATGCATCATGACGATTCCAGCACCAATCTCTGGGCTTTTTCCTATCACAAACTGGCCAGGGAAATCGGAGTCATCGCGACTCTGGATTCGCCACAGGTTAGTCCAACCCTTCAGGCCGAGGCCAGGCGCCTCGACCAGGCATGGCGCGAGGCGCTGGCCATGCCTGGCGACGGCGTGGAAGACGGGCCGCGCAAGGCCGCCACGGAATCCGCACTGCGCAAGCGCTCGATCGAGATCCTGGTCAAGGTCGGACGCGCAGATTAGGAGCGCCGGGCCGCATCCACAGATCGAAGCCGGGTGCTCCAGGTCCCGCTTTTGGGACCTGGGAGAGCGCAAACACGCCCGGCCACGGACCTAAAGCTCGGGCGCTTTGGCCTTGGCGAACCGTTGCCGCCGCTTCTCCCACTCCTCGGAGTTGAAGAAGCGCGGCCCCACCTCGATCAGCCGCGGAATCATGTTGAAGACCGCAACCCGGTTCCAGGGCCGTCCATCCCTCATGCGGTAGCCCTTCTCGTTCAGGTCGCTCACAATGCTGGAATAGGAGAAATCCTGCACCAGCAGCTCCATCATCAGCATCAACGCCTGATGCTCCGCCTGATCCACTTCGAGCCGCGCGCAGTCGTTGGAGATCCGCAGCCCGTAGGGAATGTCCTCGCTGAATCCGCCCTCGGGCGGGGTCTCCGACTCAGGCAGTTCGCGCCGCCATTCAATCGACACCATCTGCCAACCCGCTTCGGTCCGTTGCTTGATAATGTCCGGACTGAACCGGGTCGAAATTACATCGCGCATCCGCTCAAAATAGGCCATGGCTTGCCTCCGGGCAGGGACTTTCTATTCCGTAGAAGCAATTTGGCCGCCACTCGATAAGCAGGTCGGCGAGTCGGCAAGTCAGCGAGTCAGCGCGGTTTACGCGAACTCCGACGCGCATCTGCTCTTGAAAACCGGTGGAGCATCGTCCGCTTTTGCAATTCCGCGTTCGTTTACGGACAGGCGCATCTATTCACTAGGATGGGTGTCAGTACAAACAACAACCTGTTTCAACCTGACGCCGGCAGGAAGGGGCTTCTCGATGCCCGTCCCGCAGAAGCGCTAACTTGCTAACTCGCTGCCTCCGCAAAGCGGATGCTAACTCGCTGTTCTTTGATGCCAACCCGTTTCAATTCCCACCTGCTCATCGGGAGAAGAAGAAATCAGCCCGGGAAGGCACGATAAACCCAAATAGGGCAGTCTAACCTTTGCTCAGGTACTTCATCCCCGTATCGCACATGACGGTGATTACGGTCGAACCAGGCGCCATGTCTTCGGCCAGGCGCAGTGCGGCCACCACGTTGGCGCCGGTCGAGGTGCCGGCGAAAACGCCTTCCACCTTCGCCAGACGTTGCACCATCTCTTTGGCCTCTTCGGTTGAAACCTGCTCGATCCGGTCGGCAAGAGCGGGTTCCCACAGCGGCACCACAAAACCCGCTCCGATGCCATCCATCTTGTGCGCTCCCGGCTGTCCGCCTGAAAGCACAGCCGACTCGGCAGGCTCTACGGCAGCAATCGCAATCTGCGGTTTACGCCGGCGAAGGCCCTCGCCGATTCCCCGCAGCGATGCCGCGGTTCCCACGCTCTGCACAAAGCCGTCGATCTCGCCACCGGTCTGGATCCAGATCTCTTCGGCGAATTCCTGGTAGGCCGTGAGCTGGTCGCGGTTGTTCATCTGGTCGGTCCAGTAGCTCCCGGTCTCCTCGGCCACGATCCGCGCCGCTTCAATCATGTCCCGGGTAAGTTTTTCGGTCATGCCGCCGCTCTCGCTATGCACAATCTGCAGCTTCGCGCCCAGCACCCGCATATGCTCCAGCTTCTCCTTCGCAAAAGCGTCCGAAGTAACAATATGCAGCGGGTGCCCCTTCACCGCGCATACCAGCGCCAGCGAAACGCCGGTGCTGCCGCCGGTGTACTCCACCACCGCACCGCCCGGCTTGAGCCGCCCGTCCGCCTCCGCTGCCTCAATCATCGCCAGCGCCATGCGGTCTTTCATGCTGCCGGTGGGGTTTTCGCTTTCAAGCTTTAGCAGAATGCGTGCGCCGTTCGCGGGAAGAATCCTCCGCAAGGTCAAAATCGAGGTGTCGCCAATGCAATGCAGGATGTCGTGCTTCAAGGAGGTCCTTTCGTAGCAAGTCAGCGCGTTAGCAAGTCAGCAAGTCAGTGCCGGAAGCTTGCGGCTATCCAACGAAGCAAGCAATCCATTGATCATCCGCGCCGCCTCTTCGCACTGGCAAATCAGTTCGGCAGATCGAGCGTCGCTCAGCAAGTTCAAACCTGCGGCGAGTTCCAACTGGGTTTCCAACTCGAAAAGTGAACCGCGCGAGAAGGCCAGGAATTGCCGGAAGTGCCGATCATCCAGCCTGCCATGGCCTTCTGCAATGTTGCTCGGAACAGAAACAGCGGCGCGCCGCATTTGAGATTGGAGCCCGTACAGCTCCTTCGGCGGAAGCATCTCCGTTTCCCGATAGACATCCTTTGCCAAAGTCATAGCCTTCGGCCATACCAGGAGTTCGCGGAAATGGCGTGTTCTTCCGAAGGCCGTCGAGGCATTGTTCTCGTCCATACTTGCACCTGTCTATCTGACAATCCGACTCGCTAACCTGCTGACCCGCTACTCCCGCACGCTGATCCCCAGCGCCTTCATCTTGCGATACAGGTGACTCCGCTCAAGGCCCAATAACTCCGCGGCATGGCTCACGTTGTTCCGCGCTTCCTCAATCTTCTTGAGAATGTACTCGCGCTCGTACGCGTCGCGGGCCTGCTGCAGGGACGAAAACTCCTCGCTGGAGCGGCTGCCGGCCTTGTGCACCAGCGGAGGCAAGTGCTTGCGCTCGATGCGCAGGGTGCGGGGGTTCAGAATAATCACCCGCTCCATCACGTTCTTCAACTCGCGCACATTGCCCGGCCAGTGATAGGCGGCCAGCACCTCGAGCGCTTCGTCGCCAATCTCCATGCGCGGGCGGCCGTATTGGCGGCCGAATTCGGCCAAAAATTCGCGCGCCAAGAGCGGTATGTCCTGCTTGCGTTCCCTTAGTGGCGGCACAAAGAACGGCACCACGTTGAGCCGGTAAAACAGATCCTCGCGGAAGTTGCCTTTGGCGATCTCCTCTTCGAGATCCTTGTTGGTCGAGGCGATCAGGCGCACGTCCACCTGCAGCGGCTGCGTGCCGCCCAGCGGGGTAAACAGCTGGTCGTCGAGCGCCGACAGCACCTTGGCCTGGGTCTTCAGGCTCATGTCGCCCACTTCGTCCAGAAAGAGCGATCCGCCGTCGGCGCGCTCCAGCGTGCCGCGCTGCTCCGTGGGCCCGCCGGGTTGCGCCCCGTGCCGGTAGCCGAACAGTTCGGACTCGATGAAGGCTTCGGGGATGGCGGCGCAGTTCAGCTCCACAAACACCCGGTCGCGCCGAAGGCTCTCGGCATGGATGGCGCGCGCAATCAGCTCCTTGCCCGTGCCCGACTCGCCGTAGATGAGCACGCGGCCGTTGCTGGGCGCCATCAGGCGGATCTGCTGCCGCAGCGCCTTCACCGGGATGCTTTCGCCGGTCAGCGCCGAAGCCACGTTGAACTGGCGCTTGAATTCCAGGTTCTCCGTGCGCAGCCGCCGCGCTTCCACCGCGTTCTTCAGCACAATCAGGGTGCGATCCAGCGAGAGCGGCTTCTCCAGGAAGTCGTAAGCCCCCAGCTTGGTGGCCTTCACCGCGGCCTCAATGGTCCCGTGTCCGCTGATGATCACCACTTCCGGCCGCATCTCCGCGGCCAGGTCCTTCATATCCGCCAGCATGTCCAGCCCGTCCCGGTCCGGCAGCCAGATGTCCAGCAGGACCACGTCGTATGGCGCATCCCGCAACAGCACCATGGCCTCGCCGGCACTGGCCGCGCTCGCCACCCCGTAACCCTCTTCGCGCAGAATCTCTTCCAGCGACGAGCGAATCTCCGCCTCGTCGTCTACTACCAGAATATGGTTCATGAATGCAGTCTCCCCAGCGGAACAGCAGAGACGCCCAGAGCGGGCGAGGTGGCTTCAAGGGCTGGAGGAAGCGACTGTCCCGCGGCCAGGGGCTCCATCAACGGGAGACGAAGCATGAATCGTGCGCCCTTGGGGCTGTTGGGCTCGGCACGCAGCACGCCGCCGTGTTCCTGCACGATCTTTGCGGCAATGGAGAGCCCCAGCCCGGTGCCGCGATGTTTCGTGGAATAGAAGGGCAGAAAGAGCCGTTCGCGGATCTCGTCGGTCAGGCCGTGCCCGGTATCGGAAACCACCACATCTACGGCTGCGCCATCCTCGCTGAGCGAACTCGACAGCCCCAGCACGCGCAGCAGGCTGCCTTGCATGGCCTCGGCGGCGTTGTCGATTAGATTGGCCAAAGCGCGGCGAATGGCTTCCGGATCGGCCAGCACCGTCGGCAGTCCCGGTTCCAGGTCCCATTGCACCGTAATGCCGTCGAGACGGCCTGCGAACAGCGCCAGCGCCTGTTCGGCCACCTGGTTCATGTCGCAGGCGCGCGGCTGCGGCGCGGGAAACTGCGCCAGCGCCGAGAACTGGTCCACCAGCGTTCGCAACGTGCCCACGCAGCCCAGAATCACCTCGCTGCATTTGCGGATCACGTTGGGCGAGTCCGGCTGTGCGCGGTCAAGATGCTTGGCAATCCGCTCGGCGCTCAGGGCGATGGGCGTCAGCGGGTTCTTGATTTCGTGGGCCACGCGCTGTGCCACTTCTTTCCAGGCCAGTTGCCGCTGGGCGCGCAGCAACTCGGTCATGTCTTCCACCACCACTACGCTGCCCGGATGCCCATGAGCCAACTCCAGGCGCGCACTGGTAACAGCCAGGTGGAACGTGCGTCCGCGAGCGTGGAACTCCAGCTCGGTGCTGGCGGCGCCCATGCGCTGGCCGCGGCGCAATACGCCTGCCAAATCGTCGGTGCAATCGCCGGGCAGCAGCGCGATGATCTTCTCGCCTTTCAGGTTGATGTCTTCGCCATGCCCCAGCAATGCGCCGAAGGCCCGATTCGATTGCAGCACCATGCCGTGGCCGTCCAACGTCACCACGCCCGAGGGGATGGTCTCGACAATGGTTTCCAATTCGCGCCGGCGCTCCTCGATGGCCTGGTTGGCCGCGGTGAGCTGGGACGATGCACTTTCAGCCAACTGCCGGCTGGCGTCAAGATCGGCCGCCATGTGATTGAACGCCCGCACCAGGTCGCCCATCTCCCCACTGGCCATGACGTTGACGCGGTGTTCGTACTTGCCGGTGGCGATCTCGTCCATCGCATCGGCCAGGGCTTCCACAGGGCGAGTGATCTGTTTGGAAAGAAACAGCGCCAGCCACACGCTTGAAAAGAACACAAAGGCGGTGATCAGCAACAACATCAGGAAAAATGTGGTGCGCAACTGGTGCCGTTTACGAAACAGATCCCAATAGGCGTCGGCCCCGGCGTGAATCCGCACTACCGTCTGGCTGAGTCCCGGCGGCATGGGCAGCGCCACCACCACCACTTTGCCCGAAGCCGTCGCCGCCATCCCCAACGCGTAGTCGATGCCCCCTACCCGAACCACCGATTCGTCGTTCCGTCGTGCTGCCGCCAGCAGGCTCTTTGAGAGTGGGCCATGTAACGGAACCGGGGTGCCCCGTTCGTGCTCGTCGAGCCAGGGAAGCAGGCTGGCCGGACTTTGCTCCGGAGGGGCCTGGAACGTGGTCATCACCCGCTGGTTCTTGCCGAAGATCACCGCAAAGCCGCCCGCCAGCGTAATGCGATGAGAGCCCAACTCCCCTTCCATGGTCTTGCTGTCGTGATCGGGAACGCCCGCCGTGGCAATCGATTCAGCCTCCACACGAGCGTTGTCCGTGACGTATTGCGCCAGTTCCAGCACGACCCGGGTAGAGTCCTCGCGCAACTCCGAAGTGTTGGGTGAGAACCACCGATCAATGGACCGGTTCATCAACTGAAAGCTGAACAGGAACATGAACACGGCGGGCGTCAGGGCGATCAGCGCCGCGCCCAGCACCATGCGCGTGCGCAGCCGTGCCCCCACCGCACTCGTGCTCTGGTCGGCATAGAGCTTCAGAATGTTCTTGAGCAGCAGCATCAAGAGCACCATCAGAAGCAGAAACACCACTACCGTGATGCTGGTAAAAATCAGGGTCTCGCTGGCGGTTTCGGGATTCAAGAATCGGACATTCGAGGTGTTGAATGCCTGCAGTCCGCCCAGAAGACCAAGAAACAGCAGCACCCCGGCCGCAAGCAGCACAACGGATCGGCGTCGAGGATCGGCCAGGAAAGACATGGGGCGATTATAGGACAGGGATCACAGATCGGGGATCGGAGACCGGAGATCGGGGGGCAGGGATCGGGGCCGTACCACCGCTCCCCGCCACCTCATCGTTACAGTTGGCAGCAGCCTTCGCCGCCGCTAACCTGCTAACTCGCGCCGAAGTCGACACCAAGCGCATCGCCCTGGTGGCTAGCCCACTAAAATGAGTGGCGCTTTAGCCCCCGGGGTTCGCTTCTCGGACTGAAGCCCTCAGAACCACCCGGATGTTTCCACCTCACACCTGCGAGCAATCCAGCGGGCTCAGAATCAGATTGCCGATGTTGGTCACCAACTGGTCGGCGCTGAACCGCGGGCTGGTCGACAGCTTCTTCCAGGCCGGATCGTTGCGGAACACATCCCACCTGGCCTCCAACTCCGCCATGTCGGCAAAGGTCAGCATGTAGGTCAGGTTCGGCATCCGCGCGCCGATCAACGTATCGCCGAAAAACACCGGATGCAAACCGGCATTCAGAAAGATCTCGATCTCGCCGGAGTGGAACATCTGCACCTTGAGCATGTGGGCGGCGTTGCTGGGGCTCTCGTAGGTGCGCAGTTGGAAGATGCGCTTGCCCTTGGTGGCCGCTGAAGCCGGGGGCGTCAACCGCGGCCAGCCTTGGAAATTCACCAGCAGGGAAGTGTCGACCCGCTGAAACGACGGCGCGGCGGCAGTGGCATTCCAGAACGGCTCCGCTGCCTTCAGGAAAACCGGATCCTCGCCCAGAGTCTGCTCCAGGATGGAGAGCGTTCCCAACACCACGCTGGGAATCAGTACATAGTAAGCAGGCGTATCCGGCCCGATGTCGAGTTTGAAGGCGCCGACCGGGCTAAAACCCATGCGGTCGAGCGCCGGAATGAGCGCATCGGCAAAGTAGCTTTCGGCTAGCCTGGTCTGCGGGCCCTGCTGCAGCATATAACGGCGAAGCTGATAGAACTGCCGGGGAAGGACGATTTTAGCCTTCGAGTCCTCTGCTGCGGAATCTCCCGCCATGGCGACGGCTGAAGCAGCAATTGAAGCAGCGAGAAATTGGCGGCGTTCCATGAGGGCCTCCCGGGCGAAGCCCCATTCTACGACAGGAGCAGAGAGCAGAGAGCAGGGAAAAGGAAAAGAGCCGGGCTGGTCCGACCTCCGGAAAGAAAAGTTGGTTCTCCCATACGGATGGGTGCCCCCTCGCTGTTGGGGACCGGGGTTGGAAGCGAGCGAGGTTGGCAGCTGCCCGGGTGAATGCGCTACCCGCATTCCGGCTCTTTCTCCCCGGTCCCCAAAGGCGAGGGACCGGGAGCGCCCTGAACGAGCTTGAATCCCCTTGGGATCGGCTCCAAACGGCCCTACGGCTTCGCCATCTGAATCCCCAACTGCGCAAACAGGAAGCTGTAGATATCGGCCGACTCCTCCAGCGCTTCGTCCTTGTCGGTGCTGATGCCGTGCCCTGCATTGGCGCTTGTCCGCAGCATCACCGGCAGCCCCGAAGCCGTGGCCGCCTGCAGCGCCGCGGTCATCTTGCGCGAGTGCGCCGGATTCACCCGGTGGTCGTTGTCGCCCGTAATCAGCAGCACCGCTGGATACTTCACTCCGGCTTGCACGTGATGGTAAGGCGAGTAGGCATAAAGGGCCTTGAACTGCGCCGGATCTTTGACCGATCCGAACTCCGTCACATTGAAGCTGCCGTTGGGGTCCAGCTCCACGCGCAGCATGTCGTAGATGCCCACGCCGGACAGCACCACTTTGGCCATCTGCGGATGCTGGGTCAGCTCCGCGCCCATCAGCAGGCCGCCGTTGCTGTCTCCCTCAATGGCCAGATGCTCGGCCGCGGTATATTTCGCCTCCACCAGGTGTTGCGCGCAGGCCGCGAAGTCGTCGAAGACATTCTGCTTGTTCAGCAAGTTGCCGCTGCTGTGCCAGCTCTCGCCGTACTCGGCGCCGCCGCGCAAATTGGCAATCGCCAGCACCCCGCCATGGTCCAGCCACAGACGTCCGAAAGCGCCCTGAAAATACGGGGTCATGCTGATGCCGTAACCGCCGTATCCATATAGCAGCGTGGGATTGCTTCCGTCCAGTTTTGTCCCCTTGCGGACCAGCACGGTCATTGGAACCCGCGTGCCGTCCTTCGACGTGGCGAACTCGCGCCGCACCTCCACGTCGTCCATCTTGATGGCGGTTTCGGTCTTGAAAGGCAGGGCTACTGCCTGCCCCGCGCCATCGTAGCGATACCACGCCCCCGGCTGGGTATTGGTCTCTGCGTTGAACAGAAACGAATCCCCTTCGGCCGGAACCAGCGAACTGACCGAAGCCACTGCGGGCGCAGGCACTTTGCCCTCGGCTTTTCCCTGCAGATCGAACTTCAGAATCTCCTCCGGGCCGCCGTCGATGACCGTGACATAGAGGGCGTGGTTGGCGGCCCAATAGCGCCGCATCTCGCCCACCGAGCTCACGCCTTCCATGCTTCCCGTCAACGGGGCTATTACCCGTACCGCATCCTTCAGATTGGTGTTGCCCGCGGCCAGATGGTCCAGTTCGCCGCGATCGCTTTTGGCGTGGCTCAGCAGCCAAAGACTGTCGTCGGCCCCAAATTGCACATCCACAATCTTGTCTTCGAAATGCGTAATCTGCGCGGCCGTTCCGTCCGGCGCAAGCAGAAAATGTTCGTACTTCCCGCCGTCTCCGTCTTCCACCGCAACCAGAATGTGCTTTCCGTCGTGGGCAGTTTCCAGCTCCGTTTCGCCAATGCGCGGAAACTCCTTGCCCATCGCATAGCGGTCTTGCGCGGAACTGGTGCCCAGCACATGGTAGTAAACCTGCTGATAGAAATTCGCATCCTCGGCAGGCCGCTCGGCGCCCTGCGGATAGCGCGTGTAATAGAAGCCGCGGTTGTCGCCGCTCCAGGCCATGTCGCCGCCCGCGGTGGCAAACTGCACGCGCGGCACCGGCTCGCCGATCTGCTTACCCGTGGCCACGTCGATAACATAAAGCGCGGCGTCCTCGCTGCCGCCCGTCGATAACGCCATGCCCACCATCGAACCATCCGGCGAGGGCTTGTACCAACTGGACTGAAACACCTTGCCCGCAACCAGCGTATTCAGGTCCACCACGGTGCGCTCGCTGGCCTTGTCTTCCGGCGAACGAAACACCACCAGCGCCGCGCCCGACTTCAGCGGATCGAACTTCAGAGCGAACAACCGTCCGCCCACATAACGAAGGCCCCAATACTCAATGTGCGCCTGCTGCCGCGCTTTCTTCAGAAAATCCACGATGGCGGGGCGCTGCGGAAGATTGCTCAAATAAGACTGGGTGTAGTCGTTCTGTGCGGCCACCCAGGCCTTTTCCTTATCGGTGCCGCCGTTTTCAAGCCAGCGGTAGGGGTCCGCCACGCTTATGCCGTAATACGAATCCATAACTGGCGACATTTCAGTTTTTGGCGGGGTCGCCAAGGTCGTCTGGGCGGCGGAGAAGGGAACGAACACTGCAATGGCAGTCAGCACCAGAACCAAGCGGCACAACGCGAAATCTCTTCCCATCATTTTGCGATTCTCTCCTCTTTCGTAGCCTTGTTCCCCGCCATCATAGCTTGTGGATTTGCTTCCACGTCGAACTTTCGCCACGCGTTGACCAAAGATCGCTTTCCCGCGCAATCGCAGGCAACTAACTCGGCCGGAAAGGGTTGGCACCTGTAGCATGGAAATGGGCCGGCTCCGGCGCTGTGCCGGCACGCCTTGAAGCGCCTTTTGCTCGATGTGGATTGGAGAAAGCCATGAAGAAAGCCCTGGTTGCTCTTTTACTGCTGGTCCCGGTATTTGCCGGCGCGCAAAAAACAACGCCGAACCCCGCAAGCTACCCAATCACCGTTCACGTGCAGGCCTCTCGTCTGGTCAACGAGTGCTTTACCGGAGATTCATGGTGGCTCGCGCTTCGTGAGAGAGCGGTTGTGACCGAGGCCGACAGAACCCGTTGCGCTCTGTTCCAGCACCTGACCGTGGTCATCGAAGGAAAAAAGCTGGAGCTTGCCGACGAAACACCTCGCGCCGACCTGCTGCGTATAGGCGATTACAAGGCCGGCATCATCAACCAGGAATCTCAGCGCAGTTACGAGTACCAGCGGACCTACGAGTTTCTGTTCCCAGACGGCAAGGCCCGCAACTACCATGTGGTCGCCGAATCGGAATAATCCCGGCGACCCCCTGATCCCTGTCCCTGCTCTCTGTTCTCCGATCTCTGTTCAGGCCGTCTACTCCATCGCTTTTTCTGCCGGCGTCCAGGGCCGCAACTGGCTTTCCGCCACGCCGCGATGGGTCAGTGTCCCCATCCAGGTATTCAGCCCGTCGGCCAATCCGGGGTCGAGCCGCAATGCCTCGCGCGCACCCAGGTTGGCCAGTCGAAGCAGGTAAGGGAACGTCGCGTTGGTCAACGCCAATGTCGACGTATTGGGCACCGCCCCCGGCATGTTGGTCACGCAATAGTGCACCACGCCATCCACCACGTAACTCGGGTTCGAGTGCGATGTGGGCCGCGCCGTCTCCACGCAGCCGCCCTGGTCGATGGCCACGTCCACAATCACCGAGCCCTTTTTCATCTGAGCCACCATGGCGCGCGTCACCAGCTTGGGAGCGGTACTGCCCGGAATCAGCACTCCGCCGATCACCAGGTCGGCCTCCCGCGTGGCGTGACCCACGTTATAGCTATTCGATGCCAGCGTGTAGAGCCGCCCGCCAAAGATGTCTTCCAACTCCCGCAGGCGATTCAGATTCACGTCAATCAGTGTTGTCTTGGCCCCAAAGCCCAAGGCAATGCGAGCCGCGTTGGTGCCCACAATGCCTCCGCCGATAATGCAGACGTGGGCCGGTGGCACACCCGGCACACCGCCCAGCAGAATGCCTCGCCCGCCGCGCTCCTTTTCGAGATAGGCCGCTCCCACCTGGACGCTCATCCTGCCCGCTACCTCGCTCATCGGCGTCAGCAGCGGCAACGTGCCCTGGCGGTCGCGAACCGTCTCGTACGCGATGCCGATCACCTTGGCCTCCAGCAGTTTGTCGGTCAACCCGGGCAGCGGCGCCAGGTGCAGATACGTGAACAGCAACAGTCCCTCGCGGAAGAACACATACTCGCTCTCGATCGGCTCCTTGACCTTCACTACCATGTC
>Ga0181520_10000939_pt1 | contig 62004 bp, 66 predicted proteins | sample PEATcosm2014_Bin_29_FD_132451 | JGI IMG/M metagenome (GOLD analysis project Ga0181520, IMG submission 132451) | Peatland microbial communities from MTU Mesocosm Facility, Houghton, MI, USA - PEATcosm2014_Bin02_30_metaG | ecosystem: Environmental > Terrestrial > Soil > Wetlands > Peat | place...
CTGCCAGGTCATCGTCTCGGCCTGGTTCCGCAGTTCGGCCAGTTGCCGCTTCTGTTTGTCCTCCTCGGCATGCACGTCGGCATCGCGGCGACGACGTTCGATTTCCTCTTTCGACAGGCCGGCACTCTGCTCGATGCGCACTTTCTGTTCCTTGCCCGTGCCCAGATCCTTGGCCGACACCTGGAGAATTCCGTTGGCGTCGATGTCAAACGCGACTTCGATCTGCGGAGTACCACGAGGCGCGGGCGGCAGGCCTTCCAGATTGAACTGACCGAGCAGGCGATTGTCGGCAGCCATCTGCCGCTCGCCTTGATAAACCTTGATGGTCACTGCCATCTGATTGGCCTCGGCCGTGCTGAAGGTCTGTTTCTGTACGGTGGGAATCGTGGCGTTGCGCTCGACCAGCTTGGTCATGATGCCACCGAGGGTCTCGATGCCCAAGGACAAGGGCGTTACGTCCAACAGGAGAACGTCTTTGACCTCACCGGCCAGCACGCCTCCCTGGATCGCCGCGCCGATGGCCACGACCTCGTCCGGGTTGACGCCCTTGTGCGGCTCCTTGCCGAAGATTGTCCGCACGAGTTCCTGGACCTTGGGAATCCGCGTCGAGCCGCCCACCAGGATCACTTCATCGATTTGGTTAACGCCGAAATGAGCATCCTTCATCGCCTGGTTGACCGGCCCCCGGCAGCGCTCGATGAGGTGGTCAACCAACTGCTCGAACTTCGACCGCGAGAGTGTCAATTGCAGGTGCTTTGGGCCATTTGCGTCGGCCGTGATGAACGGTAGGTTGAGTTCGGTCTGTTGTAGCGTGCTGAGTTCCTTCTTGGTCTTTTCGCAGGCTTCCTGGAGCCGCTGTAGGGCCATCGGGTCCTTGCGCAAGTCGATGCCGTGCTCCCGCTTGAACTCCTCGGCGGCGTAGTCCAGCAGCACGCGGTCAAAGTCGTCTCCGCCCAGGTGCGTGTCGCCATTGGTGCTGAGGACGTGGAATACCCCCTCAGCAACATCCAGGACTGATACGTCGAAGGTTCCACCGCCCAGGTCGAAGACCACGATCTTCTCGGCGACCTTTCGCTCCAAGCCGTAGGCCAGTGCAGCCGCGGTCGGCTCGTTGATGATGCGCATGACTTCCAGACCGGCGATCTGTCCGGCATCCTTGGTAGCCTGCCGCTGGGCATCATTGAAATAGGCCGGGACGGTAATCACCGCCTTGTTGACCTTGTGGCCCAGGTAAGCCTCTGCGGTCTCTTTGAGTTTCCGCAGGATCAGCGCGGAGATTTCCGGAGGCGTGTACTGACGGGCGTCGATCTGGATCTTGACGTAGTCATCCGGTCCGCCGACGACCTTGTAGGGTACGATCTTCTCTTCGGAGGCCACCTCATTGTGTCGGCGGCCCATGAATCGCTTGATCGAGAAAATGGTCCGCCGGGAATTCGTGATGGCCTGCCGTTTCGCTAATTCGCCCACGAGCGTTTCGCCCTTGTCCGTGAAGGCCACGACACTGGGCGTCAGCCGGTTTCCCTCTTGATTGGGGATGACCTTGGCCTCATTTCCTTCCATCACGGCCACGGCCGAATAGGTTGTTCCCAGGTCGATTCCGATAATTTTTTCTGCGTCAGCCATTTGATCATGCTCCTGTAAGAACGACAAAAGCCGACGTGGCGGAACACCCGGAGGTATTCGACCACGCCGGCTTACTCGCTAACGAGCCCCTCGGCACGGCCGAGTTGCTCTCTATCTAGTCATCCGACATTTTCACGAACGAGTCAGGATTCATTGCATCGCGACTCTTTCAACACCTTCATTGTAAGGCGTTGCGGCGCAAAGGCAATAGAACTATCGTCTATCCTCCAAATTTGGTATGATTATCCGCATTGTGAAGGAGAATCTGATGAGAAAAAATGCTCTGTCAACCAAGGATCGCGGTCGCTCGCCGAACCCCATTATGCGGGGGGAAGACGATATCAGGACCCATGGAGAAATTGAATCCGCCGTTTGTGAAGCAGTTTCTCGCTTTGAACAGGACTATATGGGGCGGGGCCCCAAGGACATTCGCACTTACCTGCTTGGCGATCTGCTTGTGGTTCGACTTCAAGGCGTTCTGACCGCTGCCGAGCAGCATCTGGTCAAGTCGCTTTCAGCCGAGAAGGGGCGGGATCTGCTTAAGTAAGTACGCACCCATCTGATCGAAACGGCCCGTCCGGTCATGGAAGCACTGGTTCAGGAGATCACGGGCATCAAGGTGCTGAGCATGCACCATGACATTAGCACTAGCACCGGCGAGGAGATTGTTCTCTTTACTCTGACCGAGTCGCCAATTCTTCGTGATGCACGGAACAAATAGGGTTTCTGGATGCGTAGGGACCGTCTACCAGATGAAATGGGCCACCGTACTGCGGATTGCGATTGCGACAGGCGTGTTTGCGGCGATCATTGCGTGCCTGACCATCTTGCCGCTCCCCCCCAGAACATCAAGTGGTTGCTAGCATGGATTCAGAGCTGGGGGGCGCGGGGGCCTATTTGCCTGATCCTGCTTCACATCCTCGTTTGCCTATTGTTGCGGTCACTCTTTGTGCCCCGACGACTGGCGGAAAGGCCGCGTCGATCAGCCGTTCGCGAATCCCCGCGGCATCGAACATGACTAGATCCTTGTCGATCGTCGCCTTAAGATGCTTAGCGGTCTGCTCGGCCAATGTCCCATGCAACATTCCGAGAAAGTGCGGCGGGGCTACCAATACGAGTGCATCGAATGCGTTCGTGCCGAGGGCCTCTTCCAGGTAATGGGCAAGCAGCTCGGCAAATCGCTCGGCCGACGCCTCCTTCGGCCAGGTATGGGGTTCCATCGAGGTTCGACGTGCCCCCAATCCTTTGCTCTGCTGCATGCGACCCGGGGGGGCCGACGGACTGATGTCCTGGGATAGTTTCCGGCCTTCCGGATGCTCGAAATCCTTTAGCAGCGTCCAGTTATCCTCGCGCTTCTCGGCGGAAAACAACTTCGCTCGGCTCGTATCGCTTACCAAGATCCAAGTGGCCATGGTTTGGTCTCCTTTTCCCTCAATATCTTTCACAATCGTGTGCAACTCCAATCTGCCTCCCAGATTCGTGCAAATGTCGCCTGCGGCCAGCGGTGAGACAGTCGGAACTATGGATCACGGCATCCATGTCATCCTGCTTGTCATCTTTGCGGTGCTCCTCTTCACAAAAGACCTGCGAGAAAGACGGCGTTACGCCAGGAAAGTCTCCATCATGCCCGCGGCTGGATTCGGGATCACAAGGCTGTTCACTAATTCGCCGACCTGACTGACCACGTGGACGCCTGCCTCGACAGCCGCACGCACGCTGCCCACATCGCCGCTGACGATCACTGTCACCAGACCGCCACCGATGTCAACACGCTTTACAATCTTGATATTTGCGGCTTTTGCCATAGCGTCAGTGGCGGCCACCAAAGCTACCAAACCTCTTGTTTCCACGAATCCCATCGCTTCCATAGCATCGCTCTCCAAAAGGACATACCAGTGTTTTCCGCCGGCGGCATCTGGTCAGCACGTGCGAAGCGTACTCCATCGCATGACTTCGCCTGGGACGGTCATCGGGGCGAAGCAGTGGGATGATGCGATGGCGGTACGTTTCGGGAGTGCAAATTCACTTGTCGGGATGGTGAATCTCCGTATGCCGTCTTGCTGCCGCGTCTTGGTGCTTGGCTTCATTTTGCTCAATGAGTTTCTGGGCACGGTCGGCGTCTCTCGCCGGCACGAGGATGCCGATTTCGAGGATGTCGGATAGCCCAGCTTGCCCCTCTCCGTCCAGTTCGCAAGCGATGCCCTCGCCGTGAAGAGCCATTTTGATGACTTCTGCTTCATAAGGATTATTGACCGTGTAGACGGTCAGAGGTTCATCGGCTTCCATTTCGTTCGCTCCTTCTCTCGTTTCATGTGGTACGACACAACGACGAACTATCCTCCTATCCTCGTTGCGGTGACCGTCAATGGGCCGCCACGTTGGGGTAGGCAGGTGCGCGGATTTCCGGCGTCTGTACAGTTTTGGCCACAACTGTACCGCGGACTTGCAGTTGGACCTCTGCGACGAAGGGCTTGTCGAAAGTCACGGTCAGGGTTGCACCCTTGGCGCCAAGGAAGGCGGAGGTGTTGAATTTCGCGACGATCGCCCCCTTCTGGTGAGTCTTCAGCGTTGCAACCTTGATCTCCGGCGTCGTGCAACTGCAAGTTGCCCGAACTGCGGAAATATGTACATCCTCGACGTAGAGGTTCTCCAGGACGAAATCGAACTCGGCGGGCTCGCCGCGCGTCACGGTACCGAAGTCGTGACTGGTCGTCTCGAACATCTTTGTCGTCCAGTTCTGGCCAAGAGCGGGCGTAGCAATTGCCACCATCACCGCCGCCGCCTGGATCATTCTGCTAAACATATTTACTGTCTCCTATTCCGTCGGCTTTGCAAGGACGGTATTATCGGGATAGACCAGGCTGAAAAACGGACCAGCCTCGACTGGGAATCATCGTACAAACGTCAGGCCGGGGTCGCTGGGATTGTCTCCCGCCAGCGTGAAGTTGAATCGGTCGTTTGAAACTGCGGCAACTTGGCCCACCATCATGGGATTTTCACCTTGTTTGAGGACCAGGAGGTTGTCGGCAACAGTATACGTGCCGCTGAACTGCTGCGGCTTGCCCTTTTGGTCCAGCGCCCAAGTGAATTTCCCATCGCCGGCCAGGGCCAGTTTGATCGTGGCGCTATCGGCTCGCGTCGCGGTCCAATCGCCCACGAGGGTCGACGCATCTGCCGGCTTCGCAGGCGCCGCTGGCTGGCTCGGTATCGCTGGCTGGGCAGTCTTCGATGTGGAAATGCTCTTGAGTAGTTGGGCGGACAATTGGTCCTTGGGATCCAGTTGTATGACTTCCTTGAACTGTACGACGGCAGCATCGGTGTAGCCGCAAGTCAGGTAGTTTTCGGCCAGCAGGAATTTTGCTTCCGAAGCTGCCGGGTGCGATTTTGCGTACTGCTCCAAGGCGCGGAGTTGCGCCGTGTAGGCATCCACGTTCGGATAGAGGGCGCTCAGCGTCGTCCAATCCCAACCGGGACCGGCGGACAGCACGGCATAGTCGGCGGCAGCCGCTTCCTTGTAACGTCCCAGCGCGAAAAGCGCCAGGCCGCGGAACTCGTGAAGCACGGTGTCGTTGGGCACTTGCGCAATGGCCTGATCCACCTGGGCCAGCGCGGCCTTGTAGTCGCCCTGCATGAAGGCACTCCGCGCCGCATCGAACAAGGGCGTCGCCTGTTGCTCGGCGGTCAGAACCGCTGGTGCGCCGGGCGGCGGGACGACCGCCGGGGCCACCACGATCGGCTGGGAGTAATCGATGGTTACACCGCCGTCGACAATCGGACCTGCGTAGTAGGGGTTGTAATACGGCCAATATCCCCAGGACCAGGGAATCGCGGAGAGGGCGTCACCGGCCCAATAGCCGGCCCCCCACCAACCCACCGGCCCATAATTCCAAGAGTTGTTCCAGTTACCGTGCCAGTCCCCATGATACCAGTCGCCACGGTTCCAATCACCATGTGTCGGCCGGACGAAATTGTTTGTCCCGTGGACGTTGAAGTTGTTGCCGAGGTTCGGGCGGTTTGCAACATAGGTCCGGTTCCCAAGATTCGCACGATTATCGATGTTCGCACGATTCCCAGCGTTCAGCCGATTGTCCCAATTGGGCGTGTTGGCAATTCCGGGCCGCTCGCCGGTTCCAGGCCGGCTGCTCGGCGTAAAGGCCGCGCGGTTGGCCCCGGTATTCTGCGGCAACGATGGCCGCGACACTGACGTCCCGGCGGGACGCGATGTGTTGAAGCTCTGATGCGGGGCACTGAAATTCTGACGTGGGGTGCTGAACGAAGGCGAGTGGAATCCTCCGCCGCCGCCCCCGCCGTGGAATCCACCGCCGCCTCCGCTAGCATGGCCGCCACCGCCACCGCCGTGGCTTCCACCTCCGCCGCCACCGTGGCCTCCACCCCCACCCCGGCCCGCCATGGCCAAGCCTGCCGACAACACAACAACCAGTGCGAAGGTCACAACTGTTTTCAATCTCGTATTCATTTGGTATTTCTCCGGTCTATGCAGATCAAGCTGCGAAGTTGGCATGTTACTTGGGCGTGGGGGGACTACGCGTGATCGGGGTTTCCGCGATGTCGGGCGTCTTCTCCCCGCCGACGATGCGATCCCGCTGTTGCCACGTCATGCGGTCCTTGGACACTTGGGTGATGATGTTAGTCGCCGAGGCAACCTTTCCATCACGCATCACACCGGTTTTTTTTACGATCCATTGGTTACCCTCTCGGGTCCAGATCCCTTCGCCAAACCCGCCTTCCGAGTCGAAGACCCAGGAGCGGATCGTTTTGGCCAAGGGGTCCCAGCCGATGCGCTGGGTCCCGGTCATTACCGGACGGCCGCCAACCTGAACCTTGAATTCGCTCAAGATAAAGCATTTATTGTCGGTCCAGCGATAGGAGGTCATGATCAGGGCTTCCGGACTTTCGTCCACCCATTCGCCGATCATCCACTGGAGTTGCTTGAGCTGTTCCTCGGGCATCAATGTGTCATCGGGAAGGTCTCGCGCGCTGGTCGTTAGCCATTTGCCGTCCTGCTTGGTGTAGGTCACCGAATAGGGACTGTGCAAGGCGGGCTCATCGGGCGCATGGGTCACGGTCGCCATCCCGTCCTCGATGGCCATGTCAGAACCGATGAACCGAATGGACTTGATGGCCAGATCCATGTGGGTCTTGGGATGCTCCTTGAAGATTCCGGCAAACTCTTGCTCGATCGATTCACGGCCTTTGGTGGGTTGACCCTCTTCATTGACGACCTCCCCGCCCACTACGAACAGTCGCGCGATCGTCTGGGCATCTCCCGCGTTATACGCCTTGGCAAACGCCTCGGCGGAGAGCCGGATCGACTTCTCGTCTTGCTGATGCGCAGGGCTAGGCGCGGCCACCGCGGTTGCCGTGTCGGGCTTGGCAGGCGAGTCTTCCGATATGCTCTTCTGCGGTCCTCGGGCGACAGCTACCGCGACCATCGCGAGAGCCACCCATACCACGATCATAATACTTCGCATGTTCTGCAGCCTTTCATGTTAGGAAAACGAAAAAAGCCGACGTGGCGGAACACCCGGAGGTATTCGACCACGTCGGCTTACTCGCTAACGAGCCCCTCGGCACTGCCGAGTTGCTCTCAATCTAGTCATCCGACAAATTCGTGAGAGAATCGCGATCAAGTGCGACGCAACTCTCTCAATGCGTTCATTGTACGCTGCCACGGCGAAAAGGCAATAGGACTGTTCCTCGTTACTTCTTGAACTCTTCGTGGTAGGGCTTACCCTGCTTATAGAGTTCCAGGCGAGAACGTGTCTCAGCCTTGTCTTTGTCCTTTGCCGACTTGTCGGTTGTCGCCATTTCTATGGCCTTCGTCTCCCAGAACTTGGCCTTGTTGAAGTGGCCGCTTTCGGCATACGCCGCCGCGAACGTGACAAGATACGACCACTCCTTGCCGCCACTCAGTTGGTAAGCCTTCCTTGCGTTCTCAAATGCCTTTTTTCCATCACGGTATTTCTCGTTGGGGCAAGTTGCGTGCAACCAAGCCAAGTCTCTGTAGGCTGCGGCAAGTTTCGGATTGAGCGTCACGGCTTGATTGAAGTCGTCAATGGCTTTGCCGTAATCGCCTTTCGCATTCCAGGCGTTGCCGCAAGTGCCGTGGGCCTTGGCATCCTTTGGATCGAGCCGTATGGCCTCATTGCAGTCCGTGATGGCTTTGTCGTACTCACCTTTTTCGTACCATGCGGCACCGCGATTATTGAGGGCCGTTGCAAATGCGGGATTGAGCGCCAGGGCTTGGTTGCAGTCGGCAATGGCCTTGTCGTACTCGGCTTTTTTCTGCCAGACTGCACCACGATTGTTGTAGGCTTGGGTGAAATTGGGATTGAGCAGAATGGCTCGGTTATGGTCAGCGATGGCATTGTCGTACTCGCCTTTCTTCTCCCAGACAACGCCTCGGAAGTAGTAGGGGTCGGCGTTGTTGGGTTTGAGCCGAATTGCTTGGTTATAGTCAGCGATGGCCTTGTCGTATTCGCCTTTCTCCTGCCAAGCGTTACCGCGATTTATGAAATCCACCGCATCTTCTGCACTCAGAAGGGATGGGATGCCGAGGCACCCCAGAAAGATCGCTGCAAGACTTAGGAAAAGGCATTGCATGGTTCGGCTCCATTCACCTGACTGAAGAGATGGGCGACAGCCACCTGCAACAATCACAAGCATTTTGCACCACATCGCCGACTTTTGCATTGCTGACTTCCTTAAAGGAAATGGGGGCCAACTTCTTCGTGATTTCTGGTCAATCATGATGTTTCCTGTGTCTGGTCAAGTTGATTGGTGATCATGCGATCCCGAGTCGCCCGAATACTGGTACTTTGGCCGCATCCACGACCAATGCGAAGACGACCGCCCCGGCAAGCGTGCCGGCCACGACAAAAAACGGCAAAGGCGTCATGAAGATTCCCCCGATGGCCAACGTCGAGGCGATCAGGATGTCGGCGATCGATGACACACCGAGCCAGAAGCTGGGGCGAGAGGACCAGATCCGCCGGCGTTCGCGAATGGCATAGGTCGCGGCCTGATTGCCGAACACGATGACGACAAAGGCCAGAGTTCTCAACGCTCCGATCTTGAAGTCCATGCCGAATACGCCGATAGCCAAGACGGTGCTGCAAAAGGCAAGTTCCGTGATTCCCATGAAGACGCCCGCGACCGTCAATCTGCCGATTCGCCATGCGTTGGGCAATGGAGACGGTCGCACATTGTCCGTGGTCAAGGACATTGTCAGGAAATCACCGGTAATCATGACGATGACCATCAGCATGGGGGTCAGGATCGCTTGCCCAGTCATGATCAGACCAATCGCCAGGAGGAGTACCTGGACGATCTTCCTGTTCACGGAGTTGAGCGTATAGGTCAGGATGCGCTGGAACGTCACCCGACCTTCCTTGACCGAGGCAACAATGCCGCCGAGTCCAGGTTCGGTCAGCACGATGCCGGCTGCCGACTTGGCGACGTCGGTCGCCGTAGACACCGCGATGCCCATCTGCGATTGACGGAGCGCCGGAGCGTCGTTGGCTCCGTCGCCGCACATGCCGACCGTGTGACCGTCCTTCTGGAACGCTTTGACAAGGTCATACTTCCCCTCGGGCAGGACTCCGGCGAAAACCGCGAAATCTCGCGGGCGCACGTTGCCTTGTATCGGCCCCGGCGGACAGACCGTTCCCTCAAGCCCCACTGCGCGAGCCACGATTGCCGCTGTTGCTGGTGCGTCGCCGGTGACCATCACGGTCCGCACGCCCAGCGTGCGCAACTCTGCGACGAGTGCTGCCGATTCGGCCCGAGGTGGGTCACTGAGTGCGATGATTCCCGCAAGCTTCAGCACAGACGGCGGACCGATGGCGACCGCCAGGACCCTGAAGCCTTGCGATTCAAGTTCGTTTGCCATTGCGGAAGCCGTTGGCGAAGGTTGGGTAAGACCGATGACCACGGTAAAGGCCCCCTTCACGATACGTAGTTTGCCGCCGCTCGGATCGACTGCTGTCGCCTCGGACATTTTCGTCGCCGGATCGAAAGGCACGAACGTCGTCCGCTGCGGCAGATCGGAGGGACTCTTGCGGGCGGCGGCAGTTCGAATTGCGGCATCGACGGGATCCTGCCCTTCGTGCGAGCTTGCCAGGGCAGCCAAGCCCAGCACGTGAGCTTCGTCGAAGCCGGACAAGGTACGGACGGTGCTCACCGTCAGTTCATTGCGCGTCAGAGTGCCAGTCTTATCCGCGCACAGGACATCGATGGATGCCGCCTCGTCCACGGCAGAGAGACGCGTCGGCAGGACACCTTGTTGTGCCAGAGACCTCGCGCCAACCGCCGCCGCAAGGGTAAAAGTGGCTGGCAGCGCTGCCGGGATCGAGGCCAGAACCGCCGTGATCACGAGGGAAATGATTTCGGCAAGCGGCATGGTATGAACCCAAGCATACGCCACGAGAATGACGATGATGGCGCCGTTGAACATCGCCAGGTTGCGCACCACGCAGAGCACGGCCTTCTGCTGGGAACTTACGACATGCGCATTGAGCACAAGTTCTGCGGTACGACCGAACTTCGTGCGTGTTCCAGTTGCTGTCACCTCCGCAATCGCCTCACCTCGCCGGATCATCGCCCCCGCATAGGTTTGGAAGTTCGGGCCGGCTTCGATGGGGATGGATTCACCGGTAAGCATGGACTGATCAACCTGAACCGATCCCTCAGCCAGGCGCACGTCGGCCGCAACGACGGCCCCGAGCGACAGCTTTATGATGTCGCCAGACACCAAATCAGCAGCGGGCAGATTCGTCCAGACGCCGTTCCGCCGGACTGTCGCTGTGAGCGCCAGTTGCGACTTCAGGGCGGCAAGGGTTGCCTGGGCACGCCCCTCCTGGACAAATCCGAGCGCGGTGTTAAACACTAGCAGAGCGGCGATGATCGCGGCCCCGGCATACTCGCCATGCACAATCTGAAGCACGATCGCAGCTTCGAGCATCCAGGGAACGGGCGCCCAGAATTTTTCCAGTGCCCTGTGAAATGGATTCTGAGTCGTGTCCGGCACTGTGTTGGGACCGAACTGCTTCAGCCGGTGGCTGCCTTCGTCGCTCGTGAGACCTGTCGGGGTATTCACAGGCCCCGAGGCCATATCGGAACCCTTCCCGGTTGATGGCGTTACGAGCACGGTCCGAACGTCAGATTTATTTGCGACCGTTTGCATGACGATTATCCTCCGTCATCCCCCTGCTCCTTCCCCGCGGTGATCACGAACGTCCTATTACAAGGATAAATAGAAGACGGGCCTTAGCGATTCGATTCATTCTGCCTGATGAGTTGCCGGGCTTGATCGGCGTCTGTCGGCCGCACGAGCACGACGATTTCATGGCTGTCCGACAGCCCGGCTTGACCATCTCCATCCAATTGGCACGAGATACCCTGGGCCTGAAGGATTGTTTTGATACCTTCTGCTCGGTAAGGATTATTCCCCGTGGCGATAATCATGGGCTCATCGGCTCGCATGTTGTTTACTGCTTCTCTCGTTTCACGCGGTGCGACTCCACAGCAAGTTTCATTCTTGTAGTGGTTGCTATTATAGATCTTGTAAGGACGGTATGTTCGAAATCTGAGTTTACGACGATCGTCCGCCCCACGCCGAGTATAGGCGTGCTACCGGCCGTTCCCGCTCACCATCGCGGGTATTACTCCTGGTCCGTTGGCATTTCCTGATTCTGACAAATCTCTGGCTCCCGGGGATGTGTCCTCGGATCGCACGTTCGTCAGCGTGGCGGTACTTGCGCCGTCCCGGCCACTTTTCATGAACGGTGCCAACAATTCCAGTGGCAACGGGAAAATGATGGTGGAATTCTTCTCCGAGGCGACCTCCGCGAGGGCCTGGAGGTAACGCATCTGCATCGCCATGGGATAGGGCGTCATGATCTGGGCGGCTTGGCGGAGTTTGTCCGCGGCCTGGAACTCCCCCTCCGCGTTGATGACCTTCGCACGCCGGTCGCGTTCGGCCTCCGCCTGATGGGCCATGGACCGCTTCATCGGTTCGGGGAGGTCCACGTCCTTGACTTCCACGACGGAGACTTTCACTCCCCACGGCTCGGTGTGCTTATCGATGATCTCTTGTAGGCGGCGGTTCACTTTATCCCGTTCCGTCAGGAGATCGTCGAGTTCCGCCTGACCGAGTGTGCTCCGTAAGGTCGTCAAGGCCACCTGGGAGGTTGCGAACAAGAAGTCGGCCACTTCCAGAACGGACCGCATGGGGTCGACGACCCGGAAATAGAGGACGGCATTGACGCGGACCGAGACATTGTCCCGCGTGATGATGTCCTGGGGCTCGATGACTCTGGTGATGGTCCGCAAGTCCACGCGCACCATGCTATCGACCGGCGAGAAGACCATGATCAGTCCCGGTCCTTTGGGTGCGGGCATGGCCCGGCCCAAACGGAAAATAACTCCGCGCTGGTATTCGTTGAGAATACGGATACAACTCGCCAGATACAAGACAACCAGTGCCAGGGTGGCCCCCAGGCCAATGGCAGTATACTGAATCCACATAACTTGAACCTCCGAAAGTAGTTTTTCTGAAGAAGAAGGAAGGGCGAAGTTGCCCGGGCTCTCGTCGGCGGAAGACGACCTCGCGGCGTTCCCTTCGAGCCCCGAGGGCCCGCCGCCGGGATCGACCCCGGTGAAATACCATGCCATGACGCCGAAATACAGCGATCCGCCGACAGCCAGCCCGATGAGGACCAGGATCGCTGGTTTCAACCGGTACGAATGATGTTTGGGACCATGTGTTTCTAATTTGCTCTCATCCATCTGACATATTCCCACCTGGCTCGACCAGGATCACGGCATCGCCGGGACGGGCGGGGACATTTTTCCCGTACGTCCTCGCATCCCGAATCGCTCATTATCTGACAAAACGTACATGAACATCGCAGCCAGCATCAGGCCGACCACCAACCACAGGCGCCAATCGTGATGCAGCTTCCTGCGCGGCGGCCCGTGGTGGTGGCCATGATCATGTTGGTGTTCCATTTCCATGGTTACACGCTGACGGCGACACGCTGCGCATGAACCGTTGCTGTCTCCACTCCAGTCTGATGTAGGAGGTCCTTGGCCCGCTCCACTTCGTCGGCCGTTCCGTTAGCAACCAACAGAAGTTTGCCGTTCTTGACCTCGGTCTCGTATTGCAAGATGCTGTTCTTCGGAATCCCAATGCTGTACAATCCCGCGCCGAGGGCGCTAACCCCGGCGACAAGGGCGGCCTCTTCGAGTGCGCCGACGATCCACATGACTAGCGGTCCCGCCACGAGCACCTGACCGATGCCCGGTATCCAGAAGAACGCAGAGCCGAAGAGCAGCCCCCAGAAACCGCCCCAGAAGGCCCCCAGCTTGCCCCAGTACATCATGCGGTCGCCGGTGTTGTAGTAGCCGACGACGTGCTCGTCGGTGTGGTAATCCTTGCCGACGATCGACAGTTTCTTCATGTCGAAGCCGTCCTTTTGGAGTTCGCGAACAGCGTCCTCGGCTTGGTTGTGGGTTTCAAAACTCGCGACAACGGAGTTCTTCTCGGCCATGATTTAGTTCCTCATTGGGTAACAGGTGGGGCTTGGACAAAAAATTAGCACAAAACGAAAAAAGCCGACGTGGCGGAACACCCGAAGGAGTTCGACCACGTCGGCTTACTCGTCAACGAGCCCCCCAGTAGGACTGGGTTGCTCTCTATCTAGTCATCCGACAATTTTGTTGGAGAGTCACGATCCACTGTGCCACAACTCTTCCAACGCCATCATTGTACGCCGCTTTGGGGCAAAGGCAAGAGGACGGCCTTCCTGCCCAGCACAATCTCCACAGGAACCCACATGGATTCCGTCCGCGAGTTCTCGATGGCAAAGTCAGCCGCCTCTAGCGCTCGGCGGACATAGATCGGCCGGCAGTCCATCAGATTGGGAAAATGGCGATGTGTCCACTCGAAGGCGTGAATGATGAACCCGTCCTTGCCTTCCTTCGACACGGCCACGACGACGATCCGCCCGCCCGACCGCAAAACCCGCATGCATTCTGCCAGCACCTTGGGAATATCCGGCGTGTCGAACAGTTCCAGGGTGAAACACATGAATATCCCGTCCATCGAATCGTCGCCGTAAGGCAGGCTTTCGGCATCACCGCAATCGAGGGAAACCCGGTCAAGCAGCCCCTGGCTGCTCAGAAGGTCCTTGGCGTGGGCCAGCATATTCTCTGAGAGGTCAATGCCGAAGACCTTTCCGGTTGGTCCCACCAAATTGGCAAGGTCGGCCAAGATATGGCCGGTCCCGAAACCGATTTCCAGCACGTGCTCACCTGGAACAGTCGCGAGCAGCCTCAGTCCGGCTTCACGCAGCGGACGCTCGGAATGTTCCGACAAGAGATCATACACTTTGGCGATCTTGTCGTAGAATGCCTTGGTCTCGCTCTTGGTCTGCAAGACCCGCAAGACGCCTGGTTCGTAATCAAACGTGACTTCATCTGCATACAGTTGCTGTGTTATCTTACTGGGCATGGTTGTGCTTTCGGAGTTGTTTGCGGATCGCTTTCAATTCCCGCCGACGTGTGGCAGTAGTCTTGGGGTAGGCCATTTTGAGCTCATTGAACGCATCGAGGACAGCCTGGGAAACGATCAGCCGGGCATTTTCCTTGTCGTCGGCGGGAATGATGTGCCATGGCGCATGGTCGGTGCTTGTCGCGTTCAGGCAAGCCTCGTAAGCCTTCATGTAATCCTTCCAGTATTTCCTCTCGTGGATGTCAGCCAGGCTGAATTTCCAGTTCTTGCCCGGTTCATCAATGCGCTCGATGAATCGTTTTCGCTGCTCATTTTTCGACAGGTGGAGGAAGAATTTGATGATTCGGGTACCGTTACGGTGAAGATGTTCCTCAAAGTCGACGATGGAACGATACCGCTCTTTCCAGATGGCTTTCTCGTCTCGTAACTCTTTCGAAAGCCCCTGATTGCGGAGAATCTCCGGATGTACCCGAACGACGAGCACCTCCTCATAGTAGGAACGATTGAAGATGCCGATCCGCCCGCGTTCGGGAAGCCGGCACGTCGTGCGCCAAAGAAAATCATGTTCCAATTCCTCGGTGCTGGGCTGTTTGAAACTGAAAACCTCGCAACCCTCCGGGTTGACCCCGGACATGACGTGCCGGATGGCGCCATCCTTGCCGGCAGCATCCATTCCCTGAAAAATCAGGAGCAACGCATAGCGGCTGGACGCATAGTGCAGGCCTTGCAGGGAACTCAACTCCTCAACGTGTTCTTCGAGGAATTTGCGATAACCGTTTTTCGATTTGAAAAAGGGCTTTACAACAGTCGGCCACTCTTTGAGTGCGACCTTTTTTCCCGGCCGCACACGGAAATCCTTTGAAATGATTTTCATCTTCATCCCTTCGATCTCATGGAATGCTTGGGACGTTCTTTCAACTCGGGCTCACCATGGTCTGCTGCTATGTCCATGCGTATCATTCTTCCTCGACGTTCAGCGCTTCGAAACCAGAGATGACGTCGAACAGTTCCTCGTCGATGCCGCCCTGGCGAACACGATGGAATGTCCCATTCAGGTCATCGAGTAATTCGTTGATGTTTTTGTCGGCGCGCTGCATCGCCGCCAACCGACTGGCGTTCTCACTCGCGAGGGATTCGGCGCAGGCCCGGAAGAGCGAGATGAAAAGATATTCGCGGATGAGTGCGCTGAGAGTCGCGGTACCGCCGCAGAGAACTTCGGGCAGGTTTCCCGTCGGCCAGTGGACTCCGGCTAGGCCTTGCTGCCATTGCCAGTCCAACGGCAAGAGCCGCTGGCTGACGGGCTCGTAAAGCGTCCCTGAGTACGGGCGGTTGTGGAAGACGTAAACGCGCGAATACTGACCTTTGGCCCGATGGGCTTCGCTTTCGATTTGAATTTGCCCGACAAGGGGGGTGATGGCCTTAACCGAACTCGGTACGGGGAAGAGTCCCATCAGCGGTAGGCCCGCGTCCGCCAAACGGGCATGAACGCGCTCACCGACCGCCCAGATTTGAGGTGTGCCGGGCAGAGTTGCGAGTGTCTTGACGGCATAATCGGCCACCACATCATTAAACTGGCCCACCAGTCCCTGGTCGGAACCGAACACGATCGCGGCAATTGTACCGGCAACGGTTTGGCTTTTCCCTTGGACCATCAAGGGCGCTGGTCCATTTTCCCGGAAGCATGCGCCCAACCCCAACTCCACCGTGCGATAGTAGTCGGTCAACGCGGTCACCGATTTTTCGTACTGCCCAATGCTCGATGCGGCCACGACCTTCATCGTGCGGACGACGGATTGGAGATCTCCGGCGCCGCCGATTTTTCGACGCAGACTGGCCGTGGTGTCACTCATGACTTTTCCTGGGGTTCAGGCTTGGGCTTGGGCTGGAATCGAACCAGCGCTTTGCGGGCGAGTTGGATAATCGTTTCACGATCCTCGCCGCTCAGCTTTTTGGCCACTTCCAATCGTTGGCGGACCTCCGTGGGAATATCCGCCGCCGCATCGCGCAGGGTGTGTTCAGCGTCAGTCATCTGGTCCAACGGCACGTGGTCGAAGAGTTCCGCACTCAATGCCAGCAGCAAGGCGATTTGCGCCGGCATGGGCACGGGGGCGAACTCCGGTTGTTTGAGGCAGGCGCGAATTCGCCGTCCGTGCTCGATGGTCTTGCGGGTGTTTTTATCCAGGCGGGCTCCAAACCGGGAAAAGGTTTCGAGTTCCTCGAACTGTGCGTAGGCGAGCTTGAGGTCGCCCGCCACCGCGCGGTAGGCTGCGAGTTGCGCTTGGCCGCCGACGCGCGAAACGGATTTGCCGACATCGACCGCCGGCAACACGCCCAACTCGAATAGCGACGGGGAAAGGTAGATCTGCCCATCCGTGATGGAAATCAGGTTGGTGGGAATATAGGCAGAAATGTCCTGTGCTTCGGTTTCGATGATGGGTAGCGCGGTAAGGGAGCCACCACCAAGCTCCTTGCGCAAGTGCGTCGCACGTTCCAACAGTCGCGAGTGGATATAAAAGATGTCGCCGGGAAACGCCTCACGACCGGGGGGACGGCGGAGCAAGAGAGAAAGTTCTCGGTAGGAACGGGCGTGATGCGTGAGGTCGTCATAAACGATCAGCACATCACGGCCGGCTTCCATGAAATACTCCGCGATGCTCGTGGCGGCGTAAGGAGCGATGTAGGCAAGACCTGGCGGGTCATTGCCCTCGACAACGACGACGACCGTGTAATCCATTGCGCCCTTGTCCCGCAAGCTTGCCACGGCCTTTGCCACGGCGGACGCTCGCTGACCGATGGCACAATAAACGCACAGTACGTGGCGGTCTCGCTGGTTGAGGATGGTGTCCAGCGCAATGGCCGTCTTGCCCGTCTGCCGGTCGCCGAGAATCAACTCGCGCTGGCCTCGCCCGACAGGAATGAGGGCATCGATGACTTTGAGTCCAGTCTGGAGAGGCACCGTCACAGGCGCGCGGTCCATGATGGGCGGGGCCGCGCGTTCGATGGGCAGACGCTTGCTGGAGTTTACCCTCCCCTGGCCGTCGAGCGGCCGGCCGAGTGGGTCGATGACGCGCCCCAGTAATCCATCGCCCACGGCCACGTCCATGACACGACCCGTACGTTGGACTTCATCCCCCGCGTGGAGATGCCAATATTCACCGAGCAGAACGACGCCAATTTCGTCGGCGTCCACGTTGAACGCTATACCCGGCACATCGCCAGGAAACGTCACCAGTTCATCATAGCCGACGCCGGGAAGCCCCGACACTTTGGCGATTCCGGTGGCGACGCTCGTGATCGTGCCCACCTCCCGTGGCCTCAATTGCGGCGTGAAAGTCTCTCGCACCTGGCGGATTCCAGCAAACGCCCTGTCGAAAACATTCTGGAGACTCTCTGATTCCATACTCACTGGCTCTTTGTTTCGGGCTTAGGCGATTCAGATTTAGACTCGGTTTTGGCATCAGTCTTTGGCCCGGACTTGGCGTCGGGCTTACCCTTCTCTTTCAGAAGTTCGCCGACGCCTTTTTCCAGCGATGTCAGATAATCCGCAATGCTCCACGCCACCTTTTGTCCATTCGTGGTGAGCTCGATGCCGCCGATCAGGTCTGGCGCGGTCTCGAATCGGACGCGGATTTCGGCCGAGAAGGTTTCGTTGAGCGCCTTTTGGATCGCCGCGCGTTGCTCACCAGGCAGATCGAACGCGCTGCGCACGATTGCGGGCTCCGCCGCTGTCCTAAGGGCCTCGGCGAGGCCAGCTTTCACAGGGCCATCCATTCCTCGCAAGCGGCGATTGAACACCTCGCTCAGGCGTTCTTCCAAACTCGTCCCGGCCAGATCGGTTAGCGTTTTTCTTACGATGGCAAACACTTCCTGCTGAGTCCGGCGGCAGATTGCTTGATGCAGGTTCTGCTCTTCGTTTCTCAAAGTGTCCTGACGTTTTGAACTCAAAGCCGCGGCGGCGTCCCGCGCTTCGTCGAGGAGCCGCTGGCGCTCGGCCTGCGCCTCGTCGGTCGCTTTGCTCAGGATCGCGGCGCGCTGCTGGTCGAGTTCCTCGTTCTTATGCTGGAACTCGTCGCGGTCCTTTTGAGCTTCCACCTTTTTCGTGGCGGCGTCCGCAAGTTCCGCAGCGATCCGCTTCTCCCGGGCGTCGATGGCGTTGAGGATCGGCTTGTACAGAAAGCGCTTCATCAACCATACCAGGATGAGAAAGTTGATCGCTTGCGCAACGATGGTAAACCAATCGATGAGCATGGGTTATTTTCCTGTGGCTTGGGCGATGACGTGGTTCCAGAACGGGTTGGCAAAGATGAGAATCATCGAGACCACGAAGCAGTAGATGGCCGTAGACTCGATCATCGCCAGGCCCACGAACAAGGTCCGGGTGATGGTCGCGGAGGCATCCGGTTGCTGCGCCAGTGAAGTCAGTGCCGTCGCCACGGCCCTTCCTTCTGCCAAGGCAGGCCCCATTGTGCCGAAGCCGGTGGTAATGCCGGCAATGACAATCGATGCCACCGCAATAATAGTCATGCTATCCATGATATCTCTCCTTTTGTTGTTGACGTTCCTGGTTCAATGTTGTGCCTCGGATTGAGGTGTCCGCTTACGGACTCGCGTTGCCGCAGCAATGTAAACCGCCGCCAGGATGCTGAAGATGTAAGCCTGCACCATGCCGGTAAGCAGACCGAGCACCACCATGACGATCGGGAAGATAAGAGGCGTAATCGAGAGCAGGATTGCAATAATCATCGCCCCGCTCATCATATTGCCGAACAAACGGACGGCTAGGGCCAGCGTGCGAGAAAGCTCGCTGATGATGTTGAACGGCAGCATGATGAGCGTCGGCTTGGCATAAGACTTCAGATAGTTGCCCACGCCTTGCTCCTCGATGCCAAAGTACGGCACGGCCACGAACACGCATAGTGCGAGTGCAGCCGTAGTCGAGAGCGAACCTGTCGGCGGTTCATAGCCGGGAATGACGGTGCAGAGGGCGGCTGCGGCAATGAAGAGGAAAAGCGTGCCGAGAAAGCCCAGATATTTCCGCGGTTGACTCAGGCCTACTTCCTCAATTTGTTTCTCAATGGCGGTGACGACGATTTCCAGAAGGTTCTGCCAGCGGGAACGTTCCAGCCCGGTGGAAAGTTTGCGCGTGATGAGCCATGAACCGACGGCTAGCACGAACATCAGTCCCCACGTGAACGCAATCGTGGCATTTAGCTTGAGAAATCCGTATTGCCAGAAGACAACTTGATCGGGACTAAGATGCATGGCTCTCCTCCCGTGCCAAATAACGTGGCACTTCCGCCGCTCGGGTTAGCCAGGTTATGATAAGCCGCGCCATGACAAATCCCAGGACGCATACCAGCAACCTTTCCCAATGTCCGCCCGCGACAAAATAGAAACCAGCCAGGGCAATGCTCGTTCGCAGTACGAGGCTGCCGAGGAACCACAACGCCGACCGTTTGGAAAAAAGGCCCTTGCGAATCGTCCACCAAAGGCCGCCGAAAAACATCGCACCGAGCAAAAGGCCTGCCACCCAAGCGAGCACCAGGGTTACCGTTTCATTCATCATCGTTCTCCTGCTGCTCGCGCATTTCTTTGTCTTCCTGGGCCACCCAATGCCAGGCATTCCAGCAGCCCATAAGCAGTCCTATAACCAGCAACATCAGCGTCCAGGAATAGGTTCCCGGATGGCGATTGTCCAGCCAGATGCCCAGTGCCGCACCAAGCAGCGTCGGAACCACCACGGACCAGCCGATAAGCCCCATCATGCCCAAGCCAAACCAGACGCCCGGCGTGGGGTGACGCCGCGCCTTGAGCTTCCGTGTCGCCTTCGCACCAACTGCCCGGCCGAACGCCGTCCCATCTTTCGAGGTCTGAGTTTCCGATTTGTCAGTCATGATGAAACTCCGCTAAACGGCGGATGAAACCGCTCTCCAGTTTTGCCATTACCGAGCGGACGGTCTGCTCCCGCTGGTTCAGGTTCAGAAACTCCCGATCTACCGCCTCGCGCAGTTGGCCGAGGTCGGTTCCACCAATTGCGTTGCGGACGGAAATGAGCACTTCCAGGCCGGCCTTTACCAACACCCCTTCGTCGACGGCCACGTAAACCTCGTTCTCCGCTTCGTCTTCGTAGATCAGAATCCCGGGCACGAGTGCCGCAACGCAGTCGAGTCGGTGCGGCAAGAGTCCGAACGAGCCCTCGTGGGTCTCCGCGACGATGCGCGAAACGCCGATGTTCTCGGCAAAGACTTGGAACGGCAGGAGAACCTTAAGATGCATGAGTGTCGGCTGGTGCATGTTCGACCTCCGGTTCAGGATTTGGTTCTCGCTCGGCTTTCGGTGGTTCGGACTTGGCTTTGGGCTTGGCGGGCACCATGTACTCGTGGTCGGCGGTGGAATTCGAGTCAGTCTTCGCGACGGGTTTGGGCCCAGGTTCGGCCTTGGCTTCCGATTTGGCGGGCGAGGCGTGTTTCTTCGCTTCGTCAATCGCCCCGATCATGTAGAGCGCGCTCTCCGGGAAGTCTTTGAATTCATCGTGGAGGATTCGTTCGCAACCGTCGAGCGAGTCCTTGAGGCTGACGACCTTTCCCTTAATGCCGCTAAACTGCTCGGTCGCGAAGAACGGCTGCGTGAGGAATCGCTCCAGCCGTCGGGCGCGGGCGACTACGTTGCGATCTTCCGGTGCCAGTTGCTCCAGGCCGAGCATGGCGATGATGTCCTTGAGATCTTCGTACTGTGCAAGCGTTTGCCGGATCTCCTGCGCGAGGAGATAATGCCGTTGGCCGACGATGCCGGGGGTGGCCATTTTGGAACTGGATTGCAGCAGATCGACGGCTGGGAAAAGCCCTTCGCTGGCCCGCTTGCGCGAGAGCACGATGGACGCGGAAAGATGCGAAAACGTATGCACCGCCGCCGGGTCGGTCAAATCATCCGCTGGCACGTACACGGCCTGGATGGACGTAATGGCGCCGGTGTCGGTGTTGGCAATGCGCTCCTCCAATTGCGACAACTCGGTGCCCATCGTGGGCTGATAGCCCAGGCGCGACGGCATTTGGCCCATCAAGCCGGATACCTCCATGCCGGCCTGGATGAAGCGGAAAATATTATCGATCAGGAGCAATACGTCGCGGTGTTCGTCGTCGCGGAAGTATTCGGCCATCGTCAGCGCCACGTGACCAACGCGGAATCGGCTGCCCGGCGGCTCGTTCATCTGCCCGAAGACCATCACCATGTTCGGTAGTACGCCGGCCTCCTTCATGTCACGGTAAAGTTCCTCGCCTTCGCGACAACGTTCGCCGATGCCACAAAAGATGCTTATACCCTTCTGGTGCCCGATCATGTTGTGAATCATTTCGGTGAGCAATACCGTCTTGCCCACGCCCGCTCCACCAAAGAGGCCCGCTTTGCCACCGCGTTCCAAAGGCACAAGCACGTCGATGACCTTGATGCCCGTTTCAAAGACTTCAGACTTGGTGGATCGTCGTGCCAGCGGAGGGGGCGCGCGATGCACGCTGCGCCATTCGACGTCGGTCAATGCTGCCCCGCGGTCGATGGCCGTGCCGAAAACGTCGAACATGCGCGAAAGAACCCCTTTGCCCACCGGCGCTTTCAATGGTCCACCCGTGTCCTCCACCGACATGCCGCGGGCGAGACCTTGCGTGGGTGTCAAGGCAATCCCCCGTACGCAATGCGCCTCGCGTTGCACCAGCACTTCGATGATGATTTGCCCTTGATCTCCAGCGTGCAGCACCGAATAAATTGCCGGCAAGCGCTCATCGAACTGGATATCCACGACACTGCCGCGGACCGAAACGACGATGCCGAGATTCTTGGAATCTCCGTTACCGTTCATGCTTGAGCCCCAAACTCTTGGTCCGTGCGCAGAAGTCCTGCGCGGCTTTCGGTTTCGTTAAAGTGCTGTTCCTTGGAATCACAACTCCTGTCGCTTGTTTCCACGGCTCTTTCAGATTTGTCGTGGGCGCGGAATCGGCCCTTGGGTCATAGGCGTCGACGAGGGCCCCGTGGGGGAGGTGTTCCGGCACGTCCAGGCGAGCCACGCCAATCCGGTTGTCGGCCATTCCGTAGTAAACGTCAAAACGATCCGGCAAGCCGAGGTCGTCGCGGCGGTCGATGCCGGTGGGGAACACCACATTCGCCACGGTCCCAAAACGTTCCTGAGACGATTGCGGAGTTAATACCGGCTCTTCCGAACGATAGCGGATCACTCGCGGGTGTTCCTTCGAGAGCACCATCACCCCGGCCGAGTAGCACAAATGATGTCCGTCGTTGGCCGCCTCCGCCATTTCACTCACGCCGTGGTAAAGGATCAGCCAGCCGTGGCGGGTCATGACCGGCGGAGTGCCCGCGCCGATCTTGAGCCGCTCCCAAGGTGAGACCGGAGTCGCTAGGCGGTGATGCGAATTAAACAGGCCCAGGTGCAACGGTTCGGGACCATTGAGGGCCATCGGACAGTAGGAAATCCAGATGCTTTCATGCGCAAGATCCACCTCGCGCGACGCGGCTTGGCAGGCAATTTCCTCGGGACGCGTGCCGGGGAAAAGCGGGCGATGGAGCATGGCCATCTGCATTTTTCCGGCATGATTCGGTATGGCGACGGGGAAGAGGCTAGCATCCTTGTTGTCCACATGGACGAAATCGATGCCGTCGTAGGGCGCAAAGGTTGCAAGCCCCAGGCGCTTCCAGTTGAACAAGTCCTCGGATACGGCCACAGCAATCCGTGGGCCGATGGATGAGAGCGCCGCGTAAGTCATCATGTAGCGCCGAAGCGGTTCCACGAAAGTGATGCGTGGGTCTTCGCAGCCGCCGCCGTTCGGCAGCCGCTCGTAGTCGGCCTCCGGTTCCAGTGCGATGCCGAGCCGCTGGACCCCACACGGATCGCCGGCGTCATTGAAGCGAACCCGCGCAATGCCGATGCGCGAATAATTGCCCCGCGCCACCAGGCGTGGAAACAGATAGAGCTTTCCGTCAGGACCGCGCGCGGCAGCCGGGTTCAGGACGCCTTCAACCTCCTGTGGATTCCCCGGCTGCGGCTCCATGATCTGTCCTAATCGCTGCAATTGAAAGCCGTTCATCGCTTCTCCTCCTGGAGAGGTTCCGCCAGTCGATCGCCATCCAGGCAGGCAAGGATCGCGTCAATCGCGGTTTTCGTCTCATCCGGATCTCTGACTTGGATCGACAAAGCGCCTGCTTCTTCAGCCGGATAGTCGTTCCCGCCCGGGAACAGGGCATCGCCGATATAAATCATGTCTTGAATTGCAATGTCAAGGGTGTCGCGGAGCTTCCTGATCCCATAGGCTTTGTCGATGCCGGGTTTGGTGACGTCGACCGACGTTGCGCCGCCCAATCGCACGGAGAACTCGGGGATAAGCCTATCGAGAATCGCTTTCATTCTCTTCCGCTTGCCGAAGTCGGGGTCCCATTTCATCTTTTCAGCCAACGGTGCCTGCTGGCCTAGCGCGGAGAACGTGATCTGGCTTCCGCGGTCTTCGATGACCGCGCCCCAGACCTTGTCGACTTTGCAGCCTGCGGTTGCAATCGACGTATTCAGAGCGCCGGTGATTTTTTCTTTTTCCGCAGTTGTAAAATCTTCCGAGTAGATCTTTTCCCATGCCCCGGCGTATCGATAGAACTTGGTTCCGCAGGTCGGAAGGAGCGACAGGTTGGCCAGGCGCGTGTCGCGCGGCAGATGGGCGAGCACTTGCTTTTCAAACTGCGGCCAGTTGCCGCCGGAGATAATCGCGACTTTCATGATATCCAACAGGGCGCTGAGCAGTGCAGCCATCTTGCCGTCGATCGAGTCCTTGCTTTGCGCCAGCGTGCCGTCCAGGTCGAAAACGATGAGCTGCTTCATTTCGTCGGGATCCCTTCTGGCAGTGAAATGTCCAACAAGGTCATCGCGCCTTGCGGGCGGCAAAGGCACGATCCAACCACAGCCGGCAAGAGAAACACATCGCCTTTACTGATGCCATAATCGGCGCCAGCGTGTTCCAACTGACCATGACCGGCGATGCTTACGAGCACGCGCGGCGTTTCCGCAGCACCAACTAGAAAGTGCCGTTCTCCGCGGATTTGCGACAACCCGAAATGTTCGCAGCAAAATAGCCGCTCCCGCTCGACCGGCATCACCTGCTGTACCACCGGCACGACCGGACCTATCGCACCTTGCACAAAATCAATGCAGGCCAACGCTTGATCGACTTGCAGTGGTCGAGGCTGGCCGCTCTTGGGATCGACATGGTCCCAGTCGTAGAGACGAAACGTTACGTCGCTGTTTTCCTGCACTTCGAAAACCACAACGTCGTTGAGCGAATGAACCGTCCCGGCAGGCACCAGGACGGCGTCGCCAGGCTTCGGCGTGAAATATGCGAGGTCTTCGGCGAGCGTTTTGTTTGCGATTGCGCGGCGCAGACGATCTGCCGTGCTGCCCGGCTTGAGGCCGGCATAAATGCGACTCTTGGGACCCGCCTCCAGCACCACCCAGGCTTCAGTCTTGCCAGTTTCGCCCGAAGGAATGTAACTGGTTTGCCCATCTGACGGATGGACTTGGACCGAGAGCGCGTTGCGAACATCGAGGAATTTCAGCAGCAGTGGGAACCTCTTGAATCGCCCTGCCCATTTTCCCAGCATCTGCTGCGGCAACTGCTTGAGCAATTGCCCGAGGGTTTGCCCTTTGAGCGGCCCGTTGGCAACGAGGGTGGGGTGGTCTTCGCGGTCGCTCAAAAGCCATGCCTCGCCGATCGGGCCGTCGCCCGGCAGCGGTGCCGAGAGCAGGCAGGCCAGACGCCGACCGCCCCAAAGCCGATACTGGTAGATCGGTTCGAATTGCAGCGGATACAGAGGTATTTGCTTCATAGCGTCCATGTTGTCATGCTCATGACCTTTCCATCGCGGAATTGTATTCACCGCGGCGCGCAGCCCGGTTGCACCGAGCCCGGTGAACCAGGGCGCGCTGTGCCGCTGACACATGAGCCTCCTTTCCTTGCCAAGTCTCCAATGCCGGCTGCTGGATGGCGCGGGCATACGAAAACGCGAGTGCCCAAGGCAGTCGCGACTTGAAGCGGACATTCATGGCATTCAAGCGGGCCGAGGCCAGTTCAGCGGATTGGCCGCCCGACAAAAACGCAATCCCCGGAACGGCGGCGGGGATGGTTCGCAAGAGACAGTTCACCGAGGCGTCGGCCACCTCGTCAACCGATTCCTGCTTGGGGCAGGTCAATCCAGGAAGCACCATGTTGGGCTTGAGGATCATCCCCTCCAGCATTACTCGTTGCATGCAAAGCTGGTTGAAAACCGATCGCAGGACTTCTTCGGTTACCTCGCCGCATCGCTTGAGGGTATGCTCACCGTCCATGAGCACTTCCGGTTCGACGACGGGGACCATCCCAGCTTCCTGACACAATGCGGCATAGCGAGCCAAAGCCTGCGCGTTGGCCTCGATACAGCCCCAACTGGGAATACCGTCGCCCAGGGCAATGACCGCGCGCCACTTGGCAAAGCGGGCGCCCATCCGAAAATATTCCTTAAGGCGGTCGCGCAATCCATCCAGACCCTCGGTTATTTTCTCTCCAGGATAAGCGGCCAAGTCCTTGGCCCCGGTGTCGACCTTGATGCCGGGAACGATTCCCGCCTCGGCGATGGCTTTCACGAAGAGAGTGCCATCCTTCTTCTGTTGATGGATCGTCTCGTCGTAGAGGATCACGCCACTGATAGACTCACCGAGTCCCGGCGTGGTCACGATCAGTTCGCGATAGGCGCGCCGGGCCTCCTCGGTCTGGGGAATCCCAAGGCTGGCAAATCGTCGGTTACAGGTTGGATTGCTTTCATCCATGGCCAGCAGGCCCTTGTCGTCGGCGACCAGCCTCTTCGCGGTGTCAATAAGCTCTGGCACATTCATTTAGGATTGCCCCACTTCCAGTTGCGGATTTCCGGCAGGTCCTCGCCGTGCTCGTCGATGTACTGTTTGTGCTCAATGAGCTTGTCCTGCATCCGTTGCTTCAGGTGGGCGCCTTTAGACCCCAAATGTGGCAGGCGATCCACGACGTCTTGAACCAAGTGGAATCGGTCCAGGTCGTTTTGCACCCGCATGTCGAAGGCCGTCGTGATGGTTCCCTCTTCCTTGTAGCCTCGAACGTGGAGGTTGCGGTTGGTACGGCGGTAAGTCAGACGGTGGACCAGCCAGGGGTAGCCATGGAAACCAAAGATGATGTGCTTGTCTTTGGTGAAGAGCGAATCATAATCCGTTTCGCTCAGCCCGTGTGGGTGTTCGCTGGCAGACTGCAACTTCATGAGATCGACGACGTTGATCACCCGGATTTTCAGATCAGGCAGGTGCTGGCGGAGAATGGAAACGGCCGCCAGAATCTCCAGCGTAGGCGTGTCACCACAGCAGGCCATAACCACGTCCGGGTCGACGTCCTGGTCGTTGCTGGCCCATTGCCAGATGCCGATGCCTTCCGTGCAATGCACGACCGCGGCATCCATGGTCAGCCATTGGGGCAGGGCGTGTTTTCCCGCAACCACGACGTTGACATAATGCCGGCTGCGGAGGCAGTGATCGAAGACCGAAAGCAGACAATTGGCGTCGGGCGGCAGATAAACGCGGACGATATCGGCCTTCTTGTTGATGACGTGGTCGATGAAACCGGGATCCTGGTGCGTGAATCCGTTGTGGTCCTGCTGCCAGACGTGGGAGGCGAGCAGGTAGTTCAGCGACGCGATCTTTCGTCGCCAGGGTAGTTCCAACGTGACCTTTAGCCATTTGGCGTGCTGGCTGAACATCGAGTCCACAATGCGAATGAATGCCTCATAGCTATTGAAAAGTCCGTGCCGCCCGGTCAGCAGATATCCTTCCAACCAGCCCTCGCACTGGTGCTCGCTGAGCATCGAGTCCACAACGCGGCCGGCGGGCGCGAGGAATTCATCATTCTTTGCTTCCCGGGCGTCCCACTGGCGGTCAGTGACTTCGAAGACCGCACCCAGGAGATTGGAGAGCGTCTCATCGGGGCCAAAGATCCGAAAATTATGTTGATCTTGATTGAGCCTTGTCACGTCGCGCAGGAAGTTGCCCAACACCAGCGTATCTTGGCCTTCCACGGCGCCAGGCGACGGCACGCTTACCGCATGAAGATGAAAATCCGGCATGCGCAGATCGCGAAGAAGAATTCCGCCGTTGGCGTGCGGGTTAGCGCCCATCCGCCGGTCGCCCTTGGGCGCCAGCTCGGCCAGTTCCGGCAGGAGTCGGCCGTTCTCATCGAACAGTTCTTCGGCCTTGTAGCTTTTCATCCAGCTTTCGAGTTGCTTGACATGATCGGGATGGCCGGAATCGACCAGGAGCGGCACTTGGTGCGCACGGAAGGTGCCTTCGACTGGCAGACCGTCGACGACTTTTGGTCCCGTCCAGCCCTTGGGTGACCTGAGGACGATCATGGGCCAGCGCGGCCGAGTGAGGTCGTTCCGGCTTCTCGCATTGCTTTGGATCTGCTGGATGTCCTCAATGGCCTTGTCCAACGTGCCAGCCATGAGTTGATGCATCTTTTCCGGATCGTCGCCTTCCACGAAGTAGGGCGTCCAGCCGCAACCCTGCAAGAATTGCTGCAGTTCCTCATGCTCGATGCGGGCCAGGACGGTCGGGTTGCTGATCTTGTAGCCATTGAGGTGCAGGATCGGCAAAACGGCGCCGTCGTTGACGGGGTTGAGAAACTTGTTGGACTGCCAGGCGGTCGCCAAGGGACCTGTTTCCGCTTCGCCGTCGCCGACGACGCAGGCAACGATCAGATCGGGGTTGTCCAGCGCGGCCCCGAAGGCATGGCTGAGCGAATAGCCCAGCTCGCCACCTTCGTGAATCGACCCCGGCGTCGTCGGTGCGACATGGCTGGAAATCCCGCCGGGAAACGAGAACTGTTTGAACAGCTTTTGCAGGCCGGCTTCGTCCTGGGTAATGTTCGGATAAACTTCACTCCAGGTGCCTTCGAGGTAAACATTGCCCACGATCGCCGGGCCGCCGTGACCGGGACCGGCGATGTAGAACATGTCCAGGTCATACTTCTTGATGACCCGGTTCAAATGTAGGTAGATGAAGTTCTGGCCGGGCGTGGTGCCCCAGTGCCCGACCACCAGGGGCTTAACGTGCGAGAGCTTGAGCGGTTCCTTCAGCAGCGGGTTGTCGTAGAGATAAATCTGACCGACCGAGAGGTAGTTCGCGGCACGCCAGTAAGCGTTCATCTTTCGCAGCAGATCGGGCGATAACGGTTTGCCCGTTTTGTGCATTTCTCCCACTTCCACGGCGATGTTTTCCTCGACCCCATGTTTTGCGTTCATGACAATGCTCATTTCAATTCTCCTGGAATTTCTGGTGTTTTGCGTTCAAGACACTGCAATGTATTTTTCAAATGCGTGCCAAATACTTTTCACCGGCCGGTTCATCGAGCCAGTATCCAAGGCGATCGTAATGCAGGTGCAATCCGGTCTCATATTCCCGCGTTGGCGGAGACTCCGTCCTGTATTCCGGCGACTGCCTGATCAGCTCGCGGGGAAGATTGACGAAGACTTTCGAATCGCTCCAACTAACGCGCTCGATCCACTGCGGTGAAATCAGGACTCTTTTTCCCGGCCACCAGTTCCGCGTATCGACGATCAGGTAACGAATCGCCCAAGTCTCGTCATCGATCACGAAGTCTTCGACATGGCCAATCTCGCCGTCGGTCGCGTGAATGTGATAACCGCTCACATCGCGAGTACTGCGCAAATGGGGATCCCACGATTTCTCGCCTTGGGTGGGATTCCAATTCTTTCGGTCGCGGACGATGTAAGGATATGCGCCCCAGTTGTATGGGCCGCCCCAATACATCGGCCAACCATAATACTGGTTGAAGGTCTCCTCGAATTGGCGGGAAATGGGCTTGTCCGTGTCCAAGGAGGGACTGCCCTCGATCTGCTTCTTGGTCAACTCGACGGTGATGTCCTGCTCACCTTGAATCACGGCGCCCAGCGCATAGGGGGAAATCAGCACCTGCCTACCCGTGAGCCAGTTTCCCGTCTCTGCGACCAGATAGCGAACTGTCCAGTGGCGGTCATCGAAGTAGAATTCTTTGACCCTCCCGATTTCCCCATCCAGGCTGTGTAATTGGTAACCCTTGAGTGTTTTGGCTATGCTTAGCATGGTAGCGGTCCTTTCGTTGAGCGTGGTTGTTTGTCTTCGTGTATCTATACTTCTTTTTTCAGCCAAGTCCGAGAACGTGGCAAACCGTCTTGGCGATCATTAGTTCTTCGTCGGTGCGCATGACGCGGACAGTCACCTGGCTGGCCGCCGCGGAAATCACGCCTGCGTTGGCCGCGTTTTGTTTTTCTTCGAGTTCGATCCCAAAGAATTCCAGCCCCTCGCAAATCCGGGCGCGGACCACGGGAGCGTTTTCGCCGATGCCTCCTGCGAATACCAGCATGTCCAACCCACCGAGTGCCGCCGCGAATGCGCCGATCCACTTCTTGACCTGGTAGCAAAACAGCGAGACTGCCTCGGCCGCCCGCACATCCTGCGTTTCATGGTCGAGCAGGTCACGCATGTCGGAACTGGTCTCCGACACGCCGAGCAGGCCGGATTGGAAATTGACCATCTCGTTGAATTGCTTTGCGCTCATTTGTTCCGTACGCGCCAGATACCAAACAAGTCCGGGATCGAGATCGCCTGAACGGGTGCTCATCGGAACGCCGGCGGTCGGGGTGAAACTCATGCTCGTGTCCATGGGCTTGCCACGATGCACCGCTGCCAGGCTCGCGCCATTGCCAAGGTGGGCGAGGACGACGCGGCCTTGCGCCGCTTCCACTCCAGCCAGTCGGGCCAGCTCTTCCATCAGGAATGCATACGACAGCCCATGAAACCCGTACCGCCGTACGCCCTGCGCCTCGTAGCGACGCGGGATCGGCAACAACTGAGCCACGCGAGGCAGATCATGATGAAAAGCCGTGTCAAAACAGGCAATTTGCGGCAGGTCAGGAAATCGGTGATGAAACGCCTCGGTCAACTGGATCTCTTCCGGCAGGTGCTCCGGGTCGAATGATTTGAGTTGACGCAACTCCGCGACCATTTCTTTGGTGACCAACGCCGGCTCGCTGTACTTCGGCCCGCCATGTACCACGCGATGCCCCACCGCGGTCAATCCATCGCGCCCGCTGCGCTGCTCGATCCAGTCCATCAGAGCGCCCACAGCCGCAGTGTGATCCGGTGCGGCAATTATCCGCGAGAAGCTTTTCACATGGCCGAAGCCTTTCACGTGGAAGGTGGCATCCGGCAGTCCAATGCGCTCAATCCCGCCTTCCATAATCCGCGTAAGCGGGTTGCCGGCTTCGAACATCGCGAACTTGATGCTCGACGAGCCGCCGTTGATGGTCAGGATGTGTGAGTTGGCGGGTTCCATAGTTAACTCTCGTCAGGCTTCAGGCCGAACGCGGCCAGTTGTGTCCGCGTGGACTGGCAATCCGTGTGACGGATGCTTCGAATCCCCAAACCTTCTGCGATCTGGACGAACATCGGCTGGTCGTCAATATAGACAACCTGCTCGGCAGGCACTTGGGCGATGTCCAGTGCAAGCCGAAAGATGTCCGCGTCGGGTTTTCGAAAGTGGACAAAGCAGGAGGAAACAAAGAAATCGACGAACTCCTCCAGCTTGAACGTTTGGATCCGATGCGAATTCAGTTCGCGAGCCTCGTTGTTGACTGTGGCGATCCTCAGTTTGTGCTGGGCCTTGAGATTGCGGACGAACTCGATCATTTCGGGATAAGGTTGCGTCTGCGCGAAAATGAATTCCCGAAACTGATCTCGCGTGAACGGTCGCTCCTCGTAGAAAACCGTCCGGCTCAGGTATTCCTCCAGCGTCAGTTTGCCCACTTCGTAGGTATCGAAGGTCAGGTGATGCCGGTCTTCCATCTCATCCAGGTTCAGATCGAATGCCTTGGCAGCCAAGGCCCGGGATTGATGGCCCCAGCCGTTGGTAAGCAACACGCCACCGACATCCAGAAACAACGTCGTAATCGGGGTCGCGCTTTTCATTTGGCGTCCTTCATTGTCACCAGCCGCTCTTGAGTGTCGTTTGTCGAGCCAAAAGTATGGCGCTGGAACGAGGCCTCAGGTGATAAGTTCGTGGATCTTCCCAAAGTGGTTCCGTGCCCGGTGCGAACAGGTCCTGCTGGGCTTCGCCAGAGGTGTCAACCGCCAGATGCCAGCGAGTCCCTGGTAGCAAACGTGGCAAGCCGAAATCGACTGATTCGGTCCAGGCATTGAACATCAGGTAAAGCGAATTCCGCTGGTCTTCATGGATCCGACAGGCAAACTGCTTCGCGTTCCAGTCGGACCAGTTGGGCGAACCTCCGTACGGGCCAAACCATTGGATCTCGGTGTCGGTGTAGAAGTGCTCTTTGCTCAGAATCGGATGTGCGCGGCGAAAGGCGATCATGCCGCGGGTGAAGCCGAGAATGCCGCCATGTTTGTCCAGACAACTCCAGTCGTACCAACTCGTTCCGTTGTCCTGGCAGTAGGCGTTGTTGTTGCCGCCCTGCGTACGGCGGAATTCGTCCCCGCCGAGCAGCATCGGCACGCCGCGCGAGATGAATAGAGTCAGCAGGAAGTTCTCGATCTGACGTTTCCGTAAGGCCTCGACCCTGGCATCGGTCGTCCCGCCTTCCGTGCCGTAGTTATCGCTGTAGTTGGCGTCGGTCCCGTCATGGTTGTTTTCGCCGTTGGCTTCGTTGTGCTTGTAGCGATAACTCACCAGGTCGTTCAGAGTGAAGCCATCGTGGCAGGTGACGAAATTGATACTGCTCTCGGGACCTTTGCCCGATTTGGCGTAGATGTCGGCACTCCCGCAGATGCGACTGGCAAACGGACCGAGCATCCCACCTTCGCCGTACCAGAAACGCCGGATATCATCTCGGTAGCGGCCGTTCCACTCCGCCCAACGGTGTTCGGAAAAACTACCAACCTGGTATGCGCCGGCTGCGTCCCAAGCCTCGGCGATGATTTTCACGTCTCGCAAGATCGGGTCCTCGGCGATCCGTTCGAGCAGCGGGGCATTGGCCAGCAACTTGCCGCTGCCATCCCGGTCGAGCACCGACGCTGCGTCAAACCGGAATCCATCCACATGCATCTCGACCGTCCAATATCGGAGCGCGGCCAGGATGTGGTCCCGCACCACGGGATGATTGGCGTTGACGGTATTGCCTGTGCCCGCGAAATTCTGATAGTAGCGCTTGTCGGCTGCCAGCGTGTAGAAGATCGCGTTGTCCATTCCGCGGAAACAGAGCGTCGGCCCCAACTCGTTTCCTTCCGCTGTATGGTTGAACACGACATCCAGGATCACTTCGATGCCGGCCTGGTGAAAGGCCCTGACCATTTCCTTGAACTCCAGCTTCTGCTGGCCCAAACCTCCCGAACTGCTGTAGGATGCTTTGGGAGCAAAATAGGCCACGGAATCATATCCCCAGTAATCCTTGAGCGGTTGATTGGTTTGAGGATTCCTGCGAGTGAGCGACGTTTCATTGAACTCCTGCACGGGCATCAGCTCTACCGCGGTCACTCCCAAGGCGGTGAGATAGGGGATCTTCTCGATCATGCCTCGGTAGGTTCCCGGATGATCGACGCCCGACGTGGGATGATTGGTAAAGCCGCGAACATGCGTTTCGTAAATGACGGTCTTCGACCATGGATGCCGGAGTGGCTGGTCATCATCCCACTCGAACGGCTCGTTCACAAAAACACATTTCGGCATCGTGCCCGCATTGTCCAGCTTCGAGGGAACCAAGTCTTGCTCCGGCGCCGAAGGGTCATACCCGCGCGCCGATGTAAAATCCCAAGGGGGTGGCTGCGAAATTGCGGTGGTGAAGGGATCGAGGAGAAGTTTGTTGAAATTGAAACGATGTCCTTCGCTGGGTTCGTAAGGGCCATCCACGCGGTAAGCATAAAGTTGACCGGAACCGATCCCCTCCACCCAAACGTGCCAGACGTCGCCAGTGCGGTTGTGGGCTGAATCCAAGTCGATGACTCGGGCGGGCGTTGCGTCTTCGGAACTGTCGAAGAACTCCAATCGAACACGGCTGGCGCAACGGCTGAAAATGGCGAAATTCACCCCTCCCTCCGTTTCCCGGGTTCCCAGAGGCAAAGGAGAGCCTGCCCGAACGTCCGCGCGCTCGGACATCTCCGAGATACGGTCATGCAAGTCGCGTTGGGACGTTTTCATCATCGTTGCCATAGGATTCGTGCCTCTTCCAGTGGGATCGCCACGCCATCACAGTGTGGTATCACTCGCGCCGTATAGTCCGCTGGTGGGCGGGCCGCAGACACGGCTGCGCTGTAAACGTAGCCGCCCGATGCGCCGGTCGGTTGGCCGGCGAGCTTCATCTCCTGCCGCACAGGGGCATCACCCATGACACCGTCGGCGCAAAGCTCGACCCGCACCGCCTTGGGGTCAAGGTCATTGAGATAAACGTGAACCTCAAATACGCGCTGCTCGCCATGAGTCCCAACCTTCACTTCGCCGAAATGGAGTGTGGCCCATGTCTGTTCCAGGGTGTGCTGCCAATTGACCATCTGGCTGCCCACTGCGCCGTTGTCGGCAGCCCGCCCACGATAAGCTGCGGCAGCCGGGATGTAGCGTTGCTCGGTGTACTCGCGCACCGTACGGTTGGCAGAAAAACGGGGCGTCAACCGCGCCATGCTTTCACGCATCCGCGCGACCCAGGAGGTTGGGATGCCCTTATCGTCGCGGGCATAGAACTCGGGAATTACTTCCAGTTCAAGCCGCTCATAGAGTGCTTCGGCCTCGGCAGCGTCCCAGGCCGGATCGTCGCCATGTTCTTTGCCGTCGCCCAGCGCCCACCCGACTTCAGGGGCGTAAGCTTCCGCCCACCAGCCATCCAATTCCGAGAGATTGATGCCACCGTTGACAAGGACCTTCATACCACTCGTACCACTAGCCTCCCACGGCCGACGCGGCGTGTTGAGCCAGACATCTACCCCTTGCACCAAGTGCTCCGTCAGGAGCATGTCGTAATCACTGAGGAAAATCGCACGAGGACGGGCCTCGGGCTGGCGAATGAACTGTATCCATTTCTGGATCAGGGCCTGTCCCGCCGCGTCTGCAGGATGGGCCTTGCCCGCAAGGATAAGTTGCACTGGTTTCTGCGGATTCGTTAACAGGCGCAGCAGTCGCTCGGGATCGTGCAGCAGCAAGTTCGGTCGTTTGTAGGTGGCGAAGCGGCGGGCAAAGCCCAGTGTCAACGCGTTGGGATCAAAGAGATGCCTCACTTTCTCAACCGTCTCGGGCGATGCGCCAGCGGCAGCATAGTGCCGGGCCAGGCGTTGGCGAGCGTAGTCAATCAGCGACCTGCTGGCGGCCGTGCGAAATTGCCAAAGGCTGGCGTCGGAGACGCCGCGAATGTCCTGCTCCAGGTTTTCCGTCGGATGCAGCCAGCGATCTTTGCCACAGGCATTCGTCCAAAGATCATCGGCTGCCTTCGAGTCCCACGTCGGCATGTGAACTCCGTTGGTCACGTGGCCGACCGGCACTTCGTCCTCCGGCCAGCGGGGAAAAAGAGGCTCGAAGAGGTGTCGGCTGACTTTCCCATGCAAGCGACTCACGCCATTGACCGCCCCGCTTCCGCGGATTGCCAAATAGGCCATGTTGAAACTCTCCGACAAGTCGTTTCCGTTCTGGCGGCCCAGGGCCAGCAAATCGTGGACGGAAATACCGAGCTTTTCTTGGGCGTACCGACCGAGGTATTGCTCGATCAGGGCCGGAGCGAAGCGGTCGAAGCCGGCCGCCACCGCAGTGTGGGTGGTAAAAAGGTTGCCCGCGCGCGTGACGGCCAGTGCGGTTTCGAACGGCTGGCCCGTCGCTTGCATGAAACTGCGGGCGCGTTCCAACACGGCAAAGGCCGCATGCCCTTCATTCAGGTGGCAGACTTCCGGCTGGATGCCCAGTGCGTGGAGCAGCCGCCATCCACCGATTCCCAGCACCATCTCTTGCTGTAGCCGCAACTCTGGGCCACCCCCGTAAAGTTCGCTGGTAATGCCACGGTGAGCAGGGAAGTTCGCGAGATCATTACTGTCCAAGAGGTAAAGCTTGATTCGGCCGACTTGGACTTGCCAGACGCGAAGCCAGACCGGGTAACCAGGCAAGGCGAGTTCGAGTTGCAACCATTCCCCGCTCGCTTGGCGCAGCGGAGTGATCGGCAACTGCCCGGGATCGTTGTACGGAAAAAGGGCCTGCTGCGCGCCGTCCTTGTCAATCACCTGGCGAAAATAGCCTTGCTGGTAGAGCAGTCCCACGGCTACCACCGGCACCCCCAGATCGCTGGCGGCTTTGAGCTGATCGCCGGCCACATTGCCAAGACCGCCCGAATAGATGGGGAGGGCTTCGCTTAGCATGAATTCCATGCTGAAATACGCGGCACAGGTCAGGGGAGATTGCGCGTAGGTCTGCTGGAACCACGCGGGCGCCTCCGCCGCCTGACGGCTAGTTTGCACAAGAGCATCGACCTTCTCGCGGAATGCCGGGTCGGCTAGGAGACGCCGGAGTTTGTCCCGCGAGACCGTCTGGAGAACAGCCCAAGGGTTTTGCGTGAGCTCCCAAAGAGCAGGATCAAGCTGCCGCCACACGTCGTCGGCGTAATGACTCCAGGACCAGCGCATGTCCAGGGCAAGCTCGGCCAGGGGACCGAATCCCTCGACTTCCGTCGGTAGAAGACTGTAGATCGGATTGCCGACGGGTGTTGGTTTGCTCATGGTCTTTCCTTTACCGTTTCGCCAAGGTCTCCATCAGCTTGTCGAACGGCTGATTAAATTTCTCGACGCCTTGATCCTCAAGCTGCTGCGTCACCTTGTCGATGCAAATACCGAGTTGCGACAATCGCTCCAACACCCACCCGGCTCGCTGGACATCTTGCTCCAAGCGGGCCTGAGGATCGCCGTGGTCACGGTAAGCGTCAAGGGTTTCGACCGGGATCGTGTTGACCGTGTCCGGTCCGATGAGCGCTTCAACGTATTTCACGTCGGGGTAGTCCGGGTTCTTTGTGCCCGTGCTGGCCCACAGCAATCGTTGCGCACGCGCACCCTGGTCGGCAAGGTTCCTGAACCGCGCGCTGCCAAAGATGTCTTTGTATATCTGATAAGCCATCTTCGCACTGGCGACGGCGACTTGCCCATGCGCTTGTTCCGCGATGTCGGCCTCCCGCCCGCCCTGCACGGTGCGTTGTTCCAGCAGCGGATCCACAAACGCGTCAATCCGGCTTACGAAGAAACTGGCCACCGAGGCCACGTGTTTCATCGGCTTCCCTTGGGCCACTCGTGCTTCGATGCCGGCAAGGTAAGCGTTCGCCACTTGTCGGTAACACGGCAACCCGAAGAGCAACGTCACGTTGACGCTGATTCCCTCGCCGATGAGTTGCCGGATGGCCGGCAGCCCTTCGGCCGTGGCCGGAACCTTGATCAAGACGTTGGGCCGGTCCAGCGCGGCCCACAACCGGCGCGCTTCCTGGAGCGTGCCGTAGGTGTTGTGCGCCAAATGGGGATTGACCTCCAGGCTGACATATCCGTCCTTGCCGTCGGTCGTGTCATAGAGAGGCCGGAACTCGTCGGCGGCGCTCTGCACGTCGCGCTGGCTGAGGGTTTCATAGATCGCTTTGGCGTCTTTTCCCGCAAGGGCCATGGCCCGAATGTCCTCACCGTACTCCTGGCTCTCTGTAATCGCCTTTTCGAAGATGGCAGGATTCGAAGTCATCCCTCGCAGTCCATCTTCTTCGATCAAACGCCGCAGTCCGCCGCTGGCAATCAGATCGCGCCGGATGTAATCCAGCCAGACGGACTGTCCGAATGTTCCCAATTGTTTCAAGGGATTGTCTTTCACGATCTTGTTCCCTTCTTTTCCAGTTCCGCCACCTTGGCCAGGCGGCGGCGATGACGGTCGACGCCGCTGAATTGCGCGGCGAGAAACGTTTTGACTAGTTCCCAGGCGAGCGCATGGCCGACCACGAGGCCTCCGAGGCAGATCATATTCAAATCGTCGTCCTCGACGCCTTGATGCGCCGAAAAGGTTTCATGAATCAGGCAGGCCCTAACCCCCGCCACTTTGTTCGCGGCGACCGACGCTCCGACACCGCTTCCACAGATGGCTACGCCACGATTCACTTCTCCACGAGCGACGGCACGGGCCAAAGGTACGACAAAATCGGGATAGTCATCGTCGATCTTCGGCGGTTCGTCGCCGAAATCAATCACTTCATGACCGGCGGCGCGCAGCATCTTGACAAGATATTCCTTTAACTCGTAACCTCCGTGGTCGGCGGCGATCCCGATGCGTTTCGGCGTGTTTGCCAGCATGGTCACTCGATCGGGCATCATTCGTTCCCCCGCAGCGGGCGCACCCCTTCGATGTGGAAATGGACGAGGTACTTACATTCGTCGCCGCTCATCGGCAGGTCCATTTCGGTGTGGCGGCGGATCGCCTTGATCTTCTCGGAATCGGCCTCCTCGCCGACGATCACCAGCGATAGCCGCTTTCCGACGAACCCCCCGCCATCTTCGATGAAGAGATACGATGCGCTTGGGTTGTGTTCCACGTTGTCGTGGGTCAGGTGGTTGCTCATGATAAAAGAGCAAGTCCCGTCGTCGTCCTTATTCAAGAAAAGAGGTTTGGAATAGATCGCTTGATCCACTTGTGCGGCGGCATCGGTTGTCGCCAAGACGCCAAAACCTCCGGTATTTTCGAAGTATTCGCTCAGTGTCATGTTGTTCCTTTCGCTCAAAACTCTCAGATACCAACTGGTCGTTAGCCGGGTCACCCGTTACTTGATTTAATGATCCGAGGATTTCGATCTCTTGCTGGAGGCTGAATTGCCTAAAGCTCCAGGAATAGTGCGGTTCCCAGATCGCGGTAGACTGCAGAATTTCCGTTAGTCGCCAGAGGTTTGCCGGTAAGTCTTACGATTCGCCGGCATTACCACTCGGATCGTAGCTCACAAGGAAACGGCGAGTTTGTTTTCGACGCTAGTTACACCAGGAGCGCGCCATGCGGTTGTCTCGGCCTCTTCGCGCTCATTGAAGGAACTAACGGTGCCCGCGAGGGTCACTTTGCCGCCATCGGCCGACACATCAACGTTCTCGGCATCGATTTCGGCGTCGCGCTTTAGGGCCTTCTCGATCGCATTCTTGATCGCAGTCGGCTGGGCGCTTGGTGTGAGGGCGATGTTGTTGGAGACCCCTTTAACCCCGGACAAGTGGCTCACGGAGTCCTTGGCGGAGATTCGCTGGTATTCCCAGTTAACGCAACCCGCGAGCGTTACCCAGCCGTTCTCGACGGTCGCCTGGACGTGGCTCGGTACCCACACGTGCCACCTGAGAGTATTCACGACGGCCTGGGCGATCTCCGAGTCCTTGTGTATCCCGACGGTGTGGACCTCCAACTCCTCGGCGATCGCTTTGACGCCTTCCACGCGTTGAGTCGCCCGTTCGGCAGCCGATTTCTCGGCATAATGTGGAACTGTGCCGCTCAACGTCACGACCCCATTGTCGGCCACGACGTTGATGTTGGTCGAGCTGATGGTCGGTTCCCACTTCAATTCCTCGATTACGTCGTTCTTCAGTTGTGCATCCGTCTTCATTTCAAGACCTTTCATCGCCAAAGGCGAAAAAAAAGCCGGCGTGATCCAACACCGAACGGTGTTCGATCACGCCGGCTTACTCGTCATCGAGCCCCCCGGTACATCCGGGTTGCTCTCTATCTAGTCATCCGACAAATTTGTTGGAGTGTCGCGATTAGGTGCGCCGCGAACCTTCCAGCACCATCATTATATGCCGCAAGGGGCCAAAGGCAATAAGACGGCTTACTTCCGCTATTCCGCCATACTTGTTTCGATTCGCGTAGCCTAGTCGATTACAATAACCGCGGTGGCAACAACGCCAACGGCAGTCACCGACGGTGGTGAGACAGTCGGAACTATGGATCAAGGCTTGTCGTCGCGTCGTCGCCGGATCGGTTCCGGAAGACGCCGGCCCCCCCCCTCACCCGTGTGTGGGATTCCTCGTATGTGGCTTCTTGCCCAGTTCGCGCCAATCTTCTTCCTCGACCTCAATGCGGCAGTATTCCGCCGCCTTTTCGATGTCGGCGAAAGCCTGATCGCGATCGGCATCCGAGACCCCCTGGACCTGGTCAAAGCGGGCCAGAGCATTCTTGACGTGCGCGGCGTCGGTCAGCGGCTCCTTCCGTTGCCGCGGGAACGCGTATACGCTGTCGGGGAGGTCGCTACGCTCCGTAAGCTCGCCGTGTTTCGTGTGCGGCTTCCATGCCGTCCTGCTTGTCATCTTTGCGGTGTTCCTCTTCACGAGACTTGCGCGAACGGAAACCGCCTTTCCGGGCATACAGAAATGCGGTTGAGTTCCAACAAGGAACGGCATTACCAGCGGACTCTGAGTCCACGACCAAAGCCAAATCCGACCGAGACTCCCGGCTGCCCATAGTAACCACCCGAGCCATAATAGTAGCCACCCTGGTAGACTGGACCATAATAGCCACGGTATCCAGTCGTATAACCATAGGGACCGGAGGAGTAACCGTAGGCAGGCTGGTTCGTATAGCCAATGGTGGGTACGGCGGCGACTGCCGGCTCGTAATTGACCCATTCGTTGCCGTTCCTATAGACCCAGCGGTTTTCCGTAGTCCAGTACCACCAGTTATTGCGGTGCCAACGGTAGCGCCATTGATCGCCGCCCGGATTGGCTGCAACCGCGACGTTAGCATTACCAGGAACCCCGCCGTTGACATTCACGCCAGGCGTCTGGATCGTGCCCGGATTGCCGACTTCAGCCCGAACCTGTCCAGCCGGTGTAGAACTGAGCATGGGAGCTGGAGCCGTGGCAGGCGCGGGAGGTAATGTCGAAGCGGGAACCGGGGCTGGCACTGGGGCGAATGTCCGACCGGGCACCGCCGCAGGCACTGGCGGTATTGCTGGCGCTCCGGCTACGCCTGGGGTTCCGACGCTTGTACCGTTGTCACCTCCCAGCGCACTGCCCGTTACGCCCAGACCGAACGCGACCAGGGCGAGCAAGGCTGCACACGAAGTCATGAAAACTCTCATAAGACACTCTTCTTCCGCCTGAATAGGCAGGCTGTGATGCCGACGCGCACTGCCAAAGAGACTGCATCGCGGCGACTCGTGCTAAAGCGAAACAAAAAAAGCCGATGTGGTGGAACACCCGAAGGAATTCGACCACATCGGCTTACTCTTCAACGAACCCCCCAGCACAGCCGGATTGTTCTTCATCTAGTCATCCGACAAACTTGCGGAAGAGTCGCGATCAATTGCGCCGCGAGTTTTCCAGCACCATCATTGTACGGCGCAAGAGGGCAAAGGCAATAGGGTTGTTTCTTTCGGCCAGACAAGTTGTTGTCACGTGCTCAGGTCGTCTGACTGATGGTTTTACGGAAGCGGTGCAGCGCGATAGCAAAAAGAACGCTGCCGATCCCAGCCAGCGACAGGAACTGCGGCCACACGGTACCAAGGCCGGCACCGCGGAAAAGGATGGCCTGGCCAAGTATCACGAAGTGCGTGGTAGGTGCGGCCAGCATCACATTCTGCACGAATTGTGGCATGCTTTCGCGCGGCGTGAATCCGCCCGAAAGCAATTGCAAGGGCAGCAAGATCAGTACCACGAGCATTCCGAACTGTGGCATCGAGCGTGCCAGCGTGGCCATGAAGATCCCCAGGGAAGTGACCGCAAAGAGGTGCATCGCGGTGCCGGCCAAGAATAGCGGCACAGAACCGGCGATCGGCACGCGCAACACGCCCTGCACGACGAACAGCAACCCGATTGCGGCGGCCAGCAAGACCACCAGGCCCATTGCCCAAATCTTGGCCAACATGATTTCGCCAGGAGTAACCGGCATCACCAGCAGATGCTCGATTGTGCCGTGCTCACGCTCGCGAATCAGCGCCGCGCCGGTCAGAATAACTGCAAGCATGGTGACATTGTTGATGATTTCGGTCAAGGCGCCGAACCACCACTGTTCTAGGTTTGGATTGAAAAGCTCACGCAACGCCAGATCGACCGGCGGCGGATCGCTTTTCCGGTAGCGCTGTTTGAAGTCGTTGACCTCGTCGAGTACGATCTGCTGGACATAGTTGCTGCCGCTGAATGCCTGGCTCATGCGAGTGGCGTCCACGTTGAGCTGGATCACCGGCGACTTGCCGGCCAGCACGTCCCGCTGAAAGTCCACCGGGATATCCAGCGCGAAGGTGAAGACGCCGGCATCCATACCTGAATCTATGTCGGCCAGCGGAATCATCGCAGGCGGATGGAAACGCGGCGAGTAGAAGGCCGCGGCAATCCGCGCCGAGAGTGGCGAACGATCCTCGTCCACGATACATATCGGCGTCCTGTGCAGCGTCTCCGGCACAGCCGTGGCCGCCACGTAGATCGACACCGTGAAGGTGTAGGCGATCAGCACCAGCATGATCGGGTCGCGCACCAGACTCCACAATTCCTTGATGCCCAGACGGTAGATGTTTGCGGCATGCGGCAAGATCAAGACTCCTGTTTCTTCAGTAGGGCGATCGACAGCCCGACGATCACGGGCACTGCCACCAGCAGCGGCCAGAACGAAGCTTGCAGGCTGGTGAGCCCCAGCGACTTGCTGAATACGCCGCGGCTGATGTTCAGGAAGTAGGTGGCCGGGTAGACATCGCCAACGAACTCGCCGAGGCCGTCGAGCGAGGAAACCGGATTCAACATTCCCGAGAACTGGATGACAGGAATCAAGGTTCCGATCATCGTCACGAAAATCGCCGCGATCTGGCTGCGGGTGAAGGTCGAACAGAACAAGCCGAAGCCGGTCGCAAAAGTCACGAAGAGCAGCGCCCCCGCCGCTAGCGCCAGGAAGCTGCCTTTGATCGGTACGCCGAACAGCGTCACGGAGAGCAGCGTCATCAGCCCGAAATTGAGCATCGCCAATACGATATAGGGCAATTGCTTGCCGAGCAGAAACTCGCTGCGGGTGACCGGGGTGACGTAGAGATTGATGATCGAGCCCAGCTCTTTCTCGCGGACGACCGACAGCGCGGTGAGCATCGCCGGGATCATCAGCAAGAGAAGCGGGATGATCGTCGGCACCATCGCCGGCAAACTCAGGACGTCGGGATTATAGCGAAAGCGCGTAGCGATCGTGGCCGGACTGGCGGGGTTCCGGCCGAGTCGGTGTTTCGCCAAGTCCAGGAGCCAACCTTGATGCATGCCTTGTATGTAGCCTTGGACCGTTTCGGCGCGCTGCGGCATGGAACCATCCACCCAGGCCCCGATCTGCACCGGGTCGCCGCGATCCACGTCGCGCGCGAAGCCGGGTGGAATTTCGACGGCCAGCGCGAGCTCGCCTGAACGCATCCGCCGGTCGAGGTCGGTATAGTCGGTGATGGGCGGACATTCGACGAAGTATCGCGAGCCGGACAGGTTGAGCGCGTAGTCCTGGCTTAACGTGGTCTGGTCGCGGTCCAACACCGCGAATTTCAGCTTCTCAACATCCAGGCTGATGCCGTAGCCGAAAATCAACATGAGAATCGCCGTGCCCAGCAGGGCCATCGTGCCCCGCACCGGATCGCGTTTGAGTTCCAGCACCTCGCGCAGACTGTAGCTCCAGGCACGTCTCAAGCTGAAGAGGGATTTGCGCTGGCTCGCGGCGACTGGCGGAATCTGTGCGGGTGTCGGCGCCCTCGCTTGTGCTTCGTCGGCTGATGTGGTGGCGCCATGTGTTTCGGCGTCCTGCAAGTAGCCGATGAAGGCCAGTTCGAGCGTGGCGGCGCCGCGTTTTCGCACTAGCTCGGCCGGCACACCGGTGACCAACACTTTGCCGGCATTCATCAGCGAGATACGGTCACATCGCCCCGCTTCGTTCATGAAGTGTGTAGAGATGAAGATGGTGACCTTATCGTTCCGCGCAAGGTCGACCATCAATTGCCAGAGGCTGTCACGGGCGATCGGGTCTACACCCGAGGTCGGTTCATCAAGGATCAAAAGTTCCGGCCCATGTACCATTGCCACCGCCAGCGACAGTCGCTGGCGGATACCCAGGGGCAGGTCGTCGGGCATCGCTTCCAGCACCTTGCCTAAGCCAAATCGCTTGGCCATCTCGTCCACCCGCGCGGAAATGTCTGTTTTGGGTAACGAATACAGTCGCGCGTGCAACACCAGATTCTGACGTACCGACAATTCCGAATACAGCGAGAACGCCTGGGACATGTAGCCCACTCGCCGCCGTGTGTTAATGTCGTTGGGATCGACCTTGTGTCCGAGCAAGGACGCGCTACCCTGACTGGGCGTCAACAGGCCGGTCAGCATCTTCATGGTAGTGGACTTGCCGCAACCGTTGGAGCCGAGGAATCCGAATATCTCACCGCGGCGAATTCGGAAGCTGACGTGATCGACGGCCACAAAATCGCCAAAACGCATGGTGAGGTCGTTGGCTTCGATGGCGATTTCGGTACGGTCGCCATCAGCCAGGGGTGGGATTATTACGCCGTGGTGGCCGCGTCGCTTTTTCTCCGGCAGCAGGGCGATGAAGGCGGCGTCGAGCGAGTTGCTCGCGGTTCGCGCGAGCAGATCGGCCGGCGTGCCGGTGGCCAGCACCTTGCCGGCATCCATCGCCACCAGCCAGTCCAATCGCTGCGCCTCGTCCATGTAGGCGGTGGCCACGACCACGCTCATGCCGGGGCGGTCGCCTCGGATATGCTTGATCAGCTCCCAGAACTGGGCACGTGCCAGCGGGTCGACGCCGGTGGTCGGTTCATCTAGGATCAACAGGTCAGGGTCGTGAATCAGCGCGCAGCACAGCCCCAGCTTTTGCTTCATGCCGCCCGACAACTTACCGGCCGGGCGCGACAAAAACGTGGACAGGCCGGTGTTGCGGCACAGTTCGTCGATGCGGCGATGGCGCTCGGCCTTGCTCTGGCCGAACAGCCGGCCGAAGAATTGCAGATTCTCCTCCACCGACAACGTAGCATAAAGATTCTTGCCCAGGCCCTGCGGCATATAGGCGATATGCGGGCACACACTTTGGCGATGCCGGGCGCTAGCCATGTCGCCGCCCAGAGCCTGGACTCGCCCTTGCTGCACAGCCCGCTCGCCGGCGAGCAGCGAAAGCAGGCTGGATTTGCCGGCGCCATCCGGACCAAGCAGTCCAACCATGCGTCCAGCCGGGATCTCCAGCGTAATGCCATCCAAAGCCACGGTCCGGCCATATTGCAGGCGGACTCCAGCCAGGCTGGCGACCGGGGCAGGATTGGATGTCTCTGCAGTCATTCCGGCACGTTGACATCCAGGTTCGCCGGCCATTTGGCCTGCGGATCAAGCTTGAGCCAGGTTACGCCTGGCAACCCGGTCTTGATTTGCTTGAGGTGTTTTTGCAGCAAGTCGCGGCTGATGTTCGCCTTGACACGGAACATCAACTTTTGCCGCTCGCTGGCAGTCTCCACGGTCTTTGGCGTAAACTGCGCGGTACTATCGACGAAGGAGACTGTCGCCGGAATCACATACTGCGGCACGGCGTCCAACACGATCCGCGCCTCGCTTCCCAGCGCCACCTTGCCAACCGCGGTTTCGGGCAGGAAGAAGGTCATGTAGACGTCGCTCAAGTCGACCAGGTTAAGCACCTTGCCGCCTCCTGGCAGGACCTCGCCGGGTTGGGCGATACGGAATTGCACGCGGCCTTCGCGAGGCGATTTGAGCTGGCTGTCGCGGATATCGGCCTCGACGCGGGCGACGGTCGCCTCGGTGACGGCCACACCAGAACGGGCCCCGAAGACCTGGGCTTGCGCCGCCCTGACGGTGGCCTCGGTGGCAACCTTTTCGGCCTGAGCGGCTATCACTGCATCTGATGCGCTGCGGGCGGACGCGCGATTTTGGTCGAGCAGTTCTAGCGCCACGGCGTTAACCTTGGCCAGCTTCTCGCTGCGGGCAAGCGTCCGCTGTGCGATATCCAGGTCGCTTTCGCGCTCCTTGAGCGTGGCCTGCGCGGCGGCCGTAACGCTCTGCAGCGCGGCAACCTGGGCCTCGTCGGTGGCGACGGTGTTGACGGCCTGCCGGGACTGGGCACGAGCCTCGTCTCGCTGTGCATCAAGCACGTCGACCTGCATCTGCGCCAATGGCTGGCCGGCTTGCACAAAATCACCTTCGTTCACCATGATATTCTGCACGCGTCCGGCGAGTTTGGTGGCGACGTCGATCTCCGTGGCCTCAATGCGACCGTTGCCGCTGACAAAGCCAGCCCCCGGGCCGGACGGTTTCAAAGCCATCCAGACCGCAACCACGATCGCGACAGCGATGACAGCAATGATCGTCAAGATTATCCACTTGTTCTTGAACATGTTGGATCCTGTCGATGCCGCAACCGTATCCTTTTTCTCTTGCTCTCCCAGGCTTGGTCCGGCAACGACGGGTGCTTTCATTGTCTTGGAATTCTCGTCGCGGGATTTTTTAGCGGCTTCCTCAGATTTCTCGGGGCCTTGAGGAGTCATCGTCGGAAGCGTTATGGACATGTTAGGTTTCCTTTCCGGTTGCTTGACCGCGCTCATGGCACGAGAACTGCTGCACCTTCGAACCGTCCAGCGCGGAGATCGGCGAGGGCTTGATTGGCCTGATGAAGTGGATAGCTGGTGGTCTCGGTGACGATGCCGATCTCCGGTGTCAGACGCAGGAAATCGATTCCATCCTGTCGCGTGAGATTGGCAACTGATACGATCTGCCGTTCCTCCCAAAGCAGCCGATAGGGAAAACTGGGAATGTCGCTCATGTGGATACCTGCACAAACGACGCGACCGCCTTTGCGCACCGCCTTGAGCGCCTTTGGCACGAGATCGCCAACGGTCGCAAAGATGATCGCTGCATCAAGAGGCTGTGGCGGAATTTCGTCGGATCCGCCCGCCCAAATCGCGTTGAGACGTCGGGCGAATGCCTGGGTGGCCACATCTCCAGGCCGCGTGAAAGCAAATACTGATCGCCCCTGCCACGTCGCGACCTGCGCCACGATATGGGCTGCGGCACCGAAGCCATAGAGCCCCAGTCTCTTGCCTTCGCCAGCGACCACCAAAGAACGCCAGCCGATCAGGCCGGCGCATAGCAAAGGCGCGAGTGCGACATCGCTGCCGGCCTCGCCGAGTGGAAACGCAAAGCGCGCATCGGCGATTGTTGCTGTCGCAAAACCTCCGTCGCGCGTATACCCGGTGAAGATAGGGAGATCGCAGAGATTCTCCCGACCGCCCATGCAATAGGGGCAGACGCCGCAGGTATGGCCGAGCCACGGAATGCCGACGCGTTCACCCACGCACAGCCCGTCGACGCCAGATCCAATCATGTCAATCCGCCCGACGATCTCGTGGCCCGGGATAATCGGCACTTGCGGGTCGGGCAACTCGCCATCGACAACATGCAGATCCGTTCGGCAGACCCCACAAGCGGCCACCTTCACTCGAATCTCGCCCGGTCCAGGTTGCCTATCAGCGAGTTCCGTCGATTCAAGAGCAGCACCAAGCTTTTTTAGCACCATTGCATTCATTGTGCTCTCCGTTTACGCCCGTACCGCCACCATCAAGGGGAGTGAAGAGAGGTCGTCATGTTGAGTGTCTTGAATAGGAATAGCAGGATGCACCGCACTTCGGGGTCCGTGTTTTTGCTCTTCCTTCGGGAAATCGGCCCCGCGGGAAACTGCTTCCCATGCAGAGAACTCCCTGCGCAGGTCTTCGAGCTTTGCCGTGGCGGCTTGGTAGGCATCGTTGCCGAGGAGAAGATGGTGCGGCGCATTCGGGGACTCGATCGCCTTTACGATCGCGTGTACAGCGCGGACCGGATCACCCGGTTGTTTGCCAGAGATGGCGCGCACCTGCCTGCGCCACACACCTGCCGTCGCCGCATAATCGTCAATCTGCCGCTTGCTTTCGTTAGCCGAACGCCCGGCCCAATCGGTACGGAAGCCACTAGGCTCGACAAGCATCACATTGATGCCCAGGGGTCCCACCTCTTGCCGGAGTGCTCCGGACAGACCTTCAACTGCAAACTTCGTCGCGTTGTAGTAGCCGAGTGACGGGAATGAACAAAGGCCGGCGATAGAAGAGAAATTGACAATGAATCCTTTGCGACGCTTGCGCATGCCAGGCAAAGTCGCATGAATCATCCGGCTCAGACCGAACACGTTAATCTCGAACATTCGCCGTACTTGATCTTCTTCACTCTCTTCAACGGCTGCGAAATAGCCGATGCCCGCGTTGTTCACGAGGACGTCGATGCGATCGAATTTATCTTCGGCCGCCTTGATCGCCATGTCGATCTGGCCCTGATCGGTGACATCGAGCCTGAGTACCAAAGCCTCTCCTTTGGCGGCCAGATCGTTCACCTTATCGGGATTGCGTGCGGTTACAACCGTGCGGTAGCCTCGCTCAAGCACATGTTTGGCGAGCTCGCGGCCGAATCCGGTCGAGCAACCCGTAATAAACCAAACGGGCTTTGTGCTGGTCGGTGATTTTCCATTTTTCGTAGCCATTGTCGTATCTCCTTGGAGGTTCTCGCGGATAGGATCGTCATGCCGGCGAGTCAATCGATGTAACTCGCACCAGCTTCTTGTTTACGAATTCCTGAATACCCAAGCTGGAGAGTTCGCGTCCGTAGCCAGAGTTCTTGATGCCGCCGAACGGCAGGTCCGAGGCGGTCCAGGTTGGGTGATTGATGAATACCATGCCGGTTTCAATGCGACTCGCCAAGCGTTTGCCGCGCGCGGCATCCTTGGTAAAGACCGAACCGCCCAACCCGAAGTCCGAGTCATTGGCGAGCGCCACCGCCTCGTCTTCGTTCTTGACCCGGAAGAAAAGCGCGACCGGCCCAAAGAACTCCTCCCTGAAAGCGGGATTGCCGGGCTTGATATTCGTTAGAATCGTCGGCTGCATGAAAGAGCCTGGTCGATCAATCCGCTTGCCTCCCATGACCAGGGAGGTACCATTGGCCACAGCTCGATTGACCTGGTCCAGTAGTTGCACCAATGCCGCCTCCGTAGACAGAGGCCCGAGCGTCGTCGCCTTGTCCATCGGGTCTCCTGACTTGAGTGCCGCCAGCGCGGTCTGAAACTTTTCGAGAAAACGGTCGGCCAGCTCTTCGACGACGATGAAACGCTTCGCCGCGACGCAGCACTGGCCTGTGTTGTTCATTTTGGCCCAGACTGCCCACTCTACCGTCTTGTCGAGGTCGGCGTCCTCGATCACGATGAAGGCGTCGCTGCCGCCAAGTTCCATCGTCGACTTCTTGAGGTTCTGTCCGGCTCTCCCGGCAATGCCTTTTGCGGCCTCCACGCCACCGGTCAACGCCACACCCTTAATCCGGGGATCGTCGATCACACGATTCACCTGGTCATGCGAGATCAGCAGATTAGTATAGGCACCCACGGGCGCACCCGCTTCCAGCCACAGTTTCTCGAAAGCGATGGCGCACTGCGGGACACAGCCTGCGTGCTTCACCAGCACGACATTGCCCGCCATGAGATTGGGCGCGGCAAAGCGCGCCAGTTGGTAGTATGGAAAGTTCCAGGGCTGGACGCCGAGGAGCACGCCGAGCGGGGTACTTACGACCTCCGCTTCGCCCGAGCTCGGATTGAGCTGTTGTGGTGCAAGGAATTTCTCGGAATTCTTGGCATAGTAGTCGATGATCTCCGCACTGAGCACCACTTCGCAACGGGCCTGTTCGATGAGCTTACCCATCTCAAGCGTCGCAAGGCGAGCGAAATCATTCACGCGCATACGCATGATGGCGGAGGCTTGCGCAGCCACGGCTGACCGTTCGGCGAAGGTTGTGCGCCGCCAAGTCTCAAAGCACGCCGCGGCGGTTTCAATTACCGTCCCGAGCTGCTTGTTGGTGAGTTCTTCGAACTTCTCCCCTATTGTGCCGTCGTAGGGGTTGATGCTTTGGTAAGCCATGACTTTGTTCTTTTCTAATGTTGTCAAAAGATTACGAGAGAGTGGCGAGAGCCTCTTTGCTGAAATCGCTCAGTTCAGAGGAACGCCCTTCACGGATCTTCCGAGCCCACCTCGCGTCGGCGAGCAGAGGGCGGCCTATTGCCACTAAGTCAAAATCCCCGCGGTCGAAACGTCGGAGGAGTTCATCCAAAGAGCTGGGTGTTGCGGTTTCTCCCTTGAAGGATGCCAAAAAGTCGCCAGAAAGCCCAATGGAACCGACCGTGATGGTCGCTTTACCAGTCAGTTTTTTGGCCCATCCAGCAAAGTTCAAATCAGAGCCGATGAACTCAGCGTCCCAGAACCGGCGCTGCGAACAATGGAAGATATCAACGCCCGCTTCCGCCAATGAAACAAGCCACGCCTCCATCTCTTGGGGCGTAGTGGCAAGTTTTGCGGCATAATCTTGAAGTTTCCATTGTGAGATACGAAGACTGATGGGAAAGTCCGGGCCGACGGCCTTGCGAACGGCACGAATAAGTTCCGTCGCGAATCGGGATCGCTCCGCCAAAGTCTGGCCCCCGTAACGATCGGTGCGTTGATTGGTGGGATGCCAGAAGAACTGGTCTATCAAATAGCCATGCGCTCCATGAATCTCGACCGCGTCGAATCCCATCGCTTTTGCCTCTCCCGCCGCTTGCGCGAACGCCCGGATCGTTTCGGCGATATCGAGTTCCGTCATCGCGACACCGCCGATTTTCCCGGGTGCGACATAGCCCGAAGGGCCTTCGAACGCAGCAGGCGGCAGCCAACCGGATTCTCCAGGAGTCACCACGCCCACATGCCACAGTTGTGGGGCCATGACGCCACCGACCGCATGCACTTTGTCAATCACGGCCTTCCATCCATGAAGAGCTTTCTCGCCATAGAAATGCGGGATGCTCGGATCATAGGAAGCAGCCGATCGGTTGACCACAGTGCCTTCCGAGATGATCAGGCCGATTTCCTCCTCAGCGCGACGAGCATAATAGTCCGCCACGTTTGAAGTTGGCACACCACCGGGGGAAAACGAGCGAGTCATGGGAGCCATTACAATCCGGTTCTTGAGTTCGAGAGACTTCAACCGGAATGGCTGAAAGAGTTGGTGCAGAGTCATACTTTATGTTACCCTTAGAATTTCAATCAGTGCTTGAGCGAGCCGCCGTTGTGGTTTCATGGATTGTGGGCGCACCCGTGACTAAGCCAACTTTACCACCATCTTGCCAACATTGTGCCCTTGGAATAGACCGAGGAAAGCGTCTACGGCTTTGTCGATCCCAAACACTACCGTTTCCCTGTTCTTTAACTTGCCAGCTCGGAAATAGTCTCCCACTTCCGTCTCGAACTCAGCTTGACGATCCAGCCAATCGCGAACAATAAAACCTTTCATCGTCAGCCGTTTGGTATCATGGTAAAGAGGTTGGAAGGACCGGGGCGAGGCTCTTCCTGGTTGTACCCGGAAATGCCGCCGCAGGCGATGATCCGCCCATGCACGCGCAAAGCCGAGAGTGCCGCTTCGAGTGTTTCGCCTCCCACATTATCGTAATAGACATCGATCCCGTCCGGCGCCTCAATATTCAGTTGTTCGAGTACGGGACCGACTCGGTAATTGAAGGCGATATCAAACCCGCATTCTTCTCGCAGAAACATGACCTTCTCCACGGAGCCGGTTGACCCGATGACACGGCACCCTCGCATTTTCGCCAGTTGCCCGGCCACACTTCCCACAGCGCCTGCGGCTCCCGAGATATAAATGACGTCGCCGGCTTTGACCTCCACCAAATTCAACCCGACCCAGGCGGTCATCCCTGTCATGCCCAACGCGCCTAGATAAACCGAGAGTGGCTGAATCTCGCGGCTGACCGGATGGAGTTCTTTGGATGAAGCGATGAAATACTCCCGCCAGCCCAAGTTGGAAACGACTACATCGCCAGGCTTGAATTCCTTGGCACGTGACTCGATGACTTCGCCAACGGCGCCTCCCTCCAGCGGTTTGCCCAACTCGAACGGAGGAACATACGATTTCCCATCGTTCATACGACCACGCATGTAGGGGTCTACCGACAAGTAGAGATTACGAACCAGCACCTCCTGATTTCGAAGTGGCTCAAGTTTGGTCCGCACCAGGCTGAAATTCGCCGCAGTTGAAATCCCATTGGGCCGCGAAGTCAGTCGTATTTCACGATTCACAATTTGTGTCACAAGAAGCATCCTTTAGTCTTGCGACTCATTGGATGTGCTCGACGAGGAACCACACCTGCAGCTCGTTGGTGCGGATGACATCCGAGACGATGATGTCATTGGTTCCCAGATCGCCACTCGCCGCGGAGTCGCGGGCCATCGCCCGGGCTTCCAGGAGGATGGCTTCGTGGGCCTGGAGCAGGCGTTCGATCTGCGTTGTGGTGTCTTCGCGGCCCTTGGGTGCCCGCGGAATGGAGGTCGTTTCGGCGACATCCGGCGCCATGGCGATGGAAATGCCGCCGAGGGTTTGTACCCGCTCCGCGAGCAGATCCACAAGTGCGGCTTGTTCCCCGAAGTGCTTGTCAAAGAGCAGATGGATGCTGTAGAAGTTCGGTCCCGAAGCCTGCCAGTGATGCTTCTTGTACAAGTCGCGGAGCGTCATTGTATCGGCAAGAAGCTGATTCAAGTTATCGATGCTAGAGGCCGCGACCGCTGCGTCCAGGGCCAGCGGGTTCCGGCGGGCCACACTGAAAGCTTGCGTTACCCCGCGTGTGGAAGGGATGATCGGTTCTTGCAGTTGTGATTTGTCCGTCCGTGTGATGGTTGAGGTCGACATTTAATGACTCCTGAGTTGAATGTGAGGCAGCCGGGACGACATTCGCCCTGCGCTACCGAATCGTGATTAGGTAGGACCAGTGTTAGGCAATTCCTGCGACATGGCCGAGGGCTTGCCGGCAAGTCTTGCGATTTGCCGGCATTGCCTCTCGGATCGTTGCTCACACCGCAACCGTGATGTTGTTCGCCACGCTAGTTACGCCGGGAGCGCTCCATGCTGCGGTCGCAGCCTCTTCGCGCTCATCCCAAGAAGTAACGGTACCAGCGAGGGTCACCTTGCCGCCGTCAGCCGACACATCAATGTTCTCGGCATCGATCTCGGCGTCGCGCTTGAGAGCCTTCTCGATCGCAGCCTTGATCGCCGTCGGCTGGGCGCTCGGTGTGAGGGTGATGTTGTTGGAAACCCCTTTGACCCCAGGCAGATACCGCACACAGTCCTCGGCGGAGTTGCGTTGGAATCCCCATGTGACAGTGCCCGTGAGCGTCACCCAGCCGTTCTCGACGGTTGCCTGGATGTGACTCGGCACCCATACGTGCCACCTGAGCGAACTCACGACCGCTTGGGCGATGTCCGAATCCTTGCGTTCGAAGACGCCGGTGGGATGAACCTCCATCTCCTCGGCAATCGCTTTGACGCCTTCCACGCGTTGCGTTGCTCGTTCGGCAGCCAATTTCTCGGCGTAATGCGGAACCGTGCCGCTCAATGTCACAACCCCATCATGGGTAGCGACGTTAATGTCGCTTGCAGTCACGGCGGGTTCCCACCGCAATTCCTCGATCACGTCTTTCTTCAGTTGTGCATCTGTCTTCATTTCAATACCTTTCATCGCCAAAGGCGAAAAAAAAGCCGGCGTGATCCAGCACCGAAAGGTGTTCAATCACGCCGGCTTACTCGTCATCGAGCCCCCCAGTACATCCGAGTTGCTCTCTATCTAGTCATCCGACAACCTCGTTGGAGAATCGCGATCAAGTACGACGCGAGCCTTCCAGCACCAACATTGTATGCCGGAAGGGGGCAAAAGCAATGGCACGTTTTCTTTCACACCAGAACTTTCTCGGCAGTACAGCCCTGACGGGCACTTGCGCCGTTCGAAGAGCGTGATGTTGTGGAGGGTTACTGGTTAGAACTCCCGCGACGCGTCGCGAAAGGCTTTATCCAAATCGTCGTAGGCCGATTGGGCTCCCTTTCGGAGATCCTTCCACGCCTCGGCGCCGGAGTCACGGACCTCGGCCAGCTTGGCACGGGCTGCGTCCCGCTTCGCTTTGAGTTCCGGCATCTTCTGATTCCAATTGGCCTTGCCCTTGTCCTTCAGGTCGCGCCCCTTCTCGCGGAGTTTGGCGATTTCGGCGTCCAACTCGTTGAGCCGGGTATCGAGATCCTTTTGGAACTCTTCCTTGGTTTGCTGTGAATACTCGGCAGCCGTCTTAGCAGCCTGGCCGGCGTCACGGCGCACGTCTTCGGATGTGACCTTTCCGGGAGTCCGTTCAGCAGGTTTCTGCTCGCAACCGATTGCCGCGAGTAATCCAGCTAACATCATCCCCCAAACAAATCGAGACATATTACGGATCCTTTTCGACATTGGTGATCAAATCCGGCCCATGACTAGCAGGACGACCAAGACGAGTACAACCACGCCAAGCCCGCCTGTCGGGTAATAGCCCCAGTTGCGGCTGTACGGCCAACTGGGCCAAGCACCCAGGAGCATCAGAATCAAAAGCACAAGCAAAATAGTGCCAAGCATTTCAGTTCTGCAATAGAGTTGAATACAGGGAATCGTCCTACATTTCTTCGAAGTTACACACCGACGGCAACCGGTTCGGCATGAATCGTCGTTTCCGTCGCTTGACTGTTATCCAGACGGTCCTTGGCACGCTCGACTTCCTGCGGTGTCGCGTGCAAGATCAGGAGGAACTTGCCGGCCTTCAAGCTTTCCTCGTATTGCAGGATGCTGTTTTCCGGAATGCCGATGCTGGCCAGCGCAGCGCCGAGGGCACTGAAGCCGCCCATCACGATGGCGCCTTCGAGAGCTCCGACGATCCAAGTCACGAGCGGTCCAGCCACGACGAGCGGACCAATACCCGGTACCAGGAAAAAGGCCGAACCAAAAAGCAGTCCCCACAGGCCGCCCCAGAACGCCCCCAGCTTCCCCCAGTACAGCATGCGGTCGCCTGCGTTGTAGTAGCCTACGACTTGCTCATCCGTGTGGTAATCCTTGCCGACGATCGATAGCTTCTTCATGTCGAAGCCGCTCTTCTGGAGGTCGCGAACGGCGTCCTCTGCCTGATTGTGAGATTCAAAAATTGCGACAACGGAGTTCATTTCGGACATCATTAGGTTCCTTATTGGTTACAAGTGGATCTTGGCAAAAAACGATTTGTTCATTAACTTCCAATTCGTGGCCGCCGTGCTCTCCCACCGCAATTCTCCCCAGGCAGGACCCGGGTGGGTATAATCAAGCGGGTGTTTTCTCAATCTCGTCTGCGTGATTATTGACCCAAATCCGCGGCACCTGGATCTCCGCGTTGTGCTCGAAATCCAGCCCTGCCTCCTCCAACGCGGCATGTACCTCCGTGTCCATGAGCGGCTGACCGTCGAGGTGGACAAGGCCCCAATTGACGGTGGAGCCGCCATCGACATGGACCCCCGTCGCCACTTGGATGACCAATAGCTTTGGATTCAACCGTGTCATCAGGTCTTGAATGAGCGGAATCTCACCGTCATGACGTGCGGAGAATGCTTTCGGCAGTTCGATGATAGCTTGCATCGCTTGACTCCTTGATTACCCGATCACTTCTTTCACGGCTTTCTTTACCGTTTCGGCAGTGTTCTGGATGGCCTGCTTGGCCGTCCAGACTACCTGGTCAGTTCAAACCACAAGGCATCAGGCATTCTGACCGGCCCCAGATTGGATTCGTTCCCACACCTCCGAACGATGGACGGGAACATCGGCGTCGACCTCGAAGCCTAGTTTCACATTCGCGCCGCGAATCTCCAGCACCTTGACTCTGAACAGGCGATGAAAACCATCCGACCCGCCAACGACCACTGATTCTTGATTTTTCCTCGATAGAACTAGCATGGCAAAACGTCCATTTCTTGTTTCTGAACACCTGATCCGTTCCCGCTCCAACTGTCCGCAGGTACACCCTGGGCGAGTTGGAACACCTGTACCATCGTGCCGGTTGTGAAGACTTGCACCACGGTGCCCGTCTTCGTTTCGACCTCAGCGGTCGCTTCTCGCACCTCGACTCCGGTGATTCGCTTGATCTCCTGCCGGAGTTCGTCAGCGGCACTGGCGAACAACTGTCGGTGAAATTCTTGCACCTGAGCGGCGCCCTCGGGGTTTTGGGCCAGGGCCTTCTCGGCCGGCGACAAGGCCCCGTGCAGCGTAATCAGCAGAGTGTCGCCGCTGAGGACCACGGCCACTGACTGTGGCGTGTGACCCGTTCGTTTCTGCTGGAAAGCGATTGCTGCTTGAGCAATCTGCTGCGCTACGCTCGGATCAAGCTTTTCCATTGCACTTACTTTCCGCAGTAATTTCGAACGTTCCAAACAGCCAAGAACAAAAAAAGCCGACGTGGCGGAATACCCGGAGGTGTTCGACCACGTCGGCTTACTCGTCAACGAACCCCCCAGCACGCTGGGTTGCTCTCTATCTAGTCATCCGACAGTTCCGTTGGAGAGGCGGCGACCAAATGCACCCCGACACTTCCAACACCAACATTGTATGCCGGTGACCGGCAAATGCAATAGGGCTGCTTCCTTCCGTTACATTTGGTATCATTATCTTGAAAACGCTGCTTGGCCAGAGACTGAGCCTGTCATAACGTCTGGAAACAGAAAGAACCGCGAACATGGGAAGTAAGATCACTGCCGTCCACGCCTTGGAGATTCTCGATTCTCGGGGCAACCCCACCGTCCGAGTGCATGTAACCTTGGACAACGGTATCGCTGCCGCGGCTTCCGTGCCGTCTGGGGCTTCGACGGGCGAAAACGAGGCCCTGGAACTCCGCGACGGCGACAAGAAGCGGTATGGCGGCAAGGGGGTGCTCAAGGCCGTGTCGAACGTCAATGGAACCATCGCTCCGAAACTCATCGGCCTGGCCCCCGCGCGCCAGGCGGAGATCGACCGCCTGATGATCGAGCTGGATGGAAAGCCCACCAAGAGCAAGCTGGGGGCCAACGCAATCCTGGGCGTGTCGATGGCGGTCGCGCGAGTTGCGGCGATGGCCGCCGAACTGCCGCTTTACGCCTACCTGGGCGGTACTGGGGCCGTGAGGCTGCCCGTGCCGATGATGAACATTCTCAACGGCGGCAAGCATGCCGACAACAGCGTGGATTTTCAAGAGTTCATGGTTATGCCCGTCGGCGCACCGAACTTCGCAGAGGCCCTGCGCTACGGGGCCGAGACCTTCCACGCCCTCAAGAGCATCCTGCACGAACACAATTACGCCACCAGCGTCGGCGACGAGGGCGGCTTCGCTCCGAACCTCAAGAGCAACGAGGAAGCCTGCGAGCTCATTATTGAGGCCATCAAGGCGGCGGGCTACGTTCCGGGCAAGGACATCGCCATCGCGTTGGACCCGGCAGCCAGCTCTTTTTTCGAGGATGGAGCCTACAATCTGGCCAAGTCGGGGCAGGGAAAGAGAACCAGCGCTCAAATGACGGACCTTTACAAGTCGTGGGTGGAAAAGTACCCGATTGTCTCCATTGAGGACGGTCTGGCGGAAAACGATCGGCACGGATTCCGCGAGCACACGGCTGCCTTGGGCGATAAAATCCAGATCGTCGGTGACGACCTGTTCGTGACCAACACCAAGTTCATCGCTCGTGGAATCAAGGAAAACTCGGCCAATGCCGTGCTCATCAAGCTTAATCAGATCGGTTCGGTGACCGAGACGATGGAAGCGATCCAGATGTGTCAAAAGGCCGGGTGGGGTTACGTGGTCTCGCACCGATCCGGCGAGACCGAGGACGCGTTCCTCGCCGACTTCGCAGTGGCCATGGGCGGCGGCCAGATCAAGACCGGCTCGGCCTGCCGCAGCGAGCGGATCGCGAAGTACAACCGGCTCTTGGAAATTGAGGCGGAATTGGGCAAGGCCGCCGTGTTCGGAAGATAACAGAAGACGCGAGCCGGTAGACTGCGCCGTTTTCATGTCGCTACTGGCGGCCCTGCATCGATACGTTACCGAAGACAAGCGACGAACCGAGCATTTTCCTGTTCGTTGCCGATCAGCGGACGCACGCCCTCGATGTGAAACTCGACAAGGTATTTGCATTCCTCGTCGCTGAGCGGAAGGTCGTTACGGCGACGGATCGCCTTGATCTTCTCGGGGGCAAACTCCTCCTCCCCGACAATCAACGACAGACGTTTGCCGACGCACGCATCGCCCTCTTCGATGAAAAGGTACGAGGCACTCGGGTTGTGGCCCACATTGTCATGGGTCAGACGATTCGACATGATGAAAGAACAAGTCGTGTCGTCATCCTTTTCCAGAAACAGGGGTTTGGCGTACATCGCCTGATTCACCTGTCCAGCCCCATCGGTGGTTGCCAGGACGCCAATCCCCTTGGCGTTCTCAAAGTATTCGCTGAGTGTCATGGTCATGATTCATTCGTCGGGTGATCTGAGTGGTCGTTTGTGGCGATGCCACGTCTATGCTATTTCTTCAAGGCTTCTCGTCTTCTTCCTGTTGCGAAGCACATTGCACGCACTCTGCGGCATAAGGGATGGCATCCAGCCGGGTCTTGGGGATTTTTTCGCCGCACCCCTTGCACAGGCCATAGCTGCCGTCTTCGATCCGTTGGATTGCTGCTTCAGTCTGGTCTAGGATGTCTTCGTCGCTTCCGAGCAGGGTAAGCGTAAGTTCCTGATCGGCATTGTCACTCCCAAGCTCTTCCCTGTCGGTCGGTATGCTGACCGTCTTGGCGTGGTCCTTGAAGGAATCGTCTTCCATGTGAGTCATGTCACCCAGGAGACTTGCCCGCAGAGTCAAGAGTTTTTCAAAATTGGGCTTCAATTCGGCGTTCATCATTTCGTTATACCTCTAAGAAAGCATGGTGGTTCAGGAGTCCTGTCAGTCGGTCTTGGCAAGCGACGGAGGCGGGCCAAGCATGACGAGGCACAGTAAGTTCAGTTGGGCGACCCCACCTTGGTCATCGACAGATTGCCTTTTCTACAAGCGGGAAAGGCGGCGGAGGCGTGACCGCTTTGAGGGCATCAGCCTTGTTGTCCGTGATGTCGAATAGGTGATCCAACCCTGTGGTGGCGAAAGCCGAGCGAAACTGTGAGCGTATGCCGCACAGCCGGAGTTTCTCCCCTTTGGGCTCCATTTTTCGGTGGAGTCTTACTAACTGCGCCAGCATCGCACTCGATAGTTGCACCACGCCGGAAAAATCCAAGAGGAGACGATGGCAGTCTGGCCGGTCAGCCACTCCGAGCAACTCATCGCTGATCTCGTTTACGGTCAGTTCATCGAGAACCCGGTGATTGCCAAGGCGCACCACGATCAGGTCACCACTCTTTCCCACCTCCAATTGGCAATGGCTCAACATGAGACACCTCCTACGTAATGTCCTCATCTGCGTTTCCATCGTGGGCGTCGTCCAAACCGCACGAGACGGGAATCAAGGCGACGTTGCACAGGGAACGCACGAGGGGTTGAGGGATTCGCAGGCCACATAACAGTAGCCCTCGGGCGAGAACCGCTTGGCGGCCACATGAGCCAACTCAGCCAGTGCTTCCTCCGGCCAATCGTCTGTCTTGATCCACGCCACGTCGGCATTGTGATGCAGGCCCGGCAGCGCACAAGGGCTCAGATTGTACTTGCCGGCGATTGTGTCGATTTTCTGGTATAACGTGTTCATCTCATTCCTCATCACCTTTCTGTTCGTCGTTCACCGTGAGGAGGGCGCGTTCCCACGCCCTCTGCACGACAGACGAAAATAAGGCCGCGGGACGTGCCGCCGAACCCGCGGCTTGGGGCAACGCATGCGCTGGAATGGCTCAGGGCGCTAGGGCCGGTTCAGCGGCCACCGGCTTGCTGCTGCTGCGCCCAACGGCCGGTGGAGTTCCCGGACTTGCGATTACTGCGGGCTTGGCTTCCACGCTAGCTGTCTTGATGGTAACCTTCACCGCGTCCTCCATCGGATCTTTGAAGGGCACCTCGATGCGGAGCAGTCCGTGCTCGTAGATCGCTTCGGCTTTGTCCGGCTTCACCGGCCAAGCCAAAGCCAGTGCCGCAACATACTCGATGTCCCTTGCTGGCGCTGTGAGGTGGATGCTGTCTCCCAGGATCTTTACATCGATGGTATCCGTGGGCGCTCCCGGGATGGCAAATTCCACCACGAGCTTGCGCGTCTTCGTGTCAGCATACGCTACTGTCTCGGGAGCGATCTTGATGTGATTTTCCGACATTTTGCTACCTTCCTTTCGGGTAAGAAAACAAAAGAGCCGACGTGGCAGGACACCCGAAGGTATTCGACCACGTCGGCTTACTCTTCAACGAACCCCCCAGCACAGCCAGGTTGTTCTTCATCTAGTCATCCGATAATTTCGTTGGAGAGTCGCGATCACGTGCTCCGCGGTTCTTCCAACACCGTCATTGTATGCCGCAAAGGAGAAAAGGCAATAGGACACTTGCCTTTCGATCGCAGTTGGTTCTTTGTTTTCTGGCTCAGGGAAGCTTCGTTGCCATTCGGGTTATGGCAACTCGGCACGCGAGGGTTACAATAGGAAGGGTGACCGCTCGAGCATAAAGGCTGGTTATGAACACGAAAGAATACAATGATGCGAAACTCCTTGACCGTGTCGAGCGGTTGCCCCGTATGAAGGGGGAATCCAGCATTATCGAAGCCGCGGAGCGTCAGATGCAGCGGTGGCTGCTTGTACAACAAGGCCGCGATAAGGCTGCACTGGCATCGAACGCCGGGGCAGCGGCGGCCATCGGCCCGTATTTGACCATCTCTCGGGAAGCCGGGGCTGGGGGCAGCCAAGTCGCACGGCTGGTCGGCGAGGCCATCGGCTGGGAGGTTCTCGACCGAAAACTCCTTGAATGCGTGGCCGAGAGATACGATAGTTCTCCCGCCGTGCTAGAACTCGTGGACGAAACCACGACCAATTGGATCACGGAAATATTCGGCAACATGCTCAATCCAGCCTCCATTTCTCAAATGCAGTACGTGTGCCGTCTCAGTCGAGTGATCCTCATGGCCGCGCGGGTGGGGAAGGTCATCTACGTCGGCCGCGGCGCGCAATTCGTGTTGCCCCGCGAGCGCGGCCTACGCGTTCGTATCGTGGCGCCACTAGACTACCGGATCCAGCAGATCATGGAGCGTCGGCATCTGAGTTTCGAGGAGGCCCGCGACTTCGTGGCGAAAACAGACGCCGGTCGGCAAGACTTTGTTCGGCAATACTTCCATCACGATGTTCCCGATCCGCACCTTTTCGACTTGGTGGTCAATGTTGAGAAACTCGGGCCGGAACGTGCCGCACATCTGATTGTCGACGCCCTTGCATCGTGCTTTGATGCTCATCGGTCATCCTGACATCGATAGTTGCCTTCTCCTCGGTAGTCGCTGACTGGCGTCGGCCATTGACTCGAAAGTCCAGGGGTGGCCAGGCGTTACCGGAGAATCTGTTTCAGTTCTGCCCGCTCTGCAGATTGATTCGTTCAGTTTGAGACTGCATAGCATTCCTCGCCTTCGGCTAGGGCCAGATCCTATCGAACCACGGCGGTCCCTCGCCAACCGACTTCCGCCCCGTGATCGACCCTGCTTTGGCAATGCCATCTTATTCCATTTATTCATTGCCCCTCCTCCATCGCCAATTCCTCGGCAGCATCGGAAGACATCTCCCTAAATTCATCCTCAAACGCCAGCCAGAAAGTGAAATCCGCAAGATCGTCTTCAAGGGCAGCATACACATGCCCTTCGTTGCTAACTTCTTCAGTCCAAATTGCCATTATGGGCCCCTGTGATGTTGTTTGTCAAAGTAGAGCGTTCTTCATGACCACAACCGGGATCATTGAAAAACGCAGTGTGGTTCGTTATCGCCAGTTCCAAAACCAGAACCAGTAATCATCAATCAATTGAAAGCCGAAGCTATCTTCGGGCAGATACAAGTCGATGAGCGGCAAGTCATTCTCGTAATTTTCCTTGCGGGTCTTGCAGAAGATACCGTCAAGTTCGTCGCCCAGGTGCGTCGCCGGGTCGAGTAGCTCCAACACCGTGCAGCAGAACTCGTACTCTTCTTTGGAGTTCATCGGCTTTGGGAAAGGGCGCAACCGGTCTTGCACTCCCTGTCAAACCGTGTGATCGTGTTCATGCAGCGACGTGCCAAGGTAGTGTCTTCAGGGTGTCTCGATAGGGGTAGAGGCGTTTCGTTTCTTTTGCAATTCGGAATTCGACGAACGTGTCCCACTGTTCCGTAAGGTAAATGCAGCGCAGTTCCAGCATTGCCTGGGCGCCGGGGATAGTCCAATTCATCCCCGTCCGCTCCAGGCGGTCCCTGACGACGTGCCGGCAAGCCCCTTCAATCACGCCGCTGGCGATCGGATAACCACACGCGAGGTATTGGTCGTAGCGCATACGATCGCGGTTCTTTTCGAAGTATCCGCAGATCTTCGCCAACTTGGTCGCTTTGGCGCCACGGAACCCCTGGACGGTGCCCATCCGTCTCAGGCCACAGACGACGCCATCCACCTCCCCATACAGAATCCGCATCACCCGCTCCCGGACGAAATTCTCCGCAGCGCGACTTCCTTTCGAATGAAACAGCGTTGCGGCATCCCATAATCGCGGCGTGACGTGCAGCAGGTCCAGGATGTCGATCATCGGTACGTCCTCTTGAAACGCATCCCTCATGCCCCACAGCGCCGCCTCTCCGTCCATAATACACACGATGGGCTTGCCGCTACCCAGGGCTAGCGCGCACTCTGCGTAATTCTGGCAAAATAGGTAGAGTTGCGCTTTGGGGTGTAATCCGGTATAACAAAGCTATCGTTGTGGTTTCTTTGTGTATGTGTAATGGAGTACTAAC
>Ga0181520_10000940_pt1 | contig 61936 bp, 62 predicted proteins | sample PEATcosm2014_Bin_29_FD_132451 | JGI IMG/M metagenome (GOLD analysis project Ga0181520, IMG submission 132451) | Peatland microbial communities from MTU Mesocosm Facility, Houghton, MI, USA - PEATcosm2014_Bin02_30_metaG | ecosystem: Environmental > Terrestrial > Soil > Wetlands > Peat | place...
AACTGCCGACCGCGAGCACCCCAACTTGGAGCGCAGCCGCGCAGCGGATGCGCTGAACAAAAGCGTGCGAGGGGGCCGCGCGTCAGCGCGGCTGTTCGGCAGTTCAAATCTGCCCGTCCCGACTGAAAAAGAAGAATACAGGAGTTAGGAGTTAGAAGTTAGAAGGGCGACGGGCTGATTCTAACTTCTAACTTCTAACTCCTAACTCCTAACTCCTAACTTCTTGCCTGCGGCCGCCCGTTTGGCGCGGGGGGAACTACCTAGTAATGTGAGGATTTCGCGCAGCCCCTGGCGCACGCGGCGCAATTCGTCGTGGCGCGGTTTCTTGGGAAACGGCAGAGCATTCTGCACCCGGTCGGGCTTGGCTTCGGCTTTTAGTTGCTGGCGCGCCCCGGGGATGGTGAAACCTTCGTCGTATAACAGTTTCCGAATCCGAACGACTAGTTCCACGTCGCGTTGGCGATACATCCGCTGCCCGGTGCTGCTCTTGACGGGTTTGAGTTGCGGAAATTCGGTTTCCCAAAAACGCAGTACATAGGCGGGCAAGCGGCAGAGCTCCGCCACATCCCCGATGCGAAAATATAGGCGATCGGGAATTACAATTTCTTTTTCCTTGCCGGATTTTTTCTTCGCCGCCACGTTTGATTTCTCTGGTCCTGACCGTTGACCCGGTTACCGCATTTCACTAGCGTTGCTGCCGAGTATAACCGAATCCCCCTCGACGTCCCAGCAACAAAGCATGGGCACGGTACAAGCAAAAGGGCTTCCGCTCATAGCGAAAGCCCTTCTAGTGGCCCGGAAATGCCATTACTTCTGGCCCAGCAAAAACTACTTCTTGGCTTTTTTTGCTTTCTTCGGAGCAGCTTTCTTCTTAACTGGCATTGATTAGCCTCCTTATGACCCTCTCCCTTGAAGGTCATTCGATTCACTTACTACATGCACTGTCCAACAGATTGGATCAGCAACTAACTATGTCCAAGATATTGCGGTGTGATGGCGAGATTGTCAACAAATATTTTCTTGACATCGAAGATTTTTTGCGAAGGCAAGCCGGCCCTCACTTCCACCACGGAGGCACGGAGACACGGAGGACACGGAGAGGATTTGGAATTGAGGAATCGGGTCAGTGGGTAATCGGTACTTGGACCAGACGACCCATTCCGATTGTTCAAAAATGCCGCGATCCGATCCGCTTTGCTCCGATTTATAAGTTTTCCTCCGTGTACCTCCGTGTCTCCGTGCCTCCGTGGTGGGTGTTCCTGGGAATCTTTTGCGTCTATTCCGCTTTCGCGCGATAGACCACTTTGCCGCCCACAATCGTGGCCATCACCTGGCCGGTCAATTCCCAGCCGTCGAAAGGGGTGTTGTGCGCTTTGGAGCGGCCCTGCGCGGCATCATAGCGCCAAACGCGGGTGGGATCGAACAGGGTAAGGTCGGCGATGGCGCCGGGCGCCAAGGTTCCACGATTCGACTTTCCGATGATCTTTGCGGGATTGGTGGAAAGCAGCGCCACAATGCGGGACAGGGGGATTCCTCGCGCCACATGCAAGCATGTAATCGTAAGGCCCAGAGCGGTTTCCAGACCAATGATGCCGAAGGGAGCGCGATCGAATTCCACGGCTTTCTCATGCGGCGCATGCGGTGCATGATCGGTGGCAATGGCATCGACGCTGCCATCCTCCAGGCCCTGCAACAGCGCCTCACAATCGGCTTTGGAACGCAGCGGGGGGTTCATCTTGAAGCGCGTGTCGTAGGGGATCACGTCTTCATCGCTGAGGGCGAAATGGTGCGGAGCCACTTCGCAGGTAACCTTTACGCCGGAGCGTTTGGCGCGGCGCACCGCTTCCAGCGCGCCCGCTACGGAGAGATGGCTGACGTGTAAATGGCCGCCGATTTCGCGCGTGAGTTCGATATCGCGCTCCACCAGCGTGGTCTCGGCGCGCGGCGGCATGCCATGCAAGCCCAGGCGGAAAGAATTCGCCCCTTCGTTCATGACGCCGCCTTCGGTGATCCGGGTATCTTCGGCATGCTGCATGATGGGCAGGCCGGCGGCGGCCGCGGCCCGCAGGGCTTCGCGCATGATGCGATCTTCCAGCAGCGGTTTGCCATCGTCGCTGACGCCGACGGCGCCGGCCTCCAAAAGCGCAAAATAATCCGTCAACCGCTCGCCTTGGCTGGCCACCGTAGCCGCGGCTACCGGGAACACGTTGACCACCGCGCCCCGTTCGGGTTCCTGCATCCAGCGGGTGATCGCCGGCAGATCGTTGATGGGCGAGGTATTCGGCATGGCGCAAATGGAGGTGAATCCGCCAGCCGCGGCCGCCGCGCTTCCGCTGGCCACCGTCTCCTTTTGCCATTGTCCCGGCTCGCGCAAGTGGACGTGCAAATCGATAAAGCCGGGTGCCACAATCAGCCCCTTGGCTTCGAGAATTTCATCGGCGGCACCGCTGACCTTGCCGACCTCGACCACCTTGCCGTCGCGCAGCAGTACATCGGCCTCGGCGTCCAGTCCCTGCGCCGGATCAATTACGCGACCGCCACGAACTAACAATGAATCTGCCATTTTCGTCTCACTAATTCTATGAATTTTCACCGCAGAGGACGCAGAGGCCGCGGAGGAACCTCAAGCAATTAAGAAAATTGGACAATCGTATAACTCTTAATGGCCCAGCGAAACCATCCACTACGCAAGACCCCGAGCAACGCTTCTTCGTTTTTCCTCCGCGCCCTCTGCGTCCTCTGCGGTGAAAAAAGTCATGCTTTTCCCAGCGCCCGTGCCAAAATGCCCATGCGCACCGGGATGCCGCTATGGACTTGTTCCCGAATGACGGAACGCGGCAAATCGGCGACTTCGGCCGTCAGTTCCAGGCCGCGGATGATGGGGCCGGGATGCATGACGATGGCATCGGGCTTAGCCCACTGCAGGCGTTCGCGAGTCATTTGAAAGTCGGCGACGTACTGCTCGAAACTGATGCGGCGTCCCACAAACCGTTCCTTTTGGATGCGCAACAACATGGCGACATCGGCTTCGGCCATGCCCTGTTTGAGGGAGTGAACGACGCGTACGGCGGGGGCCAGAGTCGTGGCAATGTCGGGGGCGAAATCGGGAGGTCCGCACAATGTCACCTGGGCACCCAGCTTGGTGAGTAGGAAGATATTGGAGCGCGCGACCCGCGAGTGGTAAATATCGCCAATGATGGTTACGTTCAATCCGCGCAGACTTTTCTTGTGCTTGAGGATGGTAAACGCGTCCAGCAGCGCCTGCGAGGGGTGCTCATGCATGCCGTCGCCGGCGTTGACCAGCGGAAGATCGAGGTGGCGCGCCAGCGTCCAGTGGGCGCCTGAGGAGGGATGCCGCATGACAATCAGATCGGCTCCCAGCGCATGCAGCGTGTAGCCGGTATCGATTAAGGACTCGCCTTTTTCGATACTGGAGGCATTGGCGGTAATCAGTGTAGTGGTGGCTTCCAGGGCCTTCGCCGCCAGCTCAAAGGACACGCGAGTACGCGTCGAGGCCTCGTAGAACAGCAAAACGATGCGTTTGCCCTTCAATAGATTGGAGCCCTGAAGGCGCACGGACTCCATACGCTGGGCCAGTTGCAGATAGTCGAGAATCCTCTCCCCATCGAGGGATTCGATGCCCAGCAGGGAACCTGCGGCAGGCTGCCATCCCGGAGTCAGTGCCTGCGGGATAGGGGGGTCGATGGGCTGATCGCGATCCGCTGTTTTGCGCGAGGGCATGTCGTGGGCACTCTTTGGTCGAGACACTGTGCAGTTAAGGCCAGACGGATTCTCTCGCCGGTCGTCGCTTAGATCTTTTCCACCAGTAACACCTTTTCGATGCCGTCGGTCTCCTGGATCTTGACCTCGATGATTTCGCGCGCGCTGGTTTGAATCTCGCGGCCAATGAAGCCGGCCTCGATGGGAAGTTCCCGGCGTCCCCGGTCGATAAGCACCAGCAACTGCACGCGCGCCGGCCGGCCCTGATCGAACAGCGCGTCCATGGCGGCACGCGTGGTGCGTCCGGTATAAAGCACGTCGTCCACCAAAATGACATTCATGTCGGTGATGGGGGCGCCAATATCCATCTTGTGTACGATGGGCTTGGAATCCACGGTGGACAGATCGTCGCGATAGAGCGTGATGTCCAGGGTGCCCACCGGCACGGGCTTGCTTTCAATGCGCTGGATCACCTGGGCCAAGCGGTGCGCCAGGGGGACACCCCGGCGCTTGATTCCGACCAGCACCAGACGTTCCGTGCCATTGTTTTTTTCGATAATCTGGTGCGCTAACCGAACCAAGGTGCGTTCGATTTCAGACGCCGACATCAATTGCGCCTTTTCGCGCAATACGGTTTGAGAGGTGGGCTGGGTCGTCATTGCAGCAAAATCATACAGGTTCGAGGGGGGCGGGAGCAATTTACTTGTGAGTGTCGAGTGGGCCACTCGCCACTCGCCACTCGCATCTCGCAACTCGCAACTCGATCTACCGCTTTTGCTCGGTACTTTTGCCGAACAGCTTGGCCCCGATCATCCCCCCCATAGCGCTGCAGAGCAGCACCAAAACCAACAGGAACAACATGGAAAGAACAATGAATACCGCCATCATGCCCGGCGTGGTCAGGATTTCCCGGGCGCGCGGATCGGAAGTGGCAACCACCTTTTGCACGGCCTCCCGCAGACTGTTGACCAGTTGAGCGCCGCCCAGGACAATCATCAGGACCGAGATCGTTACCCAGGCGACCCAGCCGGCCAACCCGCCCAGCATGCCCAGACGGGCTCCTTGCGCCAGCGTCAGAGCCAGGCGGGAACGCCGGGCATAAAGCGTAGCCGCCAAGGCGCCGGCGGCCACCGTGGCGATGAAAAACCAAGCCAGCGGCATGGCGTTGGGTACGGCCATGGCTACGGTTAAGAAAAATCCCGCCAACACTGCGCCGCGCCAAGCGTCCGTCCAGCGCAACTTCGACTCTACGAGCCGTTGCGAAGTTGGCGAGATGCTTACGGTATCTTCCGGGGGCCGGCCGGTAAGAAGGTCGGCGAATTCGGGGGAGGGGAGAGGATTGTCAGGCGGGGGGCTGAAGCCTCGTACGCGAATCTGAGGGGCGCCACACTGCGAACAGAAGGCTATGCCGTCTTCTATTACCGCGCCACATTTTTCACAGGGATGGTCCACGCTGGCAAGGCTAAACTATGGGTGCCGCCAGTGCAAGGAAGCTCCTGAGGCCCAACCGAAAAGGTCGGGCCTCCGAGGCTCTCAGGCGCGTCCCGTTCCCACGTACTGGAATCCCATGGACCGCAGATGATCGGAATCGAGAAGATTCTTGGTGTCGATGATCAGCGGCTGTTTCAGCAGACGGCGAATACGGTCAAAATCGAGAGCGCGGAATTCCGGCCAACCGGTACCCAGAATGAGGGCGTCGGCGGCATCGGCGGCCGCATAAGCGTTGTCGCAGAAGCGTACCGAATCGTCCAGTTCCCGCTTGGCGGCGGGAATGGCCACCGGGTCGTAGGCGCGCACATTGGCGCCGCGCTGGCTCAGGCTGCGTACCAGGCTGATGGACGAGGATCCGGCAATGGAATTGGTATTGGGCTTAAAGGCCAAGCCGAGTACGCCCAACTGTTTTCCGCCCAGTGACGGCAGCACGCGGGCAATCTTATCGACCACGCCGTCGGAAATGGAGCGATTCACCTCGCGGGCGGCGGCCAGAATTTTCAGACTGACGCCGCGGCTGCGTGCCAGTTGTGCCAGGGAATCCATCAGCGACTCGGCAAACGGTCCACCATAAGAGGCGCCGGGTTGCAGACAGCGCGGGGCGATCTTCTTGTCCAACCCGAGAGCCAGAGCCAGATCCACCGCATCGGCGTTGACGTGTTCGCACACTGCGGCCAGTTCGTTAATGAAGGAGATCTTGGTGGCATAGAAGGCCGAGGCCGATTCCCGTACCAGTTCCGCGGTCTCATGGTTGGTGACAATCACCGGCACGCCACGCATGACCAGCGGCCGATAGATCTGTTTGATCGTCATTACCGCCGCAGCCGAAGAAGTGCCCAGCACAATCCGATCCGGCCAGTTGAAGTCCTCCACCGCGCAACCGTCGGTGAGAAACATGGGATGCGAAACTACGGTGATCTTGGGATTAGCTTCCTGCAATCTGGCTTCGATGCGCGCGCCGGTGCCCACCGGTACGGGGCTGACGATGATCAGCAGCGCCTCGGGCGACGATCGGCCAATGCGGGCCGCCAGGTCTTCGGCGTACTGTGGTGAATCGTGGGCCAAAAAAATCACGTTCGAGCGGCGGAGAAAGGATTCGATATCCGTGGAATATACCAACCGTCCCGCCCGGACGTTGCGGCGGATCACTTCTTCCAGGTTACGTTCATAGTAGGGAACTTGTCCCTGAGCCAGGGCCGAAATTCGATCCGCGTCCTCATCGAAGCAGGTTACCGGTGTGCCAAAATCTCCGAGGCACGCCGAGATGACCGTGCCCAAATAGCCGGCGCCGTAGATCCCAATATGCATTGAATTATCCTTGCCGGCACTCCAACGGGTGGGCTGGGTTAGTTGAGTAGCCGGACGATAGTAGTGTTGTACTGCGGATCTGCCGGGAACACCAGATGCGGGAAGGTCATGACCTAAAGGCAGCCTAAAGGCAGCCGTCGGCTCTCGGGCTTCGGCCGTCGGCCAGCACCCCGCTGTCGGTTTCGGCTCTCGGCTTTCGGGCTATCTTGGGTCGCGACCCTGCCGGCCTGATAGCCGAGAGCTACCGTTCTGGCCGAAGGCCGAAGCCCGACAGCCGATGGCGCTTCTACGTCATCATCCCAAACAGCGGATAATGACTGGCCACGGCCATGAACAACAACATGGGAAGCGAGAGCCAGGCATTGGTTTTGGCGGCGAGCATACTCAGGTGCGCCATGCGAGCGGCTTCCGGCGGGAGGGTTCCTTCTTCCGTCCATCGCAGCAGGCGTTTTTGAAAGCGCCAGACGATTCCCCACACGTTGAACATCATGAACCAGCCGATTCCGCCGCCAATGCCGATTGCCAGCATGCGGTTGGTTTCCCAGCCATGGGAGTTCAAGCGGAGGTACGCCAAGGATGTACCGACGACCAGAGCGGCCGTAATGAATGCCAGCACGGGGCCGCGATGCAGCACTGCCGCGGGGGCCATGAGCACACCCATATAAATCAGATAGGCCAGCGTCCAGAGCGCAAAATAGCTCCAGATCGCGGTACCGCCCGATTCTCCGGCGGCCCGTCGGTCGATGCCGACCTCCGTCATCCATAGCCACAGGCCCATCACCACCGTTACCACTGACGCCCAGCGGAACCACCATAGCGCCTTCCACAGCAGCGGTGGCGCCGCCTGCCGGCGTACGCTGGCCTCCAATTGTGTTTGCCAGGGTGCGCCAACCAGAACGAAAAAGTATCCCAACCCAATCCAGGTAATCCCCGCCAGCAAATGCAGCCAGCGCACAAGAATTTGCGCGCTAGTACTTAGGTCGTTAGGGAAATGGACCGGCAGAAAGGCTGCGGTGGAGCTAGCTGTGAACCAGGGGAAAGGCATGGTTAGACCTCGGAGTACGACCAAGGAAGAATACAGGATTTAGGAGTTAGAAGTTAGAATTTGCAGCCAGACTTCTAGCTCCTAACTCCTGGATTCTGTATTCTGCCTCTATGTTCCCAAAGAGTACCTGATTCTACCCCGAATATTCATGAATATTCACGATCTGGGGTTGAAAACGCACGCACTTCAGCCTATCGTACAGATGCTTGCCAGAGGACGGGCGGCGTTTCCCGAGGATCGGGCGTCGCGCTACTCCCATGGCTTCTGCATCTGAATTTGAAGTGAGGGCTCGCAGTTGAACCACGGTTCCGCGTCCTTTTTATCCCAGTGTTTCGGGCACGACGGCACCGCGGCATAAGGAGATCGGCGATGGAAACCAAGCCGGCACAGAACATTCAAGATTCTTTTTTGAATACCGCGCGCAAAGATAAAACCCTTATCACCTTATACCTGCTGAGTGGCGTTAAACTGACGGGGCGCATCCGTTCGTTCGACAAATACTCGGTCGTGCTGGAAACCAACAATCAGGAACAATTGATTTTCAAACACGCCATTTCAACCGTGGTCATGCAGAAAGCGCATGTCGTGGAGAGGGCCGAAACCAGACCTGTTGAGCCCAGAACTTCTGCTGGTAATGCCAACACCGCTCCCGTGCCCGAGGCCCCCGGAGGCCCGGCGGAATAGAGTTGCCCGTTTCTCGTTCCACGTTTCACGTTGGCGGCCGGCCGGCGTGAAACGTGAAACGAAGTACAAGCGAGAGCCAAAACGAATTGGTATGCTGAGTTTGTACCCGCCTTAGGGTGGGTCCTCCCCCGAGATCAGCGCTACAATTTCATCGCCAAGACCCCTGTGACGGGAATCGTGAAACATGAAACGAAAAACGTGAAACGGGACGATCCGGAGAATGGGCGGGAGCGCGTGTTCCTGGTGGGATTGGACTATCGTGCGCGTTCTCAAGGCCGCCCCTCGCGCGGGAGCGACGACGTAAGCAGCTCCGCCCGGCAGGCGCGGGATGCCGCGTCGCGAACCTCCGAGGAGGCCAAAACCGCTCGCGTACCCCGCTTTACCGCCGAGGAATCGATGGCGGAATTGCGCGAACTGGCCACCAGTGCCGGCGCCGAAGTTGCCGGAGAATTCCTGCAGCAGCGGGACAAACCCGACCCGGCCACGTTGATTGGCCACGGCAAAGTGGAAGAGATCGCGGGCGCCGCCGCCTCCATTCAGTCCAATCTGATCATCTTCGATCACGATCTGACGCCTTCTCAGCAACGTAATCTGGAAAAACTGTTGCCCGCCCGGGTCATTGATCGCACCCAGTTGATCTTGGATATTTTTGCTCGCCACGCCCGCACGCGCGAAGGTCAACTGCAGGTGGAACTGGCGCAGCTCAATTACCTGATGCCGCGTCTGGCGGGACGAGGCAAGGAAATGTCGCAGCTGGGTGGTGGCATTGGCACGCGCGGTCCTGGGGAAACGCAGCTGGAAACCGATCGTCGCCGCATCGCCCGGCGTATCCGGCATGTGCGGCTGCAACTCGATGAAGTGCGGCGCATTCGCGCGCAACAGCGGCAGCGGCGGGAATCGGTGCCGGTGGCCACGGTCGCACTGGTCGGCTATACCAATGCCGGCAAATCGACATTATTTAATGCCTTGACCAAGGCCAGCGTGCTGCAATCGCCTAGAATGTTTGCCACCCTGGACCCGACCATCCGTTCCGTCGAGTTGCCGTCCAAGCGAACCGTATTGCTTTCCGATACGGTGGGCTTTATCCGCAATCTGCCTCACACGCTGATCTCGGCCTTCCGCGCCACTTTGGAAGAAGTGCAACGCGCCGCCCTGATCCTGCATGTAAGCGATGCCGGCAGTCCCACCGGGGCCGAGCAGGACTCGCAGGTGGAAACCGTGTTAGGCGAACTGGAGGCCAGCGAGCGGCCACGCCTTCACGTACTGAACAAGATCGATCTTTTGCCGCCCCTGCAACGGGAGTCGCTGCGCGATACCGCCGATACGATCCACATTTCCGCCGCCAAGGGCCTGGGGTTAAACGCCCTGCTGGAGGCCATTGATGCCGCGGTGGTCGATGATCCTTTAAGCCGGGTGCGGGTGCGCGTGCCCCAGAGCGAAGGGAAAATATTGTCGCAATTGCAGTCCCGCGGGCGCGTCTATTCCCGCCACTATCACGAGGGCGCGGTTGAGATGGAAGTGCACGTCCCGGCATCGCTGCTGCGGCACATTAAACGCTTTGTCGTGGAATAATTCCTCTGAAAAATCAAAATGGGCCAATGATCAAGGAGCGGTGAGTTTCCTTGACCAAAAGCCCATTCGACCCTGAATCGGATCGGAGGTGATGTAACTATGGTAACCCTCCTATATGGCTTGTCAAGGACCGGTGAGAGCTGCTGGCCGGGAGCGATTCCCGATTCGGGAACTCCGGGCTAGGCGAACAAAGCCGCAAAGTCGCGCGCGGTCACAATTCGCGTTGCACCGTGATGCCCCAGAACCAGCAAGCCGCTTTTATCCCCAGTCACCAGATAATCGGCCTTGCCCGCTTCGGAGAGCGCGAGTAGGAAGTTATCGTCCGGATCTGGGGAAAGCCTGGTGCGTGGCAGGGCAGAGATAGTCTCGGCAAGTTTTTTCAGCTCGTTAACTAGGCGGCCTGCGTCATAAGGACGGATGCGAAACGCCAGTTTTGGCTTTTGCAGCACGACATGCAACTCGTCAAGTTGCTCCGCGCAGCTTAGCAGCGTGTAATATCCTTCGTGCCAAGCACGATAAGCAGCGGCTGGGTGCCCGGTTGGGAGCAAAAGGGCGGAAACCAGAATATTGGTGTCCAGCACCACGCGCATCAGGGTTTATCGGCCTTTCTCATGGTTTTTCTAATGCGCCTTTCTCTCCGCACTTCATGAACGGTTGCGTCTATGATCGCCTGCAACTGGTCCGGGTCCGCGTCAGCATTGCGCGACTTGATGTCCTGAACGGTGCGATGAAAAACATGGGCACGGACCGCCTGCTCGATAAACTTCGAGAGATCGCCTTTCTTCATGCCGTGGGAGCCGAGAAAGGTGCGCAGGTTAAGATCCGTTTCTTTCGAGACCTTGATGTTCCAGCGAACTGCCTCATCCATAAAACACCTATACACCTAAGCAGACATACGCTTATACATTTTACCCTAATTTCCGTCTGCACACGGCATGAGCCAACCGAATCGTCCGCAACCAGATCCGCTACTCCAGTCCGAGAAATCCTTTCAAGGCTTGATCGACAGCATGCAGAGTAGCCGAATCCGCCCGTCCGATGCGTTGGCCGATCTTGGCCCTTGGCACCGTCGTCGCCTTGTCCACCATGATTTGAGAAATCTGTTGGAGTCCGGTCTCCTTGCCGGATTGGACGCTAACGCGGAACAGCGGAGCGTCGTGAAGCTCAGTCGTGAGGGGCAACACCGACACGGACGGGTGAAGATCGAACGCATCCGCCTGCACAATCAGAGCCGGTCGCGGCTTGCCATAGGCCCCGGATACCACAACGATCACCAGATCGCCACGTTTCACTTCCGGTCCTCGGTAGCGCTTACATCCTCGATCCAGTTCATGACTTCGGCACTATCGGGGGAGTTGGCCAGAAGTCGGGACTGCCTGCGGGCCTCCGCCGTAAACTTCTTCTTTCGCGTGTGCGCGATAAAGGCATGCATAAACTCGCGCAAGACCTCCGCTACTGGCTTATTCATCGCTTCGGTGGCGGCCATAAACTCAGCCTTCAGCGCCCGGTCCACCCGGAAATTAAGAGTGCCGGCCTTGCGCGATCGATGAGTTCCGGTTGCCATTTTCCCCCGTTTCTGTACCTACATTATATAACTACAAAGTGCATATACAGTATTCGCCAATCTGCCAAAAATCCGCCTGGACGGGTCGCTGGCCCGCGTTCCCAGCCTGAAGTTTGACACTCTGCAAATCAGGATGCTACTGTGGTTTTTTATTCCGCTCCAAATGCGAGTTTAAGCACGCAGGATGGAAGAAACCCTTAGGCAATTAGGCGGGTTACTGATCGGGTCGATCCCGACCATTATCCTATTCCTCATTCTTTATGGAGCGTATCGCACCCTGGTGCATGCCCCATTGGAGAGGATTTTGGCGGAACGGCGAGCCCGCACGGAAGGCGCGCTGGAGAAGGCGCGTGCCGATATTGCCGCGGCGGAAGCGCGCACCGCCGAGTACGAACAGAGTTTACGCCAGGCGCGCGCCAGTATTTTCAAAGCGCAGGAAGCTCGCCGCCAGCAGGCGCTGCAGACGCGAGCGGCCGCTATTGCCGAAGCTCGCGCCAAGGCCGATATGCATGTCAAACAGGCCAAGGCCGCCCTGGCTCAAGACGTAGCCGCTTCCAAGGGATCTTTGCAGGCCGAAGCGGAGCGCATGGCCTCCGAGATCATTGCGACCCTTCTGCGCCAGGCCGGAGCCGCGCCGTCGGTGGGTGGTGGCCAATGATGCTCCGCAACTTAAGAATTGCCGCTCTCCCAGTACTTTTCCTGTTTGTAGGGCTTTGTGCGACCACGGTTGGTCTGGCCCAACCAGGGGCGGGAAAGCCTGCGCCTCCAGCCTCCAACACCGCGGCTACCCCGCAACCGCCGCCCGAGATCAATCAGGAATTTGGGAAGCCGTTAGCGGCTGAATCCGAGGCCGCCGCCGGGGAGCGTCCGCAAGAGGCCGAAGGTTCCCAGGAAAAAATGGAGCGGGAACTGAAGTTCTCGCCTGCTGTGCGTCGTATCGCTAAGCTGCTGCATGTTAGCCCAGTGCTGGGGTATTGGATCAGCCTGATTCTGGATTTTTGTTTGCTGGCCCTCTTGATCGGCTGGGCGTTGAAAAAGAACTTGCCGGCCATGTTCCGCACGCGTACCCAAACCATTCAACGGGGAATTCAGGAAGCTCGGGCGACTAGCGAAGAGGCGAATCGACGCTTAGCGGATATTGAAGCCAGGTTGGCCAAACTCGATACCGAAGTCGGAGCGATGCGTACGGCTGCCGAGCGGGAAGCGGCTGCCGAAGAACAACGCATTACTGCCGCTGCCGGCGAAGACGCCCGGCGTGTGGTCGAGGCCGCCGAAAGCGAGATTGCGGCTGCGGCCAAGCAGGCGCATCGGGAGTTGAAGGCCTTTGCCGCTGATCTGGCCGTGAGTTTGGCTGAGCAGCGGATTCAGGTGAATCCCGCTACCGATCAGGCGCTGGTTCGCGAGTTTACCGGCCAGTTGGGCGCCGCCGGGGACGGCGGAAACTCCGGAAAGGACGGGCACTAGTCATGGCCTCGATTGCCATAAATTACGCCCGCGCTTTTGCCGAGGTCGTCCTTAGCCTGCAACTGGATGCCAACCGCGTACGGGATGAGTTGCATTCGTTGGTCGAGACCGTCGAGGGCAGCGCCGAACTGCGGCGGGTTTGGGATAGTCCGGCCATCGGTGCCGCCGAAAAGCTTCGCTTACTCGACGCGATTGCCCAACACGCCGGCCTGGAAACGGCGGTACGGAATTTTGTGGCGGTTGTCATCGAGCATGGCCGGATGGCGGCATTACCGGCCATCGCACGCCAGTTCGAGTTGGAACTGAACCGCCGCTTGGGTTTTGTGGAAGCCGGCATCGCCAGTGCCCGCGATTTGTCGCCGCAAGAAAAATCGGCGTTGGAGTCGCAGGTCGCGCAATTGACCGGTTCCAAGGTGCGGGCGCGATACGACATTGATAAGACTTTGTTGGGAGGCGCGGTGGTCAAGGTGGGCAGCACCATCTACGATGGTTCCTTGCGCGGACAATTGCGCCGCCTCAAAGAGCAATTGACCGAGTCATGAGTTGTGAGTTGCGAGTGCTGAGTCGCGAGTTGCGAGAAGACGAGAGTTCAAATGGCGCAGATTAAAGCGGACGAGATCACAAAACTGATTCGGGACCAGATCGAGCATTACGAGTCCCGCATCGCGGTGGATGAAGTCGGCACAGTGATGACGCTGGGCGACGGTATTGCGCGGCTCTATGGCCTGGACAAGGTCATGGCGGGCGAGATGCTGGAATTCCCCCATGGCGTCGCCGGCATTGCCATGAACCTGGAAGAAGACCAGGTGGGCGCCGTCCTGCTGGGCGACTACACCCTGATTAATGAAGGCGATCAGGTAAAGCGTACCGGACGCATCATTAGCGTTCCGGTAGGCGATGCGCTGATCGGGCGCGTGGTGGACTCCCTGGGCCAGCCCATCGATGATAAAGGTCCCATCGCCACCGACCAGTTCAATCCCGTCGAACGTATGGCGCCGGGCGTAATTGACCGGCAACCCGTGCGCGAGCCGATGGCTACGGGCCTGAAGGCGATTGACTCCATGATCCCCATCGGCCGCGGCCAGCGCGAGTTGATCATTGGCGACCGCCAGACCGGCAAGACCGCCATTATTCTCGATACCATCATCAACAGCAAGGGCCGCGACCTGATTTGCATCTACTGCGCCATCGGCCAGAAGCGTTCCAGTGTGGCTCAGGTAGTGAAGATTCTGGAAGACGCGGGCGCCATGGAATACACCATCGTGGTGAGCGCTTCCGCCTCCGAGCCGGCTCCCATGCAGTACATCGCCCCTTATTCGGCCTGTGCCATGGGCGAGTTTTTTCGCGATTCGGGCCGCCATGCGGTTACCTTTTACGACGATCTTTCCAAGCATGCCGTGTCCTATCGCGAAATCTCTTTGCTGCTGCGCCGTCCCCCGGGCCGCGAAGCCTATCCTGGAGACGTGTTCTACTTGCACTCGCGCCTGTTGGAGCGCGCCGCCAAGATGAGTGATAAGAACGGTGGCGGTTCGCTGACTTCGCTGCCGGTGATCGAAACCCAGGCGGGCGACGTTTCCGCCTATATTCCGACCAACGTGATTTCCATTACCGACGGACAGATTTATCTGGAAACCGATTTGTTCAACAGCGGCATCCGTCCGGCGGTGAACGTTGGCTTATCGGTGAGCCGCGTCGGAGGCAGCGCGCAAATCAAGGCCATGCGCCAGGTCGCGGGCACCTTGAAATTGGAATTGGCGCAGTTCCGCGAATTGGCGGCCTTTGCCCAGTTTGGCAGCGATCTGGATAAGGCGACCCAGGCGCAATTGAATCGCGGCCGCCGCCTGACCGAGATTTTGAAGCAGGGCCAGTACGCTCCGTTGTCGTTTGCCAAACAGATTCTGATCATTTTTGCCGGGACCAGCGGCGCCTTGGATGACATCGCCGTCGAAGATCTCCGGGTTTTTGAAAAATCGCTCTACGATTACGTGGAGGCCATGAATCCCGGTTTACTGAAGGCCATCGAGGAGAAAAAGGTACTCGACGACGGCCTGCGCGGCGAAATGAGCAAAGCCGTGGCGGAAACCAAGGAACGCTTTGTGGCGGAAAAAAAGTTAGAAGTTAAGAAGTAGTAGTTAGAAACTAGGAGTTAGGAGTTAGAAGAATTAGAAGAAGAAGACTGGGGCGGGGTTATTCTAACTCCTAACTCCTGTATTCTGACTCCTTCGAAAAATGCCCAACGTTTTAGATATTCGGCGCAGAATTCGCAGCGTGCGCAACACGCGGCAGATCACCAAAGCCATGAAAATGGTTTCGGCGGCCAAGCTGCGCCGTGCGCAGGAACGGGCGCTCTCGTCGCGTCCCTATGCGCAAATGCTGACCAACGTGCTGCGTTCCCTGGTTACTCGCGCCGATCTCTACGATCCGGATACCGGAGAGGCGAGGCATCCGCTGTTGGCCCGGCGCGAAGAAAAGAACGTCCTTTTGATTGTGGTAAGCGGCGACAAAGGACTGGCCGCCGCCTTTAATACCAATATCAACAAGGCCGCGCTGCACTTTGTGGAGTCGAAACCGGACCAGAACATTGACCTGATCTGTGTCGGACGCAAGGGACGGGATTTTCTGCGGCGCCGCTTTCCGGTGGGGGAGGCGGGCAGTGAGCAGCGCGCCGGACAAGTACAGATCGTTAGTGAACTGACGAACGTCCTAAACCGCATTACCATCGAGCACGCCAACGAATTGGCCGAGAACGTCATTGACCGCTATACCCGCGGCGAAGTGGATGCGGTGTATCTGATCTATAACGAATTCAAATCGGTGATTGCGCAACGCCTGGTGGTTAGCGCGGTATTGCCGATTGCGGAAATTGGCGCCGCCGATATCCGCGAGGCGCAAGAGTTGACCACCGAGGAACGGGAGCGCGTGGCCGAAGCGGCACGCACCTCTGGAGTGAGCTTAGAGGCGCCTTCTACCGCCGAGATCGATCGCGCCGCCGGACAATTTGCCACGCGCCCGGTGGATTACATTTACGAGCAGCCGCCGGCGGAGTTGTTTCAAGCCTTGCTGCCCAAGTATGTGGCCAGCGATGTGTTTCGCGCCCTGTTGGAGTCGGTGGCGGCCGAACATGCCGCGCGCATGACCGCCATGGATTCGGCTACCAACAACGCCACCAAAATGATCGACTCGCTGACCTTGGTGATGAACCGGGTACGCCAGGCCAAGATTACGAAAGAGATTATCGAGATTATCAGCGGCGCGGCAGCACAGTGAGTTGCGAGTCGCGAGTGGCGAGTTGCGAGCCGAGTACCGATGGGAACGCAGAGGACGCCAAGAACGCGGGGGAAAATTTGAAATTTGAAATTTCAAATTTGAAATTGACTGATCGGCGTTCCTCAGCGTTGATCCGCGGCAAGGGGTTTGGGAGAAGCTAGCAATGGCAGAGAATATTGGACGTGTGATCCAGATTTCCGGACCGGCGGTGGACGTGCAATTTACGGAGTCCAATCTACCGCCTATCTATCAGGCGTTGCGCGTGGTCAGCGACGGATTCAACGTGCCCCAGCCCATTAACGTGGTTCTGGAAGTGCAACAGCAATTGGGCGAAGGCCGGGTTCGCTGCATAGCCATGCAGCCGACCGACGGCATGGTGCGCGGCATGAAAGCCATCGACCAGGGCGGGCCGATTTCCGTGCCTGTGGGCAAAGGTACGCTGGGACGCGTAATCAACGTGATCGGCGAACCGGTGGACAACCTGGGCCCGATCGCCAGTGACGTCCGCCTTCCCATCCACCGTCCCGCTCCCCGCTTTGACGAACAATCGACGACCGCGGAAATGTTTGAAACCGGCGTGAAGGTTGTCGATTTGATTCAGCCCTTCCTGAAGGGCGGCAAAATCGGCTTGTTCGGTGGCGCCGGCGTGGGCAAGACGGTTGTGATCATGGAATTGATCAACAACGTCGCCAAGCAGCATGGTGGTTTTTCGGTGTTTGCCGGCGTTGGCGAACGTACTCGCGAAGGCAATGACTTGTGGCTGGAGATGACCGAATCGGGGGTCATCGTGCCCGGCAAGCCGGAACAATCCAAGGCGGCGCTGATTTACGGTCAGATGACCGAGCCTCCCGGGGCGCGCTTGCGCGTGGCGTTGACCGGCTTGACTGTCGCCGAATATTTCCGCGACGTGGAAGGCTCCGATACGCTGCTGTTTATCGATAATATTTTCCGTTTCACCCAGGCAGGTTCCGAAGTGTCCGCTTTGCTGGGCCGCATGCCCAGCGCCGTGGGCTACCAGCCCAATTTGGCTTCGGAAATGGGCGAATTGCAGGAGCGCATCACTTCGACCAAGAAGGGTTCGGTCACCTCGGTGCAGGCGATCTATGTGCCCGCCGACGATCTTACCGATCCGGCTCCGGCGACTACCTTTGCCCACTTGGATGCCACCACGGTATTGAGTCGTGCGCTGACCGAGATCGGCATCTATCCCGCCGTCGATCCGCTGGCTTCCACCTCTCGTATTCTGGACCCGCACATTGTGGGCCAGGAACATTATGATGTAGCGCAAAGCGTCAAGTTGATCCTGCAGCGCTACAAGGATTTGCAGGACATCATTGCCATTCTGGGGATCGACGAACTCAGCGAAGACGACAAACTGACCGTGTCGCGCGCCCGTAAGATCCAGCGCTTCTTGTCGCAGCCCTTCTTCGTGGCCGAACAGTTTACGGGCATGAAAGGCCGCTACGTCAAGATTGCCGATACGGTGAAGGGCTTCCGTGAAATCACCGAGGGCAAACACGACAGCATTCCCGAGCAGGCGTTCTACATGGTTGGGACCATCGACGAAGTGCTGGAAAAGGCAGAGAAACTGAAGACGGCTGTCTAGCAGTTAGTAGCTAGTAGTTAGCAGTTAGGGGCCGAGGGCGCGGCCAGCGGTTTTGAAGGTTGCGTGAAACGGGCCCAACGAGGAACGTGGAACGGTTCTTGGCCGACAGCCGAGGGCCGACGACCGAAGGCCATCTATGGCAGACAATTTTGAACTCGAGATCGTTACTCCCGACCGGCGCGTCGTGAAGGACAGCGCCGAGGAGATCCAGATTCCCGGCCGTGATGGTTATCTGGGGGTATTGGCGGGACATGCGCCGCTGATCACCGAGTTGGCCGTCGGTGAAATCAGTTATGTGAGCAATGGGTATACCGAACGACTGGCCGTGGCCTGGGGCTTTGCCGAAGTGCTGCCAGAGAAGGTTACCATTTTGGCCGAAACCGCCGAGCGGGCCGAGGAGATCGATGTTCCCCGCGCCACCGAGGCCAGGGACCGGGCCGATGCGATGTTGAAGAGCGGCAACCCTGACGTGAATTATCCGCGCGCCCTGCACGCTCTGCAACGCGCCGAGGTGCGTTTAAAAGTCGCTGCGGAGCATTCGCATACGCCTGACGGGAAATAGGCTCGTGGATGTAGCGCCGGCCTCCGGCCGGCTGTCGGTGCGGCCGTCCCGGCCGCACTTAGGCAGCCAAAACTGTGGACGAGACGCCCACAGGACAGCCGCCGGGACGGCGGCGCTACACTTTGTGGGTCTCTTCGCGGAGGTCCGATGGAGATCAAGATAGTGGGAGTTCTGGGCGCCGGAACCATGGGCAACGGCATTGCCCATGTATTCGCCAAGTCGGGCTACGCCGTCACCTTATTCGACCTCGAGCAACGCTTTCTCGATCGCGCGCTCTCCACCATCGCCACGAACCTGGAGCGTGAACTCACCAAGGGTAAAATCACCGCCTCCGAAAGGGAAGCGGCACTCCAGCGCATTACCTTATCCACGGATCGTTCCGCGCTGGCGCACTGCGACTTTGTGGTGGAAGCGGCGACCGAGGATTTCGAAATCAAGGCGGAACTGTTTCGGGCACTGGATAACCTTTGCCGGCCGGAAGTCGTTCTGGCCACCAATACCTCTTCTATTTCGATTACGAAGATCGCCGCCGTGACCAAACGCCCGGAAAAGGTCATCGGCATGCACTTCTTCAATCCCGTGCCCATGATGACGCTGGTCGAAGTGGTGCGCGGATTGGCCACTGCGGAGCCCACCTATAACCTGGTGATGGGGTTGGCGCGCACGCTAGGCAAATCGCCGGTGACGGTCAATGATGCCCCAGGCTTCGTCTCCAACCGCGTGCTGATGCCGCTGCTCAATGAGGCCATGTTTACGGTGATGGAAGGCGTCGCTACCGCCGAGGCGGTCGACGAAGTATTCAAATTGGGCATGGCCCATCCCATGGGGCCTCTGGCCTTGGCCGATTTCATCGGACTCGATGTTTGCCTGTACGTCATGCGCGTTCTCCAACACGACCTGGGCGACCCCAAGTATCGTCCCTGTCCCTTGTTGATAAAAATGGTCGACGCCGGCTGGTTGGGCAAGAAGACGGGCAAAGGGTTCTACACCTATTGAAAGAATATCTTCCCGACGGAAACTTCGCGTGTCCGGTGTAGCGCCGGTCCCGCTAAGCGAAACCGGCTGTCGCGAGGTCTCCACGCCTAATGTCGCTTAGTTTTGGGCCTGCTGTTTGATCCTTCCAGGAGTGAAACGTGTCAGGGCACGACTTTAGTCGTGCCGTAAGTGGTTCATTATGAAGGGCGGCTTTAGCCGCTGCGGCTCGGCAATTTCCTTGCCCGTCCACAAACAGCGGCTAAAGCCGGCAATTTTCTTGCATCGAACGGCACGACTAAAGTCGTGCCCTGACACTACGGGCCCTTGCATGCAATTAACGGTTTCATAACTAGGCCTGCCGGACGACTCCAATTCTGCAAAAACTAAGCAAGCGACATTAGGCGTCCACGCCCGCACACTCGGCGGAATGGTGCGTCCGGGACGTACGCACCGACAGCCGGCCTGGAGGCCAGCGCTACATGCCGGTCCGTCCGCGAACTGTAAACCCTAAATCTTGAGCCCTCCCTGTTAACCGATTAATTACTCCCATTCCGGCCTGACTTCCCCTATGCTCGGAGCATGGCGGTAATGTGGACGGTTCTGGGGAGCGGCAGCAAAGGGAATTGCACAGTAGTGACCACTTCCCGGGCTCAGGTTCTGGTGGACGCGGGTTTTTCCTGCCGCGAAACGCTTCGTCGCATGCGCTTGGCCGGTCTCGATCCGGAGGCGACCAGCGCCATCCTGATTACCCACGAACATTCCGATCACGTGGCCGGTCTGGAGCGGTTGGCGCGAGTGCTGGATGTGCCGGTCTATCTCACCGAAGGCACCCATCATGGCTGGCGGCGTTATATGCGTGACAAGCTGAAGATGGAGGCGAAAATTGCCCGGCTGGAGCTGTTTCCGGCGGGCCATACTCTCTCCATTGGCGACCTGAGCATATTGCCCTTCACCATTCCGCACGATTGCCTGGATCCGGTGGGCTTCACTTTTGTGACAGAAGGATGCAAGGCGGCTTACGCCACCGATCTGGGCTGTATTCCCGCCAACATTGTCGATCATCTGCGCGGCTGCAACCTGCTGATGATCGAATCGAATCATGATCTGGAGATGTTGCGGGTCGGGCCTTATCCGTGGCCAGTCAAACAACGGGTGATGAGCCGGGTGGGACACCTTTCCAACGAGGCCCTCGCGGAATTTTTCTGCCAGCAGTATGATGGGGCAGCCATGTACGTGATTCTGGCGCACCTGTCGGAGCAGAATAACCATCCTGAAATTGCCCGGCGGGCGGCGGAAGTAGCCTTATTGGATCGTTGTAATCTGCTGGGCAACCGATTGTTGCTGGCATCGCAAGGGGAAGCGCTGGAATCCATCAGGTTATAGGCTTTATAAGCGATGACAGACAAGTGCGTTGACAAAGTCGCGGGAGACATCCTGGCGGGCTGGCGTTACGACATCTCAGGCATTGTGCCGGAGATGCGCGGCGACTATGAAGCCCACTTTGCCGCCTGCGAATACTGCCGGGCCAAGCGCCGCCTGCATCGCACTATCGACATTTCCTTAATCCTGCTGACCGCTTTATCGGCGGTGGTTTTTCTGATTGCGTTTGCCGCGGTTCACCACTTCGAGCCGCGTCATGCTTATATTCTCGAACTCATCGCCCTGAGCGGCTTCCTGCTCTCGATCCTGGTATGGCTGGTGGTGGCGGTGGTGACACCCGCGCCGCTGGTGGTGGTCGGCGCCGCCCTGCCTTATGCCCGCCTGGTTCACGATCACTTGCCGACACAAATTCGAGAACGGCTTCCGGAAGAGTTGAGGGATAAACTACACAGCGGTAGCTAGTAGTTAGCGGTTAGTAGTTAGGGGCCCTGGCAGTAGCTGGTAGTTAGCGGCTGGTCGCTAGGGGCCGGTGGGCCACTTGATGACGCGTTGGTGAGTCGGGATCTTGTTAGCCAGGACCCTGGCCGACTAGCCGTCAGATGCGCTGGCGGACCACGAGCGTAGGCCGGTCAATATTCGTCCCAGTTCACAGCCGACATTGCTTTTTGCCACGCAGCCAAATCTTGGTATCCAGGCATATTCTTCTCCCGCGCGAAGATTTGTCCCGGGCCCCTAGCTACTAACTACTAGCTGCTAACTACTGCTTACCAGCTACCGCGATAGCACATTGGCTAATGCAAACATTTCCGGATCAATAGGCTTCTTTACGCCGACGATCTCGCCGTAAGGCGTAGTGGTAATGGCGCCGCGGTTGGAACCCACCAGTACGCCATGTTTGCCGCACTCCAGGGCGGCCACGGCTCCAGCGCCCAAGCGGCTGGCCAGAAGGCGATCAAAGGCGGTAGGGGTTCCGCCACGCTGCACGTGACCCAGAGTGGTGACGCGCAATTCGAATCCAATATGGGCGCCTTTTTCCTTGAAATAGGCGGCCAGGGCCTCCGCGTTATAGCGCGCTCCTTCGGCGATCACCGCCAAAGCGTGCGGCTTGCCGCGTTCGTAGGCGTCACACAGCTCCGCCGCTACCTGCTCGGGAGTGGTTTCAATCTCGGGAATGACTACGATCTCCGCTCCGCCCGCGATTCCGGCCATCAGCGCCAGATATCCGCAATTGCGGCCCATGACTTCCAGGAGACACCCGCGGCGATGCGACGAAGCCGTGACTTTGAGCCGGTCAATCGCTTCCAGCGCAATGTTGAGCGCCGTGTCCACGCCAATGGTAATTTCCGACCCGGCCAAGTCATTGTCGATGGTGGAGGCAATTCCGACCACCTCTACTCCGAGCTTGGATAAGCCATACGCGCCGGTTTGCGAGCCATTGCCGCCGATGACCACCAGTCCGGAGATGTCTTGCTCATTGAGCCGGCGTACGCCCTTCCGTTGTCCTTCTTCGGTATGGAAATCGAGGCAGCGGGCGCTGCCGAGCATGGTGCCGCCCTTTTGCAAAATGCCGCCCACATCCCGGCGGCGCAAGGGGATAAAGCTGCCCGCAATCAGGCCGGCATAGCCCTCGCGAACACCATAGACCTCCCATCCTTTATCGGCGGCAACGCGAACCACCGCGCGAATGGCGGCATTCATTCCGGGAGCATCGCCCCCGCTGGTCAATACGGCAATCTTCTTCATCGCTTCTTCTCCACTTCGACTTCAGAAACAGCGAGCCCAAGCGTGTCTCCCGCGGACTGAATTCGATTGTCTAGGGATTGTATCGAGCCTCCCACCCCGGCACCGCTGATTCCGGTGACAGGGTGGGAGAAGGTACCCTTCTAACTATTATCCGCGATACCGCTACTCGTTCTGCATGGCTCCGCTCAGATAGGAGTCGTAGGCGGTCAGATCGAGCAGGCCATGGCCGCTCATATTGAACAGGATCACGCGCTTTTTGCCTTCTTCCCGCGCCTGGATCGCTTCGTCGACGGCCGCGCGAATGGCGTGCGAGGATTCCGGTGCGGGAATCAGCCCCTCGGAGCGGGCGAATAACATCGCCGCCTCGAAGACGGGGGTTTGATCATACGCCCGGGTTTCAATCAGCCCCAGCTTGCAGGCGTGACTGACGGCGGGAGACATGCCGTGATAGCGCAATCCCCCGGCGTGAATTTTAGGCGGCATGAAATCGTGACCCAGCGTGTACATGCACATCAAGGGCGTCATTTGCGCGGTATCGCCAAAGTCGTAGCGCAGCTCGCCCTTGGTCAGGGACGGGCAGGCGGACGGTTCGACGGCGATCACGCGATAGCGCTTGTTCTCCTTCACCTTGCCGCGCAGGAAGGGGAAAGCCAGGCCGGCGAAATTACTACCACCGCCGGCGCAGCCGATGACCACATCCGGTTCTTCGCCCGCTTCCTCCATCTGCTTGATGGCTTCTTGCCCGATTACGGTCTGGTGCAGACAGACGTGGTTGAGCACGCTGCCCAATGAATACTTGGTGCCGGGACATCGTACCGTATGCTCGATGGCCTCGCTGATGGCGATGCCCAAACTTCCGGGACAATTCGGATCCTCGGCCTGCATCTTGCGTCCGAACTCGGTTTGGCTGCTGGGACTGGCGTGAACGGTGGCGCCATAGGTTTGCATCATCAGCCGGCGGTACGGCTTTTGGTCATAGCTGACCTTCACCATATACACCGTGCAATCCAGGCCAAACAGGCGGCAGGCCATCGCCAAAGACGCGCCCCATTGTCCGGCGCCGGTTTCGGTCGCCAGATGCTTGGTGCCGGCTTGTTTGTTGTAATAGGCTTGCGCCACGGCGGTATTGGGCTTGTGGCTACCCGCGGGACTGCTGCCTTCGTACTTATAATAAATATGCGCGGGCGTGTTGAGCGCTTTTTCCAGACGCACGGCGCGCAACAGCGGCGTGGGTCGCCACAGGGCATAGACTTGGCGCACTTCCTCAGGAATATCCACCCAGCGTTCGGGCGTCATCTCCTGGGCCACCAGGTTCTCGGGAAAAATGGCCAGCATGTCCTGCGGCCCAATGGGCTGGCGTGTGCCCGGATTCAGAGGCACGGGCATCGGTTCCGGCAAATCCGCCAGCAGGTTATACCACTGCTCGGGGATAGAGGATTGCGGTAACGTAAAGCGTGTCTGCATGGTCACCTGACTGTATATGGGGATAATTCAGGGTAAGCCAGCCACTCGCAAAGGTCAAACTGAATGCCGGGGAAGGCCTTTCCGGTTAATGCCTTTTAATGTTAACGCCTTTGCGGTATTAACCGATTGATAAAGATAAGACCTGGATTTTAGGAGGCCACCATGGCCAATTGCTGGGAATTCAAAAAATGTGGTCGCCAACCCGGGGGCGCCAAAGCCGCCGAGTTGGGCATCTGTCCCGCGGCGATTGAGAAACGAACCAATACCCTCAATCATGGCGTGAATGGCGGGCGGGTATGCTGGCTGGTTGCGGGAACATTATGCGGCGGCGTGGTGCAGGGAACGTTTGCCGCCAAGCTGGCCAATTGCCTGAAATGCGAATTTTACCAATCCGTAGGCAAGGAAGAAGGCATGGGCCTGGCTAATATTCGGGAAGTGCTGGCACTGCTGAAATAATCGCGTCCGTACAGTAATCTCAAAACTTGTTCCCCAGCGTTCCGAGCCTGGTGTCGGGTCGACGATCACCTCCACCGTTCAAGGGTTGCTTGCCGCCCCTGATTTGAGCTGGCAGCAAGGTGCCTGTCACAATCCAGCTTAGGCAAAGAAAAAGCGAAAGTCAAACAATTTGTTTTTGGGCACACGGTCGCGTGGTCTGGCTCACATCGGGGCGTGACGTTGCGCACTGGCGCGGCGGGAAGAATCGGCCACACTGGAGACTAAGTTCGTCGGGCGAATCGAGAGGTGGTTTATGGAACGCATTCTGGTCATTGGTTATGGCAACCCGCATCGCGGCGACGATGGTTTTGGCTTTCATGCCGCCGAACAGTTGCAAGCGATGATTCATGAACACGCGGTTACGGTGACAACCATCGATCAGTTGAAACCGGAATTGGCGGAAACGATCTCGCGGGTCGACATGGTGGTGTTCCTGCAAGTGGCCGCCGACGGAGTGCCGGGTACGGTTCATTTGGGCGAGCTGTTTCCCAAAGACGCGCCCGAAGGGTTGCTCTCGCACGATATGACTCCGGAAAAACTTCTGGCCGCGGCCCAGATTATTTACGGCCGCTGTCCGGAAGCGGTGATGATCACTGTGGCGGGCGAGAGTTTCGGATTCAGCGCGCACCTGTCGCCGGTGGTGGAGGCGGCGTTGCCGAAGGTTTTCGAACGATTGAAAGAGATTGTGGTTTCCGCGAAGGATCGCGAGCCGGTGCGGCTGCATGCTCGCGCGGTCGCCGCTTGTGCCTGTAGTTAGTCGGTTTGTAATCCGCCAATCAGATCGGTAATCCGGTCGATGCGGTGCTCGACGCACCAGCCTTCCAAGGCGTCGACGATTTTTTCGGTCGCGCACGGATCCCAGAAACTGGCGGTGCCGACTTGCACCGCGGCGGCGCCCGCCAGGATGAATTCGATCACATCGGAGGCGGTACTGATGCCGCCCATGCCGATTACCGGAATGTCGACGGCGTGCGCGGCTTCATAGACCATGCGCAAGGCAATGGGTTTGATGGCGGGACCGGAGAGGCCGCCGGTAATGTTGCTGAGCCGGGGGCGGCGGGTTTCCGCATCGATGGCCATGGCGGTGAAGGTGTGGACCAGGGAAACCGCGTCGGCCCCGGCCTCTTGCGCCACCCGTGCCATCAGCGGGATGCTGGCGACGTTGGGTGAAAGTTTGACAATGATCGGCCGCCGGGCGACGCTCTTGGCCGCGGTTACTACTTCTTCCAGCAACAATGGGTCGCTGCCGAAGGCCAGGCCGTCGCGCTGGGTATTCGGACAGGAGACATTCAGCTCATAGGCGGCAATGCCGGGTCCCTCATTGAGGACACGAATGGTGGCCTGATAGTCCTCAGGCGTGTAGCCGAAGACGTTGGCTACGATGGCCGTGTTTTTGATCCTGTTCAGGAGCGGCAGTTTTTCGTCGACGAAGGCGCGAGCGCCGATGTTCTGCAATCCGATGGCATTCAGCATGCCGGCCGCCGTCTCAAACAGACGCGGCGGCGGATTGCCGATCATCGGTTCTTTCGAGAGGCCCTTCACGACGAAACCGCCCAACCGCTCTAGATTGACGATTTCTTCGAACTCGAGGCCGTATCCGAAGGTGCCGCTGGCGGCCAGAATCGGATTCCGGAGTTGCAAACCGCAGAAGCTGACGCTCAGATCGGGCGCTCCCACCCGGTGGGGACGGTGATCTCTTATTGCCATGCAGCCAGTTTACGACACGCGCCCGTGGAAAAGGGCTTTCACCGCGGAGGACGCGGAGGACGCAGAGGAAGACAACCCTAAGACCTGAACCCCTTTAGCCGCAGATTCACGCAGAGGAACGCTGATGGGAATCAGGGTCTCATGGGTTGGTTCTGATCGGCTCTATCGGCGTTGATCCGCGGCTGAGGGGTTCGGGGTGTTACTTGTGTCATCTGCGCCACGTATCGGCGGTTACCGAATCCCTTTGCCCACGAGAAACGAGCTATAGGCCCGATCCGTGCGCAAAATGTGCTGTTTGAGCCAAGTTTGCAGAAACTGCATCAGCTCATTGCTCACCGCGACTTTGCCGGCGGCGAACTTCTGCCGGAAATCCTGCACCTGCTTAGTGAATTGCTGATGCTCGGACAAATGACGGTCATAGCCGGGATAGCCGTACTTGACCATGGCGCCTTCTTCGTCGGCGAAGTGCGTGCGCAGATATTCCACCAACTCATTCAGGGCGCCGGCGATGGCGCGTGGGCTGGTGGCGGCGTCCGCCGCATCGTTCAAGCGATTAATGATCTTGAATAAGACCTTGTGTTGCGCATCGAAGCGCTGTATTTGTACGCTGTAAATGTCATTCCAGGAAATCAAATCTGGCATGGGCCGAACTCCTCTAGTGCCTGCACTGTTCATCCAATCGGCAAGATCGGCCCAAAACTTTAGTCCCGGGGGAAGCGAAAAAAGCGACGCCAAAACGAGGAGGTGTATGGTGGATTTTCGGCATTCGCGTTACATTAGTTGTTTCTATGCTTGATCTTAGCTTTGTTCGTGAACATCTCGATTTGGTCGGGGATAAACTGCGGCAGCGCGGTATGGACCCGGAAGTGGCGCTTAAGGACTTTCGCGATCTGGATGGCCGGCGACGTCAAGCCATCCACCAGATGGAAATGCTGAAGGCCCAACGCAACCGTATTTCCGAAGAAGTGGCCCGTCTCAAAAAGAACAAAGAGGACGCCACCGCCCTGATCGAACAGAATAAGGCGGCGCGTCAGCAGTTGGAGGACCTGGAGAAGCAGGCGGCGGCCGAAGATGCCGCGATGCGCGAGATCCTTAGCACTCTTCCTAACCTGCCGCAGGAGACGGTTCCCCAAGGCCGCGACGAAAGCGCCAATGTGGAGGTTCGCCGTTGGGGACAGCCGCTGGCCTTGGATTTCGTGCCCAAGCCGCATTGGGAACTGGGCGAGCAATTGGGCATCCTCGACCTGGAACGTGGCGCCAAAGTGTCCGGCGCCCGCTTCGCCGTCTACTGGGATGGGGGCGCGCAGCTGGAAAGAGCGCTGGCCAATTTTATGCTCGATTTGCATACTCGCGAGCATGGCTATACCGAAGTCTTACCGCCGTATCTGGTGAATTCCGCTTCCATGTTCGGCACCGGACAATTGCCCAAGTTTGCCCAAGACTTGTTTAAGTGCGCGGACACCGATCTTTGGCTGATTCCCACCGCCGAGGTCCCGCTGACCAATCTCTATCGCGACGAAATTATTGATGTGGCGCGTCTGCCGCTGTCGGTCACCGCCTATACTCCCTGTTTTCGCAGCGAAGCCGGCAGCCACGGCAAGGATGTCCGCGGCATCATCCGCCAGCACCAGTTCCAAAAGGTCGAACTCGTCAAATTTACCCGGCCGGAGCAATCCTGCGAGGAGCACGAGCGGCTTACGCAAAACGCCGAGACCGTGTTGCAACGCCTCGGCCTGCCCTACCGCGTGATGTTGCTGAGCACGGGGGACATGGGATTTTCCGCTGCCAAGACCTATGATCTGGAAGTGTGGTTGCCCGGACAGCAGCTCTTCCGCGAGATCTCTTCCTGTTCGAACTTTGAAGCCTTTCAGGCGCGCCGCGCCAACATTCGCTACAAACCGGAAGGGAAAAAAGGGACGGAATTTGTCCATACCCTGAACGGCAGCGCCTTAGCCGTCGGTCGTACCTGGGTTGCCGTGGTGGAGAACTATCAGCAAGCCGACGGCAGTGTCATCGTTCCCGAAGTGCTCCGGCGCTATATGAACGGCATGGATCGCATCGCGCCCAGAAAGCCGTAGGAAGCGTTCCACGTTGCTCGTTCCACGTTGGGAACGAACGGGGAACGTGAAACGTGGAACGGGAAACGCTTTTTCGCGTTACACTAGTGCTTCATCATGGCTCGTATCTGGCGAACAATCCGTAGTTATATCTGGTGGACGCATGATCGGGGCAGCCTCCATTACGACGTAATGGTTACCCTGATCCTTCTTTTCATTTTCGTGGGCCCGCATTGGATTGACTTCAACGACAAGCCGACGGAACGGAATCCGCATCAAACCGAAGTGGTGGTGCTTCCTGACGGAGATGAATTCATCTATCAGATTGACGTCTCCGCGGCATTGGGTACCGGCGACGCGGAGATTCGCCAGAACCTGATGCATATCGTGGAACCGATTGCCGGGGAAATCGTGCTGGTGCGTTACGAAGCGGTACGCGACCATAAAGGCAATATCAAGTCTTATAAGGCGTGGATCCGAAAGCCTTACCACTAGCGCCGGTTGGGAGCCTAAAGATTGCGGGCAAAAACAGTTAACACTTCTTGTGTGCTCATGGTCCTTCTGGCACTGTGCGGTTACGGCACAGCGGCCACCCCTCAGGCATCCCCCAATCCTGGCGGAAGCACGGCTTCGGCCAACCTGGAGGCAGCCTTGTCTTCCATGGATCGCACGGCGGTGGGTTTTCATTCCGCGCAAGCCAAATTTACCTGGATATCGTATGAACTGGTGGTAAGCGACACCAGCGAGCAAAGCGGCGAAATGTTCATACGCAAGTCCGACAAGAAAACGGACTTGGTGGCTAGTATTAAAACCCCGGGGCAGGAAAAGTACGTCCTGGTGCTAGGGGACAATGTCACGGTTTTCCAACCCAAGATCAACCAGGAGACGATTTACAAGCCCGGCAAGAATAAGGACACCTTCGAGAGCTTCCTGGTATTAGGGTTTGGCGGCGGCGGTCACCAGTTGCTGGACCAGTTCAAGGTGGAGTACGGCGGCATGGAGAAGGTGGACGGCATAAATACGGTGAAGCTGAAGCTTACTCCGAAATCACAACGGGTGGCCAACCTCTTTGCTACCATCGAGTTGTGGATAGACCCCGCCAAGGGTGTGTCATTGCAGCAGAAGCTGACCGACCCCAGCGGGAACTATCGACTGGCTCACTACACCAACATCGAAATCAATAAAAAGGCTCCCGAGGGCACTTTTGCCCTCAAGACCAACCGCGACACCGTAAGAGTGATGCCGCAATAGCCGCCATAATAGCCAAAGTTGGGGATGGCAACCGCGGGGCGGGGCGCATATACTCGCAGGGTGCGCGTGCCTCTGGGTACAAAAAACCTTTTGGGAACGCGACACGGACAACGGAAGCAGCGATAAATGCTTCCAATCCTGTTTGCACCTGAAAACGAGTGAAGCATGGCCAGGCTCTTAACGATTCCGGTGATTCCCGATCCCCGCAGGAGTAAGCGGAAGACCACTCCCGACCCGCGCTACGTTGAAGGCCAGCACATCTTGGTGAGGGCGATGGAGTATCTAGCCAAAGCGGATCCCACGGGAAACCGTGCGGCCGTTGAACTGCTTTCCGAGCACTTCCGCACGCAGTTTCGCATGAGCGATTCTCCCCTCAAGGATTTCGCTAAGCTGTTCGAGACAAAGTAGCGTAAGCGCGTTCCCCGTTTTTCGTTTTTCGTTTTCAAAACCTCCGAAATTCTCGCCGTACAGCTTCCGAAACCTTGAAACCTAGCAATAAGCGATAAGCAATAGGCGATAAGCCAGCACAGTGCAGCCTTCTGGTTTGGCTTATTGCTTATCGCTTGTTGCTTATTGCTTTCAAGCTTTGTCCCTTTGCCTTTTTGGCTCAATGCGATGGGACATGTTGTCCCATTCGTCTGCGCACGAAGAAAAGCGACACGTATTTTCAATAACTTACGTCAAGCTTGGCTTGGTACGGGGCGTGCACTAGGGAAGGCGTAACAGTTTTAGGAGAGGAAACACAATGAACCGCAATTCAAACAAAGGCGCTGCATCAATGAAGAAAAGCAAAATTCAAAAGTTCGCACTGTTATTCTCGCTCCTGTTGGCAGTCTTGGTGCTGTTGACGCCTCAGGTGGCATCCGCCCAGAATGGTAAGGTAAGCGCGGAATTGCGGAGTCATGCAGCCGGTCGCGCCGACGTCATCGTGACCTTTGCCCATACGCCCACGCAAGAGCACATCAGCAAGATGCAGGCGCGCGGCGGAGTTCATCGCCAGCACCTGCCGTTCATCAAAGCCGGCGCTTTCAATATCCCGGTCAGCGCGTTGGACGAACTGGAAAACGATCCCGAAGTGGTTTCGGTGGTGCCCGATCGTCCGCTGAAGGCGACCACCACCAACTCCTATTACGACTACGCCATCGAGACGGTGGGCGCTAATCAGGCCGTTGCCCAGGGATATGACGGTACGGGCATAACGGTAGCGGTCATCGATAGCGGCATTCATATTCACGGGGACGTGCACGTCGGGGGAGATTCGAGCAATGCCGACCGCGTCCTGTTCGGCACGAGTTTTGTGCCCGGCGATTCCTCGGACGATGATGCCTACGGCCACGGTACGCCGGTAGCCGGCGTGATCGGCGACTATGGCGCGCAGAAGAGCGGGTATCCCACCACCTATCCTGGCATCGCCCCCAACGTGAATCTGGTCAATCTGCGCGTGCTCGACGCCAATGGTTCCGCTGTGGATAGCACGGTGATTGCCGCCATTCAGGAAGCCATCACTCTCAAGAGTAAGTACAACATTCGCGTCATCAATCTCTCGCTGGGCCGCGGCGTATTTGAAAGCTACAAACTGGACCCGCTGTGTCAGGCGGTGGAGGCGGCCTGGAAGGCCGGCATCGTAGTGGTGGTGGCCGCGGGCAACGGTGGTCGCGACAACGCCGCCGGTACTCATGGATATGGCACGATCACCTCTCCCGCCAACGATCCTTATGTGATCTCGGTCGGCGCCATGCGTACCATGGGTACGCCCTCGGCCTCCGACGACGAGATTGCTACCTATAGCTCCAAGGGGCCCACCTTATTCGATCACATCGTGAAACCCGACCTGGTCGCCCCGGGCAACAACATCAATAGCGTGCTCGCCGCCGCTACCACGACACTGACCGCAAATTATCCGCAGTTGATTCTGCAACCGACCAGCAGCAGCGACACGCCGTGGTACATCACTTTGAGCGGCACCAGCCTGGCCGCTCCCATGGTCAGCGGAGCCGCGGCCCTGCTTCTGGAGAAGAATCCTTCCCTTACTCCCGACATGGTCAAAGCCCGCCTGATGAAGACGGCTTCCAAGAGTTTTCCGCGCACCAGCTCCTACACGGATCCGACCACGGGCATCACCTACACGGATCAATATGACATGTTTACCGTCGGCGCCGGGTACCTCAATATTCCGGCGGCACTAGCCAGCACTGATAACGGTAATGGCCAACCGGCCCTTTCGCCGGTAGCGACTTTGAATTCTTCGAACGGGCAAATCACCCTGACGGGGGTTTCCGGTAGTTCTGTTCTGTGGGGCAGCAGTGTTCTGTGGGGTAGTTCAGTGGTATGGGGTAGCAACGTCTTCGTCAGCAACTCTTCGGTGCTCTGGGGCAGCAGCGTCCTGTGGGGCAGCAGCGTTCTGTGGGGCAACAGCGTCCTGTGGGGCAGCAGCGTTCTCTGGGGCAGCAGCGTTGATGGCGGCGACGGTCTCTGGGATGTTCGCGATATCGATTAATTACAGTCTCCTTTGGTGATTGCATCATCTCTATGGCGCACAGCTCAAACTGTGCGCCTGTTTTTTGTGTGCCGAAACTTCGAACGCAGAAGACGCTAAGGACGCGGAGAATTTCAGGTTCCAAATTTACTCGAACTCCGTGTTCTCCGTATTCTCCGTGTCTCCGTGCCTCCGTGGTGGGTTTTCCTTAGAATCCTTCGTGTCCATGGCGTCCTCTGCGTTCCATTTTCTCGCGGAAGTTTCTCCGGGGTAAAATGGAAATCGAGTCCGTGCGGTGGATCGGCCATCCGATCGCTTCCGGCGGCGCTCCAAGTGATCGGCTCCATCTCTCCAGGAGGCCCGTGCTTATGGCTACCGTTCAAGTTCCCACCGCCGTCCCGATGCTCACTCCCTTTCGGAACGAACCTGCAACGGATTTCACTCAGCCCCAGAATCAACAAGCCATGCGGCAGGCGATCGAAAAAGTACGCGGCGAACTGGGCCGTGAGTATCCGCTGGTGATTGGCGGCAAAGAAGTTCTCACCCAGGACAAGATTCGCTCGATCAATCCAGCGAAGCCGTCGGAGCTGGTAGGGCTATTCCAGAGGGCGGGAAAGGAACAAGTCGAGCCGGCAATGAAAGCCGCGCTCCAGGCGTATGAGTCCTGGAGCCGCACTCCGATCGCGGATCGGGTCCAGCTATTGTTGAAGGTCGCGGAAATGATCCGGCGCCGCAAGCACGAATTTTCCGCCTGGATGATCTTCGAGGTGAGTAAAAACTGGGCCGAAGCCGATGCCGACACCGCCGAAACCCTGGATTTCTGTGAGTTTTATGCGCGGGAGGCGTTACGGCTCGCCCGCTCGGAGCCGCCGCTGCAACTCCCCGGCGAACGCGGCTACCTCTGGTACATACCGTTGGGTGTGGGGATCGTGATTCCGCCCTGGAACTTTCCGGGCGCCATTATGGCCGGGATGACGATGGCGGCCATTGTTTGTGGCAATACTGTCGTGCTGAAACCTTCCACCGAATCCCCGGGCATCTGCCGCTTCTTCTTTGATCTCTTGCGGGAGGCCGGTTTGCCCGATGGCGTGGTGAACTTCTGCCCCGGCGCCGGCGATCCCTTCGGCGATTTGCTGGTATCCCATCCCCAGACGCGCTTTATCGCTTTTACCGGCTCGATGGAAGTTGGTCTGCGCATCAATACCGTGGCCGCCACGAAACAGCCCGGACAGCTCTGGATTAAGCGCGTCGTGTTGGAGATGGGTGGGAAAGACGCCATCATCGTTGAGGCCGATGCCAATCTGGATGCGGCCGTAGAAGGCGTGGCCGCCAGCGCCTTCGGCTTTCAGGGACAAAAGTGTTCCGCCTGCTCCCGCCTGATTCTCCATGAGGAGATTTACGAGGAGTTCCTCGAAAAGCTGAAAGCGCGAGTGGAGAAAATCACGCTTGGCGATCCCACCGCCAATCCGGGGATGGGCGCGGTGGTCAGCCGGCGTGCCATGGATTCCATGATGGCCTATATCGAACAGGGAAAGACGGACGGACGGTTGGTCACCGGCGGCGGCCGCCGCACAGACCTTGGCGAGGGATATTTCGTCGAGCCTACGGTATTTGCCGACATCCCGCCGCAATCCCGATTGGAACAGGAAGAGATCTTTGGACCGGTCCTGGCGGTGATGAAGTCGAAGAATTTCGATCACGCCCTGCGAATCGCCAACGATACGGAATTCGGATTGACCGGCGCGATTTATTCGTCCGACGAAGCCAAGATCGAGAAAGGATTGCGCGAATTTCACGTGGGCAATCTGTACATCAACCGCAAGTGCACGGGCGCCCTGGTGGCGGCCCATCCCTTCGGCGGCTTCAATATGTCGGGCACCGACTCCAAGGCCGGCGGTCCGGATTATCTATTACTGTTCACCCAAGCCAAGTCAATTGCGGTAAAAGTGTAAGTATGAAGAAAGAAAAGAAGCTTCGCGAACTGGCCACTCGCTATCGCGTAGACCATGGCGGGAAATTTAGCTTAAAGGACTACGATCCCACGGAGACGGCGGGACTGGGCAAGGAATTCAAGGATGAGGCTGCGGACTTGCTGCAACACTCCACCTGTCAGCTCGCGGAGCTGCAGGACAAGCTTTACGCGCAGGACCGATGGGGCCTGCTGCTGATTCTCCAGGGCATGGACGCCGCCGGCAAGGACGGTACCGTCAAGCACGTGATGAGTGGAGTGAATCCGCAAGGCTGCGACGTGCATTCCTTTAAATCTCCCTCCGCCGAGGAGCTCAGCCACGGCTATCTCTGGCGTACCTCGCGCGTTCTGCCCGCGCGCGGTCATATTGGCATCTTCAATCGTTCCTACTATGAAGAGGTGCTGGTGGTGCGCGTGCATCCAGACTTGCTGGCCGCGCAGCGTCTGCCGGAAGCTTGCGTAAGCCGGGATATCTGGAAGGAGCGTTTCGCGGATATTTCCTGCTTCGAGCGTTATGCCACGCGTAACGGAATCGCCATTCGCAAGATCTTCCTGCATATGAGTAAAGCGGAGCAGAAACGCCGCTTTCTTGCCCGCTTGGACCTGCCGCAGAAGAATTGGAAATTTTCCGCCGCCGACGCCCGCGAGCGCGGCTTCTGGGACGACTACCAGTCGGCCTACGAAGACATGATCCGCCACACCGCCAGCAAACATGCGCCCTGGATCGTGGTCCCCGCGGATAACAAGTGGTTTAGCCGGTTGGTGGTTTCCTCCGTGGTGGTCCATGCGTTGGATGACATGAAACTGGCCTATCCCGAGGTTACTCCGCAAAAACGGCGCGAGCTGCTGGCCGCACGCCGCGAACTCGAAGGCAAGGGAAAATAAAGAAGGTTTCAGGGCGGCAAGGTTTCGCCAGGGTAGGGGCCCGTGCCGGGTTTCGTAGCGCGGGCCCCCAGGCCGGATGTCGTGGGGCCGTCCACGACTAATGTCACTTGCTCTTGGGGCTTGCTGCTTGATCCTTCCAGGAGTGAAACGTGTCAGGGCGCGACTATAGTCGTGCCGTAAACGGCTAATTAAGAAAGGCGGCTTTAGCCGCTGGCTATTGCATGCTGGACCAGCATTCTATTTGTGAATACACTGGGGCGGTATGAAACGCTGGAGCCTTGTCTTAACCTTCGTCCTGCTTGTCGTCATCCCATGTCTCTCCCAAGAGAGCGATACCCGCACGGTAAGCGGATATGTCACGCGGGTAGCCACGCCTTCGGAGTTTGATGTGAACGGCATCCATGTTCTCGTCAACGACAAGACACGTGTGTCTGAGACCGCGGCAAAAGGAATGCGACCGTACGTGGGCCAGCCCGTCCAGGTTCATGGCAAGTTCCATCATGCGACTTACACCATGGATGCGGCAAAGCTCGTGTGGCCACCGCCATCGCCGCGCGTGGTCGCCGCTTCCGGAATTGTGGATGCAATCCTGCCTTTGGTTCCGGGTGCATCCTCGGCTAACGATCACCTGCTTCGGGCGGATGGTTATCCTGTCCTCGTCTCGGCCAAGACGGCGACCACCTTCAGCCCTCCTTTGGCCGCCGCCTCGGCTTTCCGTGCCAATATCTGGATAACGTTTCATGGCCGGCAACGCCCCGATGGGGTTGTGGTTGCCGATACCGCTATCCTGAGTCAAAACACCATTGGCCCGGGGGAAGATAAGCTGCGCTCCAAACGGGAGTACGATCCATCCGCGGTTGATCCGGGGGCTAAGCAAAGCGGTTTGAGCAAGGCGTTTCGCGGTATCGATGTAAAGCGGATCCCTCCCTACAAGGACGACGCGATGCAAACCCGTGTCAGCGCGATTGGTGCGAAGCTCGTGCCACAATACCAGCGCGACCTTCCCGCTACAGACGCGACCAAAATCAACTTCCGCTTTCAAGTTGTGGATCAGAAGAAATGGCGGGATGCTCTCATTCTGCCCAATGGCATCATGCTGGTGCCACACCAGGTCGTGGAGCGTATGCGGAACGATTCGCAATTGGCCGCGGTATTGGCCGATAACATCGCCCTAGCCTTGGAAAAACAGAGTCTGCGCGTGCAACCAGCGGCCCGCGAGATGACGGCGGCGCAATTGGCCGGAGATGTGGGCGGAGTTTTTGTCCCCGGATTGGGTCTGGCAACCCTGGCCGTCAACACCGGCGCTTCGGTGAAGATTTTGCGGCGACTCCAAGACCAGGGTGGCCGTGTCAGCCTGGCTCTCCTTCATGACGCCGGCTACGACATCAACGAAGCACCCGTCGCCTGGTGGCTACTCGCGCCGGAAGAGCCAACCGACATTCACGATGTCCCCATGCCACGGCGGGTCGCTTATCTCTATAAGACCCTTGGCGAAACCTGGCACGTCGATTGAAGACTTCGATTGGCTGGCGATTGCCGCGCAACCTGGGGTATGGCAATCCAAGCGCCTCACCGCACGGTTGCGGAACCGAGCGCGTGTGATCGAGAATATAGCGCTGGCAGTAGCTGGTAGTTAGGGGCCGGGTCCCCAGCTACGAGCTATCAACTACCAGCTAACTGCCCAAGACATGATCGGAGACCGTGATGGAACCGTTTCGCTTGCATCTTTTTGTCTGCACACAATCAAAGCCGGAAGGCGTGCCCTCGTGTCCGGGCAGCGGGTCATTGGCCGTGATCGAGGCCCTTGATCGCGAGATACAAGCGCGTGGCCTTGCCGAGGACGTGCAACTTACGACCTGCGGCTGCCTGGGACTGTGTGACGAAGGCCCGGTCATGGTCATCTATCCGGCGGGAATTTGGTATCGGCGCGTGCAGGCCTCCGACGTAGCGGAAATCGTGGAATCGCATCTCCGCCAAGGCCAGCCCGTCGCGCGTCTCGTATGGAACGATGCGCCCGCGATGAAGGCCATGTCGGTCGACCATGGGAAAAAGTACCGCCAAGCCATGGCGGCCCGCGACCGGGCGGGGATATTGTCCGACCGTCTCGATCAGATGATTCGTGGCTACATGCCGAGCCGGTGCCTGCTGACGGCGTTGGAACTCGATATTTTCACCGCCGTGGGCGACGGCGCCACCGCCGAACAGATTGGGAAGCTGAGAAACGCGAATGCCCGCTCCTGCGGCATGTTGCTCAACGCGCTGGTGGCCCTTGGGCTGCTGAGCAAGACAGGCGAGGAGTACAGGAATACGCCCGAGTCGGCGCGCTTCTTTCGCCAAGGTTCTCGGGACAACCAGCGCGACGGTCTGCTGCATATTGCCAACATATGGCATCGCTGGAGTACCTTGACGGAAGCCGTGAACAGCGGCACTCGCGTGTTTGCCGGCCGGGCTCCCGAATGGACGCGCGACTTCATTGCCGCCATGGAGCACAACGCCAAAGATCGCGCCCCCCGGGTAGTGCAGGCCCTGGGTACAGACGGAGTCCGTCGCGTTCTCGATCTCGGCGGCGGCTCGGGCGCCTACTCCATCGCCTTTGCCAAAACCTCGCCCCATGTGCATTGCGAGATCCTCGATATCCCGGAGGTCGTGCCGCTGACGGCGGAATATCTCGAAGAGTCCGGCGTGGCCGTGCAGGTTAGCGTCCGCGTGGGCGACATGCTCCAGGACGATTTGGGCTCCGGCTACGATCTCATTATGCTGAATGCGATCTGCCACATGTTTTCCGAGGAGCAGAATCGCGACCTCTTCCGCCGCGCCCAACGGGCCCTCGCACCCCATGGCCGTCTGGCCGTTCAGGATTTCATCCTCAATCCCGATAAAACCGGACCGCCCATGGCGGCGCTGTTTTCCTTGAATATGCTGGTCGCCACCGAAGCCGGCGCCAGTTACAGTGAGCCCGAATACACCCAATGGATGAAGGCCGCGGGCTTTACCGACATTCGCCGCATCAACCTGCCTGGGCCGAGTGATTTGATTGTGGGAACCGTGAAATGAAAGCAGTCGATGGAGGAAGTCATGTTGCCACTTAGAAAACTGGGTTCTCAAGGGCTGGAAGTTTCCGCCATCGGTCTCGGCTGCATGGGCATGAGTCATGCTTACGGCAGCGCCGACCGGTCGCAGTCGATTGCGACTTTATATCGCGCGCTGGAGCTCGGCTGCAACTTCTTTGACACGGCGGAAATGTACGGGCCTTATACCAATGAGGAACTGCTCGGGGAGGTCTTGGCCGACCGGCGTGCCAAGCTGCTTCTGGCTACCAAGTTTGGTTTTCGCATCCAGGACGGAAAAATGGCGGGCGTCGATAGCCGTCCGGAGCACATTCGCGAGGTGGTGGAGGCCGGTTTGCGCCGCTTGCGCACCGATCATATCGATTTGCTCTACCAGCATCGGGTTGATCCCGCCGTTCCCATCGAAGACGTGGCCGGTACGGTGGGCGATCTCATTGCAGCCGGCAAAGTTCGCTTCTTTGGGCTCTCCGAAGCTTCGGCCACAACCATCCGCCGTGCCCACGCCGTGTATCCGGTCACCGCTCTGCAGAGCGAATACTCTCTCTGGGAGCGTTCCCTGGAAGACAAGATCCTGCCCACCTTGCGCGAGCTTGGTATCGGATTGGTGCCCTTTGCTCCCCTGGGACGCGGATTCTTGACCGGCACCGCCAAGCGCGCCGAGGACTATCCGGAAGGAGATTTCCGGCGCAACAACGATCCCCGCCTGCAAGGCGAGAACTTCGACGCCAACCTCAGGCTGACCGAGATTGTCCGTAAGCTGGCCGCTGAACTGCAGGCCAAGCCCGGACAGATCGCCCTGGCCTGGCTGCTCGCACAAGGCGAGGATTTGGCGCCCATACCTGGAACCACAACCGTCCCGCACCTGGAAGATAATCTGGCGGCGGCGGCGCTGCAGTTGCCTGCCGCGGTAATGGAGCAAATCAATCAGGCGCTTCCGCCTGGGACGACTGCGGGTCCGCGCTATACGACGGCAATGCAGACCTTCGTCGATAAAAGCTAGTACTCTGTTCAGCTTTTCTGGAACAAAAACGCGTCACATTCCGGGCAGAGTGCATCTTCTCCAAGGGAAGGAGTTATCCCTATGTCCGCATTACACGACGTACATCTGACTGAGCACGCCGCCGAGAGGCCGTTGAGCGAGATCATCCGCGAGCGGCGAGCTACTCCGCATTTTGATGCCACTCCGGTTTCCAATGAGGACTTGGAGAAGATCCTGACCGCGGGTTTAGCGGCGCCCAGCGGCTACAACCTGCAGCCCTGGCGATTTGTCGTGGTGCGCGATCCGGAGCGGCGGAAGCAGTTGCGGGAAGCCGCCATGGGACAACCCAAAGTCGAGGAAGCCCCGGTCGTACTGGTGGCCTGTGGCGACCCGCGAGCCTGGAAGGAAAGCGATCTGGAGTTGATGCTGAAAATAGGCAATCAACACGGCGTGCCGGAGTCCGGCAACGATGGCGCCCGCCAGGGAGTTACCGGCCTGCTGAGTGGATCAGGCGGGAGCGCGGCCGGGATCAGCGGAGACATCAATGTCTGGGTAAATCGCCACACCATGATTGCCTTTACTACCGCCATGTGGATGGCGGAAGCTCTCGGTTACGATACCGCGCCCATGGAAGGCTTTTGGGAGGACAAAGTGCGCAAGGTGTTAGGTATTCCCGAGCATGTCCGGGTAGTCGCGATGCTGGCCATCGGCCACCGCAAAGGTCCCGACAAACTCTACGGCGGCCGTTTCGATTCAACCCGCCTGGTCTTTGGGGAACGCTGGGGACAAACGATTAAATTGTAAAGGCTTGCGGTTTATGAGGGTTGGCAGCAAGCGTAGTGCGTCAGGCGGATGAGCATTTTTGTTTAACCAACCCTGGCTGGATTTGAAAGGGTGTTGAGGTTCTGCCGCGCCCAGGTTCCTAGCCGGGGGTTGCAGGCCGCGGTTTTTTGCGGTCTGCAACCCCCGGATCGGCTGTAAACTGCAAACCATGCTCCGTAAGACTTGCTTTCTGATCCTCTGCTTTCCGCTGCTGTTTATAACCGCGGCTGCTCCGCAGGCCTCGCCGCCCAGCGATTCTTTTTCCGTCGCGGTTGCCGATCATGTTCTGGGAAGTTTTCGCGATGCGCTGATGGCTCAGAATCAAACTCGGACGACGGCCTTGTTCGATCCGGATCGCATGCCGGACTACCCGGAGTTTGCCAATGCGCTCGGGCAGTTGTTCCAGGATCACAACCAGAAGTACGAATCGCTCCGTGTGCGCTTCCACATTCTGCAGACGGACGAGGATACGGGCGCGGCCATGGTGGCGTTTACCTTGGAGGCGACTCCGGCAAGTCCCGAGCAGATGCCGGTGCAACATAGCGGGCAGCTCCGCTTCAACTTTGCTCGCGTGGGAAAAGAATGGAAGATCGTCAACGTGCAGCCGCGCAATTTGTTCGCCGGCTTTTGAATTTCCATGAAACGTGATTATCCGGACCGTCCGATCGTAGGTGTGGGGGCTCTGATCGTCGACAATGCCCGCGTCCTGATTGTCCGGCGGGCCACCGAGCCTTTGAAAGACCAGTGGTCGATTCCCGGCGGCGCGGTCGAGCTGGGCGAAACCCTACGACAGGCCGTCGTCCGAGAAATTCGCGAAGAGACCGGACTCATCATCGAAACCGGCGAAGTGATCGAAGTCTTCGACAGCATTTACCGCGATTCTCAAGGTTGTGCGCAATACCACTATGTGCTGGTGGATTTTCTATGCCGGGTAGTGGGAGGAGAGTTGTGCGCCGCCAGCGATGCCGGTGCTGTCCGCTGGGTTCCCGTTGAAGAATTGGCCGAACTGCAACTGGTAGAACACACGGAACGGGTCATTCGCAAAGCGCTCAGCGCAAAATAGTTGCGAGTTGCGAGTTTGTATGAAGACCAATACGCAGCGTCGCTCGCAACTCGTGACTCGCGACTAAGTAAAACGGCCCGCCTGCCTCCGTCTTAGGCATATAGCGGGCCGTCGGTAGTCTGTTGGGATTGGCTGTGGCGGTCACTCTATCGGAAACCTGGTGGTCCCGGCGAGGCATCGCCAAACTCCCCAAAAAACATCCGGAAGTTGCGAGCTAGAGCGAAACGCCCTAAGCCTCAGCCACCTCACCAATTGGTCTGTAACTATCACTTTCGCTTTTTGTCACTGGACCACCTCCTTTCCGGTGTACGGATAAAATAACTCAGCGCTGTTGGCAAGTCAATTACCCCCGGCGAGTTTTTGAGTAATAATTTGTAAACCGGCTCTCGGCCTTCGGCTCTCGGCCTTCGGCCAGCCAGCAACAATGCCGAGGCCCTCGGCCTTCGGCTGTCGGCCCTCGGCCAGCCAGCAACACCGACGGCGTCCTGCTGCTCTTCTTGTTGTACCCAGGGACTCCGGCCGGAGCTGCAATTGTCCTATTTCGACCCGGCCGAAGGCCGAAGGCCGACAGCCGAAGGCGCCTTCCACTGATACGCCTCGGGCTGCGGCAGGCCAATGTGGGCCAGCACCCGGCTCACGTATTGTTTTGCCATATCTTCCAGGGTCACGGGCCGGTTGTAGAAGGTAGGAATCAAGGGATAAATGCTGGCTCCCGCGTCAGCGGCGCGATACATATTGCGCAGATGGATTTTGTTCAGCGGCGTCTCGCGTACGCAGAGGACCAGCGGGCGACGCTCTTTCAGACACACGTCGGCGGCGCGCTCGATCAGGGCCTGAGCCATGCCTTGGGCAATGCGCGCCAATGTGCCCATACTGCAGGGAAGCACGATCATGGCGTCACTCGGATAGGAACCGCTGGCGACGTTGGCGCCGATATCCGAGTTGTTCTGCCGCTGAATCTTGGCCGATTCCGTCCCCAGCAGTTGCGCCACCAAATTGCCGCGGCCGCTGATCCCCAACTCTTCCGCCATCACCCGCAAGGCATTGTCCGAGGCAACGAAATTCACCGTACGGACTCGTTCATCATGTTCGAGCATCAGCAGCATCTCGCGCAGAAATACCGAGCCACTTGCTCCCGTGGTGGCCAGAGTCAGATTGTGCGGTTCTGCCGGCATCGTGTCGTCCCCCATTCAGTTGCTGGTCGGAGATTATCACTTTTTCACCGCGGAGGACGCAGAGGACGCAGAGAAGAGCAAGACAGACCCCTTGCCGCAGATAAACGCGGATAAACGCAGATCAGAGCGGAAGAAATACAGCCCCTGATAAACAAAGCCTGATATTGGTTGTGTTTTATCAGCGTTCATCTGCGTTAATCTGCGGCGTCTTTCTTGGTTCCCCTCTGCGCCCTCCGCGTCCTCTGCGGTGAAAAGCCACGGTTCATGATGATAAAGTGAGATCGTGAACGCCGAACGACTTCGCAAACTATTTGCCGACGTACGCGCCAAGAAGATCACGCCCGATGAGGCGGTCGCGCGCCTGCGGCATTTGCCCTTCGAAGACCTGGGCTTTGCCAAGGTGGACCATCATCGCACTCTGCGCGTGGGGATGCCGGAAGTGATCTTTAGCAAGGGCAAGTCCGCCTCGCAAGTGGCTGCCATCTTCAATAGCCTCGCCCAGCATGGAAATAATGTGTTGGCCACGCGCGCCACCCCGGAGCAGGCCGAGGCGGTCCAGAAACTCATTCCCAAGGCCGAATATCGCGAACTGGCGCGCGCTATCGTGCTCCGTCAGGAGCGCAAGAAATATGGCAAAGGCAAAATTCTGGTGATTTCGGCGGGGACCAGCGATATCCCGGTAGCCGAAGAAGCTGTGGTCACGGCTGAAATTATGGGTAACGAGGTCCAGCACCTCTATGACGTCGGAGTTGCCGGCATTCATCGCCTGCTGGCCAACCGCTCGGTGTTGGCGGAGGCGCGGGTGGTGGTGGTCTGCGCCGGCATGGAAGGCGCTCTGCCCAGTGTGGTGGGCGGATTGGTGGGCGTGCCGGTAGTTGCCGTTCCTACCAGCATCGGCTACGGCGCCGCCTTCGAAGGCTTGGCCGCCCTGCTGGGAATGCTGAATTCCTGCGCTTCCAATGTCAGCGTCGTCAATATTGATAACGGCTTCGGCGCCGGCTACGTGGCTTCGTTGATTAATCGTAAGTAGCAAAAATCGCAAGTGGCGATTGGCGATTGGCGATTGGCCCAGAAAACCCGCAATTGGCAATTGGCAGTTGGCTCACGGGTTCGCAGCCGAGTCGCGTAGCGACAGCAGAAAAATAGTCCACCACGTCGCATGTTATGAAAATTCGGATTCGGATCAAGGCAAGTCTCACAGCCGTGTCGAAAGAGTCTTAAATTTAATCGTCATGGCTCGTTTGGACGATCCATTCCCGGAAGTTCCTGACACCCTCCTCGCTTAACAGAATCTTCAGCCTCATTGATTGTTGGCAAGTCTTGGTGGGCGTGTTCCTCCACAAGCTTGTCATTTTTCACTTCAACGAACGTAACATCTGGTTGCCACTGCCGGTCATCACCAAGAAATCGCTCAAACCAAATCACCGCATTCGGATGAAGGGCGACACAGTCACCGAAGAACATCCTCGCCTCATATAAAAGGTTGCCGTGTTCGTGATCGGTTTCACGGCCCGGGTAAAAGAAACGCGTTTGCCCGCCCTCATCTTTCATCGGCCCGTCGCTTGGGGAGTGGATATAAATCGAGATGTTGGCATCGCAATCTTCGCAACCAACGCCCGAGAGAATGAAGTACGGCACTTTACGTGTGGTCCTCAGTCGCCCGATGACCTTGACCTTGGATAGCGTCGTTTTGAATTTTGATCCACCTGGAAGAACCAGGATTCCAGGCTCGGCTTTTTCGGCGTCAGTCGGGGTGCTCTCCGGAGTGCCTCGTTGAGAGTCAGGTGCAGCAGTGATCCGGTTCTCGGGTTTCGCGGTAGCTTCTGCAGTTTTGGATTTATTAAGGCGGCTGGCTTCGGATATTTGCGAGGATGTGTCAGGTGCTGCACTGCCGGGCTTGCAGGACGATAGGGCCGTCATCAAGATTAGCGGTAATAGCACCGCGAAAGCGGCGCACGTTACAATGACAGTTCGTTTCATGCCGCGCCTCCTAGCGCCATTTGCTGTCCTCCGAACTGTGGCACTCCTCTCGCTGCTATTACCAATCACCCAATCACTTTATCTGCAGGACCCCAGCCCCCGCAATCCGGCTATGCTTCAGGTCCTGCAGGGCGCGGTTGGCCTCTTCGAGCCTGTAGACCTGAATTTCCGTTTGCAAAGGAATCTGGGCGGCGAGTTCGAGAAACTCGCGGGCATCCGGCCGCGTGTTGTTGGCTACGCTACGCAATACGCGCTCCTGATAGAGCAGTGCGTAATCCATCTCCGGGATGGGCGACATGGTGATGCCGGCACAAACCACGCTTCCGCCCGGGCGGGTAGCGCGTAAAGCCTCGGGAACCAAAGCGCCGGCCGGGGCAAACAGGATAGCTGCATCCAGATGTCCAGGCGGCTGTTGTTTGGCGTCGCCGATCCACCCCGCGCCCAGTTTGCCGGCCAATTTGGCGTGGGCGGCCGTGCGGGTAAAGACGAAGACATTCACTCCCTGGTGGCGTGCCACCTGCAGCACCAGATGCGCGCTCGCGCCGAAGCCGTAAAGTCCCAGGACTTCCCCCGCGCGGATGCCCGTCATCCGGTAGGAGCGATAGCCAACGATGCCGGCGCACAGCAGCGGCGCCGCATGCTCATCCGAGAGACCGGCAGGCAATGGATAGCAATAGTCCTCGCCAATCAGGGCCGCCTCCGCATAGCCGCCATTGACGTCGTAACCGGTGAAACGCGCATGTTCGCATAGATTCTCGCGCCCACTGCGACAGTAACGGCAATCGCCATCCGTGGAGTGCAGCCAGGGAATACCAACGCGGTCGCCCTCCTGCCGCCCCCGTACTCCCGCTCCCACGGCATCGATGGTTCCCACAATCTGATGGCCGGGAATGACCGGCATTTTGTGCACCGCCAAATCGCCTTCGACAGTATGCAGATCGGTATGGCACAGCCCGCAACAGGAAACGCGCACGCGCACCTGCCCCGCCGCCGGCACCGGCAATTCCAATTCGACCGCCCGCAACGGCGATTCTTCCGCCGCTCGCGGCTCTTCCAGCAACATGGCGCGCATCTTTGTCATCGGCCGTGAGTGTAGCAAAAAATACGAAGCGGCGTTCCCCGTCTCCCGTCCCCCGTCTCCCGCCAGCGCGGGGACGCCGATTCTTGAGGAGACGTTGGAGGTGGATTTGGCCTGGTTTTTCCACCTCCCCAATGGCCACTCCCCCTCTTTCCCCCACGCTGAACGCAGGATCCTCTTCGGGCGGGGAACGGGGGACGGGAGACGGGGAACGATCCCACACTTTTTTCATTGACACGCCCTCTGTGGGGGCGCATATTTATACATCACCGCGTATAATTATGCGGAGTAGGTGTCTCCATGACGCAACTCAGCCGGCAGGGCCTGATTCTGGAACTGATCAAGCGGGGTCCGTTGACCAGTCAGGACGATTTGCGCCGTGAGCTGGTGAAACGGGGTTTCGACGTGACGCAGGCCACCCTGTCGCGCGATATCCATAAGCTCGGCTTGGTAAAGATGCCGCAAGGCTATGCGTTGCCGCAAAACGGAGCGGCGGCCGTTGCCCAGCCGGCACATTCCCTGGAACGGTTGTTCCGGGAATTTGTTCAGGAAGTGCGGGAAGCGCAAAACCTGTTGGTGGTGAAAACCGCCATCGGCAGCGCGCAACCGGTAGCCGTGGCTTGGGATGCCGAATCGGGCTCCGAGGTAGTGGGAACCATCGCGGGCGATGACACCATTTTGGTCATCTGTCCCGACAATAAGACGGCCCATCGCGTGGCTGTTCGGATTCGGGAGATGCTGGAACAGTGAACGATGGATTGCAGACGGCGGTGTTCGGGGCAACCGGGTATTCCGGTTTTGAGTTGACGCGCATTCTCCTGCGGCATCCGCGGGTGAAGCCGCCGATGCTGCTGCGCCGCGAATCCGACAAAGGCACGATTAATTTAGACGAGATCTATCCCCACATCGCCGGCAATGGCGGTTATCCCATGGAGCCGTTTGCCTGGGACAAGTTGGAAGCGGCCGGAGTCGAGTTGCTGTTCATGGCGACGCCGCACGAGCTTTCCCGGGAGATGATTCCGGAAGCCATTCGGCGCGGCTTGCGGGTGGTGGATCTGAGCGGCGCCTGGCGCTTGAAGCAGGCCGAAAATCGCGCCGTCTACAAGTTCGAGGATGTGGACCCGGCGGTGGCGGCGAAGCTGGATGCCGTGGCGGTGTATGGCAGTCCGGAGCTGCATGGCGAACAAGTGCGGCAGGCGCAACTGGTGGCCAACCCGGGTTGCTACGCTACCTCGGTCATCTTAGGTTTGGCTCCGGCGATACGCGCTGGGTTGGTGGATGGCGATCACGGCATTGTGTGCGATGCCAAGTCGGGAGTCAGTGGCGCGGGCAAGCAGCCCACACCCAAGACGCACTTTGTGGAAGTGGCCGACAATCTTTCCGCCTATGCCATCTTTAACCATCGGCACACGGGCGAGATTTTGGAACAACTGGGCCTGGAGGCCGGGCAACTGGTATTTACGCCGCATCTGTTGCCGATTCCACGGGGAATTCTTTCCACCATTTATCTGCGTTTGCGGCGCGGGATGAGCAACGCCGATCTGGTGGCCTGCTATCGCGAGTTCTATCGCGAGGCTCCCTGGGTGCGGGTATCTGGGCCGCGCATGCCCCAGATCCAGTACTCGGTGCATACGAATTACTGCGACATCGGGTTGTGCGTGGCGCCGGACGAGCGACGAGTGGTCATCGTCTCGTGTCTCGACAACCTGGTCAAAGGCGCCGCCGGGCAGGCGGTTCAGAATATGAATGTCATGTACGGCTGGAATCAACGGGAGGGGCTGCAATGAAAATCGTTGTGAAAATCGGGGGAGCGGCCCTGGATTCTCCGGACACCCTGCATAAATGCGCGCACGCGGTAGCCGATCTGGCCGCCGCTGGTCATCTAGTGGCGGTGGTCCACGGCGGTGGCAAGGCCTTGACGCGCACGCTGGCGCAACTGGGCAAGAAGAGCGTATTCATTAACGGCCTGCGCGTCACCGATTCGGAGACCCGCGATGTCGCTCTGATGGTGCTCGCGGGCCATCTCAACAAAGCTCTGGTGGCGGCGATTCATGCCGCCGGTCAGCCGGGCGTGGGGATGTGCGGCGGTGACGGTCTGGCTTTCCGCGCCCGCAAAAAGGCCACCGTCGGCGAGGATCTCGGATATGTCGGAGAGATCACGACCATGGAACCCCGCTGGCTGGAATCGATATGGAGCAATGGCGCGGTGCCTGTGATCTCCAGTTTGGCGTTGGGCGGCGATGGCCAGTATTACAACATCAACGCCGACCAAATGGCCGCGGCCTGTGCCGCCGGCTGCCAGGCCAACGCGCTGGTCTTCTTGACCGATGTGCCCGGAGTCAAGGGCGAAGACGGCTCGGTGATTCGCTGGCTGCATCTGAACGATATTCCGTTGCTGATCCAGAAGGCGGTGGTTTCCGGCGGAATGTTGCCCAAGTTGGAAGCCTGCCAGTTAGCTCTGCGTGGCGGCGTGGGGCGCGTGCGTATCATGCCCGCCAATGAGGCGGATGTGCTGGCTCAACTGTATTTTTCCAAGATTGAATCCGGGACCGAGGTGACGGTGCAATGAAGGCAACGGCGGCCAAGACAATTTCCAAGCTGGAAGCGGTAAAGAATGCGGAAGCCAAGCTGCTGCTGCCCACCTACGAGCGTCATCCGGTGCTGTTTACCCGCGGACGGGGAGTGTATCTCTACGACGAAAGCGGCAACCGCTATCTGGATTTTTTGAGCGGCATTGGCGTTAATGCGCTGGGTCATGGACATCCGGCCATTCGCAAGGCTTTAGCCGCGCAAGCGGCCAAAGTGCTGCATATTTCCAATCTCTTCTATCACGAGTACCAGTCGGCGGTGGCCGAGCGGCTTACCCGGATGGCGGGCATGGATCGCGCCTTTTTCTGTAACAGCGGCGCTGAGGCCTGGGAAGGCGCATTGAAGCTGGCGCGTTCCTACGGGCAATTGATGAGCGCGAAGAAGGGCAAACCGGCTTGGCGCATTCTGGCGCTGGAGCACTCCTTCCATGGACGCACCATGGGTGCTTTGTCCACCACCTCGACGGCAAAGTACCGCGCGCCCTTCGAACCTTTGTTGCCGGGCGTCCGTTTTGTGCGCTTTAATGATGTGGCCGACCTCGAACGCAAGTTCGACGACTCCGTGTGCGCCGTCGCGGTGGAAGCCGTGCAAGGGGAAGGCGGCATCAATCCGATCAGCCCGCTATTCATGGCGGCGGCCCGTGCGTTGACCAAAAAATCCAACGCCTTGCTGTTGTGCGACGAGATCCAGTGTGGACTCGGGCGTACCGGCGTGCCCTTCGCTTTCCAGCGCTACCCCGCCAAGCCCGACGTGGTGACAGTGGCCAAACCGCTGGCTTCGGGATTGCCGTTGGGCGCCATCTTGACTACCGAAGCTGTCTCGCGCGCCATTCATCCCGGCCTGCATGGCACCACCTTCGGCGGCGGACCCATGTCCTGCGCCGTGGCTTTGGCCTTTCTCGAAATTCTCGAGAATCCGGAGACCTTGGCGCATGTCAACGCCGTCGGCGACTATTTCAAGGGGCGGCTGATCGAGTTGGCCGCGGAGCACGAATGTGTCCGCCAAGTGCGAGGTTTAGGTCTGATGCTCGGCATGGAACTGGATTCCGCCGATCGGGCCAAGGCCATCGTCAAAGGATTGCTGGATCGCAAGATTATCGCCAATCGTACCCATGAAGTGGTGTTGCGCTTCCTGCCGCCTTACGTCATCACCGAGAAACATGTCGATACCGTGATTGACGCATTGGATGAGTTATTGCTGGAGAACGGCAAACAGAGTGTTCCCGCCTTGACTAAGCGCAAGGGGGGAAAGAGGAGCCAGTCATGAGCACGCATCTGCCGCAAGCCATTACCGGAACTCACCGGGATCTGCTGTCCATTGCCGATCTGCAACCGGACGAGATCGTTTCCCTTCTCGATCTCACGGGGCAGGTGAAGACGCAACCGGAGAAGTTTCGCGGCGCTCTGGCGGGCTGCCATGTGGCGCTCTTCTTCGAAAAACCTTCCTTGCGCACGCGCCTGACCTTCGAGGCGGGCGTGGCCGGCTTGGGGGGTAGCACCTCGTTTGTGGATCAGCGCGGATCGCGCATCGACGAGCGCGAGTCGCTCTCCGATATCGCCCATAACCTGGAGCGCTGGGTCCAGGCCATCGTGCTGCGCACTTTCGATCATGCCACCGTCACCGGCATGGCCGAACACGCGCGCGTGCCGGTGATCAATGCCCTCACCGATTTCGAGCATCCCTGCCAGGCGCTGGCCGATTACTTTACCCTGCGCGAGCATTTCGGCGATCTACGCAATGTGCATCTGGCCTACGTGGGCGATGGGAATAACGTTGCGCACTCGCTGCTGCTGACCGCCGCCGCCTTGGGCAGCAAGATTTCCCTGGCCACTCCGTCCGGCTATGAAGCGGACAAGGCCGTGGTCGAGGCCGCGCAAAAACTCGCGGGACATACCGGCGCCGTCATCCACTTGGTTCACGATCCGCTGGAGGCGGTGCGCCACGCCGACGCGGTCTATACCGACGTGTGGGCCAGCATGGGCCAGGAAAGCCAGTCGGCGGAACGCGAAAAAATCTTCGCGCCCTATCAGGTGAACGAGAAGTTATTCGCCTGCGCCGCGCCCAACGCCGTTTTTATGCACTGTTTGCCGGCCCACCGCGGTCTGGAAGTCACCGACCAGGTAATGGACTCGTCCTCCTCGGTGGTCTTCGACCAGGCGGAAAACCGCATGCACGTGCAAAAAGCCATTCTTCTTTTCTTACTCGGCGGCGGCCAAAGCCGCTTCGCCTCCAGGAGTGCTCATGTCTGAAAAAGTTGTGCTTGCTTATTCCGGTGGTCTTGATACTTCCATCATCATTCCCTGGCTCAAGGAAAACTACGGCTGCGAAGTCATTGCGTTTGTCGGCGACGTAGGTCAGGGCGACGACATGGATGCGGTCACCAAGAAGGCCTATGCCACCGGCGCGGCCAAGGTTGTGGTCGAAGATTTGCGCGAGGAATTCGTGCGCGAGTATGTGTTCCCCGCGCTCAAGGCCGGCGCTGTGTACGAGCAGAAGTACCTGCTGGGAACTTCTCTGGCGCGTCCGGTGATCGCCAAGCATCAGGCGGAATGTGCTCTGCGCGAAGGCGCTAAGATCGTGGCCCACGGCTGCACCGGCAAAGGCAACGACCAGGTCCGTTTCGAACATGCTTTTCTCGCGTTGGCCCCGGAGTTGAAAGTCATCGCCCCCTGGCGGGAGTGGGATCTGGTGTCGCGCGAAGATTGTATCGACTATGCCGAGAAGCGCGGCATTCCCATCAGCGCCAGCAAGACCAAGATTCACAGCCGCGATAGGAACATCTGGCATCTCTCGCACGAGGGCGGGGAACTGGAAGACCCGAACAGCGCGCCCCTGGATAGCACCTGGCAGTTGACCAAGTCCCTCCAGCAGGCGCCCGATCGCGTTGAGACCGTCGAGATTGGTTTCGAGCAAGGCAGTCCAGTTTCCGTGAATGGCAAGAAGTTGGGCCCGGTGGCCCTGCTTGAGTTACTCAATGAAGTTGGCTCGCGCAACGCCATCGGACGCGTGGATCTGGTGGAGAACCGCTTCGTCGGCATCAAGTCGCGTGGTTGTTATGAGACTCCCGGCGGCACCCTGCTGATGGCGGCTCATGGCGAGTTGGAAGCCCTGTGTCTGGATCGCGAGGTGCTGCACTATAAGCAGCATGTGGCGCTCAAGTACGCCGAGTTGGTCTACAACGGCTTGTGGTTCACGCCTTTGCGCGAAGTGCTGGACGCTTTCGTCAACGAATCGCAGAAGGAAATCACCGGTTCGGTAACCTTGAGCCTCTACAAAGGCAACATCGGTTATGCCGGACGCAAGTCGGAATTCTCGCTCTATAACACCGATTTGGCTTCCTTCACCATGGGCGACGGCTATGACCAGAAAGACGCGGCCGGCTTCATCCGCATTCTGGCCGTCCCCGCCCGCGCCCGGGCATTGAAGAGAGCAGCGAAGGCGCAGGGAGCGTAACTTTCACCGCAGAGGACGCGGAGGACGCAGAGGAAGAAACGGTTTCAAAGTTTCAAGGTTTCGAAGGTTTCAAAAACCGCCGCCGCCTTGAAACTTTCGAAGGGTCCACCCTCCGAAACCTGCTTCGCTTTCCTCCGCGTCCTCTGCGCCCTCTGCGGTGAAAAAATGGATTACTTAGGCAGCACGACGGAGATTACTAGATGAAAATGTGGTCAGGGCGTTTTCGCCAGCCGCTGGATGCGGAATTTGAAAGTTGGCAACGATCGTTTCCCTTCGATTGCCGGTTGGTGCCACAGGAAGTCAGCGCCAGCAAAGCGCACGCTCATGCGCTTTATATTGCCCGCGTGCTCAGTGAAGCCGAACTGACCGCCATTCTCGGCGGATTGGATACGATTGCGCAGCGTGCCGGGGAGCCCGGCTTTCTCGAAGACGCCGAAGCCGAAGATGTCCATCATTTTGTCGAGCGGCAACTGGCAGCCTCGATTGGCGATGCCGGCTTGAAGTTGCATACCGGGCGCAGCCGCAACGAGCAGATTGCTACCGACCTGCGCTTGTTCGTGCGCGAGGCCATCGATCAGTTAAATGAATCGCTGGCACAGGTCGTAGGCGAACTGTTGCGTCAGGCGGAGCAGGCCGGAGCCGCCGCCATGCCGGCCTACACGCACTTGCAGCGGGCCGAGCCGGTACTGGTGTCGCACTGGCTATTGGCTTATGCCGAGATGTTTCTGCGCGATTCCGATCGTCTGGCGGATTGCCGCAAGCGGCTCAATTTCTGTCCGCTGGGTTCGGGCGCTGTGGCCGGCGCAACCTTGACGCTGGATCGGGAGATGATGGCCTCCGAACTCGGCTTTACCGCGCCGACCGCCAACAGTATTGATGCCACCAGCGATCGCGACTTTGCCGTAGAATTTGTTCAGCACCTCAGTTTGCTGGCCGTGCATTTGAGCCGCTGGGCGGAAGAGACGATTTTGTTTTCCACCCAGGAGTATGGGTTTGTTCGTTTGCCGCAAGCCTACTCCACCGGCTCCAGCGCCATGCCGCAGAAGCAGAATCCGGATTCGCTGGAATTGATCCGCGGCAAAGCGGGGCGCGTAGTGGGCGCGTCCATGTCGCTATTGGTTGTGACCAAGGGGTTACCGCTCGCTTACAACAAGGATATGCAGGAATCGCAGGAGCCGGTATTTGCCGCCTTCGATACGGTTCAGGCGTCGTTGAAGATTGCCGCTGGTTTCATCGCCGCCGTGGAGTTCGATTTGGCGCGCATGCAGGCGGCGGCGGGCAAAGGTTTTATGAATGCCATGGCGGCGGCCACTTATCTGGTGCGCAAGGGCGTGCCCTTCCGCCGCGCGCATGAACAGATCGGAAAGGCCGTGCAGTACTGCCTGGAAAAGAGTTGTGAACTGGAAGCCCTGAGCCTGACGGAGTTGCGCACGTTTTCCCCGGATTTCGCCGAAGACGTCTATGCCCACCTGACGCTGGCCGCCGTGCTGGACTGCCATGACATTCCCGGCGGCACGGCGCCCAAAAAAGTACAGGAGGCCATTGCCGCTATGCGCGAGAAAATTGGTAACGAAAAGGAGAAGGCTCATGATGCTCGCGCGTAAAGCCGTTCTTCCCGACGCCCCTCAGGTTCACGATCTGATCGCCCTGTTTGCGGAAACCAACGTATTGCTGCCGCGCAGTTTGCCGGAGCTTTGCGAGAACATCCGCGATTTCGCCGTGGTGGAAGACGAGGGCAATATCATCGCTTGTGGCGCCCTGCATCTGTATGGGACGCACTTGGCCGAGATCCGCTCCATTGCCGTGCATCCCGCCGCTCAGGGCCATGGCGCGGGCAACGAAGTGATCAAAGTCCTGCTGGACGAGGCGGCCTGGCATCAGGTCCGGGGCGTGTGCTTGTTTACCCGCATCCCCAAGTACTTCGCCAAACTGGGCTTCGAGACGGCGGAACTTACCGATCTGCCCGACAAGATCTATAAGGACTGCCTGAAATGTCCCAAGCTGAACGCTTGCGACGAAGTAGCCATGGTCAAAGGCGAATTGCCCAAGATGACCATCCTGCAACAGGCCCGAATGTTTGCCCGGCCCGTCAAAATTGGAGTGTAAGACGAGAGAATACAGGAGAGAGGAGTTAGGAGTTAGAAGTTGCGGGTTTGATTCTAACTCCTAACTCCTAACTCCTAAATTCTGAAATGAAAATCCACGTTCCCCAAGGTTTTCTGTTTTCCGCCGCCGCCGCCGGTATCAAGGTCAGCGGACGGCCCGATCTGGCTTACGCGGAAGCCCCGGCGGGCGCCAATGCCGCCGCTATCTTCACCACCAATCGCGTCGTGGCGGCGCCGGTGGAGATGGGGCGCGACTATTTGCGGCGCAGCCATGGGCGCGTGCGCGCCGTGGTGGTCAATTCCGGGAATGCCAATTGTGCCAACGGCAAAGATGGCCTGCGAGCTTGCGCCAGTGTCTGTAAGGCCGTTGCGGCCAGTCTGAAGATCCGCCCCCAGGAGGTGTTTCCTTCCTCCACGGGAATTATCGGAGTGCCGTTTCCCACGGAAACCGTGATTGCCGGCCTGCCGCAGTTGCTGGCGGACAAGGGTGAAGATGAAAAGGCCGTTCGCTGCTTCGCCAACGCCATCCTGACCACCGATACCCGGCCCAAAATCGCATCAATCCTGCTGGAAGGGCCACGCGGTCCCGTCTCTGTCATGGGCATTGCCAAAGGCTCGGGCATGATTGCGCCCAATATGGCCACCATGCTGGTCTACGTCTTTAGCGATGTGGAAGCCGCTCCCGGCGAGTTGCAACGACTCTTGCCGGCCGCGTGCGACGCCAGCTTCAATTGCATTTCGGTCGACCATGACACCTCGACCAATGACACCCTGCTGCTGCTGGCCAGCGGCAAAAGCGGGGTTCCGTTGCGCTCCGTGCGCAAGTCTTTTGCCGAGGCTGTGACCTTCGTCTGCCGGTCGCTAGCTGAACAGATTGTGAGCGACGGAGAAGGCGTGAAGCATGTCGCCCGTCTGCGCGTGGAAGGCGCACGCCGCCGCCCGGAAGCTATGACGGTCGCCAAGTCCATCGCCGGTTCCATGCTGGTGAAAACCGCGCTTACCGGAGCCGATCCCAACTGGGGACGCATTCTGGCCGCCGTCGGATATTCCGGCGTGAAGATCGATCCTAGGCTCGTGAATATCTATATCGGAGAGCAACAAGTCTGCCGCAAAGGCGAAGCCCATAAGTTCGACGAAAAGGCCGCCCACCAATATTTGCTCCAACCCAGCTACGATATCCGCGTGCAGTTGGGGCAGGGAAAAGCCGCCGTCGATTTCCTCACGACGGATCTGACGGCGGAATATGTAAGGATTAACGCCGAGTACTCAACGTAGGAGCAGAAGTTAGAATTTAGGAGTTAGGAGTTAGAAGAGGCCCCTCGCAACTTCTAGTGCCTAACCTTCTGACTCCTAACTCCTGACTCCTGAATTCTAGTTTTGTTAGAAGAGGCCCCTCGCAACTTCTAGTGCCTAACCTTCTAACTCCTAACTCCTGAATTCTGAATTCTAGTGCTCCGCCACATACGTATACGCTCCCTGATGTTCGCGGGCATAGGATTCGGCGACGGTCAGGAAGGCTTGTGCCGCGTGCGACAAAGCGGAGCCGCGCCGGTAAGCCACGCGGATCTTGCGTTCGAAGCGCAACTCGGGGACTTCCACGCGCACCAGTAATCCTTGCTCCACTTCCGAGGCTACACAGATTCCCGGTAACAGCGCCACGCCATTGCCGCTGGCCACAAACTTCTTGATGGCCTCCACCGAGGGCAGTTCGATATCCATATTCAGCGGGACCCGCTTGCGGCGGAAGGTTTCCAGCACCTTCTCGCGGTAACGGGAAGGCACATTGTGGGCGATAAAATTCTCCGCGCCCAAGTGGCGGATGGTGACCGCCTCCGCGCGCGCCAGCGGATGCTTTGGAGGAACCACAAAAGCCAACTCGTCGCGGTAGACAATGACCGAACGCAACTCCGGATCGGCCGGATGAAAGCCCACCAGCCCCAGTTCCGTGTTGTGATTGAGCAGTTCGTTGGGAATGCGGCTGGCCAGGCTGCGCTGCACCGTGACTTTGACCATGGGATACAAACGGCGGAACTGGTCCAACACCGGCAACAGGTAGAGCGTGGTGAACTCATTGGCCGAAAGCACCAGGTGTCCGCGATGCATTTGCCGTAGCTCTTGTAAGGCGGTGATCGCTTCCACCCGCATGTTGAGCAGCTTTTCCGCATACTCCTGCAGCACATGTCCCGCGTCGGTCAACATGCCGTCCCGCGAGGAGCGGTCAAACAGCGGCTCGCCCAGCTCCTGCTCCAGCTTGCGCACCGCTTGGCTGATGGCCGGCTGCGTCCGAAAAAGCTTCTTGGCCGCGCGGGAAAAGCTGCCTTCCCGCGCCACCGCTAGAAAAGTCTCAATCTGAAAAAGATCCATATTAGCGTTCCACGTTTTTCGTTTCCCGTTGGTCGCTGGGAACGCGGGCTGGCAGCCTAAAGCCACTTAGTTTTGGGGCTTGCTGCTTGATCATCCAGAAGCGAAACGTGTCAGGGCACGACTTTAGTCGTGCCGTAATCGGTTCATTAGGAAGGGCGGCTTTAGCCGCTGCGGCTCGGCAGTTTCTTTGCGGTGCACAAACAGCGGCTAAAGCCGGCAATTTTATTGCATCGAACGGCACGACTAAAGTCGTGCCCTGACACTCCTGTCTCTTGCATGCCATTAACGGTTTCATAACATTGGCCTACCGGAGAACTCCAATTCTGCAAAACTAAGTGACATTAGGCTGCCAGCCCGCACTCATTCGCTTGCTCATTACCGCGAACTCTCCGCGCCTCAGCGCGAGACTCCGGCGCGAATGGCCCATGCTGATACCGCTTATATTATAAGCACAAATGATATTACAACAATAATTATAACCTTGCCTTATCTTATGGCCCGCCCCGAGAATCTACTAAGCGGGCTCCTGAACTGGATCATGGAGGGTTACACATGCAAAAGAGCCGGGTAACGATTTTCGATACGACTTTACGTGATGGCGAGCAATCGCCGGGCTGCAGCATGACGGTGCCGGAAAAGCTGCGCATGGCGCGGCAACTCGACCGTCTGGGCGTGGATGTGATCGAAGCTGGATTCCCCATTGCCTCCGACGGCGACTATGCGTCGGTCGAGGCGGTGGCGCGGGAAATTCGCCGGCCGCGCATTGCCGCCCTGGCCCGCTGCCGCAAAGAAGATATCGACCGCGCCTGGGATGCCGTGCGTCATGCCGCCCATCCCATGCTGCACGTTTTTCTGGCCACCTCCGATATCCACCTGCAATACAAGTTAAAGATGAGCCGCGAGCAGTGTGTGCGGCAATCGGCGGAGCAGGTGGCTTATGCCCGCACCTTCACTCCCGACGTGGAATTTTCCGCCGAAGATGCCATGCGCACCGATATCGAGTTTCTGATGGCGGTCATTGACGCGGTGGTCCAGGCCGGCGCCACCACGGTGAATTTGCCCGATACCGTGGGCTATAACATTCCCAGCGAAATGGCGCGCATCTTCAGTGAAGTATGTCTGCGCACGCACCGTAAGCATCCGGAGGTCATTATCTCCTCGCACTGCCACGACGATCTGGGGTTGGCCGTGGCCAATTCCATTGCCGCCGTACAAGCGGGCGCGCGCCAGGTGGAATGCACCATCAATGGCATCGGCGAGCGTGCCGGCAACGCCGCGCTGGAAGAAATCGTAATGGCCTTGAACGTTCGCAAGGACGTAATGCCCTTCGAGACCGGGATTCTTGGCGAAGAGTTATTTCCCTCCAGCCAACTGTTGACGGAAATCACCGGCGTCTGCGTACAGCCCAATAAAGCGATTGTCGGCCGCAACGCTTTTGCCCACGAAGCCGGTATCCACCAGGACGGCATGATCAAGAACCCGCTGACCTACGAGATCATGACTCCGCACTCCGTCGGTGTCCCCTCCAATAGCATGGTGCTGGGCAAACACTCCGGGCGGAATGCCCTGGGCAAACGTTGCGAACAACTGGGCTTTGCGTTCTCGCGCCGCCAGTTGGACGCCATCTATAAGCGCTTTGTGACGCTGGCCGATCGGGTCAAAGTGGTCCAGGACCCAGATTTGCTGGCGATTATCGAGCAGGAAATCCCGCAAGTCCAGTCCCCGCCGGTGCAGTTGGCAGCGGAAATGGCCTGAGAGAGTGGCGAGTTTCCAGTTGCGAGTTGCGAGTCCGGCGCATGGTCCGAAGGACGAAGATAGCGCTGCCAATGCTGCCGCCGCGTAGCGGCGGGCTAGAGTTTCCACATTTTGAAGTTGGGGTTCGGGCATACAAACAGGTGGAAGCACCGGGCTTTAGCCCGGTGACCCGAGGTCCGTTGGCAGACGGGCCTTTAGGCCCGGCCAGAGCCTTTACCGTTCAACGGCGGGGAGTTCTGCACCATGCGAGGTTCACTCGTGCTTTAACTGTTTTTGAATGAGCGGCGGCCCTGCGTGCGCGGGCTTCCAGCCCGCACCGGAATGCGGGCTGGAAGCCCGCGTACCCAGGTAACAAATTTGAGACATCTCCGCCCGCACACCGTAAAATAGGAACAACATTCTTATACGACACGGGAAAAATGAAACTACATATTGCAGTTCTACCCGGCGACGGGATCGGCCCTGAAGTAACCGGCGAAGCGGTGCGCGTATTGCGTGCCGTAGCCGCGGGGAATTTTGAAATCACCTTTGAGGAGCTGCCCATCGGCGGCGTGGCCATCAAAGCGCAAGGCACGCCTTTGCCGGAGACCACATTGCAGCGATGTCTGGCCAGCAGCGCCGTGTTTCTGGGAGCCGTAGGCGGCCCGGACTTCGACGCCCTGCCGCGGGCGATGAAGCCCGAAACCGGCTTACTTGGTCTGCGCAGCGCCATGGGCGGCTTCGCCAATCTGCGTCCGGCCATCGCCTACGCATCGTTGGTGGAATGCTCCCCGTTACGCCCCGAGATTTTGAAAGGCGCCGACCTGCTGTTTGTGCGCGAGCTGTTGGGCGGTCTTTATTTCGGCGAGCCGCGCGGCTTTCGCGATACTCCGGAGCCCCCGGCCGCCTTTAATACCATGATTTACTCCAAGCCCGAGGTCGAGCGCGTCGCCCGCGTGGCCTTCGAGGCCGCCCGCGGACGCCGCAAAAAGGTGACCTCGGTGGACAAGGCGAACGTGCTGGAATGTTCGCAGCTTTGGCGTCAGGTCGTGACCGCCGTGGCCGCCGATTATCCTGACGTGACCTTGGAACATCAGTTGGTCGATTCTTGTGCCATGAAGCTGGTGACCGGCCCGGCGGCCTTCGATGTGATCGTGACCGAAAATCTGTTCGGCGACATTCTTTCCGACGAGGCGGCGGCTTTGACCGGATCGTTGGGCATGTTGCCTTCCGCCACGTTGGGCGGCAAGATCGATCTGTACGAACCAATCCACGGATCGGCGCCCGACATTGCCGGCAAGGGCATCGCCAATCCGCTGGGTGCGATTGCCACGGCGGCCATGCTGCTGCGCCATACCGCCAAGCGCGAAGAAGAAGCGCTCGCCATTGAAGCCGCGATCGGCCACGTTTTGGAAGCCGGCTATCGTACCGCCGATTTGAAACGGAGCGCCCGCGAACGCCTCGTCGGTACCACCGAAATGGGCGATCTAGTGCTGCAAGCCATCGAACGACATGCCGTGGTTAGCAGTAGCTAGTCGCTGGGGCAGTAGCTGGTCGTTAGTAGCTGGTACCTAGGGGCCGAACAGCAGTCGCGAGTTGCGAGTTGCTAGTGTAGTGCGTCAGGCAGATGGGCATTTATGTTTAACCCAACGTTGGATAGATTTGAAAGGGCGCGGCTTCAGCCGCGTCGCGAGAAACGGCAATACGGGCGGCTTTAGCCGCTGAGGGAGACGACCCTCAGCCGCTAAAGCGGCCTTTGCGAACAATCGGTTCGGCGCGGCTCAAGCCGCGCCCTTTCAAGGGAGCGGTGGCATCACGGGCCAGTCCTGTATGGACGGCTGAGGTATAGCGGGACTTCCGTCCCGCGACACGTGTGCTGATGTGATTTGTGGACGGGAGAAGGCTTTCGGGTCTTCCTAACTACTAACTACTAGCGACCAACTACTAAACTATGAAATCGTTATTCGACAAACTCTGGGAAGAACATGTGGTTGTGCAGCCTGACGGGCAGCCGGCCTTGCTGTATATCGATCTGCATCTGGTGCATGAAGTCACCTCCCCGCAGGCCTTTGAGGGGTTGCGCACCGCCGGGCGCAAGGTTCGGCGTCCGGATCGCACCTTTGCCACCGCCGACCACAATGTGCCCACTTCGCCCAATCATCGTCCCATCAGCGACCCCATTGCGGCCAAGCAGATTGAAACCTTGCGCGCCAACTGCGCGGAGTTCGGTATCTCGATGTTCGATATCGATTCCCCCGAGCAGGGCATCGTGCACGTGATCGGGCCGGAGTTGGGACTGACGCAGCCAGGCAAGACCATCGTCTGTGGCGATAGCCATACCAGTACGCACGGCGCTTTCGGCGCCCTGGCCTTCGGCATTGGCACCTCGGAAGTCGAGCATGTGCTGGCCACGCAATGTCTGCCGCAATCCAAGCCGCGCTCCATGCAGGTGCGGGTGAATGGCCGGCTGTCTCCGGGCGTTACCGCCAAGGATCTGGCGCTGGCCTTTATCGGACAAATCGGGACGGATGGCGCTACCGGATGCGTCGTGGAATATACGGGCGAAGCCGTGCGGGCGTTGTCCATGGACGAGCGCATGACGCTCTGTAATCTGACCATCGAAGCGGGCGCTCGCGCCGGCATGGTGGCCCCCGACGAAACGACTTTTGCCTATTTGAAAGGCCGCCGTTTTGCTCCCGCCGGCGCCGAATGGGAGAAGGCTGTAGCTCGCTGGCAGGCGCTGGCCGGGGATCCGGGCGCGAAAGTCGATCATGTAGTGGAAATCGATGCCGCGAGTTTGGCGCCCCAGGTAACCTGGGGAACCAGCCCCGGAATGGTGACCGCCGTGGATAGCTGCGTGCCCGATCCGGCCGCCGCCAAAGCGGAATCCGATGCCAAAGCGGCCACGCGTGCCCTGGAATATATGGGCCTGGACGCGGGCATGCCGATCGAAAAGATCAAGTTGGACGTGGTATTTATCGGATCGTGTACCAACGGACGCCTTTCGGATTTACAGGCCGCCGCGCGGGTAGCCAAAGGTTATCGGGTCGCGCCGAATGTGCGCGTGCTGGTGGTTCCGGGATCGCAAGAAGTGAAGCGGGCGGCGGAAAAAGAAGGCCTGGACCGCATCTTCCTCGACGCCGGATTCGAATGGCGCGAAGCCGGCTGCTCGATGTGCCTGGCCATGAATCCCGATGTGCTGCAACCCGGCCAACGCTGTGCCGCGACCAGCAATCGCAACTTTGAAGGCCGCCAGGGCCGCGGCGGACGCACCCATTTGGTCAGCCCCGCCATGGCCGCCGCCGCCGCCATCGCCGGCCATTTTGTCGATATTCGCAACTGGCAATACAAGTAGAACAACGTCCACCACGGAGGCACGGAGACACAGAGGAACACGGAGCGGAATTTTAAATTTTTGTTTTCTGATTTCTGGTTTTGAATTTTCTCCGTGTAACTCCGTGTCTCCGTGCCTCCGTGGTGGGTGTTAAGAACGAGAGAGCGAACATGCAGCCATTCAAAGTACATACCGGAATCGCCGCCCCGCTGGACCGGGCCAACATCGACACCGACCAGATTATTCCCAAGCAATTCCTCAAGCGCATTGAGCGCACGGGCTTCGGCCAGTTCCTGTTTTTCGATTGGCGTCAGCGTCCCGACGGCCAACCCGATCCGGAATTCGTGCTCAATCGCGGGCGCTATAAGGGCGCCTCGGTGCTGATTGCCGGCAAGAATTTTGGCTGCGGATCGTCGCGCGAGCACGCTCCCTGGGCGCTGGCCGACTACGGCTTCCGCGCCGTTGTGGCCCCGTATTTCGCCGATATCTTCGCCAGCAATAGCGCCAAGAACGGCATGGTGCTGGCCGCGCTTTCCGAGGAACAAGTGGCCGAACTCATGCGGCGCGCCAAGGACACCGAAGGCTATCGCCTCACGGTGGATCTGGAACGGCTGGAAGTGCGGGACGAGCAAGGCTTCGTCGCCAAATTCGCCATGGACGAATTTCGCCGCCATTGCCTGCTGGAAGGCCTCGACGACATCGGCCTGACCCTGCAACACGAAGCCGCTATTACCGCCTACGAAGCACGGCGGTAGAGAGTGGCGCCGTCGGCTCTCGGCCCTTGGCCGTCGGCCAGCAGCGGTTTCCTCCGCATCCTCAGCGGTAATCAGCGGTAAAAAGAGGGGATGCCGCCGGTCACGTGGTGGAATATTGACGGAAACACTTCTCGCAACTCGCCACTCGTAACTGATATACTGTTTGCAGTCGGGGAGTGGCTCAGCCTGGTAGAGCACCTGGTTCGGGACCAGGGGGTCGGAGGTTCAAATCCTCTCTCCCCGACCATTTTTCTTCCAATACCTTCCAAGCCGATTTTTTTCGCCGAAAATCCAAACCTTGTCACCTTGAGCGGAGTTCGCCCTGCGCAAGCAGTCGAAAGGCCTATGTATTTCCGCTCCAGACCTCCGAAACCTTGAAACCTCCGAAACTTTGAAACCTTGCCTGCCCCTTTGGAATGGCGGCGCCTGATCGTGGCGCACGGTATTTCGGGAATTCAGGTATACGACACCCGCTTGGTGGCTGCAATGCAGGTGCATGGCGTGCCCCGGATTCTCACCTTCAATGACCGCGATTTCGCACGCTACGACGGCGTCGACGCCGTGCATCCTTTGACCATCCGATAAAGTTGCCTGGCTTCTTGCAACGGAAACCCAAACGATCTCGATCGACTATCAGCGCGGCAAACGTAGCGCAGGCGCCCCCGCCTGCGGGCCCTGTGTGGTGCTAGGTCAGCGTTGTGGGAAAACGGGGAAAACGGGCTCTATACCCATCCGTTCCGAAACACCAGGTA
>Ga0181520_10000941_pt1 | contig 61934 bp, 27 predicted proteins | sample PEATcosm2014_Bin_29_FD_132451 | JGI IMG/M metagenome (GOLD analysis project Ga0181520, IMG submission 132451) | Peatland microbial communities from MTU Mesocosm Facility, Houghton, MI, USA - PEATcosm2014_Bin02_30_metaG | ecosystem: Environmental > Terrestrial > Soil > Wetlands > Peat | place...
CGCAGCCGTGCCGTGGGAAAGTGGGAAACGCTCTTTGTTTTCCATCTTTTCCATGGCTTCCTACCAACCATCTCCTGTCGGCTCTTTGCGATGTGTTGTTGCACTTGGACCTTGAATCCGCCGGCCGTATCTTTCAACACCACGCCGTGCAAGCTCTGGGGAAGGAAAACGGTTTCACCAGCTTGGCAGTTGAAACCCACGCTGCCAACCTCGTTCTCCTGAATCCCGAACGCTGAAGCGATCCAGAATGCCAGCATCCAAGCCTATTGGCGAAGGTACCGGCCACTGTTGCGCGGAGCAAGCAACCAGAAGTGCCGAAACAGCGAGTACCGGTCCCTGATCGTTAAACTAGCAAAAAGGTAACGTTCAATACCCCACAGATCACCCACAGATCGATTTTTTGGGGTTGCCGATTCTTTCTCTCCGTACGCGGGGTGGAAACTCCCCCATGAATTGACCGGTTTTCCTTCCTGGTAACACCGCTTTATTGATCAGGCCCATAAATTCGGACTCAATCTGGCTGGTCCCTACCTCCGGGTGAAGGCGCTCGGTCCCGCGCACACCATCTGCTCGGCACTGGCTCCGGGAGGATGCGCTGTATCTTTACCGCCATGAACTTTGCCACCCGTACGATGCTCGGGGTATTCTTGGGCCAGCATTTGAACCTGACGGAGAGAGCCGTGGCTTGCAGTATGGCCTTGCTGGCTGCAGCCGCGCTCGTCCTCCACCTAGCAACCGTGCTTAGAACAGATGGTTCAACTCAAGCTGGCGTCACTGCTTTTGCGTGTACGTGTGTCGCTCCGCTGGAAACGTAGCCGCAGGGTAGCCAGCAACGGCCGCAAGGCGCTGCCCGAAGGATGGATTCACAATGACGAAGCACCCCACCGTTCTGGACGTGGCCAGACTGGCTCACGTCGGCGCTTCCACGGTCTCCCGCTTTCTGCGCGGCGTACCGGTGCGGCGTAAGGCGGGTGAGCGCATTGCCAACGCCGTCAAGGATCTTGGCTACATACCGGACCAGACCGCCCGCGCCCTGCGCGCCGGACGCAGCCACACCATCGGCATTTTGCTGCCCAAGGTCTCCAATGTGTTCTTCAGCGAAGCCACACAACTGGTGGAAGAAGAGGCCCGCAAGCAGGGCTGCAGCGTCATTCTGCTCACCCACCAGGACCGCATAGCTCAGCAGCAGGAGCACCTGCTCACCCTGCGCCGCTATCGTGCTGACGGCGTGATCCTGGTGGCCACGCCCGGCACCCTGCTTGCAGACGTGCGCCAGGCGCTGCCCGATGTGCCGCTGGTGGCGCTCGATAGCTACCTGTCCCCCGAGGTGGACTCCGTCGTGCTGCGCAATCGCGAAGCCGCGCGCATGGCCACCGAGCACCTGCTCTCGCACGGCTATCGCTCCATCTTCTGCGTGGGCGCAAAGCCCAAGGTCTTCAGTTTCTCCGAACGCATGGCGGGCTACGCGGAGGCGATTGCGGCCGCCGACCTGACCCCGCACTTCATCGTCCCGGAAGACTACGAGCACCTGCACTATCAACTGGGCACCAGCCTGCGCGGCAAGCTGCCACCCGACGCCGTGCTTTCGCTCAGCGACTTTGCCACCCTCCACACTCTCACCACCTTCAACGAGTTCGGCCTGACCCGCGAGGAACGCCTGCCCCTGATCGGCTTTGACGACTTTGGCTACGCACAGCTCATGGACCCACCCCTCACCGTCATCCGCCAACCTATCGAGACGATGACGCGCTACGCGCTCAGTGCACTCTTCCGCCGCATTGAGCAGGATGGAGCGGGCGAGGTGCAGGAGATCTCCCTGCCCGGCGAACTGATTCGCCGCCGCTCCTGCGGCTGCGTCTAGGTCTCTGACCGTATGATTCCTGAACCCTCCTGGGTGCCCCATCCTTGACCACGTTCTCTGTGGGCAAGGGTGGGATCGAAGAAAGCCAGTTCTCGAATCTCCCCGAGCCAGCCATGAGCGGGTGCCCCATGTCTCGATTTTGAGACATGGGAAAGAACAACCTTCGCTCCCCACTCTCCCTAGCGAGGCAACTCCACGCTGCCCTTCACCTCAAGGGTGGTTCCGGCCTCGGTCGTGAGCGCCTTGGGCTGGCTGCCGCCAACGTAGAAGGTGTAGCTCCCGGCGCGCACCGCGCGATGCCCTGCGGCGTCCACCGTGCTCAACTGGCGCGCACCCAGATGGAAGACGGCTTCCTTTTCCTCGCCCGCCTGCAGATGTACGCGCTCGAAGCCTTGCAGGGAGAGCCGGGGCGCGCCCGGCTGTTGTGGCGCGCGCACGTAGAGTTCCGGCACTTCATCACCCGCAACGGCGCTGGTGTTGCGCACCTTCACCCGCACCTCCACCGGATCGCCGGCATTGATTGCACTCTTCCCCACCGTCGCGGGCTCGTAATGGAAGGTGGAGTAGCTGAGGCCAAAGCCAAACGGGTGCAGCGGCTCTCCCTCGAAGTAGCGATAGGTGCGATTCGCCATGGCGTAGTCGTCAAAAGCCGGCAGATCCTGCACCGAACGGTAGAAGGTCACCGGCAATCGGCCCGATGGGTTGTTCGCACCCATCAGGGTTTCGGCAATGGCGCGGCCACCCTGCTGGCCCGGATACCACGCCAACAGAATTGCGCTGGCACTGCGCTCTGCCGCCTGCGAGGTCAGCGCGCTGCCCGTGGTGAAGACCACCACCAGCGGCTTGCCGGTTGCGGCAACGGCTTCCAGCAGGTGCTCCTGGGCCTTGGGCAAGGCAATGTCGAGCCGGTCGCCGCCGTCGAACTCCGACGAATGCACCGGCATCTCTTCGCCTTCCACGTTGGGCGAGAGACCCACGAAAGCCACCACCACATCGGCCTTGCGCGCGGCGTCCACGGCGCGATCCAACATGGGCTGCGCCGGTGGCTGCCACTCCAAGTCGCAAAAACGGTCATCGACCAGGTGGTCATACTCCATGCGAATCGCGTGGGCCCGCTGATCGGCAGCGCGCAAGGTAAATTGAGGATTGTTCCGGCTGTTGACGGTTGCCGGTTGGCCATCGACAAAAAGCTTGCACCGTGCCCGCGGCTGCTTGCTGTCCCCTGCTTCAGGGCCGGGATCGAAGACCGCCGAGGGCTTCATGCAATGGAAGGTCAGCACATAATCGCCCACCATCGGAGGAACAAACTCGCCCGTCCAGCGCACCGCAAAGCTGCGGTCGGAGACTCCGGCCGCGGGTGCCACCCGATTCCAGTCAAAGTTGATGTGCGCGTCTAGGCGCGTAGCCAGGGGCGCGCCGGTAAAGGTCGCGTCCTTGAAAAACTCCGCCTTCAGCCCCTGCGCGTGCTCCGGGCCGGCGCTGCGGAGATACTCGGCGGGAATGGGCGCGGAGGTTCCATCGGCCACAATCGAGCCCGGCGCAAATAGGATGGCATCGTTGCCAAACTGCGCCGTCATACCCGCAAGTGGCGTGACCGGATGCGAGGGTTCGCCGTTGTAGTTGCCTTCCACCGACTCCAGCAGATCGGCCGTAGGCCCAACCACCGCAATCTTCCTCTTGCCAGCTTTTAGCGGAAGCAGGCCATCGTTCTTGAGCAGCACAATCGACTCCCGCGCCGCCTGCAGCGCCAGCTCGTCGCTGGCCCTGGTGTCCACATCCTTCATGGAGAGCGTACGGAACGGTGAAGACTCCGGCGGATCGAACATGCCCAAGCGAACGCGCGCGGCAAACAACCGCTCCAGCGTCAGGTTGAGTTCCGCCTCGGACAGCGCCCCCGTGGTCACCGCCTGGGTCAGCGCGTTGTACGTGGAGCCGCAATCCAGATCCGTACCCGCACGCAGCGAGAACACCGAAGCCTGCACATCGTTGGCCGCAAAGTGGTGGCCGCGGTTCACATCCGCCACCGAGTCGCAATCCGAGACCACGAAGCCGCTGAAGCCCCACGCTGTGCGCAGATGATCCTTCAAAAGCATGTCGCTGGCGCAGGCCGGCTTGCCGTCAATGGCGTTGTAGGCGCACATGATGGACCCGGCCTTGCCCTCCACAATGGTGGCGCGAAAGGCTGGCAGATACGTGTCTTCCAGATCGTGATCGGAGATGTCGGCGTTGAAGTGATGGCGCGTGCTCTCCGGGCCGCTATGCACGGCGTAGTGCTTGGGGGTTGCAACCAGCCGATAGACGTGCGCATCGTCGCCCTGCAAGCCCTTCACAAACTCCACGCCCATGCGCGCGCTCAGAAAGGGATCTTCGCCGAAGGTCTCCTGGCCGCGTCCCCAGCGGGGGTCGCGAAAGATGTTCACGTTGGGCGACCAGAAGGTGAGCCCCGAAAAGCGCAGATGTTCGCCGCGCCGCCGTGCCTCTTCGTACTTCGCCCGCCCCTCGGTGCCGATCACGTCCGCCACCTGATGCATCAGGTGCAGATCGAAGGTGGCAGCCAGTCCAATGGACTGCGGGAAGTTGGTGGCCTGGCCATTACGGGCTACGCCATGGAGCCCCTCGCTCCACCAGTCGTACTCCTCAACCCCAAGCCGAGGAATGGCCGTGGCATGGCTGAGGGTTTGCGCCACCTTTTCTTCCAGGGTCATGCGCCCAACCAGATCGTGTGCCCGCTCTTCCGACGTGCGGACCGGATCAAGATACGCGCAAGCTTCGGTAGCACAGGCAGCGGGTTGGACTATGTGCTGCGGCAACTGGCCAGCCTGCGCTCCAAGAACTGCGCAGCTGGACGATAGTACAAAGCAAAGCAAGAAAAAAGTCTTCATCGGGCTCTTCAGGGTGCTGGTCTCCAAAAACTGAAAGAAGGAATAGAGCAAGCGCCAGCCTGGCGGTCCAGCATCTTGCCCACCGTTTTACATTGTCCGCTATCAGGATACATTCGAGCAGATTCCCAGCCTTCGAGCGAAAGCTGGGAATCTGCTCTGGTCAGATCAAAACCGCACTGGAGGGTAATGCGGCCCTGGGCTATTCTCGTCCGGCGGCCCCTCCGGGCCAGCGAAAGATGCGCCTTGCCTCGATATCAAAACGGCTGCAGTCTGCCTACTCGATGGCAAAAACAGCATAGACAGTGGTCTCGATAGAGATTTTTTCAGGTTCAATGGCCAGTGGTGGCGGCGCGGCCAGCATGGATTTGTTCGCCATCGGTGCCATCGCCCGATCCCGCCACACCGGCGCTTCCCCAGCGGCCATCTCATTGGTCACGTACTCCAGCGCACCCAGCTTGACGCCCATGCCTTTGGCCAGCACCGCGGCCCGCTCCCGCACCTGCGCCATGGCCTCATCCAGCACCTTCTCTTCGAGCGCATTGCGGTCCTTCATCGCCCAATCAATCTGCCCGCTGGACGTGGCTCCGGCATTGATGGCCACATCCAGAATCTCCGCGGCACGGCCGGCCGGGGCACGCACCGTCCACTGCTCGGTCAGCTTGAACTTGTGCGGCTTGGCCCAGTCGTGGTCCAGGCTCTGCGACTCGCTGTGGATCGCGCTCTCTTCAATGCCAGCCTGCTTGAGCGCCGCGATGATGGTGTTGGAGATGCGCGCCCCGTCGGCATACACCTGCTTGGCATCGCCCAGTTGGGTTTCAAAGCCGAGGTGGACAATGGCCAGGTCCGGCGCTGCCGTCACCCGCGCTCCAGCCTGCACGGTGAGGATGCGATTGCTTCCATCAATCTTGAGCTGTGGCTGACTGGCCTGTTGGGCCGTGGCGGCAACGCATCCTGTAGCTAAAACAAAGGCGGCAAGAACAATTCGGGTCTGCATGGGTCGTTCTCCTTCAACCCATGAACGTAGAGCGCGAAGAAACTTGCAGGCCTCTCCTCTATTCCACCAAGGAAGCGAAATCACACTCCTTGATATATACCGTGGTCTATACCAAACCAATGAAAAACTCCGCACGGAAACTTTGCTTTCCCGTGCGGAGATTTTTCTTCTGCCCCAGATCAGTGCTTGGTGGCGTAGCGGGTGCCGAACTGGCGCAGCTTGGCCAGCGTGGCTGCGGCCTCGCCGGAGTCGATGGCTTCAGCGCCCATCTGCACGCCCTGCTTCAGGTCGATCGCCAAGCCTGCGGCCACCAGCGCCGCGGCCGCATTCAGCAGCACAATCTCGCGCCGCGCGCCGGGAATGCCGGTGATTACGTCGTAGAGCAAGGAGGCGTTGGTGGCCACATCGCCGCCGGTAAAATCCTCCAGCTTGCGGCGTTCCAGGCCCGCCATCTCCGGGGTAACGCGCGCGCCCTTCAGCGTGGGCTTGTCGCTGCCCTCCGCCTGCTCAACGCGCGCCACCACGCTCTCGCCTGTGGTGGTCAGCTCGTCGATTCCGTCCGTCCCGTGCACCACAAAAGCCCTACGCGCGCCCAGCTCCGCCAGCGTGCGGCCCACCAGCAAGACCTTGCTCGGAGCCAGCACGCCAATCACCTGCGCCCGCGCTCCGGCCGGATTGGTCAGTGGTCCGCAGAGGTTGAAGATGGTGCGGAAGCCCAGCGCCCGGCGCAGTGGCCCCACGGCCTTCATGGCCGGATGGTAGCGCGGGGCAAACAGGAACATGAAGCCGGTCTCGCGCAGGCACTCCACAGCCTGTTCGGGCTCCAGATCAATGGGAACGCCGAGGGCTTCCAACACGTCGGCCGTGCCACAGCGCGAGGTCACCGCGCGATTGCCGTGCTTGGCCACATGCGCACCCGCCGCCGCCGCCACCAGCGCCGCACCGGTGGAGATGTTGAAGGTCAGCGGACCGCCGCCGCCGGTTCCCACCACGTCCACCAGCCGCTCGCGCTCGTCGTCTTCGAGCGGCATGGGCTTCAGGTGGCGGCGCATCACGTCCACAAAGCCGGCCAGCTCGGGAGCTTGCTCGCCACGGGTGGCCATCACGGCCAGCAACGCCGCCGTCTCTACCTCGGGCACATCGCCGGTGAGAATCTCCTCCAGCACCTCGGCCGCTACCTCGCGCGTCATGGCAGCGCCGTCCTCGGCCAGCAACTTCAACTGTTTCTTCGCCAAACTCATGTTCTTATCTTATTGCGGCAGGCTTGCCGGACGCGCGTCCCCTTGGCATTGCTCAATGAACTAAATGTTGCGCCAACTGGATAGCCGATGGGGCTAGAATGTGTCCATCCGGAAAAGCCTATGAAAGGTAAGCTCCTTATGCGATCCGTCGTTTTGACTTTTGCAGGAATTGTGCTTCTGAGCGCAGCCAAGCTGACCGCGCAAACCCCCTTTGACATCCAGCCCATCAAGGAATTGAAACCAACCGGCACACTGGGCACCTGCGACTATCAACCCACCGCCGCGGAGGCCCCCTTTCTGAAGAACACGCCGGAAGGCGAACGGATCAACGACCCGCTCTTCCACGGCAAGTACAGCCTGCGAGGCAAGAGCGGCGTCTCGATTGCATGGTTCGGAGTGGTACGCGGTGTCAAAACCTCTGCCGATCCCGGTGGGGAGACAACCCTTCTGGTGCAGCATCATTTCTTTGACGGCATGACGGATTGCCACATCATGCTGGTAGGCATTGGCGGGATGGGGGACTTTACCGCTCGGCTCAAGCTCGATCCCGCGCAGATTCCCGGCCTCTCGCTGGTTCGCATCTACGGCAAGGTGAAGAGCGAGAAGGGTGGCGTGCCAGAGGTGGAGGTTGATTACATTCGCGTATGGCCATGGTTGACCTTCACTTTTACAGACCTGAGCGGCGGAGACCAAAGCAATCCCCGCTGGCAGCAGTATTCCCACCTGCGTCCCGGTGGGCGCGTCTATGCTCCTTACCCCAACCGCAACTATTACCTGAACGTCCTGGGCGATCCGGCCGAGTTTGGGCTGAATCTGCGCGAACAGTGAGGCCTGCTCACGACTCCTCGAGGATGGCTCCATCCGGATGCATCCTCAAGGAGAGAAAAGCATCGAAGAGAGCATGGAATACAGACTTTTGGGAGGCTGCGGCCTCAAGGTTCCGGTTTTGAGTTTTGGCGCGGGAACGCTGGGCGCAGGGAGCGTCTTCTTTGACGGCTGGGGCGCGTCCGACGACGCGGCCCGGGCCGACCGCATTGTCTCTATCTGCCTGGAGGCCGGCGTCACGCTCTTTGACACCGCCGACGTATACTCCGACGGCAGCTCCGAGCAGGTTTTGGGCCATGCCCTCAGGGGCCGCCGCGATCAGGCTCTGATCTCAACCAAAGCCACCTTCCGCCTGGGTACCGGGCCGAACGACGTGGGCAGCTCCCGCTGGCACTTGCGGCGCTCGCTTGAAGCCAGCTTGAAGCGGCTCGGCACGGATTATGTAGACATCTACCACCTGCACGGTTTTGACGCTCAAACGCCCATCGAAGAGGTGCAGCAGACGCTGGACGGCTTTGTCCGCGAGGGCAAGGTGCGCTACACGGCCTGCTCGAACTTCTCCGGCTGGCACCTGATGAAGTCGCTCGGCGTGGCGGACAAGTATGGCTGGACCCGCTTCAGCGCCCAGCAGGTGTACTTCTCGCTGGTGGGCCGCGACTACGAGTGGGAGCTGATGCCGCTCGCCCTGGACCAGAAGGTGGGCGCGCTGGTGTGGAGTCCGCTGGGCTGGGGCCGTTTGACGGGCAAGCTTCGCCGCGGCCAGCCGAAGCCCGCAGTCAGCCGCCTGAACTCCAAGCCCTCGGTGGACAACGGCCCGCAGGTTCCCGATGAGCTTCTGTTCAATGTGGTGGATGCGCTCGATGCCGTCGCCCTGGAGACCGGCAAAACCATCCCGCAGGTGGCGCTGAACTGGCTGCTCACCCGGTCCACCATCAGCTCACTGATCATCGGCGCACGCGACGAGGCGCAGCTCCGCCAGAACCTGGGCGCTATCGGCTGGACGCTGACGACGGAGCAAGTAGCAAAGCTCGACGCTGCCAGCACCGTCCCGCTGCCCTACCCCTACTGGCACCAGCGCCAGTTCACCGAGCGCAATCCGCCGCCGGTGTAAAAGACAGGGAGTAGGGAAAAAGGCCTCGCAGCATACTCATGCTGCGAGGCCTTTCCAAATGCGATGCAATCCCCCTCACGAAGCTGTCATCCAGTCGCCAGTGAGGGCTACGCCTTGGCCGTCAGCTTTGGAAATGAGCCAATGTGCTGCTGCTGGGAGGCCAGAAGCTCCGCCACGGTGATGCCACGGCGAGCCAGGGACAGGGCGAGCACCTCGCCTGCGACGCGCGCATCTTCCAGAGCATCGTGGGCTTTGTACTGAATACCGAAACAGCGGGCCAGGGTAGGCAGCTTGTGGTTGGGAAACTCGGGAAAGGCCGCGCGGGCCAGGGTGCAGGTGTCCAGCCATTTTCGGTAGGCGATGGGCGGCAGGCTGGAACGCTGGCAGGCCAGCTCCAGTGCGCCACGATCGAAGGGTGTGTGGCTGGCTACGGTGGCTCCATCCAGCAAACGCGCCACTTCGGAGTGGACACCCGCCCAGTTGGGCGCGCCGGCCACCATCTCTGGGCTGATGCCGTGGATGGCGATGTTGAAGTGGAAAAAATCTTCTTCGGGGTCCACCAGCGACTGCCAACTGTCGACCATGCGGCCACCGGCAAACACGGCCACGCCGATCTGGCAGATGCTGTGCCGCCCGTGGTTGGCGGTCTCCACGTCCACTACGCAGTAATCTGGTCGGCCCTTCAAGCTCATAGCCAGTTCTTTTCTTCTTCTTTGAAGAAGCCTACGTAGTCCAGGTAGTTGGTGGCGTAGGTCTGGATCAGAGCGAAATCAGCATCCGAAATCTCGCGGCGCATCTTGGCCGGGACCCCGGCCCACAGCGTGCGCGGCGGAATCACCGTATTCTCAGGCACCACGGCACCGGCGGCAATAATGGAGCCCGAGCCCACGCGCACATTGTTCAGCACCCGCGCGCCCATGCCCACCACCACATTGTCCTCAATGGTGCAGCCGTGGACGGTCACGTTGTGGCCAATGGTCACCATATCCCCAATGATCACCGCGTATTTGTTGCGCTGGCCGTGGACCACGGAGCAATCCTGCACGTTGGAGCAGGAGCCGATGCGGATGGCGTTCACGTCGCCGCGCACCACCGCGTTCATCCACACCGACGAGCGCTCGCCGATAACCACATCGCCCAGAATCTGCGCGGAAAGGTCAATATAACAACTGGAGTGAATCTGGGGCGTGTGCCCCTGGTAGCTGCGAATCATGGTTTTGGAAGCATCTCCTGTGCCGGGCCAAGCCCATAGACAGGGTAAAGCATGAGCCGTGCTCGACTCCCTACTGGTGGAAAAGACCGAGCTCACTAACTTTGGTGCATTTCAGGTTTTCTTCCGGCATCCAGCCAGCCAGCAACGTCTTCAATGGAAGAATCTTGCCCCTTTGGTCGCCTCAAGACCCATTTCAGAGAGATTCACCCCTTCGAATGAGCTCAATTGGGATATTCTTGGAGAAGCCATTTGGGCGTGATTGGAGGTGGATAGGTTTTGGCAGAGGTTCGCGTACAAGAAGGCGAGCCGCTAGAGAATGCTCTACGCCGGTTTAAGCGGAAGGTACAGCAGGAAGACATCATCAAGGAAGTAAAGCGTCATTCCTACTACCTGAAGCCCGGCGAAAAGAAGCGTGTAAAGGCAGCTCTGGCGCGCAAGCGCAATCGCAAGAAGGCTCGTAAAGAGCAGGACTAAGACTCTTACAATCAACAGCAACACGCTCCGTTCCCGAGGGCTCCCGGAAAATCCGGGGGCCCATTGGAATTCAATGTAGAAACGGAACGGGATGCAGCGCAGTTTTTAATAGAATTACTTCTCGTCACGATGCAAGGTGCGTGACAACTCAAATGCACTCCTCCTCCCCCTTGGAGTGGCATTTTTAGCCGCGCATTCAATGCGGCCCCGGGCCCTAGCTGTATCCAAGGAGAGAAGCAGGGAACCCCGGAACGGCAAATGTTCACATTTTGGCCGCTCACGGTTTGTTTCCCTGTCGCGGGGAGGCAGTAGATGGAATATGCTGATCGCGTTTTGAAATGTGTAGATTGTGGGACGGACTTTACCTTTACAGCAGGCGAGCAGGTCTTCTTTCAGGACAAACAGTTCAAGAATGACCCAAAACATTGCAAGCTCTGCAAAGCCAAACGTGCGCGTGGCTCTGCCCGTGTTCGCCCTGAAACCCGCACAACGTGCTCTGAATGTGGTTCTGAAACTACAGTGCCCTTTAAACCCACCCAGGGAAGGCCGGTTCTGTGCCGCTCCTGTTTCCAGAAGCAGCTACCCCAACCGGCCAGTGTGCCTGTCACCGAACTTGTCTAGGAATTGAAGCTAACTCTACCCCTTCTTGAGCGCGCGGTGTCCTATGTCGCGCCGGAAGTACATTCCCTCGAAGGATATCTCCGCGAGAGCCATGTAGGCGCGGGCCAGCGCCTCATCAAGAGTCTCTCCGCGGGCGGTCACGCCCAGCACGCGACCTCCAGCGGTCAGAATCTGCTCCCCTGCCTGGGTTGAGCCGGAGTGAAAGACCACCACGTCCTCCATCTTTGCCGCCTGATCCAGTCCGTGAATGGCAATCCCGGTCTTGTAGCTGCCCGGATAACCGCCGGAACTGGCAATCACGCAGGCTGACGCGCCCGGCTTCCAGCGCATCTCGGTATCGGCCAGCGTGCCGTTAATGCAAGCCTCCAGCGCGTCCATCAGGTCGCTGTCCATGCGCACCAGCAGCGCCTGGGTCTCCGGATCGCCAAACCGCGCATTGAATTCAAGCACCTGTGGACCACGCGCGGTCATCATCAACCCCACATAGTGCACACCCTTGAAGGGCGTTCCCTCCGCCGCCATGCCTTTGATGGTGGGCTCGGCAATGTGGCGCATCACCCAGTGCTTCATCTCCTCGGTCAGCATGGCATCGGTGGAGTAGACGCCCATTCCGCCGGTGTTGGGGCCGGTATCGCCCTCGCCAATCCGCTTGTGGTCCTGCGCGGGAGCCATAGCGGCCACGTGCCGGCCGTCGCTCAGGCACAGGAAGCTGATCTCATCGCCGGTCAGGAACTCTTCCACCACGACCTGCTCAGCTTTCTCGCCCAGCAGTGTTCCATTGAAAAGACCTTCCGCCGCCTCCGCAGCCGTGTGCCGGGACTCGCAGATGAGCACGCCCTTGCCGGCGGCCAGCCCGTCGGCCTTGACCACGACCGGCGCATGGAAGCACTCGATGGACTTCTTGGCCTCAGCCAGCGTGGCGCAGACGGCAAAGTTGGCGGTAGGAATGTTGTGGCGCTGCAGAAACTGCTTGGCAAAGCCCTTGCTGCTCTCCAGCATGGCCGCAGCCTTGGAGGGGCCAAAGGCCTGGAAGCCGCGTGCTTCCAGCTCGTCCACCACGCCCAGCGAGAGCGGCAGCTCGGGGCCAACAATGATCAGGCCGGGCTGCTCCGCCTCCGCCAGCTGGACCATCGCCGCCACATCCTTCAGGTCCACCGGCACGCAGCGCGCCACCGTGGCAATGCCACCGTTACCGGGCGCGCACACCACCTCTGAAACACGCTTGGACCGCGCCACCGCCCAGGCCAGAGCATGCTCACGGCCACCGGAACCCAAAATCAGGACTTTCATCAACGCTTCCTTTCAAATCCGCTACTCCCAAACTAACAAACCATGGTCGGAAAGTTGGGTAGGCAAAGTCAATTGGTTCTATGATGGGGGCGAGTTTCATTGGGTGGAAGGAGATGCGGTGAAGAGAATTCCGCTGCTGGTTGTGGTGATTCTGGCCGCTGCGGGCGCCGCATCGGCTGAAACCCGCTGGTGCGACGTGACCGGAATGGACACTGCAAACAAGCTGGAGTATCCGCCATTTGCGGCTTTGGCGCATGTTTCTGGCACGGTGGCCAGCAGGTTGATGATCGCAGGCGATGGTTCGGTAGTGAGCACTCAGCCGGTTGCAGGTTTGCCGATCTTGGCATCCCCAGTGAACGCCCAGCTACAGAACTGGAAGTTCACAACGACAGCAGACGGCAACGAGCCTTGCCAGTCGCTGGTGGTGGTTCGCTGTTTTGTGGATACATCGGTTTCCAGCCGGTCAGAACTGGTATCGCACTTCCCTTCGCACCTTGTTCTGTTGGATTTGGTTGTGGAACCGGAACCGATTGAAGTTATCGTCTATGATCCCGTGTTGCGTGGTTGGAGCCTTTTCCGCCACCGGACGGCTCGGACGATGCGGAAGCTCTTCCGCAGTCAACGGTAGAAGGAAACTCCCCTATACTGTTCGAGGTGCAGGCCGCTTGAGGGCCGCACCCCGGAGCCGATGGTCCAGACCCGCATCAAGCCGTTCAAGCAGCAGCAGGCCGAGCGCGCACGCCGCCAGAGCCAGCAGCAGCTCTTCCGCCGCAACCAGATCGTCGGTCTGGTGCTGGTGGCGGCGCTCATCTGCCTGTGGACCCTGCTGCACACCCATCCCGGCTGGATCTTCCCCACCGGCTGGTGGTGTCTATGACCATTGCATGGAGCAGCCTGAAAGAACCCCTGGCAATTCTGTTGCTGGGCCCCACGGGCAGCGGCAAGACGGCGCTGTCTCTGGCTCTGGGCGAGCGCTTCCAGGGCGAGATTGTCAGCTGCGATTCCGTTGCCGTGTATTTGGGCATGGAGATTGGCAGCGCCAAGCCTAGCAAAGAAGAACGCGCCCGCCTGCCCCACCACCTGATCGACGTGACCACGCCCGACGCCCCCTACACCGCCGGCGACTACGCGCGAGCGGCCCGGGAGGCCATGCGGGAGATCGCCGCGCGCGGCCACATGCCCATCGTCACCGGCGGCACCGGGCTCTACCTGCGCGCGCTCACTGAAGGCCTCTTCGAGGGCCCGGCACGCCAGGACAAACTCCGCGACCGCCTCCGCGCCTCCGCAGCCAAACGAGGCCCGGCCCATCTGCATGCCGTGCTCAAGCGTCTGGACCCGGCAACGGCAGAGCGCATCCATCCCAACGACGTGCCTAAGCTGATCCGCGCCATTGAGGTTTGCCTGGCCACCCAGCGTCCCATGTCTCAAACGCTCGAAAACGAGGGAAGAAATCCGCTGACCGGATTCCGGCTGCTGCGCATTGGCCTGAACCCGCCCCGGCAGGCGCTCTACGACCGGCTCAACCGCCGCTGCGCCCAAATGTTTTCCGACAGACTGATTGAGGAGACGCAGGGCCTGCTGGAGAAATACGGCCCCGTAAAGGCTCTCGACTCTCTAGGCTACCGACAAGCGCTTGCCGTCCTGGCCGGGACCATGAGCGCCGAAGAAGGGCTAGAAGCCGCCCAGCAGGGCCACCGCAACTACGCCAAGCGCCAGCTCACTTGGTTCCGCCGTGAGCCGGAGGTCAACTGGATGGATGACTTTGGCGACGCGCCGCAGACCTTGCGGTCAGCCGTGTTCTGCATCGAAGCTGCACTTAACGGCTGACCGCGCCGCGGACATTGCCGCGAAGCACAGGCGCGCCTGGCGGAGGCGTCACGTCAACGACCTTGTACCCTTCAGGAACCTCAAAGAACGAGGGATCGGGGTCCGCGCGCTGCAGATTGGTCAACGCAATCTTCTGTTCACCGGTGCGGGGATCGTTATGGATCAGGAGAATGTTGACGTGCAGGTCCTCCGAGTACCAGTACTCATCCACAACGGTGATGGGCGCGCCGGTAGAGTTCCTGGTCGCGGGGATCACCACCGTTCGCCGCGTTCCCCGCACGTCGACGTTGTTGATCGTGGACGTGCCCAGGTCTTCCACCGTGACGCCCGGGATACTTGTTGCTGCCCCTGCGTTGGTTGCCATCTCGCGCGGCACGGAGGTACGTGCCCGTACGGCAATGTGCGTATCGGCGTTGCAGACCGTCCGGATGCCCATCTGCGGATCGTAAAGAGACACCTCGACCAGATGGGGCGTCTCCTTCGACGCCATCGGAACCCGCGCGCGCATCTCGCCATGCGTTCTTCCTCGGGAGTCGCGGCCTACCAGATTCATGTTGCGCGACTCGGCCACGGTGCCATCCAGCATTGCCTGCCGGTTCTCAATAAGCGCGGTAGCAGAAAAGGGCAGCCCCGGAATGGGGGGAACAGAGATGGTGTGCAACTGGATGACCGTCGGCCTGTAGAGGGGATTGGCATCGTTGGTTGCCTGCGCCATTGCGCTGCTACCGCCAGCCAGCATACAGACAACCCAAGAGAACAGGAACAGCTTGCGTCCCATAACCGCCTCCGTATTGCGTACAGATTTTAGCATGGCCGCACGTAGGGAAAAGATGGATTCGCGTCCCATAATAGACTGAGAGAACGACGGCGTCTTTTTGCGCGCCAAGGAAACGGAGCACCCCGTGGCAGAGACTCAGGAAATCCTTTTTGACGTAGCGATCCTTGGCGGCGGACCGGCCGGTTATACGGCGGCCATCCGTGCGGCGCAGTACGGCCTGAAGGTGGCTCTCATTGAGCGCACGCCCCGGCTGGGAGGCACCTGCCTGCATGTGGGCTGCATTCCCACCAAGGCCTTGCTCTTCAACGCCGAGCTTTGGGACCACATGAAGCACGCGGCCGAGCTGGGCATTGGCGGAGCTGAGAACCTCTCGCTGGACTGGGCCGCCGTGCTCAAGCGCAAGGACGCGATCATCACCAAGCACGCCAAGGGTCTTGAGTTCCTGATGAAGAAGCACAAGATCAAGGTCATCGCGGGTACGGGCGCGCTGACCGGACCCGCGGTCGGCGGGGTGCATCTTGTCGCGGTGGCTGGGGAAGACGGCGCGGTGAGCCAGGTGAAGGCCAAGAACGTGATTCTGGCGACAGGTTCGGACGCCAAGGCTCTCCCCGGCCTCACGCCGGACGACCGCATCCTGACCAACATCGAGATGCTGTCCGTTGCCGAGCCGCCCAAGTCGCTGATCGTGATTGGCGCAGGCGCGGTGGGCATGGAGTTCAGCTCCATCTTCCGCAGCTTTGGGGCCGAGGTCACGATTGTGGAGTACCTGCCCCGGGTGGTGCCGGTGGAAGATGAGGAGATTTCCAAAGAAATCACGCGGCTCTACAAGAAGCGCGGCATCGATGTGAATACCGGCGCCAAGGTGGAGAAGGTAGAGCGGACGGAGACCGGCGTTTGCGTGACCTGGACGGACGCGAACGGCCGCACCCAGGAGAAGGAAACCGAGAAGGTGCTCTTGGCCGTGGGGCGCGCGGGGCGTACAGCGGGCATTGGCCTGGAGAAGACCGCGGTAGAGCTTGAACGCAACCTGATCAAGGTGGATGGCGCGCAGGAGACGGCCGAGCCGGGCGTGTTCGCCATTGGCGACATTGTGTTTGGGATGCCGCAACTGGCCCACGTGGGCGCGATGGCCGGGATGGTTGCCGCCGCCAAGATTGCGGGCAAACCCTATCGCCCCATCCGCAAGGACCGCATCCCGGGCTGCACGTATACGGAGCCGCAGATTGGGTCGGTGGGGCTGACCGAGGCCGAGGCCAAGGAAAAGGGCTACACCTTGAAGGTTGGAAAATTCCCCTTTGCGGGCAACTCCAAGGCCACCATCCTGGGCAGCCACGATGGCTTTGTGAAGGTGGTTACGGACGCCGAGTTCGGCGAGATTCTGGGCGTGCACATCCTGGGCCCCGGCGCGACGGAGATGGTGGCCGAGGCCGTGGCCGTGCTGGAGCTGGAAGGCACCGTGGAAGAGATGATGCAGGTGATCCACGCGCATCCCACGCTGGCGGAGGGCTTACTGGACGGGTACTCGTCGGTGCTGGGGATGGCGATCAACGCGTAAGTGATTGACCTTCCGGGTCGGTGATACAATGTATCATTATCGGGAGGGGCAGATGCAGGTACAGATGCAGAAGTGGGGCAATAGCCTGGCGGTACGTGTGCCGAAGTCGATTGCCGAGGACGCCAAATTCGCTCTGGGCGAGAAGCTGGAGATCAACGTAGACGCGAGCGGCGTGGTGCGCCTGCAGCGGTCGGTTACCACGCCTACACTGGCCCAACTGGTGGCGCAGATCAACCCTGAAAATCATTATGCCGAAGTTGGCTGGGGGCCGGAGACGGCGCGGGAAGCCGTGGAATGGTAGCGCGCTACATCCCCCAAGCCGGCGACATCGTGATGATGGATTTCGATCCTCAGGTGGGCCGTGAACAGGCCAAGCGTAGACCTGCTTTGGTGTTGACCGAAGGCTCGTATAACCGCGCCAGCGGCCTGATGGTGGTTTGCCCGCTCACCAGCGTCCGAAAGCCTTATCCCTTTGCACTTCCCGTGACGGTAGATCAGGTGGAAGGGGCAATTCTGGTTGATCAGCTGAAGAGTTTGGACTGGGTAGGACGACGCGCTGCATTCCGCATGAAAGCAGAGCCGGAGATGCTGGCCAAAGTCAGGCAATACGCCGCCGTGCTGCTGGGGATTCAGGGTACATAAGCGATACGCAGGCGCGAAAGTTTGCTGGACGGGTGCTTGTCGGTGCTAGACATGGCCATCAGCGCGTAACAATTTCCCCTGTAAGTCCCTTTACATCAATTACAATTCGTGGGACGCAGAAATCCGTCGAGGGATCATCCTTGCCCATACAAAAGATTCGCATCAAAAATTTCCGTTCTCTTTCTGATATCTCCATAGATGTTGAATCTTTAGCGGTTTTCGTTGGATGCAACGATGCCGGTAAGTCCAACATCTTGCGCGCCCTTGACCTATTCTTCAACGGGGCAGCTAACAAGTATCGTCTCGATTGGATTCGGGACTTCAGTGGATTCGCTAAACCAGGGCAAGGTAAAGCAAAAGAGATTCAGATTTCCCTCACATTCAAACTCCCAGAGTCCTACAACGTCAAGGGGCGCGTTATATGGAGTAAGACGTGGAGGCAATTGGGATTTCATCACGAAAGTATCCTGCAGGAGAATGGGACTGAGCTCCCACCTCGTTCAAAGGCAGTTTCCTATCTGCGGTCTATCCGATATGAATATGTACCCGCGATCAAAGGACCTGACTATTTCGAGAAACTTCTCGGCTCGGTCTATGACATGCTGGAGTCGACGGCCCAGCAATCAATCAGATCGGCCTCCGCATCTTTTACGGATACTATTCGGAGACATACCATTGGAATCCTTGCGGACTTGAGTGAACAATTGGGATTGAGCTCTGATTTAACATTGCCAACAGATCTCAGAGATCTGTTTTCCGCCCTCGAATTCCGTTCCCAAACAGGCGTTCATTCCGTAGCACTGGCGCAACGTGGTGACGGAATCAAGGTGAGGCATATTCCGATTATCCTTAACTGGATGGCGCGTCAGGCTAACCACGAAAGGATTGCCGTCGCCGGTCGGCCACGTGTAGAGACTATCTGGGGCTATGAGGAACCTGAAAATAATCTAGAAGCGCGAAGCGCTTTTGAATTAGCCGATTCTTTTCTGGACTTGCAAGTTAGCGGAATTCAGATTTTCCTCACTACACATTCCCCCATTTTCTACTCAGGACTATTGCGCACGGGGGAGAAACATGTCTGCCTGCATGAAGTTCAAAAGGAACTTGCAAGCGATAGCAGAATCATCAGACGAGATCCCAACCGAAGTGATCAAATGGAGGCGCTGGATTCATCTGTAGGTTTCTTGCATTTGATTGAGCCCCATATAAAGGAGTGGAGGGAACGCGTGGATTCCTTAAAGATACGAATCACGCAACTTGTAGACACTAGTGTTCCCACTGTTTTCGTGGAAGGACCAACAGATAAGAGAATTCTGCAGGCTGTTTTCAACAAATATTACAACGAACATACCGTTCAGGTGTTATGTTCCACACAAAATGGAGGTGGGCACGAATGGGTTCGCGATAGCCTAATCGCATGGCACTACAGTAGACCTAATGCGTACGCAGTGGGCCTCTTTGACAATGACAGGGCAGCTAAACCATCGTATGACGCATTTCACCGGATGGTACATGATGCAGCAGATGGAAAGACCAAGACCCTAGCGCTTAAATTGCCATTCTTGGGCTTAGCTCTCGACATCAAGAAGCAAAGGATTTGCCTGGATACTGCAATCGAAGAGATCTGCCCTCGCGAAGCATGGCTCCACGCTCAAGCTGAGGAGTGGTGCGAGGTTCGAACAAACCTCATAGCGACGTACGGGTTCAATGAAACAGGTCTAGCCTTTGACGAATGGATTGATCAAAAGCTTAACGATAACCTATTGGGGTTCATTGCGCGACACAAGATCAAGCAGGAATTCAAGGAGAAATTCTCAAAACTTATTGCTAAATGGATCGCCGAGGACTCTCAATATAATCTCGCTCCTCTGGAGCGGGTTGCTAAGGAGTTACTGACAAAGTTGAGGCTAGTACAGATCGCTTGATTCAGCGATCATCTGCGTCTTGAACGGCCGGAATCGGCCAAATAGTGCTGGGCACCGAAGGCTCGGGGACCCAGCACTCTCTGTTGCGAAACGCCCTACAGCTCCATCGATTTGGACTCGGTGAGTTCCTTGGCCTTGGCGATGAAATCCGCCAGGGGCATGGAGCCCAAATCGCCCTTGCCGCGGGCGCGGACACTGACCGCGCCTGCCTCCGCTTCCTTGTCGCCAAAGACCAGAATGTACGGAGTCTTCTGGTTGGCAAAGTCGCGGATCTTGGAGTTCATCTTCTCGTTGCGGGCATCCACTTCCACGCGGAAGCCGGCATCCTTCAAGGCCGACTCGATCTTGACCGCGTAGCCCAGGTGGCGTTCGCTGATGGGCACCAGGCCGATCTGCAGCGGAGCCAGCCAGAGCGGGAAGGCGCCTGCGTAGTGCTCGATGAGCACGCCGAAGAAGCGTTCCACGGAGCCGAACAGGGCGCGATGCACCATGACCGGCTGATGGCGCTGACCGTCCTCGCCCACGTACTCCATCTCAAAGCGCGCCGGCAGGTTGAAATCGAACTGCACGGTGGAGAGCTGCCACAGGCGGCCCAGCACATCGACCAGCTTGAAGTCGATCTTGGGGCCGTAGAAGGCGGCTTCGCCGGGGATGGTCTTGTAGGCAATGCCTTCGCGTTCGAGGGCGTGCTCCAGACCCTTGGTGGCCAGCTCCCAGTTGGCGTCCGAACCCGCGTAGTGGGCGCGATCGTTGGGGTCCCAGGTGCTGAGCTCCACCTTGAACTCCTTGAAGCCGAAGGTGGTGAGCACGGCTTTGGCAAACTCGATGCAGGCCACAACCTCGTCCACAATCTGTTCCGGCATGCAGAAGATGTGCGCATCGTCCTGGGTAAAGCCACGCACACGCAGCAGGCCGTGCATGGTGCCGGAACGCTCATAGCGATACACGTTGCCCAGCTCGGCATAGCGGGCGGGCAGATCGCGATAGCTCTTGGGCGAGTTCTTGTAGATGAGAATGTGGAAGGGACAGTTCATCGGCTTCATGCGATACATGGCATCGTCCAGTTCCATGGGCGTGAACATGTTCTGCGAGTAGAAGCCTTCGTGGCCCGAGGTCTGCCACAAGTTCACTTTGGCCACATGCGGGGTGTAGACCAGATCGTAGCCGCGGCGGATGCACTCCTCGCGCATCCAGTCTTCCATGATCTTGCGGATCATGGCGCCCTTGGGATGCCAGAAGATCAGACCGGCGCCGGCCAGGTCCTGAATGCTGAAGAGGTCAAGCTGCTTGCCGAGCACGCGATGGTCGCGGCGGGCAGCCTCTTCCAGACGCTCAAAGTGGGCGTCCATCTCCTTCTTCGAGAAGAAGGCGGTGCCGTAGATGCGCTGCAGCTGGGGATTCTTCTCGTCGCCCAGCCAGTACGCGCCGGCCAGAGTGGTCACCTTGAAGGCCTTCACGCGGCCGGTGGAGGGCAGGTGCGGTCCACGGCAGAAGTCGACAAAGCTGCCGTTCTTGTAGAAGCTGATTTCATCGCCCTCCTTGGTGAACTTGGTCACGAAGTGGGTCTTCATGAAGTCGCCATCTTTTTCAAAGGTTTTGAGCACCTCCTCCCTAGATTGAGCACACCGCACGAAGTGCTCGTTGCGGGCCACGACCTCGGCCATCTTGGCCTCGATCTTGACCAGATCCTCGGGGGTGAAGGGCTTTTCGCGATAGAAGTCGTAAAAAAAGCCCTGGTCGGTGGCCGGACCGTGGCCCAGCTTGACCTCCGGGAACAGCTCCAGCACCGCCGTGGCCATCACGTGCGCGGCCGAGTGGCGAACCACCTTCAGGGCCTCGGGGTCCTTCTCGGTCAGCAGCTCCAGACGCGTGTCGGCAGTCAGCGGAGTGGTCAAATCCACCAGACGCACGGCGTTGGCGTCCTCAGCGGCATACATGCCGTCCTCGGAAGGCTCCTCGCTATCCGTCTTGGCTGCGGAACCGGCCAGCGGCACCAGGCGCGCGGCCACGCTGGCGGCGGCCAGACGGGGCGAGATCGAGGTGGCGATCTCAAAGGGCGTGGTGCCTACAGGAACCTGACGAATGGCCCCATCGGGGAGATGTACGGAAATTGTCTCGGTGCTCATGGTCTCTCTTCTGTGGAACGGGATACGAATCCGCGCCAACACTTGAGGATAGAAGTTTTTGGCGGGTAAAGTCGAGTTTTCTGCGGGCCACGGACGCGCCGCCGAACCCGATCCCGCACGGCTTCTGGCTTGGGAATGCTCCGACTGCCTCTACGCATCTCTTCGGATTGTTTTGAAAGGGCATGGCTTCAGCCGTGCCGAAACAGGATTGAAACTCTCAGGCCTTCAGGCCTTGAGGGATGGTTTTTCTATACATTTGAACCACAAAATCATCCCTCAGCGGCTGAAGCAGGTCTGCTTTTGTGCTGCTTGCGGCACGGATGAAGCCATGCCCTTTCAAAACATCCTGCCAGCGTGCACTTGGATGCCCGACTGTTCAGCCCATCGAAATCCGCGGCGGGTTCTTTCACCTGGGACGCAAATTGCGGAGAAACCTGCGTCGCCCCGCCAGTTGCCGAATCTCTCTTTGTGGGAGGACTCCCATGCGCTGGTTAAGTTTGCTGTTCTGGTTGGCGTTGTGTTTTGGAGTGGCGGGCATCAGCGGGCGCTGGACCGCGGTGGAGGTGGCAGGCTGGTACAAGACCCTCCTCATGCCTGCGATTGCTCCACCCAACTGGCTCTTTGGACCGGTCTGGTCGCTGCTCTACGCGATGATGGCCGTCGCCGTCTGGCGCGTCTCGCTCACCACCGCCACGCCCGCGCGCAATGTGGCTCTTGCGCTGTTCCTGGCGCAACTTGGGATCAACTTTGCCTGGTCGCTGATCTTCTTCCGCTGGCACGCCCTTGGCTGGGCCTTTGCGGAGGTGGCAGCGCTCTGGGTGGCCATTGCAGCCACCGCGCTCGCCTTTGCCCGCGTGGACCTTCCGGCAGCGTGGATGATGGCGCCGTATCTGGCGTGGGTCAGCTTTGCATCGCTGTTGACCTTCCTCATCTGGCGGCTCAACCGCGGCTGAGCGCGTTAGTCGGCAGGCTGTGCTGCAATCACAGGCAGGGCGCGGACTTGGCGCAGCATCTGCCAGCAGCCGGCCGCAAACACCAGCAGCAACAGAACGCACTCCATGTACTTCCAATCCTCATGCGAGCGGTTGGCAAAGTAATTGGCGCCGCACCAAAGCAGCAGCAGAGATGCCGCCAGCAGCCGCCCCAAGGCCAGCGGACGGATCAGCCGCGACAGGATCAGCAGCATGGGCACGGTAAAGGGGAAAATATCGTACTCGATCAGCCGTGGGTTCATCAGCAAGACGCCCACCAGCATGAGCGGGAACCACTGCTCCCCGTGGATCAGCCCTTTTTTATAGAAGCTGGAAAAGTAAAGCAGCACAGCGAACAGGCCCAGGGTGAGCAGCAGGTATACCAGGACGCCCCATATGGCATAGTGACCCTCTAATAGTGCAGTTGTTGCACCAAAGCGGCCTGCCGGACCCGATCCAAAGTCGTTGTTGTAGCTGAAAATTCTGTCCAGAGCCCGCGTGTAACTGTGGAACTCCGCCGGCCAAACAAGAGCTTGGCCCGCAAACAAGACCAGACCGGCAACGCCAGCAACTGCCACCTGCAGCCAGCGTCGCGTGGCGCAGAACAAAGGCAAGGCAAGATAGATGAGATAAGGCGCCTTGAAGCAGGAAGCCAGCAGCACCGCCGCAAAGAACCAGCGCCAGTTGCCCCGCTTCCAGCCCATCAGGAAGCCTGCCAGGATCAGTCCATAGAGCATGAAAGCCACATTGCCGCTGAAGACCGAGTCAAATAGCAGCAGCCCCGGAAAGAACAGTGTGATGGGCGTAAGAATGCCCACAAACAGCCGTTCGTCCTTGCGGGGAAGATGCGAAACCACCCAGAGCTGCAGCAGAATCGCCAGCATGTACATGGACCAGTAGATGGCCTTCACCACAACTTCTGGAGCCGATCCCATCAGCTTTAGAAGCGGCAGGGTGATGGGCGAGTAGACGTAGACAAAAGGCCGCGGAGCGCCGGCCTGGTTGGCGGCACTGTGAATAAACGCGTCCTGGTTGGCCATGCCGGTCTGGTACGGGTCAGCCCCCGCATGCACGGAGTGCATGGCGCTGAGGATGACGTTCAAATCCCATGCCAGTGGCCCGTCGTTGGCCATCCAGAAAGGAATCGCAACCAGTGTCAGTATCCAGACGATCCACGGAAGGGTGGAGAGAGAGATCCGCTTTTTCACGCGAGTTCCGCCTTGGGTTCAAATCGAAATCGCAGAATCCCGCGGAGATGCGAGTGGGAAGGGTCAACCACCAGAATCGCGTAGGACCAGTCTGCCAGTCGCGCGCAATGGCCTACATGGACACTTGCGTCGTGCTGTCCTGGCTATTTCTTCTCTTCATGATACTCGGAATCGGTGTTGATGGCCCAAAGGTTGTCCTTGGTGGTAATGCCGGCCGCAATGTTTTCCACTGCCGTCATGGCCGTCAACATGGAGTGATCCTGGTTGTTGTACTTGTGCATGCCGTTGCGGCCCACCAGGAAGAGGTTTTCAAAGCCATCCACAAAGTTGCGCACCGTATCAAAACGGTCATAACTGCCAAAGTAAGCCGGGTAAGTCTTGGGCACACGGACCACATGCCAATCCTCCACATCCTCGGCCTTCAGAATGCCGATCCGCTCTACCTCGGCGATGGCCATCTTGGCCATCTCCGCATCGCTCAGCTTCCACACCGGGTCCGTCTCGTAGCAGAAGTACTCCAGACCTATCCACACCTTCCCCGGATCGTTCACCAGATACGGGCTCCAGTTATTGAAGATCTGCAGCCGACCCACGGTCACATCCGGCTCCTGCACATAGATCCAGTTGTCGGTCAGTTTGCTGCCATCGGCATTGGTCACCGTAAGCTTCTTGGTCAGCAGGCCCACGGTGATAAAGTCGCGATACATCAGCCCGTCGTTCGCCTCCGCCACATCAGCCGGCACCGGCACGTCGAGCGCGTGTACCAGGTCGCGCACCGGCATGGTGGAGAAGAAGTAGTTCCCCGCAAAACTTAACCGCTCGCCGGCAGCATTCACGGCCTCCACGCTGGCCACCTTGCCGCCGCGAATATTCACGCGGTCCACCTGCAAACCAAAGTGGATCTCTCCGCCTTTGGCGCGCACCATGTCCGCCACGTGCTCCCACAGTTGGCCAGGGCCAAACTTGGGATAGAGAAACTTCTCAATGAGCGAAGTCTCCACCTGCTTTTGCGCCAGATCGCAGGGCTTGCCACCGGAAAAGTGCGACTTAACAAAGTGCATCACAACGGCTCGCAGCGAGAGCCCCTTGATGCGCTGCGCTCCCCACTCCGCACTGATCTGGTTGCAGGGTACGCCCCACACCTTCTCCGTATACGACTTGAAGAAGGTCAGGTAGAGCTGGCGTCCAAAGCGATTGATGAGAAAGTCCTCAAGCGACTTTTCCGTGCGGCTGGGAAAGATTGCCGAATAGAGATAACTCATCCCGCAACGCAGGGTGCGCACGGCGCCCATCTTCGCTAGAGTGTCGCCCGTCAGCTTGATCGGATAGTCAAAGAGTTTGCGCAGAAAGTAGATGCGGCTTTTGCGCTCGCGTACCAGCATCACCAGATCGTCCTGCTGCGGCGGGGCAGGCTCGGGAACGCTGCGTTGCTGGCCCTGGTGGCAAAGCGCGCCCTCCGGGTTGCTGCCCTCTTCCACCGGCATCATCTCCAGCCACCACTGCATGACGCGGTCTGACTTGGAAAAGAACCGGTGTCCGCCAATGTCCATGCGGTTGCCCTTGTACACAACCGTGCGCGAGATGCCGCCCACCTGCTCATCGGCCTCCAGCAAAATTGGGCGGATGCCGGTTTGGCGCAATAACTCCAGCGCTGCTGTCAGTCCGGCCGGTCCTGCGCCGACGATAATCGCCTTGCCATCTTTCAAAGAACCCTCCGGGTGACCTCAGCAATAGATCTAAAGAGATACAGAACTGCAGAACAGGTCTACGCGGCCGCTTTCTTCTGAAAAGCAGCACGTCACCCCAGCGCCCCTTGCCTCGCCATCCCGATCAGCCGAAACAAGCGCAAAAATTGTGGATGCAGGTTATCTCTCTGTTTCTATCCTGAACGGTCCGGAAGAGTAAAGGCCCGGTTTGGGACTGGGCTGGAGAACGTCTTCTCTCATGGTACAAACTCCGGGGTACGCAAAAGAGGATCTTTACGGTTTATTTATAAAACGAGCTACGAGGTCGCACCTGGACTCCCGTCCCGCTACAAAAATAACAAGGGCCGAGATTGCTCCCAGCCCTTGCCTTATTGCTAGATTCTGCCGAATCTGGCCAGTGGAATTTAGAGAGGCTGCACGTCGGCTGCCTGCCAACCCTTGGGACCCTTCACCACATTGAACTGAACGGCTTGGCCTTCCTGAAGGCTCTTGAAACCGTTTGCGTTGATCGCTGAATAATGCACAAACACGTCCTCGCCGTTCTGGCGCGAGATAAAGCCGAAGCCCTTCGCGTCATTGAACCACTTCACAGTACCTTGTTCCATCTGTTCAAATTCCTGGATTGAATTGCGCTGGATGAATCGGAGCTACCGCTGGCAGAATCTTGCTTGGTTGGGCGAGTACCTGCTCACGCCCCGTTCTGGTCTAACGCTGGCAACAGTCTACCATCGTTCTTTGAGATGGTACGCCGTCTGTCCAAATTGACCCTCCGAAGTTACTCGTGGCATTGAAAATAGGTGCGGATCGCGGCAGTTCCGGCAACCGCTCCGGTTGTGATACCGTGAAGAGTCGCTATGGATCAAGATCCCGTTTGCGCTCTATTCGCCCATGCCAGCCAGCAGCTTCAGGCTGAGTTTTCCGCGCTTCCCGCGGTCGAGTCTGGTGCACCTGCACCCGGCATGAAGCAGATTCTCACTGAGGTCGCCCACCGGCTCGGCGATAACTACCCGTACTTCCATCCTCTTTATGCCGGCCAGATGCTCAAACCGCCGCATCCGCTGGCCCGCGCCGCCTACGCCCTGGCCATGAGCATCAATCCCAACAATCACGCGCGCGACGGCGGACGCGCCAGCTCCGAGATGGAGATTGAGGCCGTCAGCCAGTTGGCCGCCATCTATGACTGGCCGGAGCACCTGGGCCATCTGACCTCGGGCGGCACCTTTGCCAACCTTGAGGCGCTTTGGATTGCCGGGCAGCTAGCCCCGGGCAAACGCATTGTCGGCTCCGAGCAGGCGCATTACACGCACCAGCGCATCAGTTCAGTTCTGAAGCTCAGCTATAACTCGGTACCTGCCGACAACCGCGGCCGCATGGACCTGAATCGCCTGGAAGACGAGCTGCGCCAGGGCGATGTGGGGACGGTGGTAGCCACCATCGGTTCCACGGGCTTTGGCGCGGTCGATCCGCTGGACGGCATTCTGGCGCTGCGCGACAAATACGGCTTTCGCATCCACGCCGACGCCGCCTACGGTGGCTACTTCCGCCTGATCCGCGACGAACTCAGCGAGCCCTGCCGCCTGGCCTACGAGGCCATGGCCCAGGTGGACTCCATTGTGATGGACCCGCACAAGCATGGCCTGCAACCCTACGGCTGTGGTTCGATCTTGTTCAGAGACCCCTCCGTGGGGAAGTTTTACAAGCATGACTCCCCGTACACCTATTTCACTTCAAAAGAATTGCATCTGGGCGAGATCAGCCTGGAGTGCTCCCGTCCGGGCGCTTCCGCGGTAGCTCTGTGGGCCACGCACCAGCTGCTGCCCCCGGTTTCGGGCGGCGAGTTTGCCCGCAGCCTCTCCGCCTGCCGCAAAGCTGCGCTTGAACTTGACCGGCGCCTGCGCTCCGAGCCCCTCTTTCGAGCCTTTGCGGCCGGTATTCCTGACCTGGATATTGTGGTCTGGCAGATGGCCGCCGAAACCCCGGAGCGAGCCTCGGAACTGGCCCGGGAAACCTTTGCGGCCTGCGCCACGCGCGACCTGCACCTGGCTCTTGTACAATTGCCGCATTCCTGGTTTGCTGGCCCGGCGGGGAGCGTGTGTTCGCCCGCCGGCGTCACCTGCCTGCGCTCCGTGCTGATGAAGCCCGAGCACGCCGCCTGGATGGAACCCATCTGGGTGCGGCTGATGGCAGCCGCCAGGGAAGTTAAGGGAGAGTAGAGAGAGATGCGCAGAGGATGGTCAGGAACCGGGTCGCGAGGAAAACGTTCTCATTTTCCCTCCACTTCCTCCATCCAATCTTCTTTCTCCATGATTTTGCGCGGGTTAACCTGCGCACCTCAGCAACTCTCAACGTCTCGTATCACCCTATTTGAAACCTACCTTCACTCCACTTTCGAGGAAATGAACCACCATGCATGATCCTGCCGCTCTTCGTTCCATGCACCGGGCTCGCTTCAATGCCGAGCCTACAGTCTTTGTCGCGCCCGGCCGCGTTAACCTGATCGGCGAGCACACTGACTACGCCGAGGGCTTCGTGATGCCCGTGGCCATCAACTTTGCCACACTGGCGGCCATCAGCCCCCGGGACGACGGCAAAATCGTTCTCTACTCCGAGAACTACACGGAGGAGATGACCTTTGACGCCGCCGCCACCCCGGTCCGCGGCAACCATTGGAGCGATTATCCGATGGGCGTGGTCTCCATTCTCAAGGGCGAAGGCCAGACCATCCCCGGCTTCAGCCTCACCCTGTGGGGCGATGTGCCGCTCGGCTCCGGTCTTTCCAGCTCCGCCGCTCTAGAAGTGGTTACCATGCTGGCCGTCACCTCCCTGGCCGGCATCACCTATCCCGGCCCGGTACTGGCCAAGCTCTGCCAGCGCGCGGAGAACGAGTTTGTAGGTTCCAGCTGCGGCATCATGGACCAGTTCATCAGCGCCAACGGCAAAGAAAACCACGCCCTGCTGCTGGATTGCCGCGACCTGAGCTTCCGTCTGGCTCCCATCCCCGACAACGTGGCCCTGGTCATTGCCAACACCATGGTCAAGCACTCCATCGTGGGCGGCGACTACAAGACTCGCCGCGCCGAGGGCGAGGCTGCCTGCGCCATCATCGACAGCCACCGCGGACCGGTGCCCTTCCTCCGCGACGCCACCCTGGAAGACCTGGAAAAGTGGGGCAGCGAGATGGAGCCCAAGTCCTATCTGCGCGCCAAGCACGTAATCACCGAGGATCTGCGCACCGTGGCGGCCTCTGAGGCGCTGCTCAAGGGCGACATCAAGGAAGTGGGACGCCTGATGGCCGAAGCCCACCGCAGCTATAGCGTCGACTTTGATGGCAGCTGCCCTGAGGCCGACGCCATGGTGGAACTGGCCCAGGATCTGCCCGGCCTGATCGGCGCTCGTTTGACCGGTGGCGGCTTTGGCGGCTGCACCATCAATCTGGTGGAGCAGAAGGACGCGGCCGCTTTTGCCGAGGCTCTGGCCGCGCGTTACCAGGCCAAGACCGGCATCAAGCCTGAGATCCACATCTGCCGCGCCTCCAACGGCGCACACCAGATTCTCTAGTCTTCTGCCTCTTTCTACCACGCCCTGCAGCCTCCTGTCTGTTCAAGAACCGGAGATTGCAGGGCGTTTTTCAGTTCAAGACCGGGGCTCCATTCTTGCCGCTGCGGGAATTGTGCCGGCGCTGGGGCCGATCTTTTCTCGCCGCTCCGGTCCAGAAATATCCCATAATACGAACAGCCTGACGCGTAACTCCCCCAATTGGAGCGCATAAGGATGTTTTCATTTCCTCCTTGCTAAACTTGGAGGAGATCGTCCCAATGAACCCGGCGGGACACGTGTGCAGCTGCAAGGCTGTAACGATTCAAACTCGTTCATTTTTGCCGTTGGCAGTCCAGCGGCCCAGTACGGAGTCAAGGACAATGCCAACAAGACCGAACAAACCGTTTTCTTACGAGACCTTCCCCGGCTCGGGCCACGTAGGCTACTTTTCCATGGAGATCGCGATCAACCCGGGCATGCCCACCTATTCAGGTGGTCTGGGCGTGCTGGCCGGCGATTCGCTCCGCTCCGCTGCCGACCTGGGCGTACCGCTGATCGCCTTTTCGCTGCTGCACCGCAAGGGCTACTTCAAGCAGCATCTGGACGCCAATGGCATGCAGAGCGAGGACGTGCAGCCTTGGGACCCCAGTGAGTTCTGCGTCGAAGAGCCGGCCCGCGCCACCGTCTTCATTGAAGATCGCATTGTAACCCTGCGCGCCTGGCGCTATGACCTGAAGGGCCGCTTTGGCCACGTCGTGCCCATCTACCTGCTTGACACCGATCTCGAGGCCAACACCGGCTGGGATCGCGGCCTCACCGATCACCTGTATGGCGGCGACAGCAACTATCGCCTGCAACAGGAGATCGTGCTGGGCATGGGCGGCGTGCGCATGGCCCATGCTTTGGGCTACCACATCAACGTTTACCACATGAACGAAGGCCACGCGGCCTTGCTCACCCTGGCCCTGCTGGAGCGCCAGCTCGGCGGCGGCCCACTGGGTGCGGCCACCGATGCCGACATTGAGCAGGTTCGCCGCAGGTGCGTCTTCACCACCCACACCCCGGTTCCTGCCGGCCACGATCGCTTCTCCACCGAGCAGTCCATCCGCATCCTGGGCGGCGATCGCACCGCGCGGCTTGAAAAGCACGGCTGTTTCCATGACGGCATGCTGAACATGACCCTGCTGGCGCTGCGCTTCTCCCGCTATGCCAACGGCGTGGCCTTGCAGCACGGCAAGGTCAGCCGGGAGATGTTCCCGGAGTTCCACATTGACGCCATCACCAACGGCGTCCATGCACCTACCTGGGTCTCTGAGCCCCTGCAGGATATGTTCGACGAGCTCCTGCCCGCATGGCGGCGCGACAACCTCTACCTGCGCAACGTCATCGATGTTCCCACCGAGGCGATCATTGCCGCCCACGCCCACGCCAAGGCGGCGCTGCTGGCGGAGGTGGAAAAATCCACCGACATCGCCCTCAATCCCAAGGTGCTCACGCTCGGCTTTGCACGCCGTGCCGCCACCTACAAGCGCGCCAGCCTGCTGTTCAGCGATCCCATCCGCCTGGCGGCCATCGCCAAACAAGCCGGCGGCCTGCAGATCCTTTACGCCGGCAAGGCCCACCCCCAGGACGAGCCCGGCAAGCGCCTGATCCAGGAGGTTGTGGTGGAAGCCGCCAAGCTTTCCGGCGAGCAGCTCAGCATCACCTACCTCCAGAACTACGACTGGCGCCTGGGTGCGTTGCTGACCGCGGGTGTGGACGTGTGGATGAACACCCCGCGCCGGCCCTACGAAGCCTCTGGCACCAGCGGCATGAAGGCCGCGCTCAACGGTGTGCCCAGCCTCTCGATTCTGGATGGCTGGTGGATTGAAGGCTGCATTGAAGGCTTTACCGGCTGGGCGATTGAAGACGGCGCATCTGATTTGGACGAAGCCGCAAACCTCTACGCCAAACTGGAAAACGCCGTGGTTCCGCTCTTCCTGGATGCACCGGAGAAGTGGGCCCGGCTCATGCTCAACACCATCGCGCTCAACGGCTCGTTCTTCAACACCAACCGCATGGTCCAGCAGTACACGCGCAACGCTTACTACCCGGTGACCCTGCGCGAAATACCCAAGCCAACGGAAGAAGATCGCACGCTCTAAGAGCGGCGCGCAACGCAAGCACAAAGGCGAACCGCATGCGGTTCGCCTTTGTGCTTGCGTTGCGCGCCGCTCTTAGAGCGTGCGATCTTCTTCCGTTGGCTTGGGTATTTCGCGCAGGGTCACCGGGTAGTAAGCGTTGCGCGTGTACTGCTGGACCATGCGGTTGGTGTTGAAGAACGAGCCGTTGAGCGCGATGGTGTTGAGCATGAGCCGGGCCCACTTCTCCGGTGCATCCAGGAAGAGCGGAACCACGGCGTTTTCCAGTTTGGCGTAGAGGTTTGCGGCTTCGTCCAAATCAGATGCGCCGTCTTCAATCGCCCAGCCGGTAAAGCCTTCAATGCAGCCTTCAATCCACCAGCCATCCAGAATCGAGAGGCTGGGCACACCGTTGAGCGCGGCCTTCATGCCGCTGGTGCCAGAGGCTTCGTAGGGCCGGCGCGGGGTGTTCATCCACACGTCCACACCCGCGGTCAGCAACGCACCCAGGCGCCAGTCGTAGTTCTGGAGGTAGGTGATGCTGAGCTGCTCGCCGGAAAGCTTGGCGGCTTCCACCACAACCTCCTGGATCAGGCGCTTGCCGGGCTCGTCCTGGGGGTGGGCCTTGCCGGCGTAAAGGATCTGCAGGCCGCCGGCTTGTTTGGCGATGGCCGCCAGGCGGATGGGATCGCTGAACAGCAGGCTGGCGCGCTTGTAGGTGGCGGCACGGCGTGCAAAGCCGAGCGTGAGCACCTTGGGATTGAGGGCGATGTCGGTGGATTTTTCCACCTCCGCCAGCAGCGCCGCCTTGGCGTGGGCGTGGGCGGCAATGATCGCCTCGGTGGGAACATCGATGACGTTGCGCAGGTAGAGGTTGTCGCGCCGCCATGCGGGCAGGAGCTCGTCGAACATATCCTGCAGGGGCTCAGAGACCCAGGTAGGTGCATGGACGCCGTTGGTGATGGCGTCAATGTGGAACTCCGGGAACATCTCCCGGCTGACCTTGCCGTGCTGCAAGGCCACGCCGTTGGCATAGCGGGAGAAGCGCAGCGCCAGCAGGGTCATGTTCAGCATGCCGTCATGGAAACAGCCGTGCTTTTCAAGCCGCGCGGTGCGATCGCCGCCCAGGATGCGGATGGACTGCTCGGTGGAGAAGCGATCGTGGCCGGCAGGAACCGGGGTGTGGGTGGTGAAGACGCACCTGCGGCGAACCTGCTCAATGTCGGCATCGGTGGCCGCACCCAGTGGGCCGCCGCCGAGCTGGCGCTCCAGCAGGGCCAGGGTGAGCAAGGCCGCGTGGCCTTCGTTCATGTGGTAAACGTTGATGTGGTAGCCCAAAGCATGGGCCATGCGCACGCCGCCCATGCCCAGCACGATCTCCTGTTGCAGGCGATAGTTGCTGTCGCCGCCATACAGGTGATCGGTGAGGCCGCGATCCCAGCCGGTGTTGGCCTCGAGATCGGTGTCAAGCAGGTAGATGGGCACGACGTGGCCAAAGCGGCCCTTCAGGTCATAGCGCCAGGCGCGCAGGGTTACAATGCGATCTTCAATGAAGACGGTGGCGCGGGCCGGCTCTTCGACGCAGAACTCACTGGGGTCCCAAGGCTGCACGTCCTCGCTCTGCATGCCATTGGCGTCCAGATGCTGCTTGAAGTAGCCCTTGCGGTGCAGCAGCGAAAAGGCGATCAGCGGTACGCCCAGGTCGGCAGCGGAGCGGAGCGAATCGCCGGCCAGCACGCCCAGACCACCTGAATAGGTGGGCATGCCCGGGTTGATCGCGATCTCCATGGAAAAGTAGCCTACGTGGCCCGAGCCGGGGAAGGTCTCGTAAGAAAACGGTTTGTTCGGTCTTGTTGGCATTGTCCTTGACTCCGTACTGGGCCGCTGGACTGCCAACGGCAAAAATGAACGAGTTTGAATCGTTACAGCCTTGCAGCTGCACACGTGTCCCGCCGGGTTCATTGGGACGATCTCCTCCAAGTTTAGCAAGGAGGAAATGAAAACATCCTTATGCGCTCCAATTGGGGGAGTTACGCGTCAGGCTGTTCGTATTATGGGATATTTCTGGACCGGAGCGGCGAGAAAAGATCGGCCCCAGCGCCGGCACAATTCCCGCAGCGGCAAGAATGGAGCCCCGGTCTTGAACTGAAAAACGCCCTGCAATCTCCGGTTCTTGAACAGACAGGAGGCTGCAGGGCGTGGTAGAAAGAGGCAGAAGACTAGAGAATCTGGTGTGCGCCGTTGGAGGCGCGGCAGATGTGGATCTCAGGCTTGATGCCGGTCTTGGCCTGGTAACGCGCGGCCAGAGCCTCGGCAAAAGCGGCCGCGTCCTTCTGCTCCACCAGATTGATGGTGCAGCCGCCAAAGCCGCCACCGGTCAAACGAGCGCCGATCAGGCCGGGCAGATCCTGGGCCAGTTCCACCATGGCGTCGGCCTCAGGGCAGCTGCCATCAAAGTCGACGCTATAGCTGCGGTGGGCTTCGGCCATCAGGCGTCCCACTTCCTTGATGTCGCCCTTGAGCAGCGCCTCAGAGGCCGCCACGGTGCGCAGATCCTCGGTGATTACGTGCTTGGCGCGCAGATAGGACTTGGGCTCCATCTCGCTGCCCCACTTTTCCAGGTCTTCCAGGGTGGCGTCGCGGAGGAAGGGCACCGGTCCGCGGTGGCTGTCGATGATGGCGCAGGCAGCCTCGCCCTCGGCGCGGCGAGTCTTGTAGTCGCCGCCCACGATGGAGTGCTTGACCATGGTGTTGGCAATGACCAGGGCCACGTTGTCGGGGATGGGAGCCAGACGGAAGCTCAGGTCGCGGCAATCCAGCAGCAGGGCGTGGTTTTCTTTGCCGTTGGCGCTGATGAACTGGTCCATGATGCCGCAGCTGGAACCTACAAACTCGTTCTCCGCGCGCTGGCAGAGCTTGGCCAGTACCGGGCCGGGATAGGTGATGCCGGCCAGGGAGGTGACGGCCAGCATGGTAACCACTTCTAGAGCGGCGGAGCTGGAAAGACCGGAGCCGAGCGGCACATCGCCCCACAGGGTGAGGCTGAAGCCGGGGATGGTCTGGCCTTCGCCCTTGAGAATGGAGACCACGCCCATCGGATAATCGCTCCAATGGTTGCCGCGGACCGGGGTGGCGGCGGCGTCAAAGGTCATCTCCTCCGTGTAGTTCTCGGAGTAGAGAACGATTTTGCCGTCGTCCCGGGGGCTGATGGCCGCCAGTGTGGCAAAGTTGATGGCCACGGGCATCACGAAGCCCTCGGCGTAGTCAGTGTGCTCGCCGATCAGGTTAACGCGGCCGGGCGCGACAAAGACTGTAGGCTCGGCATTGAAGCGAGCCCGGTGCATGGAACGAAGAGCGGCAGGATCATGCATGGTGGTTCATTTCCTCGAAAGTGGAGTGAAGGTAGGTTTCAAATAGGGTGATACGAGACGTTGAGAGTTGCTGAGGTGCGCAGGTTAACCCGCGCAAAATCATGGAGAAAGAAGATTGGATGGAGGAAGTGGAGGGAAAATGAGAACGTTTTCCTCGCGACCCGGTTCCTGACCATCCTCTGCGCATCTCTCTCTACTCTCCCTTAACTTCCCTGGCGGCTGCCATCAGCCGCACCCAGATGGGTTCCATCCAGGCGGCGTGCTCGGGCTTCATCAGCACGGAGCGCAGGCAGGTGACGCCGGCGGGCGAACACACGCTCCCCGCCGGGCCAGCAAACCAGGAATGCGGCAATTGTACAAGAGCCAGGTGCAGGTCGCGCGTGGCGCAGGCCGCAAAGGTTTCCCGGGCCAGTTCCGAGGCTCGCTCCGGGGTTTCGGCGGCCATCTGCCAGACCACAATATCCAGGTCAGGAATACCGGCCGCAAAGGCTCGAAAGAGGGGCTCGGAGCGCAGGCGCCGGTCAAGTTCAAGCGCAGCTTTGCGGCAGGCGGAGAGGCTGCGGGCAAACTCGCCGCCCGAAACCGGGGGCAGCAGCTGGTGCGTGGCCCACAGAGCTACCGCGGAAGCGCCCGGACGGGAGCACTCCAGGCTGATCTCGCCCAGATGCAATTCTTTTGAAGTGAAATAGGTGTACGGGGAGTCATGCTTGTAAAACTTCCCCACGGAGGGGTCTCTGAACAAGATCGAACCACAGCCGTAGGGTTGCAGGCCATGCTTGTGCGGGTCCATCACAATGGAGTCCACCTGGGCCATGGCCTCGTAGGCCAGGCGGCAGGGCTCGCTGAGTTCGTCGCGGATCAGGCGGAAGTAGCCACCGTAGGCGGCGTCGGCGTGGATGCGAAAGCCGTATTTGTCGCGCAGCGCCAGAATGCCGTCCAGCGGATCGACCGCGCCAAAGCCCGTGGAACCGATGGTGGCTACCACCGTCCCCACATCGCCCTGGCGCAGCTCGTCTTCCAGGCGATTCAGGTCCATGCGGCCGCGGTTGTCGGCAGGTACCGAGTTATAGCTGAGCTTCAGAACTGAACTGATGCGCTGGTGCGTGTAATGCGCCTGCTCGGAGCCGACAATGCGTTTGCCCGGGGCTAGCTGCCCGGCAATCCAAAGCGCCTCAAGGTTGGCAAAGGTGCCGCCCGAGGTCAGATGGCCCAGGTGCTCCGGCCAGTCATAGATGGCGGCCAACTGGCTGACGGCCTCAATCTCCATCTCGGAGCTGGCGCGTCCGCCGTCGCGCGCGTGATTGTTGGGATTGATGCTCATGGCCAGGGCGTAGGCGGCGCGGGCCAGCGGATGCGGCGGTTTGAGCATCTGGCCGGCATAAAGAGGATGGAAGTACGGGTAGTTATCGCCGAGCCGGTGGGCGACCTCAGTGAGAATCTGCTTCATGCCGGGTGCAGGTGCACCAGACTCGACCGCGGGAAGCGCGGAAAACTCAGCCTGAAGCTGCTGGCTGGCATGGGCGAATAGAGCGCAAACGGGATCTTGATCCATAGCGACTCTTCACGGTATCACAACCGGAGCGGTTGCCGGAACTGCCGCGATCCGCACCTATTTTCAATGCCACGAGTAACTTCGGAGGGTCAATTTGGACAGACGGCGTACCATCTCAAAGAACGATGGTAGACTGTTGCCAGCGTTAGACCAGAACGGGGCGTGAGCAGGTACTCGCCCAACCAAGCAAGATTCTGCCAGCGGTAGCTCCGATTCATCCAGCGCAATTCAATCCAGGAATTTGAACAGATGGAACAAGGTACTGTGAAGTGGTTCAATGACGCGAAGGGCTTCGGCTTTATCTCGCGCCAGAACGGCGAGGACGTGTTTGTGCATTATTCAGCGATCAACGCAAACGGTTTCAAGAGCCTTCAGGAAGGCCAAGCCGTTCAGTTCAATGTGGTGAAGGGTCCCAAGGGTTGGCAGGCAGCCGACGTGCAGCCTCTCTAAATTCCACTGGCCAGATTCGGCAGAATCTAGCAATAAGGCAAGGGCTGGGAGCAATCTCGGCCCTTGTTATTTTTGTAGCGGGACGGGAGTCCAGGTGCGACCTCGTAGCTCGTTTTATAAATAAACCGTAAAGATCCTCTTTTGCGTACCCCGGAGTTTGTACCATGAGAGAAGACGTTCTCCAGCCCAGTCCCAAACCGGGCCTTTACTCTTCCGGACCGTTCAGGATAGAAACAGAGAGATAACCTGCATCCACAATTTTTGCGCTTGTTTCGGCTGATCGGGATGGCGAGGCAAGGGGCGCTGGGGTGACGTGCTGCTTTTCAGAAGAAAGCGGCCGCGTAGACCTGTTCTGCAGTTCTGTATCTCTTTAGATCTATTGCTGAGGTCACCCGGAGGGTTCTTTGAAAGATGGCAAGGCGATTATCGTCGGCGCAGGACCGGCCGGACTGACAGCAGCGCTGGAGTTATTGCGCCAAACCGGCATCCGCCCAATTTTGCTGGAGGCCGATGAGCAGGTGGGCGGCATCTCGCGCACGGTTGTGTACAAGGGCAACCGCATGGACATTGGCGGACACCGGTTCTTTTCCAAGTCAGACCGCGTCATGCAGTGGTGGCTGGAGATGATGCCGGTGGAAGAGGGCAGCAACCCGGAGGGCGCGCTTTGCCACCAGGGCCAGCAACGCAGCGTTCCCGAGCCTGCCCCGCCGCAGCAGGACGATCTGGTGATGCTGGTACGCGAGCGCAAAAGCCGCATCTACTTTCTGCGCAAACTCTTTGACTATCCGATCAAGCTGACGGGCGACACTCTAGCGAAGATGGGCGCCGTGCGCACCCTGCGTTGCGGGATGAGTTATCTCTATTCGGCAATCTTTCCCAGCCGCACGGAAAAGTCGCTTGAGGACTTTCTCATCAATCGCTTTGGACGCCAGCTCTACCTGACCTTCTTCAAGTCGTATACGGAGAAGGTGTGGGGCGTACCCTGCAACCAGATCAGTGCGGAGTGGGGAGCGCAGCGCATCAAGGGGCTCTCGCTGCGAGCCGTTGTGATGCACTTTGTTAAGTCGCACTTTTCCGGTGGCAAGCCCTGCGATCTGGCGCAAAAGCAGGTGGAGACTTCGCTCATTGAGAAGTTTCTCTATCCCAAGTTTGGCCCTGGCCAACTGTGGGAGCACGTGGCGGACATGGTGCGCGCCAAAGGCGGAGAGATCCACTTTGGTTTGCAGGTGGACCGCGTGAATATTCGCGGCGGCAAGGTGGCCAGCGTGGAGGCCGTGAATGCTGCCGGCGAGCGGTTAAGTTTTGCGGGGAACTACTTCTTCTCCACCATGCCGGTGCGCGACCTGGTACACGCGCTCGACGTGCCGGTGCCGGCTGATGTGGCGGAGGCGAACGACGGGCTGATGTATCGCGACTTTATCACCGTGGGCCTGCTGACCAAGAAGCTTACGGTGACCAATGCCGATGGCAGCAAACTGACCGACAACTGGATCTATGTGCAGGAGCCGGATGTGACCGTGGGTCGGCTGCAGATCTTCAATAACTGGAGCCCGTATCTGGTGAACGATCCGGGGAAGGTGTGGATAGGTCTGGAGTACTTCTGCTACGAGACGGACCCGGTGTGGAAGCTGAGCGATGCGGAGATGGCCAAGATGGCCATCGCCGAGGTAGAGCGGATCGGCATTCTGAAGGCCGAGGATGTGGAGGATTGGCATGTGGTCCGTGTGCCCAAGACTTACCCGGCTTACTTTGGCAGTTATGACCGTTTTGATACGGTGCGCAACTTTGTGGATGGCTTTGAAAACCTCTTCCTGGTGGGCCGCAACGGCATGCACAAGTACAACAACCAGGATCACTCCATGTTGACGGCCATGACGGCAGTGGAAAACATTGCGGCCGGCATTACCACCAAGGACAACCTTTGGGCCATCAACACCGATTCCGAGTATCATGAAGAGAAGAAATAGCCAGGACAGCACGACGCAAGTGTCCATGTAGGCCATTGCGCGCGACTGGCAGACTGGTCCTACGCGATTCTGGTGGTTGACCCTTCCCACTCGCATCTCCGCGGGATTCTGCGATTTCGATTTGAACCCAAGGCGGAACTCGCGTGAAAAAGCGGATCTCTCTCTCCACCCTTCCGTGGATCGTCTGGATACTGACACTGGTTGCGATTCCTTTCTGGATGGCCAACGACGGGCCACTGGCATGGGATTTGAACGTCATCCTCAGCGCCATGCACTCCGTGCATGCGGGGGCTGACCCGTACCAGACCGGCATGGCCAACCAGGACGCGTTTATTCACAGTGCCGCCAACCAGGCCGGCGCTCCGCGGCCTTTTGTCTACGTCTACTCGCCCATCACCCTGCCGCTTCTAAAGCTGATGGGATCGGCTCCAGAAGTTGTGGTGAAGGCCATCTACTGGTCCATGTACATGCTGGCGATTCTGCTGCAGCTCTGGGTGGTTTCGCATCTTCCCCGCAAGGACGAACGGCTGTTTGTGGGCATTCTTACGCCCATCACACTGTTCTTTCCGGGGCTGCTGCTATTTGACTCGGTCTTCAGCGGCAATGTGGCTTTCATGCTCTATGGACTGATCCTGGCAGGCTTCCTGATGGGCTGGAAGCGGGGCAACTGGCGCTGGTTCTTTGCGGCGGTGCTGCTGGCTTCCTGCTTCAAGGCGCCTTATCTCATCTATCTTGCCTTGCCTTTGTTCTGCGCCACGCGACGCTGGCTGCAGGTGGCAGTTGCTGGCGTTGCCGGTCTGGTCTTGTTTGCGGGCCAAGCTCTTGTTTGGCCGGCGGAGTTCCACAGTTACACGCGGGCTCTGGACAGAATTTTCAGCTACAACAACGACTTTGGATCGGGTCCGGCAGGCCGCTTTGGTGCAACAACTGCACTATTAGAGGGTCACTATGCCATATGGGGCGTCCTGGTATACCTGCTGCTCACCCTGGGCCTGTTCGCTGTGCTGCTTTACTTTTCCAGCTTCTATAAAAAAGGGCTGATCCACGGGGAGCAGTGGTTCCCGCTCATGCTGGTGGGCGTCTTGCTGATGAACCCACGGCTGATCGAGTACGATATTTTCCCCTTTACCGTGCCCATGCTGCTGATCCTGTCGCGGCTGATCCGTCCGCTGGCCTTGGGGCGGCTGCTGGCGGCATCTCTGCTGCTGCTTTGGTGCGGCGCCAATTACTTTGCCAACCGCTCGCATGAGGATTGGAAGTACATGGAGTGCGTTCTGTTGCTGCTGGTGTTTGCGGCCGGCTGCTGGCAGATGCTGCGCCAAGTCCGCGCCCTGCCTGTGATTGCAGCACAGCCTGCCGACTAACGCGCTCAGCCGCGGTTGAGCCGCCAGATGAGGAAGGTCAACAGCGATGCAAAGCTGACCCACGCCAGATACGGCGCCATCATCCACGCTGCCGGAAGGTCCACGCGGGCAAAGGCGAGCGCGGTGGCTGCAATGGCCACCCAGAGCGCTGCCACCTCCGCAAAGGCCCAGCCAAGGGCGTGCCAGCGGAAGAAGATCAGCGACCAGGCAAAGTTGATCCCAAGTTGCGCCAGGAACAGCGCAAGAGCCACATTGCGCGCGGGCGTGGCGGTGGTGAGCGAGACGCGCCAGACGGCGACGGCCATCATCGCGTAGAGCAGCGACCAGACCGGTCCAAAGAGCCAGTTGGGTGGAGCAATCGCAGGCATGAGGAGGGTCTTGTACCAGCCTGCCACCTCCACCGCGGTCCAGCGCCCGCTGATGCCCGCCACTCCAAAACACAACGCCAACCAGAACAGCAAACTTAACCAGCGCATGGGAGTCCTCCCACAAAGAGAGATTCGGCAACTGGCGGGGCGACGCAGGTTTCTCCGCAATTTGCGTCCCAGGTGAAAGAACCCGCCGCGGATTTCGATGGGCTGAACAGTCGGGCATCCAAGTGCACGCTGGCAGGATGTTTTGAAAGGGCATGGCTTCATCCGTGCCGCAAGCAGCACAAAAGCAGACCTGCTTCAGCCGCTGAGGGATGATTTTGTGGTTCAAATGTATAGAAAAACCATCCCTCAAGGCCTGAAGGCCTGAGAGTTTCAATCCTGTTTCGGCACGGCTGAAGCCATGCCCTTTCAAAACAATCCGAAGAGATGCGTAGAGGCAGTCGGAGCATTCCCAAGCCAGAAGCCGTGCGGGATCGGGTTCGGCGGCGCGTCCGTGGCCCGCAGAAAACTCGACTTTACCCGCCAAAAACTTCTATCCTCAAGTGTTGGCGCGGATTCGTATCCCGTTCCACAGAAGAGAGACCATGAGCACCGAGACAATTTCCGTACATCTCCCCGATGGGGCCATTCGTCAGGTTCCTGTAGGCACCACGCCCTTTGAGATCGCCACCTCGATCTCGCCCCGTCTGGCCGCCGCCAGCGTGGCCGCGCGCCTGGTGCCGCTGGCCGGTTCCGCAGCCAAGACGGATAGCGAGGAGCCTTCCGAGGACGGCATGTATGCCGCTGAGGACGCCAACGCCGTGCGTCTGGTGGATTTGACCACTCCGCTGACTGCCGACACGCGTCTGGAGCTGCTGACCGAGAAGGACCCCGAGGCCCTGAAGGTGGTTCGCCACTCGGCCGCGCACGTGATGGCCACGGCGGTGCTGGAGCTGTTCCCGGAGGTCAAGCTGGGCCACGGTCCGGCCACCGACCAGGGCTTTTTTTACGACTTCTATCGCGAAAAGCCCTTCACCCCCGAGGATCTGGTCAAGATCGAGGCCAAGATGGCCGAGGTCGTGGCCCGCAACGAGCACTTCGTGCGGTGTGCTCAATCTAGGGAGGAGGTGCTCAAAACCTTTGAAAAAGATGGCGACTTCATGAAGACCCACTTCGTGACCAAGTTCACCAAGGAGGGCGATGAAATCAGCTTCTACAAGAACGGCAGCTTTGTCGACTTCTGCCGTGGACCGCACCTGCCCTCCACCGGCCGCGTGAAGGCCTTCAAGGTGACCACTCTGGCCGGCGCGTACTGGCTGGGCGACGAGAAGAATCCCCAGCTGCAGCGCATCTACGGCACCGCCTTCTTCTCGAAGAAGGAGATGGACGCCCACTTTGAGCGTCTGGAAGAGGCTGCCCGCCGCGACCATCGCGTGCTCGGCAAGCAGCTTGACCTCTTCAGCATTCAGGACCTGGCCGGCGCCGGTCTGATCTTCTGGCATCCCAAGGGCGCCATGATCCGCAAGATCATGGAAGACTGGATGCGCGAGGAGTGCATCCGCCGCGGCTACGATCTGGTCTACACCCCGCATGTGGCCAAAGTGAACTTGTGGCAGACCTCGGGCCACGAAGGCTTCTACTCGCAGAACATGTTCACGCCCATGGAACTGGACGATGCCATGTATCGCATGAAGCCGATGAACTGTCCCTTCCACATTCTCATCTACAAGAACTCGCCCAAGAGCTATCGCGATCTGCCCGCCCGCTATGCCGAGCTGGGCAACGTGTATCGCTATGAGCGTTCCGGCACCATGCACGGCCTGCTGCGTGTGCGTGGCTTTACCCAGGACGATGCGCACATCTTCTGCATGCCGGAACAGATTGTGGACGAGGTTGTGGCCTGCATCGAGTTTGCCAAAGCCGTGCTCACCACCTTCGGCTTCAAGGAGTTCAAGGTGGAGCTCAGCACCTGGGACCCCAACGATCGCGCCCACTACGCGGGTTCGGACGCCAACTGGGAGCTGGCCACCAAGGGTCTGGAGCACGCCCTCGAACGCGAAGGCATTGCCTACAAGACCATCCCCGGCGAAGCCGCCTTCTACGGCCCCAAGATCGACTTCAAGCTGGTCGATGTGCTGGGCCGCCTGTGGCAGCTCTCCACCGTGCAGTTCGATTTCAACCTGCCGGCGCGCTTTGAGATGGAGTACGTGGGCGAGGACGGTCAGCGCCATCAGCCGGTCATGGTGCATCGCGCCCTGTTCGGCTCCGTGGAACGCTTCTTCGGCGTGCTCATCGAGCACTACGCAGGCGCCTTCCCGCTCTGGCTGGCTCCGCTGCAGATCGGCCTGGTGCCCATCAGCGAACGCCACCTGGGCTACGCGGTCAAGATCGAGTCGGCCTTGAAGGATGCCGGCTTCCGCGTGGAAGTGGATGCCCGCAACGAGAAGATGAACTCCAAGATCCGCGACTTTGCCAACCAGAAGACTCCGTACATTCTGGTCTTTGGCGACAAGGAAGCGGAGGCAGGCGCGGTCAGTGTCCGCGCCCGCGGCAAGGGCGATTTGGGCTCCATGCCCCTGGCGGATTTCATCGCCAAGGCCAAGGAACTCACCGAGTCCAAATCGATGGAGCTGTAGGGCGTTTCGCAACAGAGAGTGCTGGGTCCCCGAGCCTTCGGTGCCCAGCACTATTTGGCCGATTCCGGCCGTTCAAGACGCAGATGATCGCTGAATCAAGCGATCTGTACTAGCCTCAACTTTGTCAGTAACTCCTTAGCAACCCGCTCCAGAGGAGCGAGATTATATTGAGAGTCCTCGGCGATCCATTTAGCAATAAGTTTTGAGAATTTCTCCTTGAATTCCTGCTTGATCTTGTGTCGCGCAATGAACCCCAATAGGTTATCGTTAAGCTTTTGATCAATCCATTCGTCAAAGGCTAGACCTGTTTCATTGAACCCGTACGTCGCTATGAGGTTTGTTCGAACCTCGCACCACTCCTCAGCTTGAGCGTGGAGCCATGCTTCGCGAGGGCAGATCTCTTCGATTGCAGTATCCAGGCAAATCCTTTGCTTCTTGATGTCGAGAGCTAAGCCCAAGAATGGCAATTTAAGCGCTAGGGTCTTGGTCTTTCCATCTGCTGCATCATGTACCATCCGGTGAAATGCGTCATACGATGGTTTAGCTGCCCTGTCATTGTCAAAGAGGCCCACTGCGTACGCATTAGGTCTACTGTAGTGCCATGCGATTAGGCTATCGCGAACCCATTCGTGCCCACCTCCATTTTGTGTGGAACATAACACCTGAACGGTATGTTCGTTGTAATATTTGTTGAAAACAGCCTGCAGAATTCTCTTATCTGTTGGTCCTTCCACGAAAACAGTGGGAACACTAGTGTCTACAAGTTGCGTGATTCGTATCTTTAAGGAATCCACGCGTTCCCTCCACTCCTTTATATGGGGCTCAATCAAATGCAAGAAACCTACAGATGAATCCAGCGCCTCCATTTGATCACTTCGGTTGGGATCTCGTCTGATGATTCTGCTATCGCTTGCAAGTTCCTTTTGAACTTCATGCAGGCAGACATGTTTCTCCCCCGTGCGCAATAGTCCTGAGTAGAAAATGGGGGAATGTGTAGTGAGGAAAATCTGAATTCCGCTAACTTGCAAGTCCAGAAAAGAATCGGCTAATTCAAAAGCGCTTCGCGCTTCTAGATTATTTTCAGGTTCCTCATAGCCCCAGATAGTCTCTACACGTGGCCGACCGGCGACGGCAATCCTTTCGTGGTTAGCCTGACGCGCCATCCAGTTAAGGATAATCGGAATATGCCTCACCTTGATTCCGTCACCACGTTGCGCCAGTGCTACGGAATGAACGCCTGTTTGGGAACGGAATTCGAGGGCGGAAAACAGATCTCTGAGATCTGTTGGCAATGTTAAATCAGAGCTCAATCCCAATTGTTCACTCAAGTCCGCAAGGATTCCAATGGTATGTCTCCGAATAGTATCCGTAAAAGATGCGGAGGCCGATCTGATTGATTGCTGGGCCGTCGACTCCAGCATGTCATAGACCGAGCCGAGAAGTTTCTCGAAATAGTCAGGTCCTTTGATCGCGGGTACATATTCATATCGGATAGACCGCAGATAGGAAACTGCCTTTGAACGAGGTGGGAGCTCAGTCCCATTCTCCTGCAGGATACTTTCGTGATGAAATCCCAATTGCCTCCACGTCTTACTCCATATAACGCGCCCCTTGACGTTGTAGGACTCTGGGAGTTTGAATGTGAGGGAAATCTGAATCTCTTTTGCTTTACCTTGCCCTGGTTTAGCGAATCCACTGAAGTCCCGAATCCAATCGAGACGATACTTGTTAGCTGCCCCGTTGAAGAATAGGTCAAGGGCGCGCAAGATGTTGGACTTACCGGCATCGTTGCATCCAACGAAAACCGCTAAAGATTCAACATCTATGGAGATATCAGAAAGAGAACGGAAATTTTTGATGCGAATCTTTTGTATGGGCAAGGATGATCCCTCGACGGATTTCTGCGTCCCACGAATTGTAATTGATGTAAAGGGACTTACAGGGGAAATTGTTACGCGCTGATGGCCATGTCTAGCACCGACAAGCACCCGTCCAGCAAACTTTCGCGCCTGCGTATCGCTTATGTACCCTGAATCCCCAGCAGCACGGCGGCGTATTGCCTGACTTTGGCCAGCATCTCCGGCTCTGCTTTCATGCGGAATGCAGCGCGTCGTCCTACCCAGTCCAAACTCTTCAGCTGATCAACCAGAATTGCCCCTTCCACCTGATCTACCGTCACGGGAAGTGCAAAGGGATAAGGCTTTCGGACGCTGGTGAGCGGGCAAACCACCATCAGGCCGCTGGCGCGGTTATACGAGCCTTCGGTCAACACCAAAGCAGGTCTACGCTTGGCCTGTTCACGGCCCACCTGAGGATCGAAATCCATCATCACGATGTCGCCGGCTTGGGGGATGTAGCGCGCTACCATTCCACGGCTTCCCGCGCCGTCTCCGGCCCCCAGCCAACTTCGGCATAATGATTTTCAGGGTTGATCTGCGCCACCAGTTGGGCCAGTGTAGGCGTGGTAACCGACCGCTGCAGGCGCACCACGCCGCTCGCGTCTACGTTGATCTCCAGCTTCTCGCCCAGAGCGAATTTGGCGTCCTCGGCAATCGACTTCGGCACACGTACCGCCAGGCTATTGCCCCACTTCTGCATCTGTACCTGCATCTGCCCCTCCCGATAATGATACATTGTATCACCGACCCGGAAGGTCAATCACTTACGCGTTGATCGCCATCCCCAGCACCGACGAGTACCCGTCCAGTAAGCCCTCCGCCAGCGTGGGATGCGCGTGGATCACCTGCATCATCTCTTCCACGGTGCCTTCCAGCTCCAGCACGGCCACGGCCTCGGCCACCATCTCCGTCGCGCCGGGGCCCAGGATGTGCACGCCCAGAATCTCGCCGAACTCGGCGTCCGTAACCACCTTCACAAAGCCATCGTGGCTGCCCAGGATGGTGGCCTTGGAGTTGCCCGCAAAGGGGAATTTTCCAACCTTCAAGGTGTAGCCCTTTTCCTTGGCCTCGGCCTCGGTCAGCCCCACCGACCCAATCTGCGGCTCCGTATACGTGCAGCCCGGGATGCGGTCCTTGCGGATGGGGCGATAGGGTTTGCCCGCAATCTTGGCGGCGGCAACCATCCCGGCCATCGCGCCCACGTGGGCCAGTTGCGGCATCCCAAACACAATGTCGCCAATGGCGAACACGCCCGGCTCGGCCGTCTCCTGCGCGCCATCCACCTTGATCAGGTTGCGTTCAAGCTCTACCGCGGTCTTCTCCAGGCCAATGCCCGCTGTACGCCCCGCGCGCCCCACGGCCAAGAGCACCTTCTCGGTTTCCTTCTCCTGGGTGCGGCCGTTCGCGTCCGTCCAGGTCACGCAAACGCCGGTCTCCGTCCGCTCTACCTTCTCCACCTTGGCGCCGGTATTCACATCGATGCCGCGCTTCTTGTAGAGCCGCGTGATTTCTTTGGAAATCTCCTCATCTTCCACCGGCACCACCCGGGGCAGGTACTCCACAATCGTGACCTCGGCCCCAAAGCTGCGGAAGATGGAGCTGAACTCCATGCCCACCGCGCCTGCGCCAATCACGATCAGCGACTTGGGCGGCTCGGCAACGGACAGCATCTCGATGTTGGTCAGGATGCGGTCGTCCGGCGTGAGGCCGGGGAGAGCCTTGGCGTCCGAACCTGTCGCCAGAATCACGTTCTTGGCCTTCACCTGGCTCACCGCGCCGTCTTCCCCAGCCACCGCGACAAGATGCACCCCGCCGACCGCGGGTCCGGTCAGCGCGCCCGTACCCGCGATGACCTTGATCTTGTGCTTCTTCATCAGGAACTCAAGACCCTTGGCGTGCTTGGTGATGATCGCGTCCTTGCGCTTGAGCACGGCGGCCCAGTCCAGCGAGAGGTTCTCAGCTCCGCCAATGCCCAGCTCGGCCGCGTGCTTCATGTGGTCCCAAAGCTCGGCGTTGAAGAGCAAGGCCTTGGTGGGAATGCAGCCCACATGCAGGCAGGTGCCTCCCAGCCGGGGCGTGCGCTCAATGAGAGCCACCTTCAGGCCGTACTGCGCCGCACGGATGGCCGCCGTATAACCGGCCGGTCCGCCGCCAAGGATCGCTACGTCAAAAAGGATTTCCTGAGTCTCTGCCACGGGGTGCTCCGTTTCCTTGGCGCGCAAAAAGACGCCGTCGTTCTCTCAGTCTATTATGGGACGCGAATCCATCTTTTCCCTACGTGCGGCCATGCTAAAATCTGTACGCAATACGGAGGCGGTTATGGGACGCAAGCTGTTCCTGTTCTCTTGGGTTGTCTGTATGCTGGCTGGCGGTAGCAGCGCAATGGCGCAGGCAACCAACGATGCCAATCCCCTCTACAGGCCGACGGTCATCCAGTTGCACACCATCTCTGTTCCCCCCATTCCGGGGCTGCCCTTTTCTGCTACCGCGCTTATTGAGAACCGGCAGGCAATGCTGGATGGCACCGTGGCCGAGTCGCGCAACATGAATCTGGTAGGCCGCGACTCCCGAGGAAGAACGCATGGCGAGATGCGCGCGCGGGTTCCGATGGCGTCGAAGGAGACGCCCCATCTGGTCGAGGTGTCTCTTTACGATCCGCAGATGGGCATCCGGACGGTCTGCAACGCCGATACGCACATTGCCGTACGGGCACGTACCTCCGTGCCGCGCGAGATGGCAACCAACGCAGGGGCAGCAACAAGTATCCCGGGCGTCACGGTGGAAGACCTGGGCACGTCCACGATCAACAACGTCGACGTGCGGGGAACGCGGCGAACGGTGGTGATCCCCGCGACCAGGAACTCTACCGGCGCGCCCATCACCGTTGTGGATGAGTACTGGTACTCGGAGGACCTGCACGTCAACATTCTCCTGATCCATAACGATCCCCGCACCGGTGAACAGAAGATTGCGTTGACCAATCTGCAGCGCGCGGACCCCGATCCCTCGTTCTTTGAGGTTCCTGAAGGGTACAAGGTCGTTGACGTGACGCCTCCGCCAGGCGCGCCTGTGCTTCGCGGCAATGTCCGCGGCGCGGTCAGCCGTTAAGTGCAGCTTCGATGCAGAACACGGCTGACCGCAAGGTCTGCGGCGCGTCGCCAAAGTCATCCATCCAGTTGACCTCCGGCTCACGGCGGAACCAAGTGAGCTGGCGCTTGGCGTAGTTGCGGTGGCCCTGCTGGGCGGCTTCTAGCCCTTCTTCGGCGCTCATGGTCCCGGCCAGGACGGCAAGCGCTTGTCGGTAGCCTAGAGAGTCGAGAGCCTTTACGGGGCCGTATTTCTCCAGCAGGCCCTGCGTCTCCTCAATCAGTCTGTCGGAAAACATTTGGGCGCAGCGGCGGTTGAGCCGGTCGTAGAGCGCCTGCCGGGGCGGGTTCAGGCCAATGCGCAGCAGCCGGAATCCGGTCAGCGGATTTCTTCCCTCGTTTTCGAGCGTTTGAGACATGGGACGCTGGGTGGCCAGGCAAACCTCAATGGCGCGGATCAGCTTAGGCACGTCGTTGGGATGGATGCGCTCTGCCGTTGCCGGGTCCAGACGCTTGAGCACGGCATGCAGATGGGCCGGGCCTCGTTTGGCTGCGGAGGCGCGGAGGCGGTCGCGGAGTTTGTCCTGGCGTGCCGGGCCCTCGAAGAGGCCTTCAGTGAGCGCGCGCAGGTAGAGCCCGGTGCCGCCGGTGACGATGGGCATGTGGCCGCGCGCGGCGATCTCCCGCATGGCCTCCCGGGCCGCTCGCGCGTAGTCGCCGGCGGTGTAGGGGGCGTCGGGCGTGGTCACGTCGATCAGGTGGTGGGGCAGGCGGGCGCGTTCTTCTTTGCTAGGCTTGGCGCTGCCAATCTCCATGCCCAAATACACGGCAACGGAATCGCAGCTGACAATCTCGCCCTGGAAGCGCTCGCCCAGAGCCAGAGACAGCGCCGTCTTGCCGCTGCCCGTGGGGCCCAGCAACAGAATTGCCAGGGGTTCTTTCAGGCTGCTCCATGCAATGGTCATAGACACCACCAGCCGGTGGGGAAGATCCAGCCGGGATGGGTGTGCAGCAGGGTCCACAGGCAGATGAGCGCCGCCACCAGCACCAGACCGACGATCTGGTTGCGGCGGAAGAGCTGCTGCTGGCTCTGGCGGCGTGCGCGCTCGGCCTGCTGCTGCTTGAACGGCTTGATGCGGGTCTGGACCATCGGCTCCGGGGTGCGGCCCTCAAGCGGCCTGCACCTCGAACAGTATAGGGGAGTTTCCTTCTACCGTTGACTGCGGAAGAGCTTCCGCATCGTCCGAGCCGTCCGGTGGCGGAAAAGGCTCCAACCACGCAACACGGGATCATAGACGATAACTTCAATCGGTTCCGGTTCCACAACCAAATCCAACAGAACAAGGTGCGAAGGGAAGTGCGATACCAGTTCTGACCGGCTGGAAACCGATGTATCCACAAAACAGCGAACCACCACCAGCGACTGGCAAGGCTCGTTGCCGTCTGCTGTCGTTGTGAACTTCCAGTTCTGTAGCTGGGCGTTCACTGGGGATGCCAAGATCGGCAAACCTGCAACCGGCTGAGTGCTCACTACCGAACCATCGCCTGCGATCATCAACCTGCTGGCCACCGTGCCAGAAACATGCGCCAAAGCCGCAAATGGCGGATACTCCAGCTTGTTTGCAGTGTCCATTCCGGTCACGTCGCACCAGCGGGTTTCAGCCGATGCGGCGCCCGCAGCGGCCAGAATCACCACAACCAGCAGCGGAATTCTCTTCACCGCATCTCCTTCCACCCAATGAAACTCGCCCCCATCATAGAACCAATTGACTTTGCCTACCCAACTTTCCGACCATGGTTTGTTAGTTTGGGAGTAGCGGATTTGAAAGGAAGCGTTGATGAAAGTCCTGATTTTGGGTTCCGGTGGCCGTGAGCATGCTCTGGCCTGGGCGGTGGCGCGGTCCAAGCGTGTTTCAGAGGTGGTGTGCGCGCCCGGTAACGGTGGCATTGCCACGGTGGCGCGCTGCGTGCCGGTGGACCTGAAGGATGTGGCGGCGATGGTCCAGCTGGCGGAGGCGGAGCAGCCCGGCCTGATCATTGTTGGCCCCGAGCTGCCGCTCTCGCTGGGCGTGGTGGACGAGCTGGAAGCACGCGGCTTCCAGGCCTTTGGCCCCTCCAAGGCTGCGGCCATGCTGGAGAGCAGCAAGGGCTTTGCCAAGCAGTTTCTGCAGCGCCACAACATTCCTACCGCCAACTTTGCCGTCTGCGCCACGCTGGCTGAGGCCAAGAAGTCCATCGAGTGCTTCCATGCGCCGGTCGTGGTCAAGGCCGACGGGCTGGCCGCCGGCAAGGGCGTGCTCATCTGCGAGTCCCGGCACACGGCTGCGGAGGCGGCGGAAGGTCTTTTCAATGGAACACTGCTGGGCGAGAAAGCTGAGCAGGTCGTGGTGGAAGAGTTCCTGACCGGCGATGAGATCAGCTTCCTGTGCCTGAGCGACGGCCGGCACGTGGCCGCTATGGCTCCCGCGCAGGACCACAAGCGGATTGGCGAGGGCGATACCGGCCCCAACACCGGCGGAATGGGCGTCTACTCCACCGATGCCATGCTGACCGAGGAGATGAAGCACTGGGTGATGCGCCACATTGCCGAGCCCACCATCAAAGGCATGGCGGCGGAGGGAACGCCCTTCAAGGGTGTGCACTATGTGGGGTTGATGATGACCGCGCGTGGTCCACAGGTGCTTGAATTCAATGCGCGGTTTGGCGATCCGGAGACCCAGGCGCTGCTGGTGCGCATGGACAGCGACCTGATGGACGCGCTGGAGGCTTGCATTAACGGCACGCTGGCCGATACCGAGATGCGCTGGAAGCCGGGCGCGTCAGCCTGCGTGATTGCCAGTTCCGGCGGTTATCCGGGCAGCTACAAGACCGGGATTGCCATTCACGGACTGGATCAGGCGGCAAAGATGGAGGACGTGGTGGTCTTTCACTCCGGCTCAACCCAGGCAGGGGAGCAGATTCTGACCGCTGGAGGTCGCGTGCTGGGCGTGACCGCCCGCGGAGAGACTCTTGATGAGGCGCTGGCCCGCGCCTACATGGCTCTCGCGGAGATATCCTTCGAGGGAATGTACTTCCGGCGCGACATAGGACACCGCGCGCTCAAGAAGGGGTAGAGTTAGCTTCAATTCCTAGACAAGTTCGGTGACAGGCACACTGGCCGGTTGGGGTAGCTGCTTCTGGAAACAGGAGCGGCACAGAACCGGCCTTCCCTGGGTGGGTTTAAAGGGCACTGTAGTTTCAGAACCACATTCAGAGCACGTTGTGCGGGTTTCAGGGCGAACACGGGCAGAGCCACGCGCACGTTTGGCTTTGCAGAGCTTGCAATGTTTTGGGTCATTCTTGAACTGTTTGTCCTGAAAGAAGACCTGCTCGCCTGCTGTAAAGGTAAAGTCCGTCCCACAATCTACACATTTCAAAACGCGATCAGCATATTCCATCTACTGCCTCCCCGCGACAGGGAAACAAACCGTGAGCGGCCAAAATGTGAACATTTGCCGTTCCGGGGTTCCCTGCTTCTCTCCTTGGATACAGCTAGGGCCCGGGGCCGCATTGAATGCGCGGCTAAAAATGCCACTCCAAGGGGGAGGAGGAGTGCATTTGAGTTGTCACGCACCTTGCATCGTGACGAGAAGTAATTCTATTAAAAACTGCGCTGCATCCCGTTCCGTTTCTACATTGAATTCCAATGGGCCCCCGGATTTTCCGGGAGCCCTCGGGAACGGAGCGTGTTGCTGTTGATTGTAAGAGTCTTAGTCCTGCTCTTTACGAGCCTTCTTGCGATTGCGCTTGCGCGCCAGAGCTGCCTTTACACGCTTCTTTTCGCCGGGCTTCAGGTAGTAGGAATGACGCTTTACTTCCTTGATGATGTCTTCCTGCTGTACCTTCCGCTTAAACCGGCGTAGAGCATTCTCTAGCGGCTCGCCTTCTTGTACGCGAACCTCTGCCAAAACCTATCCACCTCCAATCACGCCCAAATGGCTTCTCCAAGAATATCCCAATTGAGCTCATTCGAAGGGGTGAATCTCTCTGAAATGGGTCTTGAGGCGACCAAAGGGGCAAGATTCTTCCATTGAAGACGTTGCTGGCTGGCTGGATGCCGGAAGAAAACCTGAAATGCACCAAAGTTAGTGAGCTCGGTCTTTTCCACCAGTAGGGAGTCGAGCACGGCTCATGCTTTACCCTGTCTATGGGCTTGGCCCGGCACAGGAGATGCTTCCAAAACCATGATTCGCAGCTACCAGGGGCACACGCCCCAGATTCACTCCAGTTGTTATATTGACCTTTCCGCGCAGATTCTGGGCGATGTGGTTATCGGCGAGCGCTCGTCGGTGTGGATGAACGCGGTGGTGCGCGGCGACGTGAACGCCATCCGCATCGGCTCCTGCTCCAACGTGCAGGATTGCTCCGTGGTCCACGGCCAGCGCAACAAATACGCGGTGATCATTGGGGATATGGTGACCATTGGCCACAACGTGACCGTCCACGGCTGCACCATTGAGGACAATGTGGTGGTGGGCATGGGCGCGCGGGTGCTGAACAATGTGCGCGTGGGCTCGGGCTCCATTATTGCCGCCGGTGCCGTGGTGCCTGAGAATACGGTGATTCCGCCGCGCACGCTGTGGGCCGGGGTCCCGGCCAAGATGCGCCGCGAGATTTCGGATGCTGATTTCGCTCTGATCCAGACCTACGCCACCAACTACCTGGACTACGTAGGCTTCTTCAAAGAAGAAGAAAAGAACTGGCTATGAGCTTGAAGGGCCGACCAGATTACTGCGTAGTGGACGTGGAGACCGCCAACCACGGGCGGCACAGCATCTGCCAGATCGGCGTGGCCGTGTTTGCCGGTGGCCGCATGGTCGACAGTTGGCAGTCGCTGGTGGACCCCGAAGAAGATTTTTTCCACTTCAACATCGCCATCCACGGCATCAGCCCAGAGATGGTGGCCGGCGCGCCCAACTGGGCGGGTGTCCACTCCGAAGTGGCGCGTTTGCTGGATGGAGCCACCGTAGCCAGCCACACACCCTTCGATCGTGGCGCACTGGAGCTGGCCTGCCAGCGTTCCAGCCTGCCGCCCATCGCCTACCGAAAATGGCTGGACACCTGCACCCTGGCCCGCGCGGCCTTTCCCGAGTTTCCCAACCACAAGCTGCCTACCCTGGCCCGCTGTTTCGGTATTCAGTACAAAGCCCACGATGCTCTGGAAGATGCGCGCGTCGCAGGCGAGGTGCTCGCCCTGTCCCTGGCTCGCCGTGGCATCACCGTGGCGGAGCTTCTGGCCTCCCAGCAGCAGCACATTGGCTCATTTCCAAAGCTGACGGCCAAGGCGTAGCCCTCACTGGCGACTGGATGACAGCTTCGTGAGGGGGATTGCATCGCATTTGGAAAGGCCTCGCAGCATGAGTATGCTGCGAGGCCTTTTTCCCTACTCCCTGTCTTTTACACCGGCGGCGGATTGCGCTCGGTGAACTGGCGCTGGTGCCAGTAGGGGTAGGGCAGCGGGACGGTGCTGGCAGCGTCGAGCTTTGCTACTTGCTCCGTCGTCAGCGTCCAGCCGATAGCGCCCAGGTTCTGGCGGAGCTGCGCCTCGTCGCGTGCGCCGATGATCAGTGAGCTGATGGTGGACCGGGTGAGCAGCCAGTTCAGCGCCACCTGCGGGATGGTTTTGCCGGTCTCCAGGGCGACGGCATCGAGCGCATCCACCACATTGAACAGAAGCTCATCGGGAACCTGCGGGCCGTTGTCCACCGAGGGCTTGGAGTTCAGGCGGCTGACTGCGGGCTTCGGCTGGCCGCGGCGAAGCTTGCCCGTCAAACGGCCCCAGCCCAGCGGACTCCACACCAGCGCGCCCACCTTCTGGTCCAGGGCGAGCGGCATCAGCTCCCACTCGTAGTCGCGGCCCACCAGCGAGAAGTACACCTGCTGGGCGCTGAAGCGGGTCCAGCCATACTTGTCCGCCACGCCGAGCGACTTCATCAGGTGCCAGCCGGAGAAGTTCGAGCAGGCCGTGTAGCGCACCTTGCCCTCGCGGACAAAGCCGTCCAGCGTCTGCTGCACCTCTTCGATGGGCGTTTGAGCGTCAAAACCGTGCAGGTGGTAGATGTCTACATAATCCGTGCCGAGCCGCTTCAAGCTGGCTTCAAGCGAGCGCCGCAAGTGCCAGCGGGAGCTGCCCACGTCGTTCGGCCCGGTACCCAGGCGGAAGGTGGCTTTGGTTGAGATCAGAGCCTGATCGCGGCGGCCCCTGAGGGCATGGCCCAAAACCTGCTCGGAGCTGCCGTCGGAGTATACGTCGGCGGTGTCAAAGAGCGTGACGCCGGCCTCCAGGCAGATAGAGACAATGCGGTCGGCCCGGGCCGCGTCGTCGGACGCGCCCCAGCCGTCAAAGAAGACGCTCCCTGCGCCCAGCGTTCCCGCGCCAAAACTCAAAACCGGAACCTTGAGGCCGCAGCCTCCCAAAAGTCTGTATTCCATGCTCTCTTCGATGCTTTTCTCTCCTTGAGGATGCATCCGGATGGAGCCATCCTCGAGGAGTCGTGAGCAGGCCTCACTGTTCGCGCAGATTCAGCCCAAACTCGGCCGGATCGCCCAGGACGTTCAGGTAATAGTTGCGGTTGGGGTAAGGAGCATAGACGCGCCCACCGGGACGCAGGTGGGAATACTGCTGCCAGCGGGGATTGCTTTGGTCTCCGCCGCTCAGGTCTGTAAAAGTGAAGGTCAACCATGGCCATACGCGAATGTAATCAACCTCCACCTCTGGCACGCCACCCTTCTCGCTCTTCACCTTGCCGTAGATGCGAACCAGCGAGAGGCCGGGAATCTGCGCGGGATCGAGCTTGAGCCGAGCGGTAAAGTCCCCCATCCCGCCAATGCCTACCAGCATGATGTGGCAATCCGTCATGCCGTCAAAGAAATGATGCTGCACCAGAAGGGTTGTCTCCCCACCGGGATCGGCAGAGGTTTTGACACCGCGTACCACTCCGAACCATGCAATCGAGACGCCGCTCTTGCCTCGCAGGCTGTACTTGCCGTGGAAGAGCGGGTCGTTGATCCGTTCGCCTTCCGGCGTGTTCTTCAGAAAGGGGGCCTCCGCGGCGGTGGGTTGATAGTCGCAGGTGCCCAGTGTGCCGGTTGGTTTCAATTCCTTGATGGGCTGGATGTCAAAGGGGGTTTGCGCGGTCAGCTTGGCTGCGCTCAGAAGCACAATTCCTGCAAAAGTCAAAACGACGGATCGCATAAGGAGCTTACCTTTCATAGGCTTTTCCGGATGGACACATTCTAGCCCCATCGGCTATCCAGTTGGCGCAACATTTAGTTCATTGAGCAATGCCAAGGGGACGCGCGTCCGGCAAGCCTGCCGCAATAAGATAAGAACATGAGTTTGGCGAAGAAACAGTTGAAGTTGCTGGCCGAGGACGGCGCTGCCATGACGCGCGAGGTAGCGGCCGAGGTGCTGGAGGAGATTCTCACCGGCGATGTGCCCGAGGTAGAGACGGCGGCGTTGCTGGCCGTGATGGCCACCCGTGGCGAGCAAGCTCCCGAGCTGGCCGGCTTTGTGGACGTGATGCGCCGCCACCTGAAGCCCATGCCGCTCGAAGACGACGAGCGCGAGCGGCTGGTGGACGTGGTGGGAACCGGCGGCGGCGGTCCGCTGACCTTCAACATCTCCACCGGTGCGGCGCTGGTGGCGGCGGCGGCGGGTGCGCATGTGGCCAAGCACGGCAATCGCGCGGTGACCTCGCGCTGTGGCACGGCCGACGTGTTGGAAGCCCTCGGCGTTCCCATTGATCTGGAGCCCGAACAGGCTGTGGAGTGCCTGCGCGAGACCGGCTTCATGTTCCTGTTTGCCCCGCGCTACCATCCGGCCATGAAGGCCGTGGGGCCACTGCGCCGGGCGCTGGGCTTCCGCACCATCTTCAACCTCTGCGGACCACTGACCAATCCGGCCGGAGCGCGGGCGCAGGTGATTGGCGTGCTGGCTCCGAGCAAGGTCTTGCTGGTGGGCCGCACGCTGGCGGAGCTGGGCGCGCGTAGGGCTTTTGTGGTGCACGGGACGGACGGAATCGACGAGCTGACCACCACAGGCGAGAGCGTGGTGGCGCGCGTTGAGCAGGCGGAGGGCAGCGACAAGCCCACGCTGAAGGGCGCGCGCGTTACCCCGGAGATGGCGGGCCTGGAACGCCGCAAGCTGGAGGATTTTACCGGCGGCGATGTGGCCACCAACGCCTCCTTGCTCTACGACGTAATCACCGGCATTCCCGGCGCGCGGCGCGAGATTGTGCTGCTGAATGCGGCCGCGGCGCTGGTGGCCGCAGGCTTGGCGATCGACCTGAAGCAGGGCGTGCAGATGGGCGCTGAAGCCATCGACTCCGGCGAGGCCGCAGCCACGCTGGCCAAGCTGCGCCAGTTCGGCACCCGCTACGCCACCAAGCACTGATCTGGGGCAGAAGAAAAATCTCCGCACGGGAAAGCAAAGTTTCCGTGCGGAGTTTTTCATTGGTTTGGTATAGACCACGGTATATATCAAGGAGTGTGATTTCGCTTCCTTGGTGGAATAGAGGAGAGGCCTGCAAGTTTCTTCGCGCTCTACGTTCATGGGTTGAAGGAGAACGACCCATGCAGACCCGAATTGTTCTTGCCGCCTTTGTTTTAGCTACAGGATGCGTTGCCGCCACGGCCCAACAGGCCAGTCAGCCACAGCTCAAGATTGATGGAAGCAATCGCATCCTCACCGTGCAGGCTGGAGCGCGGGTGACGGCAGCGCCGGACCTGGCCATTGTCCACCTCGGCTTTGAAACCCAACTGGGCGATGCCAAGCAGGTGTATGCCGACGGGGCGCGCATCTCCAACACCATCATCGCGGCGCTCAAGCAGGCTGGCATTGAAGAGAGCGCGATCCACAGCGAGTCGCAGAGCCTGGACCACGACTGGGCCAAGCCGCACAAGTTCAAGCTGACCGAGCAGTGGACGGTGCGTGCCCCGGCCGGCCGTGCCGCGGAGATTCTGGATGTGGCCATCAATGCCGGAGCCACGTCCAGCGGGCAGATTGATTGGGCGATGAAGGACCGCAATGCGCTCGAAGAGAAGGTGCTGGATGAGGCCATGGCGCAGGTGCGGGAGCGGGCCGCGGTGCTGGCCAAAGGCATGGGCGTCAAGCTGGGTGCGCTGGAGTACGTGACCAATGAGATGGCCGCTGGGGAAGCGCCGGTGTGGCGGGATCGGGCGATGGCACCGATGGCGAACAAATCCATGCTGGCCGCGCCGCCACCACTGGCCATTGAACCTGAAAAAATCTCTATCGAGACCACTGTCTATGCTGTTTTTGCCATCGAGTAGGCAGACTGCAGCCGTTTTGATATCGAGGCAAGGCGCATCTTTCGCTGGCCCGGAGGGGCCGCCGGACGAGAATAGCCCAGGGCCGCATTACCCTCCAGTGCGGTTTTGATCTGACCAGAGCAGATTCCCAGCTTTCGCTCGAAGGCTGGGAATCTGCTCGAATGTATCCTGATAGCGGACAATGTAAAACGGTGGGCAAGATGCTGGACCGCCAGGCTGGCGCTTGCTCTATTCCTTCTTTCAGTTTTTGGAGACCAGCACCCTGAAGAGCCCGATGAAGACTTTTTTCTTGCTTTGCTTTGTACTATCGTCCAGCTGCGCAGTTCTTGGAGCGCAGGCTGGCCAGTTGCCGCAGCACATAGTCCAACCCGCTGCCTGTGCTACCGAAGCTTGCGCGTATCTTGATCCGGTCCGCACGTCGGAAGAGCGGGCACACGATCTGGTTGGGCGCATGACCCTGGAAGAAAAGGTGGCGCAAACCCTCAGCCATGCCACGGCCATTCCTCGGCTTGGGGTTGAGGAGTACGACTGGTGGAGCGAGGGGCTCCATGGCGTAGCCCGTAATGGCCAGGCCACCAACTTCCCGCAGTCCATTGGACTGGCTGCCACCTTCGATCTGCACCTGATGCATCAGGTGGCGGACGTGATCGGCACCGAGGGGCGGGCGAAGTACGAAGAGGCACGGCGGCGCGGCGAACATCTGCGCTTTTCGGGGCTCACCTTCTGGTCGCCCAACGTGAACATCTTTCGCGACCCCCGCTGGGGACGCGGCCAGGAGACCTTCGGCGAAGATCCCTTTCTGAGCGCGCGCATGGGCGTGGAGTTTGTGAAGGGCTTGCAGGGCGACGATGCGCACGTCTATCGGCTGGTTGCAACCCCCAAGCACTACGCCGTGCATAGCGGCCCGGAGAGCACGCGCCATCACTTCAACGCCGACATCTCCGATCACGATCTGGAAGACACGTATCTGCCAGCCTTTCGCGCCACCATTGTGGAGGGCAAGGCCGGGTCCATCATGTGCGCCTACAACGCCATTGACGGCAAGCCGGCCTGCGCCAGCGACATGCTTTTGAAGGATCATCTGCGCACAGCGTGGGGCTTCAGCGGCTTCGTGGTCTCGGATTGCGACTCGGTGGCGGATGTGAACCGCGGCCACCACTTTGCGGCCAACGATGTGCAGGCTTCGGTGTTCTCGCTGCGTGCGGGTACGGATCTGGATTGCGGCTCCACGTACAACGCGCTGACCCAGGCGGTGACCACGGGGGCGCTGTCCGAGGCGGAACTCAACCTGACGCTGGAGCGGTTGTTTGCCGCGCGCGTTCGCTTGGGCATGTTCGATCCGCCGGAGTCTTCACCGTTCCGTACGCTCTCCATGAAGGATGTGGACACCAGGGCCAGCGACGAGCTGGCGCTGCAGGCGGCGCGGGAGTCGATTGTGCTGCTCAAGAACGATGGCCTGCTTCCGCTAAAAGCTGGCAAGAGGAAGATTGCGGTGGTTGGGCCTACGGCCGATCTGCTGGAGTCGGTGGAAGGCAACTACAACGGCGAACCCTCGCATCCGGTCACGCCACTTGCGGGTATGACGGCGCAGTTTGGCAACGATGCCATCCTATTTGCGCCGGGCTCGATTGTGGCCGATGGAACCTCCGCGCCCATTCCCGCCGAGTATCTCCGCAGCGCCGGCCCGGAGCACGCGCAGGGGCTGAAGGCGGAGTTTTTCAAGGACGCGACCTTTACCGGCGCGCCCCTGGCTACGCGCCTAGACGCGCACATCAACTTTGACTGGAATCGGGTGGCACCCGCGGCCGGAGTCTCCGACCGCAGCTTTGCGGTGCGCTGGACGGGCGAGTTTGTTCCTCCGATGGTGGGCGATTATGTGCTGACCTTCCATTGCATGAAGCCCTCGGCGGTCTTCGATCCCGGCCCTGAAGCAGGGGACAGCAAGCAGCCGCGGGCACGGTGCAAGCTTTTTGTCGATGGCCAACCGGCAACCGTCAACAGCCGGAACAATCCTCAATTTACCTTGCGCGCTGCCGATCAGCGGGCCCACGCGATTCGCATGGAGTATGACCACCTGGTCGATGACCGTTTTTGCGACTTGGAGTGGCAGCCACCGGCGCAGCCCATGTTGGATCGCGCCGTGGACGCCGCGCGCAAGGCCGATGTGGTGGTGGCTTTCGTGGGTCTCTCGCCCAACGTGGAAGGCGAAGAGATGCCGGTGCATTCGTCGGAGTTCGACGGCGGCGACCGGCTCGACATTGCCTTGCCCAAGGCCCAGGAGCACCTGCTGGAAGCCGTTGCCGCAACCGGCAAGCCGCTGGTGGTGGTCTTCACCACGGGCAGCGCGCTGACCTCGCAGGCGGCAGAGCGCAGTGCCAGCGCAATTCTGTTGGCGTGGTATCCGGGCCAGCAGGGTGGCCGCGCCATTGCCGAAACCCTGATGGGTGCGAACAACCCATCGGGCCGATTGCCGGTGACCTTCTACCGTTCGGTGCAGGATCTGCCGGCTTTTGACGACTACGCCATGGCGAATCGCACCTATCGCTACTTCGAGGGAGAGCCGCTGCACCCGTTTGGCTTTGGCCTCAGCTACTCCACCTTCCATTACGAGCCCGCGACGGTGGGGAAGAGTGCAATCAATGCCGGCGATCCGGTGGAGGTGCGGGTGAAGGTGCGCAACACCAGCGCCGTTGCGGGTGATGAAGTGCCGGAACTCTACGTGCGCGCGCCACAACAGCCGGGCGCGCCCCGGCTCTCCCTGCAAGGCTTCGAGCGCGTACATCTGCAGGCGGGCGAGGAAAAGGAAGCCGTCTTCCATCTGGGTGCGCGCCAGTTGAGCACGGTGGACGCCGCAGGGCATCGCGCGGTGCGCGCCGGGAGCTACACCTTCTACGTTGGCGGCAGCCAGCCCAAGGCGCTCACGACCGAGGCCGGAACCACCCTTGAGGTGAAGGGCAGCGTGGAGTTGCCTCGCTAGGGAGAGTGGGGAGCGAAGGTTGTTCTTTCCCATGTCTCAAAATCGAGACATGGGGCACCCGCTCATGGCTGGCTCGGGGAGATTCGAGAACTGGCTTTCTTCGATCCCACCCTTGCCCACAGAGAACGTGGTCAAGGATGGGGCACCCAGGAGGGTTCAGGAATCATACGGTCAGAGACCTAGACGCAGCCGCAGGAGCGGCGGCGAATCAGTTCGCCGGGCAGGGAGATCTCCTGCACCTCGCCCGCTCCATCCTGCTCAATGCGGCGGAAGAGTGCACTGAGCGCGTAGCGCGTCATCGTCTCGATAGGTTGGCGGATGACGGTGAGGGGTGGGTCCATGAGCTGTGCGTAGCCAAAGTCGTCAAAGCCGATCAGGGGCAGGCGTTCCTCGCGGGTCAGGCCGAACTCGTTGAAGGTGGTGAGAGTGTGGAGGGTGGCAAAGTCGCTGAGCGAAAGCACGGCGTCGGGTGGCAGCTTGCCGCGCAGGCTGGTGCCCAGTTGATAGTGCAGGTGCTCGTAGTCTTCCGGGACGATGAAGTGCGGGGTCAGGTCGGCGGCCGCAATCGCCTCCGCGTAGCCCGCCATGCGTTCGGAGAAACTGAAGACCTTGGGCTTTGCGCCCACGCAGAAGATGGAGCGATAGCCGTGCGAGAGCAGGTGCTCGGTGGCCATGCGCGCGGCTTCGCGATTGCGCAGCACGACGGAGTCCACCTCGGGGGACAGGTAGCTATCGAGCGCCACCAGCGGCACATCGGGCAGCGCCTGGCGCACGTCTGCAAGCAGGGTGCCGGGCGTGGCCACCAGGATCACGCCGTCAGCACGATAGCGGCGCAGGGTGAGCAGGTGCTCCTGCTGCTGAGCTATGCGGTCCTGGTGGGTGAGCAGAATGACGCTGCAGCCCTGCTTGCGGGCCTCTTCTTCCACCAGTTGTGTGGCTTCGCTGAAGAACACATTGGAGACCTTGGGCAGCAAAATGCCGATGGTGTGGCTGCGTCCGGCGCGCAGGGCGCGGGCGGTCTGGTCCGGTATGTAGCCAAGATCCTTGACGGCGTTGGCAATGCGCTCACCCGCCTTACGCCGCACCGGTACGCCGCGCAGAAAGCGGGAGACCGTGGAAGCGCCGACGTGAGCCAGTCTGGCCACGTCCAGAACGGTGGGGTGCTTCGTCATTGTGAATCCATCCTTCGGGCAGCGCCTTGCGGCCGTTGCTGGCTACCCTGCGGCTACGTTTCCAGCGGAGCGACACACGTACACGCAAAAGCAGTGACGCCAGCTTGAGTTGAACCATCTGTTCTAAGCACGGTTGCTAGGTGGAGGACGAGCGCGGCTGCAGCCAGCAAGGCCATACTGCAAGCCACGGCTCTCTCCGTCAGGTTCAAATGCTGGCCCAAGAATACCCCGAGCATCGTACGGGTGGCAAAGTTCATGGCGGTAAAGATACAGCGCATCCTCCCGGAGCCAGTGCCGAGCAGATGGTGTGCGCGGGACCGAGCGCCTTCACCCGGAGGTAGGGACCAGCCAGATTGAGTCCGAATTTATGGGCCTGATCAATAAAGCGGTGTTACCAGGAAGGAAAACCGGTCAATTCATGGGGGAGTTTCCACCCCGCGTACGGAGAGAAAGAATCGGCAACCCCAAAAAATCGATCTGTGGGTGATCTGTGGGGTATTGAACGTTACCTTTTTGCTAGTTTAACGATCAGGGACCGGTACTCGCTGTTTCGGCACTTCTGGTTGCTTGCTCCGCGCAACAGTGGCCGGTACCTTCGCCAATAGGCTTGGATGCTGGCATTCTGGATCGCTTCAGCGTTCGGGATTCAGGAGAACGAGGTTGGCAGCGTGGGTTTCAACTGCCAAGCTGGTGAAACCGTTTTCCTTCCCCAGAGCTTGCACGGCGTGGTGTTGAAAGATACGGCCGGCGGATTCAAGGTCCAAGTGCAACAACACATCGCAAAGAGCCGACAGGAGATGGTTGGTAGGAAGCCATGGAAAAGATGGAAAACAAAGAGCGTTTCCCACTTTCCCACGGCACGGCTGCG